>ENA-OQAN01001426-OQAN01001426.1-human-gut-metagenome-genome-assembly--contig:-NODE-1426-length-10392-cov-1.851437_pt1 | contig 10392 bp, 11 predicted proteins | sample MGYA00242735_ERZ504527 | MGnify/ENA primary metagenome ERZ504527 (study PRJEB26092, sample SAMD00036230) | human gut metagenome | host: Homo sapiens | study: EMG produced TPA metagenomics assembly of...
TTTTTCCTTCATAACATGAAACCGGAAATCCATAATATACCCACAAAAAAGAACAAATCTGCATTCCTTCGTTCGGCTTGCGCATTTGTTCCATTCCATCGGCACGCAAGCGAATAATTTCGCCCGGTCCTACATATTTCTCTATTTCATAATCCAGATTCGGCAAACTGCTTGATTCACTTGTCGCAGCATACGCACCCTCTTTTTTACCTATTACAATCGGAGTACGCCCCATTTGTCACGTGCTGCTATAATACCATCTTCCGTCAATATCAGCATGGAGCATGATCCTTTGATTTTATTAAAAACATTCTCGATACCATCTACAAAATTTTTTCCTTGCACAATAAGCAATGCTATCAGTCTGTCTGGTTCGTCTTGCCAAGACTCATTTCAGAAAAGTGCATATTAGCCGCCAACAAGTCGCATTCCAATTCCGTAATGTTATTGATTTTAGCTACTGTGACGATGGCGAACTTGCCTAGATGCGAGTTTATCACGATAGGCTGCGGGTCCGTATCACTGATAATGCCGATACCCGAACTCCCTTTGAACTTTGGAAGTTCAGATTCAAACTTCGTACGGAAATAAGAGCTCTCCAAATTGTGGATAGAGCGCATAAAGCCCTCTCCTTGAGCATACGTAGCCAAACCACCTCTTTTTGTTCCTAAATGTGAATTATAGTCCGTCCCGTAAAATAAGTCGGTGACGCATTCAGCCTTTGAGACTGTTCCAAAAAAACCACCCATTCCTTTTTGCGTATTTTTCGTTTAGGGTGCAAAATTACTAAAAAAGTTTGGCTCTGAATGAATAATCATTGCTATTTTTGCATCAAAATGTAGCATTTATGAAATCACTATTACTCATCTTCTTGGGAGGAGGTACAGGAAGTGTACTTCGCTACCTGCTTACCATAAGTATTTATCGCCAGGGAGCAACGAATTTTCCGTGGGGTACTTTCGCAGTCAATATTTTGGGTTGCATACTTATCGGGGTATTTTATACCCTCACCTCACGCATTCATATCAACAATGATATAAGACTGATGCTCACTATCGGACTTTGTGGTGGCTTCACCACTTTCTCCACTTTCAGCAACGAAAGTTTGCAATTACTGAAATCAGGACTCTACCCCTCTTTTTTCACATACATCATTAGCAGTGTGGTATTGGGTATCCTCGGAGTAATGCTAGGGATATGGATGAGCGAATAGAGCAAAATAAATATCCCTCCGGCTCTATACCACATAGAACAGGAGGGATTGAAATTGCACCTCAGTTATAAAACCTTATTTTAATCTCAAGACACTTCGTCCGGCTGTAATGGCTGCATTGTTTGCAGGAGTTGACTTACGGGTACAATAATCAAATTCCGCTGTTTTCTCTCCGTTAAATGATTTCCATTTTAATTTCAGCTTCACTGTTTTTCCTTCAGTGTCAGGCAAGGAATCCAAATTAAATGCCACCAGCCGTCGGCAGGTTCACCGTATACATCACCAAAGGCATTATGGCGGAATTCTACCTCATAAGGATTTTTCAGCATCTTACTCATCAGCAAATTGACAAAATGAGCTTGACTGCGATCCCCCCACATGGTTCTGAAACGCAAAGTCAAATAACCGTCCTCGGCAATTGTCACCCAATCGTTAATCATATCTACAGGGTCAGTACCATACACTTCATCATTCTTATCTCCTAAATCACCGGCAATCGGTTTTGTCAAGATACTGTCTATCCAGTTGATATGTACAGCCTTGTCATACTCTCCGCTTGACTCATTCACCGGATCGAAATTTACAAGAGCCCTTACTTCCTTCTCACCATAAGGAGAATTTTTCATATTGACAGGCAACAGTGTCGTACTGTCATCCAACTGCATAAAAAATGAATTGTCGGCCACCGGTTTCACAGTAACCAATGCATTGGGCCACGCGTATCTGTAATAATCATTATCATCATCATCCAAACAGGATTGAAAGATCATCACAGAAGCAAGTACCGCTACAGACGCAAGCAATTTATTAAAACCAAAAAACTTTTTCATTGTGCTTTTCTTTATTAGTTAATTATTCTAGTTTATAAGTCTTTTCTATTGAAAGAAATGCAGGCTATACCATAATGCTGCACGAAGTTTTGTTAAGAAAACATAATCATCTGACAGTAATGTTACAAACATTCTTCCATTTGCATTTTCTACATCTAAACAAGTGATGCTATAGGCGAACAAAGGATAATTTTACCGAAATTTAGATCATATCAAATTACTAGTCCTATGATTTTTTTATCTTAAATTTGTTACTGTTTTTTGAAAAGGAAAAGATTTAGAATAAAGAGTTTTATGAAAGCTACTATCGCAAGTCTCATTTTTTTGCTATTGTCATTAGCCGTCTCATCGCAGACTTATAAATATATTGGTATAGAAGAAGGACTAAGTAATCAGAAAATATACAAAATTCAAAAAAGACGCGCGTGGATACATGTGGTTCCTCACCCATGTGGGAATAGACCGATATAACGGAAAAGAAATAAAACATTATAAATTAAAAGAAGGCGACAGGGAGCTAGACCCGTTATTGAATATAAACTGGACTTATTTAGATAAAACAGGTACACTGCTGGTCACAGGAAAACAAGGCAGAATTTTCCGTTATGATTCAGGACACGATCGTTTTGTACAGATATACAGTATGTACAATTACTGGAACAAGGACTACCATGCTTTCGTGAGATATAGTTATATAGACCAGGAGAGTAACGTATGGTTGTGCGGCAAATCGGCTATCCACCTTTTTAACATAGAATCCGGACAAAAGCAAAGAATTTCTAACCGGCTGGGAAATATCACCTGCATAGAACAGATAAACAGTGAACATTTTTTTATAGGTACAGACAAAAGAATCTATCTGGTAAAACTGGAAAACGGGAATTTGAAAGAACTCTCCTGCGGCAAACTGGAAATGATGGATATGCACGTACACGAATTATATCTACACCGTACAGCCAACAAACTATTTATAGGCACTTTTGAAAAGGGAGTCTATATATATGACTTAAATATCCAGAAAATTGTACGTCCCGAAGTAGAACTAACAGATGTGAATATTACACGGCTCAGTCCCTTGAACACAAAGGAATTATTAGTAGCCACTGAAGGAGCAGGAGTGCACAAATTAAACATAGATACCTATGAAACCGAACCTTATATCATTGCAAATTATGGTAGTTACAACGAAATGGACGGGAACATTATCAATGATGTATATGTAGACAACGAGCAGCGTATCTGGCTGTCTAGCTATCCTACAGGAATTACCGTCCGCAATAACCAATATACCAACTACAACTGGATAAAGCACTCTATTGGCAACCGGCAGTCACTAGTAAACAACCAAGTAAACTCCATTATAGAAGATAGTGACGGGGATCTGTGGTTTGGAACAAGCAACGGCATCAGCTTATACGATTCAAAGCAAAAGCAATGGCGTTCTTTTCTAAGCTCTTTCAATCACGGACTAAAAAATCAGAACCGCATTTTTATCACTTTATGCGAAGTTTCTCCGGGTATTATATGGGCCGGAGGATATGCATCGGGCATTTTCCAGATTACCAAGAAAAACGGAAACATAGAATACCTCACCCCTGCCCAATCTTTCCATCTGAATGTACGTGCCGACAAATACATACGCGACATTAAAAAGGACAGATACGGGTGCATATGGTCCGGAGGATATTATAATCTGAAATGCTTTAATCTAAAGACACGCCAAGGACGTCTTTATCCCGGACTAGTCCGTCACTGCCATTGAAGAAAAGGATAGTACATCTATGTGGATAGGTACCTCCACCAATCTTTTTCTACTGGACCGGAATTCGGGTAAATACAATGAAATACATCTGCCCGGTGGAGCAACCTACATTTATACGTTACACCAAGAAAACAATGGTTTACTCTACATTGGCACCAGTGCTCCGGACTATTTACTTATGATCCGGTAAACGGAATCAATCAGCGCCCATTACCACACAGAAAACAGCCCGTTAGTATCAAACAGCATTTATGTTATTCTACCCACAAAAGACGGGAATATCTTGATGAGTACCGAAAATGGTATCAGTATTTTCTCGCCTACTAACCGCCAGTTCCGCAACTGGACTCGCGGACAAGTTGATGTCCACCTGTTTCAATGCCGGCTCTGGTGTACTACGTGCCAATGGGAACACTGTATTCGGAAGTACAGATGGTGCACTGGAATTCCCCCAAACATAGAAATGCCCCAAACAGGAGATTCACATATGATATTCAGCGACTTCCATATTTTCTACCAAACTGTATATCCTAATGATCCAAACTCTCCTCTGACTAAAGATATCGACCAAATAGAGAAATTGAATCTGAAATATATGCAAAATACATTTTCTATCCGAGTATCCTCTATCAATTACGATTATCCGTCGGACATACTATATACCTGGCAGTTGGAAGGATTCTACGACGGTTGGACTACTCCAAGTGACGAAGGGACTATCCGATTCACTAATGTTGCTCCCGGTACCTATACACTGCGTGTACGTTCCGTTTCTAAAGAGGATAATAAACACGTGTTGCAGGAGCGGATATTGAAAATTACTGTAGCACATCCCGTGTGGCTCAGTTTTTGGGCTATTTGTATTTATGTCCTGACTATCACTTCAGTAACATACGTCATTTTCCGCCTGCATTCCATGCGCAGAGAAAAGAAGGCCTCGGATGAAAGAACTCGGTTCTTTATCAATACAGCGCATGATATCCGTACTCCGCTGACACTAATAAAGGCACCTTTGGAAGAAATTCAACAAAAAGAAAATTTAAGTGAAGAAAGTCAGGCCAATATGCTTACAGCGATGAAGAACGTGGACACCTTGCTACGCCTCACCACTAATCTGATAAACTTCAGCAAAGCTAATGTATACTCCTCCTCCCTCCGTATATCGGAACATGAACTTAATACCTATATGGAAGGAATATGCCATGCCTTTTTATAGTTATGCAGAAGCCAAACAGATCAAACTCGACTACAAAGCAACTTTGAAATATCAAAATGTATGGTTCGACAAAGAAAAAATGGACTCGATCACAAAAAACTTGATTTCAAATGCTATCAAATATACTCCCGCCCACGGTGAGGTACACATTATCATCTGCCATGACAAGGACAACTGGAGCCTGGAGATTACAGACACGGGCATCGGGATTCCTGCCAAAGAACAAAAAAAGTTATTCAAGTTACATTTCAGGGGCAGCAATGCCATCAATGCAAAAATTACAGGCAGTGGAATCGGACTGATGTTAGTATGGAAACTAGTACGTATTCATAAAGGAAAGATCAGCATAGAAAGCGTAGAGAATAAAGGTACCCGTGTAAAGGTTATCTTCCCCCAAAAACAATTCCGAAACCAACAGGTCCCGACAGAAACGGTACAACAAGAAAACGTGGCACCAGTATCTCCTAGTGCAGTCTCTCCCCATACTTATAAAGATCTGTATCGGCAGCATGTTCAAAATACACAGCGTATCCTGGTTGTGGAAGACAATGACGATCTACGCGAATATCTGTTTCATACTTTATCCGAAGCTTATCAAGTGGAAACGTGTACCAATGGCAAAGAAGCCTTAAAAATTATCCCTGAATTTAAACCTGATTTAGTATTATCAGACATTATGATGCCCGAAATGCGAGGAGACGAATTGTGTTCTGCTATCAAAAATAATATACTGACGTCTCATATCCCTGTAATTCTGCTAACAGCATTAAATGATGAAAAGAATATCGTTGAAGGATTAGAAACAGGTGCGGACAAATACCTAATAAAACCTTTTAATATAGGAATACTAAAAGCATCTATAGCCAACATACTGACTAACCGTGCACTCCTTCGCCGCAAATATGCAGATATGGAGTTACATAATGACAGTATTTCCATAAATTATAGCAACACATTGGACCAACAGTTCCTAGAAGCAGTGAAAGAAACAATAACTGAAAATCTAGACAATTCAAGTTTCAATGTGGAGTCACTCTGTGCTTCACAAAACATGAGCCGTTCCAGTTTCTACAATAAACTGAAAGCATTGACAGACCAAGCTCCGGCAGACTATATCCGCCTGATCCGGCTGAAACGGGCAGCACAATTACTATCCGAAGGACAGTATAATATATCCGAGATATCAGATATGACCGGGTTTAATGATGTAAAATATTTCCGCGAAGTATTCAAAAAATACTATAAAATAAGTCCCAGCGGATATAGCAAAGGGGAAATGAAGGAAGAACCGGCTAAACCATAAGAGTCCTAAAGAAACTTATTTTGAACAAAATTTATCATTAACACATTAATAGATAAAAGAGAAAATGAGTACTTTCGGGGCATTCATCCGTAGTACTTAATAAACTGACTTATGATAGGAAAAATTAAAACGATGGCAATCATCACGTTTTACATAGCTGTATTACTTGTTATTGCAGTGTATTTGCAAGACGGAAGCGGAACATTCTCCCATTTTTTCGAGAATGCAAATCTATACATACGTAATTTGCGTAATATACACGTTCCGGCTTTCCATCAAACTTATGACAATTATCTGCAACTTTTTCCACTCATACTTCTATTCGGACTAAAATTGGGAGGAATAAGAGGTCGTTTCGGATGGAAACGGTTGTTCACTTTCATAGTCCTGTCAGTCATACTGACACAGCTGGTAGTAAACGGATTAAAACTCACCACCGGAGTGCTTCGCCCGGATGCCACAAATTATTTCTCTTTTCCTTCCGGACATACGGCAGCAGCATTTATGGCAGCTACCTTATTGTATAAGGAATATGGGTTCAAAGGATATTGGATAGGATTAGTAGCATACGCAGCAGCTATAGTAACAGGGTTTACCCGTATTCTGAATAACCGTCACTGGCTGTTTGATGTCATCATTGGTGCCGCCTTGGGAATATTGCTTACAGATTTGGCTTTCCGTCTGGTACAACTCATATTCAAAGACCGGGGACTTATCCAGCATAAATAGATACCATAAGCCTGATAACACAACAAATTTAGCACTCATGAAAAAACAAATGATCTTATTAGGAATGTTAATGGCGTTTTGTATGACAGAAGCCAAAGTAACACTGCCTGCATTATTCACAGACAATATGATATTACAACAAAAATCAAATGTCATTTTCCATGGCCATTCATCCACAAAAAAAGAAGTGATAATAACAACAGGATGGAGTAAGCATCCCTATACGACATCACCTGACAAAGAAGGAAATTGGAGAATAGAAATTCCTACCCCATCTGCCGGAGGTCCTTATGAAATCATCATTTCGGACGGGGATAAACACATACTGCAAAATATTTTAATTGGTGAAATATGGTTGTATACAGGAGAATGTGAAACAGAAACTCCCATAGATATAGCCCCCCAACCTTATATCCGTCTGTTTCAGACAAAGAAAGAAATTTCCTTAGTTCCCAAGAAAGATTTACACACTACACAAGAAGGTTGGAAAGAATGCACCTCCAAAAACATAACCGGATTCCCTGCAGTGGGATATTTTTTTTGCCAGCCAGTTACAAAAGACTCTGAAAGTACCCGTGGGTATAATAAGTTGTACCTGGAAAGATACTCCTGCAGAAGCATGGGCCAGTTATGATGCGTTAGAAGACCTGCCAAGCTACAACAAAGAAACAGAAATGCTTGAATCCTTGGAGTTCAATCCTGAAAAAAATAGAAGCAGAATATGCCCGTAAAAGAGAAAAGTGGTATCAAGCTCTTTACGAACACGATATGGATGGTGCGATGACCATCAAGTATGGGCGGAACCTGATTATTCGGATGAAAACTGGAAAACAATGGAACTTCCGGGATACTGGGAAGATAAGGGAATGAAAGACTTCGATGGAGTAGTATGGTTCAGAAAAACGATAGATATTCCACGTAACTGGACTAGAAAAAATATCACAATAAATTTGGGGAACATTGCCGATGAAAGCATTGTATATTATAACGGGACTGAAATAGGACGAAACACAAAAGCCGATGTGTCCTGCTGTTACAAAATTCCCTATAAGCTGGTAAAACGCGGAAAGGCTGTACTGACCATACGTGTGACCAATTACAAAAGCAAAGGAGGAATATATGGCCGTCCAGAAGACATGAAACTAAGTATACAAGGCAAGAATCTTATCTCATTGGCAGGAGAATGGAAATACCTGTCCGGTCTCTCATTAAGTGGAATCCCCCCTATACCCATTTCACCAGAAAGTAACCCTAAGTATCCCACAGGATTATTCAATGCGATGATACATCCGCTTACTTTTTTCCCTCTTCAAGGTATTGTATGGCATCAAGGAAAAAGTAATTTGGGAAGCAGCGATGAATATGCAGACTTATTCATGTCATTGATAGCCGACTGGCGCGATAAGTGGCAGAAACCACAAATGCCTTTCTACTTTGTACAACTGTCCAATCATGGGAAAAAAAGAAGAAATACAAGATGATTCAGACTGGCGGCCATACGTGAAGCACAAGCACAGGCTTTACACTTGAATCATACAGGCATGGTAGTAACCACCGATATTGGAAAAGGAAAAAGCAATACCTTCCAAAGCACTCTGGAAACAGGTCTTCGCCTATCACAGCTAGCATTAAAACAAACCTACGGAAAAAGAAAAATGCCTCAATATCCGGTTTACAAAAGCTACAGCATCGAAGGAAATACCCTTCGTATCCATTTTGAAAATCTAGGAAAAGGATTCCTGCATCCCGATCCAGTACGCGGATTTATAATTGCAGGTACAGATAGGATTTTTTATCCGGCAACAGTAACAGTAAAAAAGAAAGAAATAATTGTACAATCACCCGATGTACCTCATCCTGTAGCCGTGAGATACAATTGGGCCAACCATACTGACGGTGCTTTATTCGGAGCATCAGGTCTGCCAGTAGCCCCATTCCGAACAGATAATTGGTAATTATCGCAAGCTATATGAATAAACACTTAGATAATTCCTGTATATTTGCACTCTTTTAGAATAAACAAAGAAAAACAATGGGAATGGTAATAGGTATAGACGTAGGCGGAAGTACCACCAAAATAATAGGTGTGGATAAAGAAGGCATAAAACATCCTATGATTGTAAAAGCCGAAGATCCTATCACTTCGTTATTCGGTGCTTTTGGCAAATACATATATGATAATGGAATCAGCTTAAACGACATTGATAAAGTCATGTTGACAGGAGTGGGAAGTGCTTACGTAAACCAACCATTATATGGACTCTCTACTGATCATACGGATGAGTTTCTAGCAAACGGCCTTGGAGCTCACTATGACTCCCAACTACAAGACCTTATTGTAGTAAGCATGGGTACCGGCACCTCTTTTGTAAAAGTGGAAGGAGGTGAAAATATATCTCACATAGGTGGTATAGGTATTGGTGGAGGAACCATTCAAGGATTATCCTGCCTGTTGTTAAAAACACAGAATATTCATCAAGTGGTGAAGATGGCAGAGAAAGGTGTAATAGAAAATATTGATTTGCAAATCAAGGATATTTGCAACACTCCTCTACCGGGACTTCCTTTGGATGCCACCGCTTCCACATTTGGCAAAGCAAGCTCAAATGCCTCTATGGAAGATGTAGCAGCGGGAATCATTCATATGGTATTACAATCGATAGGACAATCTGTCATATTAGCAGCACTGAATAGCCATATCAAAGATTTTGTCCTGATAGGTAATTTGACCAAAATGCCACAATGCAAAGAAATATTCCCAGTTATGGAAAAAATGTATCAATGCCATTTTTGGATACCCGAATATGCAGAATATCGCACGGCATTGGGAGCAGCACTAGCTTATACATATAAATAAGAAAGAGAACAGACAGTACTGTTCTTAACTCCTTTATATTGTTATGCTAAAAGTATAACAGCATAATTCGGAACCCAAGGTTTTCCAACTTAACGAAGAAGAAAGTGCATCTCTCACTGATCTTCTAAAAGTGGGAGATTCAATAAATATCCCTAAAACATGAAGTGTCAAGCAAAATCTTTCTTCAATAAATTCAAAAAGAATAGCCCAAAAGTACAAAAATCAATGATAGAAAAAGAATTTAATGATAGAATTTACACTAAAAGTACTGCAAAAAGAGAAAAATATACCATATTCATGTTACAGAACATAGGATTATTTCCGTTACTAGACTCCGCCACATGCGTGCATATACAAAAAAAGCCTCCGGAACTTCTTCAAGTCCGGAGGCTTCAATCAAAAACGGCAGCTACCTACTCTCCCACTGTGACGCAGTACCATCGGCGTGACAAGGCTTAACTTCTCTGTTCGGAATGGGAAGA
>ENA-OQAN01001427-OQAN01001427.1-human-gut-metagenome-genome-assembly--contig:-NODE-1427-length-10385-cov-1.361864_pt1 | contig 10385 bp, 15 predicted proteins | sample MGYA00242735_ERZ504527 | MGnify/ENA primary metagenome ERZ504527 (study PRJEB26092, sample SAMD00036230) | human gut metagenome | host: Homo sapiens | study: EMG produced TPA metagenomics assembly of...
AAACTAAATAATGATTTCTTCAAATTTTTTTAGCTGCAACTTGAATCTCGCTTTCGATAAAAAGATTCTCCAGAACCATAGGGAAAATTTTAAGTAATCATAAACAGTCGTTTTGCCATTTATGACATCCTCTTCCTGACTTCACTACAAATTTTTTTCAAAATCTTCATCTTTCATATATGGATGCATCGGAAGAGACAAGACTGTTTTACATAATTTTTCTGTAATCGGACACTCCACATATTCTTTATTTCCTGCAAAAGCCTGTTGTTTGTGCATCGGTTTTGGATAATAAACCATTGTTGGAATTCCTTGGTCTTTTAAATATGCTTGTAATGCATCTCTTTCTTCTTCCGAATCTAATTGCAGTGTGTATTGAGCCCAGCTGGAATACATCTTAGAAGGAACCACAGGTGTCTTCACAATATCCTTTAACAATTCTGTATATTGATCTGCAACTTTATTGACCGCATCTAATTCGTATTCTTTAAACGCTTTCAATTTCACTTGCAAAATAGCTGCCTGAATCGTGTCTAATCTTGAGTTCCATCCAATACGAACATTATCATATTTGAAAGAGCCCTTTCCATGTACACGAATTGATTTTAAATACTCTGCCACCTCATCATCATTTGTAAAGATAGCACCACCATCACCGTAGCATCCTAGTGGTTTTGCCGGGAAAAATGATGTCGTTGCTGCATCACCAAGCTGCACGCTCTTCTTTCACCGATCATTCCGCCAAATCCTTGTGCTCCATCTTCTAATAAAAGCAAATCATATTTTTTCGCTAATGCTTCCAATGTTACGTAATCTGCAGGTTGTCCAAATAAATCAACTGCAATAATTGCTCTCGGTGTTAACTTTCCTTCTTCAATTACCGCTTTGATTGCTTTTTCTAATGATTCTGCATCTGCATTAAATGTATCTTGGCACACATCATAAAATACAGGTGTTGCGCCTTCAAAAGACACCACCTCTCCGGAAGCGAAAAAGGTAAAATCAGGAACAAAGACAGCATCTCCTTCTTTGATATTCCACGCCATCATCATCATAGTCAGTGCATCTGTTCCATTTCCACATGTAATACAGTGTTTCACACCGACATACTCTGCCAATTCTGTCTCTAAATCACTTACCTGTTTTCCGCTAATAAAATTACAATCAGATGCCACTTGTGTCATTGCCGCATCAATATCACTCTTTAATGCTTCATACTGTGCTTTCAAATCTCTAAACTGCATATTCTACTTCCCTTCTGTCACTTCGTAAAGTTTTTCATCATTTGTTTCATATTTTCTTCCACACTTTGATGCATGTTGTATTTTCATGCAATACCTCTCCACATTCACAAACCCATCCAATTTGTTTTGCCGGTACTCCTGCCATCAATGCATAGTCTGGAACATCTTTTGTAACAACTGCTCCTGCCGCGATCATCGCCCACTTTCCAATTGTATGTCCACATACAATTGTCGCATTTGCCCCTACTGTTGCTCCTTCTTTTAACAACGTTTTTTTTATATCCAACGCTTCCTTTCGGATACTTGGCTCTCGGAGTCAGATCATTGGTAAATACCATTGATGGTCCACAAAATACATAGTCTTCCAATTCAACTCCTTCATAGATTGCGACGTTGTTTTGAACCTTTACTCCATTTCCGATTTTTACATTATTGGATACATTCACATTTTGACCAAAGGAGCAGTTATTACCAATAACTGCTCCACTTTGAATGTGTGAAAAATGCCAAATTTTTGTACCCTGTCCAATTTTTACGTTCTCATCAACATAACTGCTCTCATGTACAAAATATTCACTCATTTTAAAACTCTCTGTCATATCTACACTTGCGAATTTATCTAATGGTAATTTACCGCTTTTCCTTCTTTCTGACTCTTATAAATAGCTAACACAAGTTCCAATGCATTTCTTCCTGCATATGCATCTACATTATGGCGCTCTGTCATTTTCAATCGCATCGATCACATCTGCATAAAGACTTGTATGTCCGTTTCCATATACATTACTTGTTGCTTCCTCCAAGCCTTTGTTTGCCTGATCTTCTTCTGTCTCATCTGCAAAATTCCATACATCAATATTATTTGTTGATTTTCCGCCTAATTTTACAGTTCCTGTCTCTCCAAACAGATATAATGTCTCCTCTAAATTTTGAGGATACACATTCGTTGTTCCTTCAATTGTAGCAACTGCTCCATTTTTAAATTTTACAACTGCCATACCGATATCTTCTGCCTCTAAATAGTCATGGAACTGCTGTTTTGTCACACCATATACTTCGTCAATCTCATTTCCCAGCATCCAGCGAAGCAAGTCAATTCCGTGAATACACTGGTTCATAAGCGCTCCACCGTCCTGAGACCATGTTCCTCTCCATGGCGCCTGTGTATAATAATTCTCGTTTCTGTTCCAACGCACATGAATAGAACCATGAGATAACTTTCCAAATCTTCCTGCTTCTAACGCTTTTCGCATTTCCTGAACTGCAATATTAAAACGATTCTGATGACATGCAGATACCTTAACACCTTTCTCTTCAGAAAGTTTAATAATCTTATCTGCATCTTCAATGCTCATTGCCATAGGTTTTTCAATAATCACATTGATATTATGCTCAATACAATATAAAGCGATTTCTGCATGAATGCCACTCTCTGTGGCAATTCCCACAAGATCAAGTTCATTTTCTTCCACTAAACTTTTTATAGTCTGTATATCGTTTGATACTTGTATCATTTTGCAAATCATGCTTCGCTAATACCTCTTCCATATGTTCCGGTACAACATCACACACTGCTACAAACTCTAACTTGTTGTTGATAACTGCTTTTACATGATTTGTGGAAATACGTCCACATCCAATAAGTGCATATTTCATAATATTAGTTCTCCTTTTTTAAACTTTTCACTTTGTACAATAAAGCCGGCATTGAAATTACAACTGATATCATAACAACTAATACCGTTGCAAGTGCAGCTCCTTCTGATCCCATACGCTGAATTAAAAAGATATCCAAAAAGATATTTGCCGTACCTGCCAATACACTGACAATTAAATTCACCTTGACATTTTTCAACATCGCTAATATGTTCCCTGCTGGAATTCTAAATGTGCCCGAAAGGAAATAATTAAATGCTAGGATTCTAAAAGATGCCAGGCTATCCATATATTCTGCTCCCCACAATAACTTAATAATCCATGGAGCCAATATAATCAAACCAAGAGAAATGGCACCGTTCACTGCTGCTAACACTTTAAAAAGTACAATCATCTTTTCTTTAAGCCAGTTATAATTCAAATTGTTCTCTGCAAAATACGGATATATAAATGTTATAATCCCTAATGGTATAAAAGTCAATGCTGATGGAATTAATGTAGCCGCCTTATAAGATGCAATTACCTGAGAATCCTGTATATACACTCCTATTAGATAAACATCCAGTAAGTACAAAATCTGTGACAAAGCATTGCTCATACAGCAGATAATAGAATACTTGATAATTCCCACTTTTTGTTTTACATTTAACTGTTCACTCTTATATGATATGATCTCTTTATAGTTACAAAAAATAACTCCTTGAACAATACTAATCATATAGGCAATATATCTCCCTATAATAACTCCCGAAATTCCGAACAGAAATGCACCTGCACAAGAACTAACAAAATATGTAACTGTATTGATATTCAGCATTAAAGCGTATTTCTTGTTTTCTTTTCTACATCGCAAAATTGTGCACAAATAGTTAAATACATAATCTAACAAAGGCACTAGACACATTAATAAGATATATTTTTGGTTCCACCAATAGCAACTGGAACCCATTTCACATAAAGAAATACTAAAAGTGCCAAAATTCCGTTGATTATCAAACCAAAATTCATTCCATATTTAAAGTATAGTTTTTTTTCTTCCTCCGACCGATTTCAGATCCATACTGCAATACTCCACTAAGCATGCCCAAACCACTAACTAAAAGGAAAAAACTGATAATATTATTTGCATATCCAAATATCCCGTACTCGGACTTTGTTAAAAATCGAACTATAAAAATATTGGTAAAAAAAGATAATACTTTGTTTACAACATTGGTACCTAATATATGTACTGCACCTTTATCTATAATCCATCTTATCTTACTCATTAATTCTTGCTTTTTACTTGACATATATTTTTTTTACTCCTGCTATTGCTGTTAATACTAACATTTTATCTATAGCATTTGAATGCTCGAACATGTTCTTTATCTGACTTATGTCATTGTTTTCCAATTGCATAAGATATTCTTTCGTTTTCCCTGTAGTAAGTATTTAAAAACTCTCTTATTTTTCATCTTGACTATACCAATATTCAAACGGATTCATTGTATCTGTATACTGCTTTTTCATAACATACTTTTCAATGATATGCTTTATCTTTACTCCAATCAATTTAATCTTACTTCTTATCTGCCAGCACTTTGTCATTTTTACTCTTGTTTTCTCCCAAACAAAATGCAAAGCATCTGGGTATTTTTTTTCAATCCATTTCAAATAAAGATTGTGATTTTTTCTTAATTCAAACGGAATTGTAAGACACATATCCATAAAGTCAATATCCAAAAACGGTGAAGACACTTCTGTATAATTTTGTCTTATAAAATGAGTCGAACATACTCCTAAAAAACCTCTTTCATAAATAGCAAAAACCTCTTTATTTTTATGTTTCTTTAATATTGACTCATCAAACTCACACTCAAAATAATTTGAATACCCCTTTTCTCCAAACTTTGGCACTGAAAAGTTTTCCTCTTTTTCTTGATAATAAGTTGATAATAAGGCCATCCCCTAATTGTCCTGTATGCTCCAAGCCAAATATTTTCATATTTAATGACTTAAGCAACCGGTTTCCTCCAGTAATTCCAAAATATGTTGCTGCACAGAAATTTTTATCTGTAATTTCTTCAATATCATATAAAAATTTTTTATCATCTAAATATTTAAATATATACTCATGGTTTAAATACTTAGCAATCTCTTTAGAAATTTTTTCATCGTAATATCCTTCTTTACAGTATGATATATTTAGTTGTTCTTTATAGCCCATGTCATTTGCTACCCAACTGACCATTCTGCTATCTAAACCGCCACTTAAATCTACCAAATGTTTATAACCATATTCCTTATCTTTTTCAAATTCCCTTTTAACTGCTTTCCGGAAACTTTGATCAACCAACTCTATCGCTTCATCTTCTGTCATGGAAAGATTTTCTTTATTGCTAATTTGATAATAACGAATGATTTCATATCGCTCTGCATTATTACCAATTATGTTTAATTTCGTTCCTGGTAACAAACGATGAATCTCTTTACAAAAAGTAATATCTTCTAACATATAGCCATATGTGAGCATACATTTTACCGCCATCTCATCTGCTGTTAAAGATATACTATTGTATTTTAAAACTTTTAACATGTAATTATAATTTGAGGAAATAAGCATTTTATCTTTATGAAAATAATAATATACTGGTCTGTCTCCTACATGATTCGTATATACTGTAAATACCTTTTTGTTCCCATCATATATACCCCCATTAAAACATCCCCTTAAAACACTCGGAAAAATTTTCTTGTAAGACAAGTTTTTCAAACAACTTCTGCCATATACTTTCTCGTTTTTCTTCTAACAATTCTTTTTTATTCAGTATAACCCATCCAACAAACAAATTTTTCCTTTTTCAAACCTAAACACGGTATCCTTTTCAAACTTGTTCATCACATTCACAAAGATATTATACCCATCCACAAAATACTGTTTTGTATTAGATTCATCTAGAAAGCTAATATCTATGTTTTTTGCAATAACCCAACCATACATATTTTGTTCTCCCATGATTTTCAATTCAGTTCACTATCTAATCAACTTACAAATTTTCTCAGCCGCATTGCCATTTCCATAGTATGCTTCCTTTTTATCATAATCAATTACAGTATTCATAACTTTATCCACAATATCTTTTGCGTCTGGTTTTGCCAAAATGTTGTGATTGCCAACTAATGTCTCCACCCATTCCGTCTGATCACGAACGGTTACGCATGGTGTCCCCAATATATATGTCTCTTTCTGAAGGCCTCCTGAATCTGTAACCGCTTTTTTCGCATTTTTCACAAAATATAACATATCCAAATATCCCATCGGCTCTACAAAAAGAGTATTTTTATAGCCATGTGTCTCTTTGACTTCACGAACCAGTCCTTTTGTCCTAGGATGAACTGGAAAAATAACAGGTGCATCTAACTGTTCAAAAGCATCTAATATCTCTTTTATTTTCTCAATCGAATCTGTATTTTCCGCTCGATGAATTGTTGACAAATACCATTCTTTGACAGGTGTAATTTCTCCAAATAGCCCTTCTAAATGTGCAAAATAATAATCTGCCGGTTTTTCATCCAACATTTTTTGAATAATATAAAACCGCATCACACATAACATCACCGACATTGTGCACGCCCTCAGTCAAACCTTCTTTTCTCAAATTCTCAACAGCTACATTTGTAGGACATAACAGTAATGTAGAAATTCGGTCTGTCAAAATGCGGTTTTGCTCTTCCGGCATACGCATATTAAAAGAACGAAGTCCTGCCTCCACATGAATAATTGGTATATGAATTTTAGAAGCTGTAATAGCACCCGCAAGTGTTGAATTTGTATCGCCATATACTAATAAATAGTCCGGCTTTTCATTCAACAAGATTTCTTCAATCCCAACCATCATTTCCGCTGTTTGCTTCGCATGCGTTCCAGAACCGACACCAAGATTGATGTCTGGTTTGGAATATGCAATTCCTCAAAAAACACATCTGACATATTATTATCATAGTGTTGTCCTGTATGAACTAAAATCTCTGTATGTTCTTTTCGTATTACTCTCGAGACTGCTGCCGCTTTTACGAATTGCGGTCTTGCCCCTACAATCGTAACTATTTTCATATTCTTTTCTCCTATAATACTTCAATATTTTCTCTGTTCTCAATATTTTTTCATCACATTTTTTTTGTATCAAAAATAGCAAACTGCATTCTTTTGAATCATATCATAGTCCACATTTGTATGTGCTGCTGTAATCATAACCAGATCATAAGAAGCAATTACTTCCGGAGTGATATCTTTCAATCCTTGGTATTTTTTCTCCTTTATATTTGTATTCTGAATCATGGATCATAAAATTCGACATTAGCCATCTCACGTTTTAAAACTTCAATTACACGAAGTGCTGGACTTTCACGATAATCGTCTATGTCTTGTTTGTAAGCAACACCCACAACTAGAACTTTTGCTCCGTTCATCGCTTTCCCATGACGATTTAAAATTTTACTTGCACGTTCTACACAATATTCTGGCATTTGGTCATTGATCATCATAGAGTTCTCAATCATAGATGTATGGAATCCATACTCTCTTGCTTTCCATGACAAATAATATGGATCTAATGGGATACAGTGTCCACCAAGTCCTGGACCTGGATAAAATGCCTGGAATCCGTATGGTTTTGTCTTCGCAGCATCCACTACTTCCCACATGCTGATTCCCAGTTTATTACAAAGCATTGTCAATTCATTTACCAAACCGATATTGATGTTTCTGTATGTATTTTCTAAAATTTTCTCCATTTCAGCAATTGCTGGTGAAGATACTTCGTAAACATCGCCTTCCAGTACCGCTCTGTACATTGTTGCAATTACTTCTGTAGCATCTTTTCCAATTGCTCCTACTACTTTTGGTGTGTTCTTTGTTTTATAGATCAAATTACCTGGATCAACACGTTCTGGCGAGAATCCTAAATAAAAGTCCTCTCCACATTTTAATCCTGAACCTTCTTCTAAAATTGGTTTAATTAATTCTTCTGTTGTTCCCGGGTATGTTGTAGATTCTAACACAACCATTGTTCCTTTTGTTAAATATTTTGAAATTGCCTCTGTTGAAGATTTCACATAGCTGATATCTGGCTGTTGATGTGTATCCAATGGTGTTGGCACACAGATAGCAACAAAATCAACATCTTTTACAAAGCTAAAGTCTGTTGTTGCTGTAAGCATTTTACTCTCTACTAATTCTTTCAAATCACTATCAACAACATCACCAATATAGTTGTGTCCTTCATTTACTAATTTTACTTTTTCATCTTGTACATCAAAACCGATTGTTTTAAATCCTGCTTTCGCTTTTTCTACCGCAAGCGGTAATCCTACGTAACCTAATCCTACTACACCTACTGTAATTGATTTTTCCTCGATTTTTTTTAATAACTGCTGTTTCATTTTTATTTCCTCCTAATAGTTATTCTTACCACTTAAATCTTTTTCAACTTGATAAGCTCTTGCTTTCCAAGTGTTTTTCTCTAATGTATTACAAATATTATTTTCCATTTTTTCAAGAGTTTGTTTATTCTCGTTTATCTCTTTTAATAGATTTCTTAAATCTTCTTCACTATACGGAACTTCCCACCCAACTGCATTTTCTCGTACAAACTCTCCTGCCGCTGTATTTTCAGTTGCAATAACTGGTTTTTTATGACCTAAATATTCGAAAAGTTTAATTGGCATTGCAAAACTTCTATATTCTTCACTTTCAAAGAACAATGAACAAATATCCGTTTCTGCATAATATTTCTCCAACTCTTCCCCCGATTTATGAATAATTTCCACTCTATCATTCAAGTAACGGGAGTAACCTGCTTTATGTTCTTTCCACTCATTTTCTCTACAACAAACAACTAACTTCACAAATGGTAATTCCTTTACAACTTGAAACAATTTTGTCAAATATATAGTCCACTAATTCCACCAACATAAAAAATATTCAGTTTTTGATTTACCTTTTTCTTACAGTGTTCCTCTTCATTCAAAGTTCTCGCCTCACAACCTGGCGGTAATTCCTTGCATATAATTGGAATATCAACATATTTCTTCATTCTTTTGGAAGGAAGATACAATATATCCACATACCTTTTGTATTTTTTCAAGTCATAATAAAACATTGGCAATGTAACCATTCTTTTCCCAAATGAAACTCCCTGCTTATATAGTGGAAATTTCCAATAGACATCTCGATAAAAAAGCCCAATCTTAATTCCATATTTTTTACAAAATTTAAAAAAACCAAAATCTAAAAATGGATACTTGGGAATATGATTTTTTTCTGTCAGCAATGTTGGTGTTGTTGAATTCTCAGCATATAAAAATTCGTATTTAACCCCATTTCTAATATTTCGTTTTATTTTTTCAATCTGTGATTTTCTTTCTTTTCCATATCCATTACATAGTCGACATGGTAGCCTATCTCTTCAAATGCTTTTATCATCATTTGTGGTCTGACACTTGACCCCGACTTGCTAGTCTTATCTATATAATTGGGAATATGAAAAATACATCTTTTTTTCTTTCACTCTTTTTTCACTCTCACTTCTTCATATAATTTTTCCATTGTATCAACATTCTTTTCCCAATCATACAATTCCTCTACTCGTTTTCTTCCAGCTTTTCCCATGCATTCTCTTTTTTTTCTATCTATAATCAATTCTTGTAATTTCAATGCAATCGCCTTTTCATTTCCTATTGGAACAATATAACCATTCTCGCCATCTGCAACAACCTCTTTAAAACCGTCTGTATCTGTCACTACAACCGGAAGCTCATAGCCATCGCTTCTACACAGCCACTCCAAAGCTTTCTTTAAAGCTTGTTGCACAAAAAACATCAAATTGGGATAGCACTTGAGGTACATCTTTGTTTGGGATCTGACCTTTTAAGTATATCACATTCTCTAATGAAAGTTCTTGAATTAGTTTTTCTAGTTCTTCTTTTTGTGGTCCATCTCCATAGATTTCCACCTGCAATTGTTTACAAATTTCTTCGTATCCGTCTTTTACCAAATTTTCACTTTAAAATCTTTACTGCCTTTATTAGCTCTGCAATTCCATACAAAGGTTTCAACGTTTTTATTGTTCCTATCAAAATCTTATGATTTTTCTTTTCTTTTTCTTCCGTGCAACCTTTAAATTTCTCTAAGTCAACTCCAAATGGTGTAATCCCTATTTGTAATTTAGGCATTTTCAAAACGTCTCTAAGTTCGTTTGCCATACAATTGCTAGTAGATGCGATTTTCTTCGCATGAAGAACATTCTTTTTTAGAATACTTTTATTGACAAAACTTTTATTTGGAAAATCATATACGTCACTTCCCCATACCGACAATAATATTGGGCACAATTTGCTTTTTCTGGCCAATGTTCCATATCCACTTGCATAATGAACATTTATTATATCCGCGAAATCTCTTTCTTTCAGTTTTCGCAATTCATTCGCATTCAATAATAATCC
>ENA-OQAN01001428-OQAN01001428.1-human-gut-metagenome-genome-assembly--contig:-NODE-1428-length-10382-cov-1.615895_pt1 | contig 10382 bp, 10 predicted proteins | sample MGYA00242735_ERZ504527 | MGnify/ENA primary metagenome ERZ504527 (study PRJEB26092, sample SAMD00036230) | human gut metagenome | host: Homo sapiens | study: EMG produced TPA metagenomics assembly of...
TGAAAGACTTACCAATGGAATTAGTAAGCCGTTCAAGAAGAACTTTGCGGAATGCGTTTCTCAGGAAGGTATAATCGAAATGCTTCATAGGGCGCCAAACGATAGAGTTTCCAGCGCCACCTTCAGAAATAAGAGCATGAATGTGAGGATTCCATTTTAAGTCCCTGCCGAAGGTATGAAGAACACAAATGAAACCAGGAGTAAAGTTTTCAGATTTGTTTTGCTTATAAAACATGCGAAGAACAACATCTCGAACGGAATGAAAGAGACAATTGAGGAGAGAACGGTCATTGAGAAAGAAAGTGCGAAGTTCTTTAGGAATAGTAAACACACAGTGACGATGGACACAGCGAATGAGCTTACAGGACATATGAAAAGAGCGTTGCAGATTATATTTGTTACCGCAAGTAGGCAGAATCTAGATTTACATCGAAAAGGAACAAACTTCAATTCCCCACAGTCTGGACAAGCAAAAAAAAAGCGCCACCAAAAGAAGGGTCACCACAATGAATCATTTTGTTGACATTTTCAATGACGGAAGTCCTTGGATGAAGTTCGTAAATTAAGTGTTCATAATGATCAAGAAAGATCGTTTGTAAAATATTACTCATGTAAATATTTTACAACAAATAGAAACAAAGGAAAACCCTCCCCCTCAAGAATGAGGGGCAGGGGAGCTGAGAGTGTGCTCAGCACACTTTTTTTTAAGTATGTTGGTGCTCTAATTCTGCAATTTTTAAAAGAGCTTTTTGCAGTTCATCCTGTGTGGATTGTAGTTCATCCTGTGTGGATTGTAGTTCATCCTGTGCGGAGTGCAGTGCATCCTGTGTGGAGTGCAGTTTATCCTGCGTACTGTTTAGTTGAGTGTGTGCATCATTTAATTTGGATTCTGTATCTTGCAATTGTATTTTCTTTTGGTCTAGCTCATCTTGCATTTCATCAATCATATATAAGACAGTATTTCTGTCTAATTCTCGTAATTCTTTAGAAAACATCTCCATGACCTCCTCAATATTTCTACAGATATCGTAGATTTGTTCGTACATTGGCTTGAATTCAGGATATGTTTCGATAAGTTTTACAATCATTTCGGGATTATCCATACTTAAAAATACAAGCCATGCATCTAATTTGCTTTTTGATATCTTTATTTTGCTGATTTTCTTTAAAGATGTCAAGAGGAATAAAAATATATTTTTGTAACAATTCCATCTGCAATCCAGTATTAGATTTTTGTTCAAAAAAAAATGAAGATAATTTTGAGGAAATTTATGAAATGTTTTTGGACTTTTTTCAAAGAAGACAATGGTGTAGACGTTTTTGATACTTTTATATGTTAAATTTTCTTTTCTTCATTCCTTTTATTCTTTTATATTGAAGTAGAAGCAAGTCTGAGGAATAGCAGGCACATCGTTCACCGGGGAACTGATACCCGATTTTTTGTATTTCAATGTTTGCGATACTGCCGTCTTCTAGTTCTACAACGATATCGTGATAATAAGAGATGTTTCATCAGCGATGCGGGTAGTATCATTTGGCAGTACGGTTAGTACTTTTACTTTCTGGTTTAGCAGTAAAGACAGTAGTTCTCCAATTCGTTCCGGCACTGCCTCTGGATTCAGTATTTCTTTAATCATAAAATCGTATAATACTTTTGACTCCGGATATACCTGTACAGATATTCAGAAATTCTTCTTGAAATTCGGTTTCCCAACTGTCAAATAAAGTTTTTAATGTTTCATCTTTTGATAATGATTTCCATAATTTCTGTACGTGTACGGAGCATGGGGAAATATTGTTTTAATCTGTTTGTCATAGATAAACCTCCTTGATTATCTCATGTGTGTTGTTGGATCAATGCTTCTGAGTGGAAGCTGGAAATAAAGAAGCCTTTAGGCTTAAGAGATTTTGCTGCGAAAAAGATGAAATGCAGCGAGAAAAGTTGTTTCTTCAAAATAACATACTTTTTAGGAAAAGTAAAGAAGTTTGAGCACATAAAAAGTGCATAAAACAGAATATGATGTGAATAAAAAAAACATTCAAAGTGTATAAAATACAAAAAAGTGCTTGAAAAATAAAAAATAGGATGTATAATATAAGAATAAAATGTATAGTTATAACAAAAAAGGAAATGAAGGGAATGGGGAAAATGATAAAGAAAGAAACAAATAGCAGCACTGGTTTTGGCAGGCACAATGGCCATGGGAAGTTCTATGCAGCATTTGCCTGTATGGGAGTATATGTAGGGAAAGAAGTTTCAGAGAATGGCTCATCCTATATTGGAAGATCAGAGGATATCGGAGCGGGACATACAAAAATATTTACGGTGCATCCGGCAGAAGACCATGAACCAGGAGCAATTTTTGAAGATGAATATGGATTTTCAATGCCATATCCAGAACACACATATCAATATACACTTGCAAAAGATTCACCACTGTTTGGAGAAGGAGAAGAGCCTTATGCAGAGGTAGGAATCAATGAAAATGAGGTTGCTATGACAGCCACTGTATCTACCTATTATAATGATAAAGGCAAAAGCGCAGATCCATTGGTAGATACCGGTATCTGTGAATTATCGATGGGATCGATTCTACTTGGGCAGGCCAAAACAGCAAGAGACGGAGTGGAATTGTTAGGAGAGATTGTGGAAAAATACGGTTCGGGGGAATGTAACACGATTATGATCAGTGATCCAAATGAAGCGTGGTACATGGAAATTGTTTCCGGTCATCAATATGCAGCCATTAAGCTGCCGGAAGATCAGGTTGCGGCAATTCCGAATATGATGCTTCTTGGAACGGTTGATGTGACAGATACAGAAAATGTGATTGCATCTGAAGGATTGGTATCATTAGCGGAAGAAAATGGATTTTTAAAGACGGAAGATGGAATGATTCATGTCACACAGACATATGGTGCAGAAAACCCGGGAAAAGGTCAGCTGACACGTTTGTGGCAAGGGACATATTACTTGAACCATGAAAAAGGAGAGGGTTTAAGTATTGAGCCTTCAGAGGATTGGAGTTTATGGTCCGTATGATTTGTTGTTTACGCCAGATAAAAAATTTTCTACACAGGATATCATGAAGTTTCTGGCATACAGAGGAGAAGGAACAAAGATGGATTCCAATGTAAATGAGTCAATCTATGCAATCGGCAATAAGAATCAGGCAGAATGCCATATTTTGGAGATGCGTGACGGGATGTATCAGGGAATGTCAGGAGTAGAATGGCTTGCGATGTCAAGAGCAGAGTTTTCTTTATATCTTCCGTATTATGGAGCAATTCTGACAGAGACATGGGATGGATACCACAATGATGAGCTGACATCTGTAGAAGATTCTATGTTTTGGGTGTTCAATGACTTGAATGATCTGGCAGATGACAATCGAGAATTGTATGGGACAAATATTCGAAAATACTGGGATGCGTATCAGGCAGAATTGATTGAACAGCAAAAACAAGTTGATGTGGATATGCAGAAGTTATATGAAAAATCACCGGAACTTGCACAGGAAAAAGCAACAGAGATTGGAAAAGTAAATTGCACAGGATGCATTTAACAGTGCAAAAAGTATTTTGACAGAATTAAAAGCGTTCAAAGAAGTGGATCAACAGAAATGTTTGTACCATCTGTATTGACAGAGAATATAATGCCAAATTACACAGTTGCACGTGTGATGGATGAAGTTTCAACAGAAGCGTTGGAGGCGTTGATTGCCAAAGCGGAAGCTGTTCAGAAAGATATGTATACAGAAGCCAGTTATGCGACATTAGAACAAGAACTGGAAAACGCAAAGACGGTATTAGCAGATGAATTTGCAGTTCAAGATGAGATTGATGCAGCGACAAAACAGCTTGACAGTGCATTACAAGGCTTGGAAAAAATACAGGCAGCGGTACCACAACCAGAGAAAGAATCGGTATCGGAAGAGAAAACGACTCCAACAGGTCCTTCACCAAAAACAGGAGATGCTACTCCATTGATGTGGCTGTTGACTGCTGCGGCAGGAAGTGCGTTGGTAAGTGTGAACGTTTGGAAACGAAGAGAAGAAAAATAAAGTCAAGAGAAAAGAGCTTTTAGAGGCTCTTTTTTCTTGCTTAAAAGCACTTATTTTATAGGTTAAGGAAAACTTAAGATTTCCTATATAATATTCAGAAAATCCTTTGGTATAGTAAAATTAAGAAAAAAACAGGAAGGAGAGTATCTGTGGGGAAAATTATAGAAGTGAAGAATTTGTTTAAGCTCTATCGTGTCGGGGACAGTGTTGTGCATGCTTTGAATGGAGTGAATTTTTTCAATCAACGAAGGAGAGTTCTGTGCGATTGTAGGGACTTCGGGATCAGGGAAATCAACGTTGTTAAATATGCTTGCCGGACTGGAAAAACCGACAAAAGGAGAAGTGATCATTAACGGCGAGCACATGGAGAAGTTGAAGGAAGATCAGCTTGTCAGCTTTAGACGTTGATCATGTTGGATTTATTTTTCAGTCTTTTCATCTGATTGGGACGATGAATGCGGTGGAAAATGTGGCATTGCCCTTGAGCTTTCGCGGAGAGAAAAAAGAAAGCCGACTAAAAAAAGCAGATAAGATGCTGGATCTGGTCAATTTAAAAAAGCATAAAAAGCATTTGCCGAATCAGATGTCGGGAGGGCAGCAGCAGCGAGTAGGGGTTGCAAGAGCACTGGTTGTTGATCCGAAGATTATATTTGCGGATGAGCCGACAGGAAATCTGGATTCGCATACATCCAAAGAGGTGATGGAATTGATGCAGAAGGTGGTAAGGGAGCAGAAAAAGACGCTTGTTATGGTTACACATGACAATCATCTGGCTTCGTATGCCGATCGGATTTTCCATATTATTGATGGAGAGATTGTAAAGATAGAAGACAACCGTACAAAGGGAGAGGAGAAAGAAGATGAGAAAGATTAAGAAAATAATGATGGTTGCCATGAGTATGATTCTGGTGGCAGGGATGGTGATGCCACTGCACGCAGCGGGAAAAGTGACCGTAAAGGCGAGTGGAACTGCGACACCGGCTTATCAGTATGGACAGGAGAAAGAGTTAAAGCTTACGATTACAAACGGTACAGATACAGCAATTGAAAATGTAGTAGTAACTCCGCAGGTGAAGGCAAAATATTGAGAAGTGGCCGTTTGAAATTGAAAATGTATCCTATGAGCAGAAAGTGGATAAGATCGAAGCGGGAAAATCTTATGAGCTCACATATGATGTGAAAGCAAGGGAAGATGTGGCATCAAAATATTATAATGTGAAATTCGATGTTAGTTACGATGGATTGGAAAATGCATTTGAGCAGAGTGTATTTGTAAAAATGACAGCTAAGCCGGAAGAGAGGCCACAGGAAAATCCAGAAGAAAACACACAGAAAGATCCACAACCGCAGCAACCTTCGGGGGATACAGGTGTCTACAACAGTGAACCGATGATGTATACTGGAGGAGATAGTGCAGGTGGCGGATCAGCAACGACATCGACATCTGTTCCGAGAGTAATTGTCACAGGATTTTCAACAGATCCGGCAGAAGTAAAGGCGGGAAGCAATTTTAAACTGATTGTACATTTGAAAAATACATCCAAGACAACAGCGGTAAAAAATATGCTGTTTGACTTTAACGCACCGACAGAAGGACAGGATGCAAACACTGCATCTCCGGCGTTCCTTCCGGCGTCCGGCTCTAGCACTGTATATCTGGATGGAATCGGAGCAAATGGGACAAAAAGACATTTCGATTGATATGAATGCAAAATCAGATCTGGTACAGAAACCATATAGTGTCGAGATGTCTATGAAGTATGAAGACGGAAGTGGAACACAATTTGAAAGTACATCAAGTATCTCAGTTCCGGTTAAACAGGATGCGAGATTTGAATTCAGTGAATTTGAGCTGAGTGGAGAGACTGTGGAAGTTGGAAGCGAAGTTAATGTCATGTGCAGTCTGTATAACATGGGAAGAATTAAATTGTATAACGTAAAAGCAAAATTTGAGGGTGAAGGAATCAAATCTAAAGAGATTTTTGTCGGAAATGTGGAATCCGGAGCGACAGCTTCAATTGATGGTATGATAACCGGAGAGTCAGAGACAACAGGTGATGGTAAAGTTAAGATGATTGTTACTTATGAAGATGAGTCGGGAGCAGTATTTACAACTGAAAAAGAACTGACACTTTTAGTGACAGCACCGATGACAGATGACATGATGAATGAAAGTGAAATGGTTGAGCAAGAAAAAGCGTTCCCGATTATTCCGGTGATTGTCGGAGTAATTATCATCGGAGTGATTGTTGTCGTTGTAATTGTGAAGAAGAAAAAAGAGAAAAAAAGAAGAGCAGAAGAGGAGGAAATTTTAGAGGATGAGCTTAATAGACTTACTGAGAATGAGTAGTGGAAATCTGAAACGCAGAAAGCTTCGAACCTTTTTAACCGTTCTAGGGGTTGTGATTGGGACAGCTTCCATTGTTGTTATGATTTCTCTCGGACTTGGTCTTCAGCAGTCTACCTATAAAGAAATAGAAAAATCTGGTGGTTTGACGACCATTCAGGTGACAGGAAAAGACAGGCAGGGTGGCATGATGGTAGATTCCGGAGAGGAATCGAAAGAATATATCACAGATGATGTGATTGAAAAATTGAAAAAATTAGAAAATGTAGAATTTGTAAGTCCTGTTTTAGAGGTATCGGCAATTGCGTTAAAAGGCAATTATGAAGGATTTTTGACGGTGCAGGGAATGTCCCATGAGGCACTGGAAAAAATGAATATTCCATTGAAAGAGGGCGGAAAATTGCCGGCTGAAAATGGAAGCTCATTAGATCTGGTGATGGGGAACATGGTAATCACGAATTTCAGCAATAAATCAGGAGGCAGTGGTTATTGGGATACCGGAGAACTTCCGGATATTGATTTCGCAAAGGATTCTCTGTTTTTGATCCTGGATACAGATGCCTATTACCAGAGCCAGTCGGGAAGTGGTTTTGGTAACGTGGAAAATGGAGGAGAGACAGCAACAAAGACACCAAAGACAGCAAAAAAATATGTTGTAAAAGCGTCCGGTGTCGTGGAAGGAACTGTTGATGAATACAATGCATATTCGTATTCAACCTTTTGCGACATCGAGACACTGAAGACCATTTTGAAAAAAGAATTTCGGGGAAGAGTGATTCCTGGTCAACCGTCCACAAGCAGCGGAAAACCTTACAGTTATTTTACGTATAGCTCAGCGCAGGTGAAAGTGGATAATCTTGACAATGTAGAATCTGTTTCAAATGAAATCAGGACACTGGGATTTCAGACATACAGCAATGCAGAGTATCTGGAAAGTATGCAGAAACAGTTTGCAATGATACAGGCGGTTCTGGGAGGAATCGGTGCGGTATCGCTTCTTGTTGCAGCGATTGGTATTGCAAACACGATGATGATGTCGATTTATGAGAGAACGAAAGAAATCGGTGTCATTAAAGTGTTAGGCTGCAGTCTGAAAAATATTCGGCAGATGTTTCTGCTGGAAGCCGGATTTATCGGACTGATCGGGGGCGTGATCGGAAATATCTTAAGTCTTATGATGTCATTCGTGGTCAATAAAGTGGTTGGAAGCATGGGAGCCGAGATGGGCATGACAGATGTAATTTCTTATATTCCACCTTGGCTTGTGCTGATTTCACTTGCATTTGCGATTCTTGTGGGAATGGCGGCAGGATACTTCCCGGCACGACGAGCAATGAAATTAAGTCCGCTTGCAGCAATTCGAAATGAATAGCAATTTGAAAAATGATAATTGGGGATGTGGCTTTTGAGAAGCTCACATCCCTCATTTGTTACTCTTCAATGATATGAATTTCCAGATAGTCAAAATCAATAGAGTCTACGAAATTGTCCTGATAAAAGCGTGCTTTGTCATGTTTTTTGAATTCGGCAATCGTAGAATCCAGCCAAATCGGTTTGCTTAAATCAAACTGGTAACAAACCTCATCCAGCGCGTGGAAAATTTTATGTGTTCTTGTATCGTCTGTATCATCACAAATGACAGTATCTTTTAACATTCGATTATCTTTAAATATTTTTCCCCATAAACGAAACATGGTTGTCATCCTTTCTATATTTGTTCGTATGCATCATTATACAATACTTTGCAATTGATTTTCAATATAGACATGCTTGACTTTTTATAGGCAGATATGGTAGACTCTGCTAGTGACAAGACACATGTAAAATAAAATGTAATGGGAGCGTAGAATGGAAAAATTAAAGAAATTATTAGATCGTATTTTTATTGATGGATTAACAGGAATGGCGCAGGGACTTTTTGCAACATTGATCGTCGGCACAATTATTCAGCAGATTGGAAGTTTGATTGGCGGGAATGTCGGGGATATGATTTTTGTACTTGGAAAGATGGCAGCCACATTTACGGGGGCAGGAATTGGTGTAGGTGTTGCCTATCGATTTAAGGAAAGTCCGCTTGTTGTGCTGTCAGCAGCGACTGCCGGAATGGTGGGCGCATTTGCGGCAAAACTGCTCGCGGGAAGTGTTCTTGTAGATGGTGCCATGGTATTTGCAGGACCGGGAGAACCGTTGGGAGCATTTCTTGCGGCTTACGTAGGGATTGAATTCGGACATCTTGTCTCAGGAAAAACAAAGGTGGATATTTTGGTTACTCCGATTGTAACGATTACAGCCGGATCGGCAGTAGGTCTTTTAGTTGGACCTCCGATTTCTGAATTTATGACAGCGCTTGGAGCATTGATTAATTGGGGAACAGAGCAGCAGCCGTTTTTGATGGGAATTATTGTCTCGGTTTTGATGGGAATGATTCTGACACTTCCGATTAGTTCCGCGGCACTTGGGGTTATTTTGAATCTTTCCGGTCTTGCGGCAGGAGCTGCAACAATTGGATGCTGCTGTAATATGGTTGGATTTGCAGTTGCAAGCTATCGAGAAAATAAAATCGGGGGACTATTAGCACAAGGAATCGGAACATCGATGCTTCAGGTGCCAAATATTGTGAGAAAGCCAATTATCTGGGTTCCTGCAATTTTATCAAGTGCTATCTTAGGACCTGTCGGAACGATGATTCTGCACATGACAAGCAATGCGACCGGCTCTGGAATGGGAACAGCAGGACTTGTCGGACAGATTATGACATGGCAGACGATGACGGCAGTGGAGCCGCCGATGATCGTACTTATAAAAATTATCGTGATACAGATTGCCCCTTCCGGCGATTGTGACACTGCTCATTTCAGAATTTATGAGAAAGAAAAAATGGATTCAGTATGGCGATATGAAATTAGAATTATAAGGGCCGATGAGGAGAAACTTTCTAAAAAAAGCATGAAGTTTATGACAGTCTCTTTGGATTATGGTATACTATTGTAGTAATAATTACTCTTCGAGTAAGATAGGGGAGAAGAACTTGATGTTAGATGCAATTAAAAGTTATGAAGATGTCGACAGTTGGAAAACAGTTATGTTTTTGTATAATTCGGCATTGAAAGAAGTGGGCACCAAATTAGAGATTTTGAATGATGAATTTCAGCATGTGCATCAGTATAATCCAATCGAGCATATAAAGACAAGAATCAAAACGGCGGAGAGTATCGTCAAAAAGCTGAAAAGATACGGATATGAGGCAACGATTGAGAACATGGTAAAATATGTGAATGATATTGCAGGAGTGAGATTGATCTGTTCGTTTACTTCTGATATTTACGAGACTTGCGGAGGATGAATCGGGAATCAAAGTTGATTTGAAAGTGCTTTCTATTAAGGACTATATTAAAAATCCAAAGGAAAGCGGATATAAAAGTTATCATATGCTTGTGGCAGTTCCGATTTTTCTGTCAGATAGTGTTGTGAATACGAAAGTTGAGATTCAGATACGTACGATTGCAATGGATTTTTGGGCTAGTTTAGAGCATAAGATTTACTATAAGTTTGAGGGAAAAGCACCGGCTTACATCAGCAGAGACTTAAGAGAATGTGCGGATATGGTCTCGGCGCTTGATGAGAAGATGTTATCGCTCAATGAAGCAATCAAAGCGTGCCTGCAGGAATCGGAGCGGGAGAAGGAATCGTAATAGAATCTGAAAAGAATAGCAAATAGGAGTTGGCAATCGTTCCTGGAAATGATAAAATAACTTAGAGCGTGTCAGAGAGGAGTTCGTCAGAGCACTTCCCGGCACGCTCTAAGAGTACGTTAGGAGGAAAAAAGGAATGGAGAAATTGAAGAACAAGAAAATGGCTGTACGTCTTCTCTGGGCAACATTTGGAAGTCTTCTGTTTGCTGCGGGCGTTAATATTATTTATTTTACCGCTGCATTTATATAATGGAACTTTCTTAGGTATTGCTCAGTTGA
>ENA-OQAN01001429-OQAN01001429.1-human-gut-metagenome-genome-assembly--contig:-NODE-1429-length-10366-cov-1.804180_pt1 | contig 10366 bp, 15 predicted proteins | sample MGYA00242735_ERZ504527 | MGnify/ENA primary metagenome ERZ504527 (study PRJEB26092, sample SAMD00036230) | human gut metagenome | host: Homo sapiens | study: EMG produced TPA metagenomics assembly of...
CTTTGCTTTGATTCCAACGGTGATTTCATAGAGAACTTAACGATACCCGATGAAATTATTCTTCAATTGGCCTCACAGATTTCATCAGGAGGAAAACTCTACTTCTATTTTCCAACAGAGACAAGTAAAATCTCAGTTTATGATTTGAAAACTGGACAGATAAGCGAAACAATATCCGGTTATTCAGAAGAAAAAGCCATACAAAATGATTATCAGGGCATTCCTATTATTTACAATGGATATGGAAATGTGCCAACATGTCCATCCTGTATTATTCGTCAATTAAAAAATGACGGGTTATTTTTCCACTATAAAGAAGATCCGGTGATATGGAAATTTGAAGGAAATACTTATTTAAAAGAAAGATTTAATGATACCATTTATGTGGCGTCCGAAAACAAACTGGAATCCATGATTGATTTTGACTTAGGCAGCTGGCATTGTCTTATGAAAAGCGTTTTGATGTGGATGGCTGTGAAAACCGTATTTCGATAGACTACGTGCTGGAAGGCAAGAAATGTCTCTATTTCGTTTTTCAAACAAATTATTACAATATAGGAAAAACCAAAAACTTTTATGGCGTATTTGACAAGCAAACTCATGAAGTGAAGATTTCGGATACGGAGTCTATTCTTGATAACAATAAGAATATCTGCATCAATAAGTTGCAGACTGCAACTGAAGACGGGACTTTCCTCGGCCTTATTCCTGCAACGGAATATAATGAAAGTGCCAGCGAAGAAGATAACCCGGTGGTTGTGATATTGAAGTAACTGATACCTCAAAAAACGTTTCGGTGTTTGATTCAAAAGGCCGAAACGTTTTTTTTATTTGTCGAAACGTTTTAAAAAAAGCCCGCGGCTTATTTCGAGGCAGGTTGCAGAGAGTATTGCTGATACACTCCTTTGATCAACTGGCAGGCTGTCTGAAGACCGATGGTTCCCGTATTAAGCATCAGATTGTAGTGGTGAGGCTCACCCCATTTCCTTCCCGTGTAGTACTCATAATGATGGATGCGGTTGCGGTTGATCCGGCGGATTTCCGTTTCTGCGATTTTGCCGGGGAATTCCATATTCCTGTACGCAGCGGGTCAGAGCGTGCTGCAGATCGGAATAACAGAACACTTTCACTACCCTGGGATAATCTTTCAGAATGAAATCAGCACACCGTCCGACAATGATGCAGGATTCCCGGGCTGCCAGTTCCTGAATAATCTTGCTTTCGGATACGAACAGGACATCGTCTGAAGAAAGGCTGGATTCCAGCGGCTGTTCACTGTTCTTGGAGAGGATACACTTCAGCCAGAAGGAGGGAATGGACTGTTCGTTCCGGACGATGTACTGTTCGTCCATACCGCTGCGCTGGGCTGCCATGCGGATAAACTCCTTGTCGTAAAGTTTGATCCCCAGTTCTTTGGAAAGCATTTCGCCGAGCAGATGGCCTCCACTGCCATATTCGCGGGCAATGGTGATGATGGTATGCTGGTTTTGTTGCAGGGCGATGTCTTGCCGGAGAGAAGGATCGGTGATCCATTTGTCCAGAAAATTGTAATACGGGCTGACAAAATGAACGATCGGTCCGACAATCAGTGCAGCCACGACGGTACCTTCGCGTACACCATAAATGCCCGACATGAAAATCAGGGACAGCAGGCAGGCGATGGCAACCAGTGTGACATCGAAGCCCAGCTTGACATATCCGAACTCTCCGTGGAAGCGTTTCGTTATGACCTTGACAAAATATTCTCCGGCCATCATGGCTGCATTGGCTTTTACCTCCAGTGCAATGCCTACGGCCAGAATGACACAGCCGATCAGCAGGGCGACAATCATGTGAAGATATTCGGCGGGATTCAGCCAATAAAGAATACAGTGCATGCACAGGTCAATAAACATACCGAAGCAGAAGGAGATCGGGATCTGAAGCAGGTACATGCGCAGATCGGATTTCAGATCCTTGCGTGTCATCAGGAAAGGTTCCACTACTACAAAGAGGAGGTTCAGCATGATGGTCCACTGGCCGATGGTGAACGGCGTGAACATGCTCAGTACATACGTGACACTTGTGATGGGAGAAGTTCCCAGGCCGCTTTGGTGATAAACGCAATGCCGAGTGCATTGACAAACAGGGAGACGCAGAACAACAGGTAGCGCCGGAGAAGTATCTTACTCATATCAGCTTATATTATAGTTTCTGAAAACGCCGCAAAGTTCAGCTTATTTGTTGTTTGTCGTATAGAAAAGCACAACTAATTTTGGTCGAAAACGAAACAAAACCTATTTTTGTTTGTGAAAATTCGATGATGATGGAGACTTCTTTGCTTGAGATGATCCGGACGCGGGGAATCTGTGTCGGGCATACGTGTAGTTGTGTTGTAGACGATTCTTTTTCGGTTTATGGACCGATGCAGATCAGAAAAGGTTTTTTCTTTCTGCTCGTCACAAACGGAACAGCCTGTCTGGATGATGTCTATCGGCATTATGAGATAGGAACAGGGAATCTGGTTGTACTGACTCCCAGTACCGAGAGTGTGCTTGGGCAATTGAGTTCCGGCTTCCGCATGCAGGTGCTTTATGTGGTTCCTGATTATTTTGACAGTCTGTCTGACGGACAGGCTCTGTATAATCAGGTGGCCAGACTGCTGGGTAACTTCCGTCTGCCGGTCTTTGTTCTTGAACAGTCGCGGATGGAATACCTGTCGCAGACATTGTCTTTGTTTTCCCGTCAGCTGGAGGATCTTTCCCTTTATCGGATGGCATCATCCGTCACCTGTGCAGCTTTGTCCTCTTGCAGATGGCCGATGCCCTGTGCCGGGAGAATCTGGAATCGTCCGTTTATGTGAAGCGTTCCAGTGAAATTTTCCGTCAGTTCAAGAAACTGCTTGTGCAACATTACCGTCAGCATCACGATATCGGATTCTATGCCGGCTGTCTGAATATCTCTACCACGTATCTGTCGCGTATCGTAAAGAACATTACAGGACATACCGTCCGCTTTCATCTCTCGGAATTACTGGGAGCAGATGCCCGGAGAATGCTGGAGTGTACGGATCTGGATGTGCAGGAGATCAGTAATCAGCTGGGTTTCTCTGATCAGTCGGTTTTCGGGAAGTTCTTTATTCGTCAGACCGGACTCTCACCTCTGAAGTTCCGGATGCGGAAGGAGGAACTTCGGAAGCAGTGAAAGCCCGGCCTTGAAATTAAGGACGGTATGTCCATCCGCAGTCGTTGTGATACACCATAAGCTTGCTCATGCCTCCGTCGACCGTAATATTTTCTCCGTTGATGAAGGTGTTCCGTTCGTCACAAAGAAAATCGATTGTCCGTACGATGTCTGCCGGTTCTCCTACCCGGAGTGAAGGATGCTGGGCAATGTCTCCTTCCGTATAGGCCGGCACATAATTGTTGTCATCATGATAGGCGCCTGTATCAATCCAGCCGGGAGCAATGGAATTGACTCGGGCTACACCCTGCAGGCTTACAGCGAGCGCATGGGTCAGCGCAGTGATGCCCCCTTTGGCAGCCGTATAGCTTTCCGTATTGGGCTGTGACTGGAATGCCCGGGTAGAGGAGATGTTGACGATGGATCCCAGGCCGCAGAAATGATCCTTGAAGAGTTTGGCCAGCATATAGGGAGCGGCTACTCCTACACGCTGTATGTAAAGAAAGTCCTCATAGCCACATCCTTCCAGAATGCCTCCATGCATCAGGCAGGCATTATTGATAAGGCAATGAATGCCTTGAGGCTGTTCGTGAGCACCCGTCTGGCAAAATCTTCCAGAACTTGTTTTTCTGCAATGTCACCGGTATAGCCTGTTACGTTCAGTCCTTTCCGGCGCATGCGTTCTGTCAGGGCAAGAGTGGCTTCCTGGTTGTTGTCGATAAAGTAAATCTGGTCGCCCTTTGAGGCGAAATATTCAACGGTACAGCGACCGATACCGGCAGCTCCACCTGTTACGACGATAATTCTATTCATGGTTGATGTCTGTTATAGGTTTCTTAAAATCTTGTCCATTGGTTTGCCTTTGGCCAGCTCGTCCACCAGCTTGTCCAGATAACGGATTTCCTGCATTAGCGGTTCCTGGATTTCTTCCACCCGAATGCCGCAAATGCTCCCTTTTATCAGTCTGCGGGCAGGGTTGGGAGCAGGAGAGTTACGGAAAAAGTCACCGTACGTAATGGGTTGGTCCAGCAGTTCCTTCAGTTGCTGCAGATTGTATCCGGTCAGCCAGCAGATGATTTCATCGACTTCTTCCTGGGTACGTCCTTTCCGCGTAGCTTTGTTCACTAGCAGCGGGTAGACTTTGCCGAGAGGCATCTGGTATACTTTTTCAAATCCCGTATTTCCATCTTTCATTTGTTTTCTCATTTTATAATTAATCAGTTGCAGGCGGTTAGCTGTGCGCGTTGTTCCAGTTCCACGATATACCCCTGTTTCTCAAAGAAAGGGCGGGCTGTGATACTCACTTCCGAAGTGATTTCACTGATTCCATGTTCAGCGGCATATGCTTCGATACGTTGCAGAAGGGAGCTGGCGATGCCCTGTCTCTGATAGTCTTTATGAATGAACATAGAGTGCAGGTATCCGTCGTTTCGGATGGAAGTAAAGCCGATGATGCGGCCTTGCCCATTGCAGGCAGCAATGAAATGCAGGGTTGCAAGCAGTTTCTCCCAGTGTCCCGGGCGATTACCGCATGAAGCCAGTCAGCTACTTCTTCCGTTGTATAATCACGGGCGTTGACAGTCAGTACTGTGTTGCAGAATAATTCTTTCAGCTCTGGTATGTCGGCGGTTGTGACGGAACGGAAGATGATATCCTGCGGCCGGATGGTCTCTTCCGGTTTCGAGGCACGTATGATGTGGTTTGAATTCCCCATATTTTATCCTGTTAAAATCAAATGCGAATAAAGATAGGAAAGTTTTTTATGAAAATATGTTTCTGAATAAGCTTTTTATCTGCCGGATAAAAAAAGAGCAACATCGTAACGAAACGATGCTGCTCCATGATGAAAGTAAGTTTCCGGTATCAGCCGATTATAACTTCGCCGTCGGCAGTAACCTGATTGCCCCAGGCATTGATAGAACCACCTTCCACAGTGATTCCTTCACGGCTGACTTTTAAGGTCAGTGTACAGCGTTTGCTTCCGTTCAGTTCCGGTTGGGCGGAACCCAGCTGTTCCAGTAATTTGTCTAAGGTCAATGACTTCGTGTCATTTCCTATGCTGATCTTCAATGTAATTCCTGCTGTGCTCTGTGGTACCAGATAAAATGAAGCTTTGGTATTGTTTGCTGTATATGTACCTGTTTCACTCTTTACTCCTTTTATCTTGCCTTGCAGTCCGTCTACCACACAGGTTGTCTTGGCATTAAGACTGATAGAAAGTGATTCAAGGTCTTCGCTTGTGTAACTTTCACCCGGTGTGAAGATCAGATCCAGACGATGCAGGGCATGACTGAAGTTCAGGTATACGGCTTCGGAAGTTCCTGCAGTTACAGACTGTGCAGGGGCAAGCAGCAGATCTTTGTCTGAAGCCGTGAGTGTATTGAACTCGAATTCGCCGTTCTGTATTCTGTCCTGTTGCGGGTAACAGGCGGCTAAAGTAATTTTTGCGTTGCTGTCTGCAAGTCCGAGGCTTCCCCAGGTCAGGATGCCTGAACCGTATTCATAATCTACAGACTGGTTGTTTGCGTCATCTTCTGTCAGGAACAGTGACATTTTATCTCCTTGAGAGAAGCTTCCGCTTCCGTCATTGGCCAGCTGAGGGGCACGGGCTTGTGAGGCAATGCTGGCTACGATATGAATTGCATTGTCTGCTGCTGACGGGGTTTCCAGTACATTTTTCTTACACGAAGTCAGAGCCAGCGTTGTGGCTGCGAGTGCATAAAATAGAATCTTCTTCATGATCTATAAATTTATTGTTATTATTTACTTTACATTAGGAAAAGCTTTCTGCCAAAGGTCAAGACGCAAATCAACCAATGTCAGGGAAGTGAAACGGAAACGGGCTTTTGAGGGAGTTCCGTCTATGTTGTCCAGTGGGGTCAGATAAGCATAATCTCCTTTCATTTCGGGTACGTTTGATTTCTCATAAACGACTTTATAGCGCTGGAGTGATGCATGATTGGGTTCATCCTCTGCACGGTTATTGTCACAGATATAAACGTAAGCGACATTTCCTTCGGCATCGAATTCTGCTCCCCAGATAACCATGGAATGGCTCTTGGTATTGGGACCGGCAAAATCGTAAGCGGCAAATCCGATGGCCTGATTATACCGGAAAGCATCTTTGAACCAAAGGTTGAATGTTTCCTTGGATGTGTCGGATGTTCCTTTTGCCACAGCATCATCTTCTGAAAACACCTTGCTGAAGAATCCATGGAAGTTCTTTTGATAACAATGTATCAGGTTCTTTTTGTTTCCGTTTATGAACCAGTTGACACCTCCGGTATCCCAGCTTCCCCGATTATCGAAAGAGGATTTGAAGAAGTTGAAAACCTCGCTATGCTGCTGGTTGCTTTCTGTCATTCTGTTGTATTTCTCCGGCCGGCTGAGATCTTTGTATTCAGGACCATATTCCTTGTCATAGGCTTCAATGTATTTTTGGTTCTGTGCCAGCCACCAGTGAATCAGATTGGATGCTGCTGCCGCCCAACACATGTTGCCATCTCCGTAATAATTGAAGGTCTTGTTGCAGTCGAACCAGCCGGATCCTTCTTTCCAGGTCAGATATTCTTCCTCAAACAGCAGCGGGGGATACATCGTTTCATTAGCATAACGGAACCATAGCCCGTCTTCGAATTTTTTGACCCCTGGTCTGGCAGAGTAAAGATTTTCCTTGCCCGGAAAGTCGGAAGCTGTAACTCCGTACACCCAATAGGTCTGGTTGCTGAATTCCAGATCCACATTGTTGTCTTCTGTTTTCAGGGTCAGATTGAGAGTTGTCTGCATACCGGCATCGAACTTCTCCGCATTACCGTTAAATGTATACGAGGCTGATTTGCCTTCTGTTGTCAGACGAATCAGTCCTTCACCGCTACAGAATGCCTGGGTTTCCTGTGGAAGAATAATGAGGCTATAGGATTCGTTGCTAATCCGATATGGCTTGATCCAGACATAATCCGCAGACAGATTCGCAGTTGCATTTCCATCTTTCAGGGAGATCTGTCCGTTGGCAAGACTTTTCACCTCAATGGTCAGGTCATTAGGATAGTGCCTTTAAGTTTATGTTGATGCGGTGTAAGGCATGGTTGAATTGCAGGGTAGCCACAGCATCACTGGCACCGACCGTTGTAGTTGCAAAAAGAACATCGGCATCCGAATGATTCTTTTCGTTGCTTTGATCAGTGGGGATGCCGATATTCCGCATGATAGGATTATCATTACTGGCCGGCAATACCGGATAAATTGCGGACAAGCCGAGGCTTCCTGTTCCATAGTCGTTGCGCTGCAGCGAAGGAGTCCAGCGGTTATCTGTATATTCCAGTTGGATATTTGCCGTTTGTTGATTTCCGGTTGCCAGGACTTCAATTCTGTCACCTTCGGAAAAGCTGCCTTGACCTTGGTCGTTTGTAACTGCACGGGTATCTGTCCATGAGGCCTGGACACATGTCATAGTGAGTTCGTCACTGGCAGCCGGATATTTTTCATCCGACTGATCGCAGGATGACAGAACCCACATGCCGCCTGAAAGCAAGGCAAAAATTGTCTTTAGTTTAGTCTTTGTTATAAAAGCTTTTGCAAAAATCTGTATTAATATACAAATGAGCGCGTATAATGTTCATTCGGACAGGGTAAAAAGTCTGTTAGATACAGATCTGGACTTTAAAATTCTATTTGTCCTCAATGTCTGGAAGACTGTTCTTGCCGGTGACATACAGTTCCTGTTGCCTGATAGGTAGGCATGACAAGTACCTCGCTATCTGCACATGAGCCGGAGCCGATGCTGCGTAATATACCACGTCAGCAATGTCGTCGCCTGTCAGCGGACGGATTCCTTTGTATACGGCGTCAGCTTTATCCTGATCTCCCCGGAAGCGGATAACGGAAAAGTTTGTCTCGACCATGCCGGGCTTGATGTTGGTGACACGTACCGGTGTATCTACCAGATCAATCCGAAGACCGTCGGACAAGGCTTTTACAGCAACTTTGGTTGCACAATACACGCTGCCTCCTGCATAGGCTGCATCGCCGGCAATGGATCCGATATTGATGACATGTCCGTAGCCTCGTTCCACCATTCCGGGAACAATCAGACGCGTCATGGCCAGTAATGCTTTGATATTGGTATCGATAACGATATCCCATTCGTCTAAGGAGCCTTCGTGTTCCTTGTCCATACCGATTACGAGTCCGGCATTGTTGATCAGTACGTCAACATGCTTCCACTGGCCTTGCAGGGAATCTACGGCTTGCTGCATAGCCTTGCGGTCGCGTACGTCAAAAGGAAGAGTAAGCACTTCTACACCTTGAGCTGTCAGTTCCTTCTTCAGGCTTTCCAGCTTTTCTGTATTTCTTCCGTTCAGAATCAGATTGCTGCCCATGGCTGCAAACTTACGTGCGCAACCTTCACCTATTCCGCTGGTTGCACCGGTTATAAATATTGTTTTTCCTTTCATACGACTGTTCTTTATATTGGCTGATTATTAATCATTGGTTGAATCTTTCTTTTTTTCTTAGGAATACCGCCGTGGGTACCGGAAGAAAATACTGAGTAAAGCTACGACTCCCAGAATCATGGGATAATACAGATAGCCGATGATGCTGATGGGAGAGAGTCCGGTGAGTTCAGCTGCAATCAGCATCTGTGCTCCGTAGGGGATGATTCCCTGTACGACACATGAGAACGTATCCAGAATACTGGCACTTTTCCGTTTGTCGATTTTGAATTGTTCTGCAATGCCGTTTGCCAGTGAGCCGACGGTAATGATGGCAATGGTATTGTTTGCTGTACAGATGTTGGCCAGACTTACCAGAGCTGCGATACTGAGTTCTCCGCCCCGTTTGTTGTTGACTTTCTGAGTAAGGCGGTGCAGGATATAATCAATTCCTCCGTTGAAGCGAACCAGTTCCAGCATACCTCCTGCCATCAGGGTGATGATGATCAGTTCGCCCATTCCGGTGATTCCATTTCCCATGGCACTGAACCATCCGAAGAAGTCAAAGCTGCCATAGATCATACCGATAATTCCCGTTGAAAGTAATCCCAGCAGCAGCACCAGCATGACGTTGATACCGGCAATGGCGGTTCCCAACACGATAAGGTAGGGAATCACTTTTCCCCATTCGACGGAAGTTATGTCTTGAGCCACTTCTATCTGACTTCCATAAATGATGTAATAGACAAAGACGACAAGGCTGCCGATGGCAATCATAAAATTAGCCCGGAACTTGTCGCGCATGGCGCATCCCTGTGTCCGTGTGGCAGCGATCGTGGTATCGGATATAAACGAAAGATTGTCGCCGAAGAATGCTCCGCTAATGACCAGTGCCGTCATAAAAGGCATGCTGACGTCTGTTTTTCCGGCGATACCGGCTGCAACGGGTACCAGTGCAATGATTGTTCCGACAGAAGTCCCGATGGAAAGGGAGATGAAACAGGAGGCCAGAAAGATACCTGCCAGCAACAGGTTGTTCGGAAGCAGATGTAAGGTCAGGTTGACGGTTGCATCTATCGCTCCCATGGCTTTGGCCGATTGGGCGAAAGCTCCTGCAAGAATAAAGATCAGATCATCAGCATGATGTTCTTATTGGCGGCTCCCGCGAGAACTGGAGAACGCGGTCGTTCAGACTGAGCCCTTTGGTTGTCGCTACGGCATAGACGGATGCCACCAGAAAGGCAACCGTGATGGGAACTTTATAGAAATCATTTACGATGAGAGAGGTTACAAGATATAGACAGAGAAAAACTGCCAGGGGAGCCAGTGCCCATCCGTTGGGCTTGTTGACGATGGGAGTCAGTTTCTTCAGATTCATGAGTTGGACAATACTTTTTTTAATTACGCTGCAAAGATAATCATTTCTGTGCATATATAAAAAAACACAGGCACACATGATGAACCATGTGGCCTGTGAGTAAATTATGGATATGGTATTAAGGTATAATTAATTACTTCTTACCTTCCAATTGCTGTTTCAGAGCTACCAAAGCGTCGATGTCACCCAGGGTAGTAGAAGCAGCCTGGTTCTGAATCATCGGAGTTTCTTCTTTCTTAGAAGAAGCTTTCTTTGCAGCTTTCTTTTCTGCTTTTTCTTCTGCCTTTGCAGCATCTTCGAAGATACGGCTGTGAGACAGGATGATACGCTTAGCGTCCTTGTTGAATTCGATTACCTTGAACGGCAGTTTTTCATCACGTCTGAGCCTGTGAAC
>ENA-OQAN01001430-OQAN01001430.1-human-gut-metagenome-genome-assembly--contig:-NODE-1430-length-10362-cov-2.660479_pt1 | contig 10362 bp, 10 predicted proteins | sample MGYA00242735_ERZ504527 | MGnify/ENA primary metagenome ERZ504527 (study PRJEB26092, sample SAMD00036230) | human gut metagenome | host: Homo sapiens | study: EMG produced TPA metagenomics assembly of...
ATGAAGCCTTCAGAACGCAGTGCCTTCTTGTCTTCCGGATTCGATCTTAACCAGTGCACGAGCAATAGCCAAGCGCAGAGCCTGAGACTGACCAGTAAAGCCACCACCGCACAAATTTACCTGGATATCATATTTTCTGCCACTTCCAACTTAGTCAGAGGCTGCTTAACAACATACTGCAGAATAGTTGATGGAAAGTACTGTGCAAGGTCTCTCTTGTTAATAGTAATCTTTCCTGTACCTTCGCTTACGAACACACGTGCAATCGCGCGTTTACGTCTGCCTAATGCATTTACTACTTCCATTCTTTATTATTTAAGTGTGTTAATATCAATTACTTTCGGAGTCTGAGCTTCATGTTTGTGTTCGCTTCCTGCGTAAACATACAGATTGCCCAGCAATTTAGCTCCCAGACGGTTCTTCGGAAGCATACCTTTTACTACTTTCTTCATCAGCTTTTCAGCTCCGTTAGGTTTAGCCATCAAACGAGCCGGAGTGATTTCACGCTGTCCACCCGGATAACCCGTATAGCTCAGATAAACCTTATCGTTCCACTTGTTACCAGTGAACTTAACTTTGTCAGCATTGATAATAATTACATTATCACCGCAATCTACGTGAGGAGTAAAGTTCGGTTTGTACTTACCTCTCAACAGTTTCGCAACTTTCGCACCGAGACGGCCTACAACCTGATCGGTAGCATCAACTACGACCCATTCTTTTGTCGCAGTTTCCTTGTTTGCAGAAATGGTCTTGTAACTTAAAGTATCCACTCTTAAAATCTTTTTAAATGTTACTACTAAAAACAATTTTCTTCATGCCTCACCTTCCCGGACAAAGAAGAATAAAGCACTCGGAATTTAAATTTATCACTATTTGATAATAATCGGCTTGCAAAGGTACGGCTTTTCTTTAAACCAGCAAAAGTTTTAAGTGTTTTTTTATTAGCAAAATATCTCCTAACCAGCTAACAGATAGCTCAAACAAGCAACCATAAAAAACGGATGCTGTTCCAACCGTATTCCTTCTCCCCGCAACGGGTAAAGAAAGGAATTCATGAAACAGCATCCGCCACAAATCAGTTCTGTTCATTACAGAAAAGCCAACGCTTTCTGTTTTTATATGAATCTATCGAATGATATTTTCCGGATATTTAGAAGGCATCGTTACACGTTTCCAGGTTTCCGTAACCCAGGAATCGATACGGTTACCGTTAATATCTTCTTTCAGGAAATATTTCAGGATCATGACATCTCCTCCTTTCAATTCAAACTTCAGCACATTCTTCTGTCCGACCAATTGAGGAAGATGCAAGTTCTTTTCAACCATTTCCGTGTAAGAATCTCCTGAAGTCTGCTCATACGTACCTTCACCTATGATAATGGCACCTTGAGGCATCATGACCAGATTGGTAAATTTCCCGTCATCAGAAAGGATCTTCAAGGAATTGCTGGTTTTAAGCTGACCAGCTACGCCTGGGGCATCAGAACGATAAAAACACATTTGCCATACTCCCCGGAGATCTACCGGAGCTTTTTCTTTTGCAGACTGGGCTATCGAACTGCCGAAAGCCACTAATGACATTACAACTAAAAAGAAAATTCTGCGCATTCCCATAACATTATCGATTAAAGTTATTGTAATAGGTTTTCTACAAAAATAGAAAAATTATTTAAAAATGCATAGTCTTTTCTCTCTTTTTTTAAAAGTTTTTTTCGTTTGACTTACAGATGTACAAAAAGAAATCCGGAAAGCTCAAGTAGCAGTAAACTGCCTGCTCCAGCTTTCCGGATCTTTTATTTACGAATATTAGAATTCTGCGTTATGCGGTGTACGCGGGAACGGAATAACATCACGGATGTTTGCCATACCTGTTACGAACAACAGCAGACGTTCAAAGCCCAATCCAAAACCGGAATGAGGACAAGAACCATATTTACGGGTATCCAGATACCACCACATATCCTTCATCGGTATATGCAATTCCTGAATACGGGTAAGCAGTTTGTCATAATCAGCTTCACGTTCCGAACCTCCGATAATCTCTCCAATCTTCGGGAACAGGACATCCATTGCACGAACGGTCTTTCCGTCCTCATTCTGCTTCATATAGAATGCCTTGATTTCTTTCGGATAATCAGTCAGAATTACAGGACGTTTGAAATGTTCTTCCACCAGATAGCGTTCATGCTCTGAAGCAAGGTCCACACCCCAATATACAGGGAATTCAAACTTGTGGCCATGAGCAACGGCATCTTCCAGGATCTTGATACCTTCCGTATAAGGCAAACGTACAAATTCTTCCTTCAATACTCCCTGCAAACGTTCGATCAATCCCTTGTCGAACATATCGTTCAGGAACTTCACATCATCGTAGCAGTTATCCAAAGCCCACTGTACACAGTACTTGATGAACTCTTCTGCCAGATCCATGTTGTCATTGATATCATTGAAAGCTACTTCCGGTTCAATCATCCAGAACTCAGCCAGGTGACGCGGTGTATTGGAGTTTTCTGCACGGAACGTAGGACCAAATGTATAAATGGCGCCCAATGCTGTTGCAGCCAACTCACCTTCCAACTGACCGGAAACTGTCAGGCTGGCCTGCTTGCCGAAGAAGTCATTATCATAAATAATAGAACCATTTTCGTCCTTCTTCAGATCATACAGTTCATAGTAGTAACCTGGAACATCTGTCCGGCACCTTCACAGTCAGAAGCCGTGATCAGCGGAGTATGGAAATAGAAGAAGCCACGTTCATGGAAGAACTTGTGGATAGCAATGGCCATATTGTGACGAATACGGAACACAGCTCCGAAAGTATTCGTACGCGGACGCAGGTGAGCAATCTCGCGCAAGAATTCCATAGAGTGTCCTTTCTTCTGCAAAGGATAAGTATTATCGCATGTTCCCAGTACTTCAATTTCACGAGCCTGGATTTCGCATGCCTGTCCGGCACCAACCGACTCAACCAGCTCTCCATTGACGCTGATACAAGCTCCTGTCGTGATCTGTTTCAACATTTCTTCATCGAAGTTTGCCAGATCAACCACCACTTGCACATTATTTATAGTAGAACCGTCATTCAAGGCGATAAAACTTACCTGCTTACTACCGCGACGGGTACGTACCCATCCCTTTACATTGACCATCACACCGAAGTCACGACGCTTCAGCAGGTCTACGATCTTTGTTCTACGAATTGTTTCCATTTTTATCTTGTTTTATTCAAATTTAAAAAGGCGGCCTTCAGCCTCTGCTTTTTTCAAGCTTTTCCAACCTTCGGCACACCTTATTATATATTATCTTATTCAAAAAGAACCCATGCGAAGCTGTTTACTTCCATTTCTGTCAGATAACGCCAGTCTCCACGACGCAGACCTTTCTTGGTCAGTCCGGCAAAATAAACACGATCCAGCTTAATTACCCGATAGCCCAGTGACTCAAAAATACGACGGACAATTCGGTTTTTACCAGAATGGATCTCAATACCTACCTGCGACTTGTCTGTATCTGAAGCATAGCTGACTGCATCTGCATGAATTTCTCCGTCATCCAGAGTAATGCCCTGTACGATCTGATCCAAATCAGCCTTCGTTACATTTTTATCACAATATACATGGTAAATCTTCTTCTTCAGAAACTTCGGATGAGTCAGCTTAGAAGCCAGATCACCATCATTGGTAAGCAACAGCACACCAGTTGTGTTCCGGTCCAGACGACCTACCGGATAAATACGTTCCTTGCAGGCACCTTTCACAAAGTCCATCACGGTCTTACGTTCCTGAGGATCATCAGAAGTAGTCACACAATCTTTCGGCTTATTCAGCAATACGTAAACTTTACGTTCGATATTTACCGGCTGATCGTGGAACTTGACTTCATCCGTACGTTTCACCTTTGTTCCCAGTTCGGTAACCACCTCACCATTAACGGAAACTACGCCTGCTGTGATAAATTCATCAGCCTCACGACGAGAACAAACACCTGCGTTGGCCAGGAACTTGTTCAGACGGATCGGTTCATTCGGATCGGTCAGGATATCCTTGTACTCGATCTGCTTCTTCATGCTATACTTCGCATTCGGATTGTATCCTGCGGTACGCGGGCGGAATCCTCCACCTTGCGGACGGTTATAACCGCCGCCCTGCTGCTGACCGTTGTTGTAACGCGGACGGAACGAGCGCTGTTCACCTCCCTCGTTATTATTATAACGCGGACGATACGGGCGCTGCTCACCTCCTTCATTATTGTTATAGCGCGGCACATAGGAAGGACGCGAGGGACGATTCGTATTGCTGTTATATCCCTGTCTGTTTCCATAACTGCGCTGCTGAGAATGATTTCCATAACTGCGCTGTGGACGATCCTCTCCATTATTCCGTTAAAACGGGGATTGTAAGAGGAACGGTACGGGCGTTCGCCACCTTCCCGGTTGCTGCCATACGGACGACGTCCATAGCTTCTGCCTTCGTTTCGATTGTATCTGTTATACCCTTCCTTGTTATAGGACTTGTAACCATCACGGCCTGACTGGGTGTTTTCTCCGTCCAGTCTGTTTTCTTTGTCTGTAGTCATGTTCTTAAAAATGCTATAAATTAATAATTACCTCTCGGGTGATCTTCTTATAAACCTGTATAGTTGTGCGGAGTGATTGCCCGCAGTTCTTTCTTTATTTCTTCGCTTACGTTCAATGTTTCGATAAAATCTTTGATGGAAGCTTCATTGATAGCCTGGTTGGTACGTGTCAAAGCTTTCAATGCTTCATACGGATGCGGATAGGCTTCACGACGCAAAATAGTCTGAATAGCCTCAGCCACAACACTCCAGCAGTTGTCCAGATCCTGATAGATCTTGGATTCGTTCAGCAACAGCTTGCCCAGTCCTTTCAGAGAGCTCTGAATAGCAATAACCGTATGACCGAACGGAACACCGATATTACGCAGAACTGTAGAGTCAGTCAGGTCACGCTGCAGACGTGAAACCGGAAGCTTGGTTGACAAATGTTCCAACACGGCATTCGCCATGCCCAGATTTCCTTCAGCATTTTCAAAGTCAATGGGGTTTACCTTATGAGGCATTGCACTTGATCCAACCTCACCCGCTTTGATCTTTTGCTTGAAGTATTCCATAGAGATATACTGCCAGAAGTCACGGTTCATATCAATCATAATCGTATTGATACGCTTCATGGCATCAAAGATAGCGCCAGATTGTCATAATTTGAAATCTGAGTTGTGTATTCTTCACGTTCCAGTCCCAGTTTTTCTGCGACAAAACGATTACCGAATGCCTTCCAGTCATATTCCGGATAAGCCACATGGTGGGCATTGTAGTTACCGGTTGCACCACCAAACTTAGCAGTGATCGGACAAGCCTTCAATACAGCCAGCTGACGTTCCAGACGATAGGCAAACACCTTGATTTCTTTTCCCAGGCGGTAGGAGAAGCCGGCTGACCGTGAGTCTTTGCCAGCATCGGAATATTCTTCCATTCTTCTGCATACGCATTCAGCTGATCGATCAGCTTCTGGATCTGCGGATAATACACTTCATCCAGTGCATCCTTGATTGACAAGGGAACAGAAGTATTGTTGATATCCTGTGAAGTCAGGCCGAAGTGAATGAACTCCTTGTATTCCTCCAGGCCACCCAACTTGTCAAACTGTTCCTTGATGAAATACTCAACAGCCTTCACGTCGTGATTGGTTACACTCTCAATTTCCTTGATACGTCCCGCATCAGCTTCTGAGAAGTTCCGGTAAATATCACGAAGTGAATCAAAGCGTGATGCATCCAGTCCTTTCAACTGGGGCAAAGGCAGTTCACACAACGTAATGAAATATTCAATTTCCACACGCACACGATATTTGATCAATGCGTATTCTGAAAAATAGGCAGCCAAAGCTCCCGCTTTGCTCCTGTATCGACCGTCAATAGGTGATATAGCCGTGAGTAAATCAAGCTCCATCATTCTTTTATTTTTTTGATATCTAAATAATGATCATTAATCTTCGCAAAAGTAATGCTTTTTCCTGAGTTTACCGGAGTTAAGTGGAAAACTTTAGTATTTATTTTACATTTTACCGGCATGCGGAAGACACGGCTTCCCAAAGTTATCAACAGCCTGTTCATAACCTGGCAGTTTTTCACAGGTTGTTGACACACGTTCCAGTAGCTATACACCAGTATTTTACCGAAAGCCTCGTATTTTATTCACAACATTATGGTTCATAACTTTTGTACATTCGAAAAAATGCACTACTTTTGACCTGCCTAAAAGAAAGGATGCCCCAAGGGGCAACATTCTTCAACCAATCGTTGATTTTCCTAAAATCTATTATCGTTGGCTACAAGACACACACTATTTGAGAGACCAACTATCTAAAAAGCATCCGCGCTTGGAACCTGTGACAGGCTCCCCAAGCGCGGATTTTTCTTTTCAGCCTTCCCTTTTCTGAAAACACCCATCACTCCCGGGAAACTGCCAGAAGCTCTTTTTCACCTTTCCCCGATTCCCTTCAAAAGTCCTGCCGAAACATTGTAAACAGGCTTCAAAGGCATAAAAAAAAACGCTTCGACATTTAAGGAAAAAGAATTCGGTCTTTTCCTTCAAACGTCGAAACGTTTTTTAAAAAGCTCGAGGGCCTCAGAAAAAGAAGTTAGGGAAGCTTGATTTCACGGTAAATTTCACAAGCGATATCTACCGGATTTCCTTCAGCTTCTGATGCATACGAGTTATGTTTCAATGTCCACGGTTCTTCCAGTGCATAAAAGTCAATTGCCTTGGGCTGTCCGCCTTCAAAACTCTTCAGTTGTTCATCCAGCCAAGTCTTCCAGCGCAAATAATAGAAGTCGCGCAACAGTCCGTTCCATTCTCTGTGAGCATAATCATGCAAACCGCCATCATCTGCAGCAACCCGGTTTCCCCAAGTCGTTATCTGTACACGGGCATTCCATTCATACCAGTCCTTTTCTTCCTCCGTACTACCCAGGTTACGGGCACTTTCCAGCCAGCGTCCCACCTTAAACTCCGGACGTGTAGCTAGCAAACGATCCTGCATTAAAATCAAACGCAAGAACCGGTCGGATGAAAGTTTAAAGAGTTCCCGGTCACCAGCCTTATAAGCATCAACCAGCACCCGATACATCAGACGGCCTTTTCAGCAACAGCCTGCCGAACAATGTCCACCAGATCGTATTCAAAATTATTGTTACCCCGGAAACGTTCCGCAGCATCCACCATCATACCGGCAGCACGAATCACATCCGCCGGATCATAATAGTCGGACATTTCCGACCAGCTGGATACCTGATAAGCCTTCCAGGATGGCCGCGCACAAAGAATGGATTCATGTGTTCCCTGCTGAGTGGAAGCAGCCGGACAATTATAAATGGTGTTACTTAACAGCATCCATGCCTGTGATACCTGACTGTCTGATTTTCCATAGCGTGCTTTCAGATATCCTTCCAGCCATTCATCTTTTGAGAAACGCTGTTCTCTCCAGGGAAGTTCGCACAACAGTTCATACATCACCGGGTTGTTTTCTATACCTTCCATGGTCATACCGACACCTTTCAAAGTCTTTCCGAACGAACTGTCCTTTGCCTTATAGAATTCCTCTATCAGATGAGCCATTTTCCCGTGCAACCCTACATTGCTCCATAGTTCAGCAACATGCAAAACAGCCAGTCGTGTTGTCCAAAGCCTTCTTTCCGGTACCAGGAAGAAGCCGGATCTCCCCACTGAGGACGGCTTTCCGAAAACAAATCCAATACCACCATATCACCGGCAGGCAAGTCCCGGATCATCTGCGGACGCGGATTGGCTCCCCAGGCCTGCACCACCCATGCAGCACGCGGATTGGCCTGTTTCATCGCTTTCCAGATCGCCTTTCCCGCAGCTTCCAGATCCACTCCCGACGTGTTTCCACCTTCATGGAAAGGATCCATGCTGTAATAAGAAGCCTTACCATACAAACGGGTCATTTCCTGATAATACAAAGCAGCAATCCGTTCAAACTGAGGATCAGTAGGCTGCAGGAAAGCCGGACGCGGATAACCGTTCCATCGGCCGGGATCCGCCACATTCAGCCCAACCGGTCCTTTGCATTGTGAGGAACCATTCCGGAATATCCGGGCAATACCGGCTCAATGCCGTATTCACGCATACGCTTCAGAATACGTTTCTGAAGTTCTTCCTGACGTTCATACCAGCTGTCCGGATTGGGGCCGCCCCATCCTTCCAGATTATTCATCAGCCACCAGCCTGAAAACCGGGGCCCGCAATGAAAGCATTGATTTCTTCGCGTGTGTAACCCAGTTCCTCCAGCACATTCTTCCACACCACATCGGTTCCAACTATTGCAAGCGGCAGATTAATGCCATGAAGTGCCATCCAGTCGATTTCCTGTTCCCATCGTTTCCAGTCCCAGAAAGCCATACTGTAGGAGAACGTACAATAATTGAAATCATAACGGAGCTTCAGATCCGTTTCATGTCTTTCCTTCTTCAGCACCGGAGGCAACACCTCAGGAAGATCAGCCTTCATGCCATTCCACGACAGGTTGATTCCGGCATAATATTTCAGATACCAGTTGATACCCGTGGCAATGCTGACATAGTTGTTACCGCGTACCACGACTTTATTCCCCTTCTGATCCAATTCAAAGAAATCCTTTTCCCCCTTCAGGCGCTCAATGACAAATTTACGGGACGCCCCTTTGTCAATACGTTCCAGCAAGCCGGTAATGGGAGAAGCGTAGAGGGTAACTCCCAAAAGGAAAAGACTGATCAAACATAAAAATTTTTTCATTCCTTCAGACTATTTCAATGTTAAACGTTTCATTTATACAAATCTTCCCCAAACGCCCATCCTAAATAATTCTTCTTCAGGCTGCGGCTCTGTCCGCCAAACGAGACTTTGCAGGGAGACTTCAGGTTACAATGCAAATTTACAATTTGTTTCTCATCTGCAACAACTTCCAGCGTATCACCTTCACGTTTTACCTTACAATTATATCCAACCACGCTTCCATCCTCGCGTTCAACAATGAATGCATTCACCAGCATGGATTCTCCGATACACTTGAACAATTCATGCACATCATTATCCTGCGTATTAACCGTCTGCCAGTCACTGATCATATTGACATACTGTTCACCGATCACGAAAGAGCGGGTATCATAAAGTTCCGGATGCGGATTACCAAAGCTCAGGGAATCTTCCGTCACACGTGTATCCGCGCTGCATGCCTGTTTCACCTTCAGATAAGGATCAACCACAAATGCCCAGCGCAAATCTCCGGTCTTATAATCAATCAGATTAGAGAAAGCTCCCATCGCATTATAAGTTTCATTCAGCCAGCGTTCATCTCCTGTCAGCAAATATGCATAATATGTAGCATAACCTCTCCATCCGCTCCATCCGTGCGGAGAGTTAAACATATTCGGAAGCATCTGTACATCATACTGAGCTTCCCAGTAACGCATGGTTCCTCCTCTTCTTCTGGCATCCGGAACACGAAGTTGAGCCAGACAATCATGGCTGTGCAAGATCCGGAGCATGGCATCCGTATAATACTGGCGTTTCTTTGCATCCTCCTGCATCAAGGCAAGCATACCGATCTGCAAGGCCGAGCAGGAAATCATACCATCTTCAAAAGTAAGTTCTCCTTCTGTTTCAAAATCTCCCTGCGAAGCCACCAGCTGGTCAATCGCACGCTTGGCTGACTGATAATGCCGTTTGGCTGCAGCAGCCCAGGTCTTGTCCGACCGGCCAAGCTTACGTTCCTCCAAAGTCAGTTCCAGCATACTCTTCGCGACATAAAGTACGCTCGTATATACGGTGTTATGATTCACATAAGCCCCGTCTTTTCTTTGCCAGGTATTCATCAGCCAGTCTGCCAGACGCGAAGCCTTTTTCAGATCATTCACGTCATGATAAGCCTGATATTTGTCGACCAGCATTCCGATCGTACCCGATGTGTTCTGAATGCGGGAAGCATAATATTTAGGCTCCATCTTATCCTTGTCATGAAGCAGATCAAACAAATAATCAAAACGTTTGCACAACTGTTCGTCCAGAGCTTTATCCGGGAAATATCGTGCTGCAAGGAATGCCGAATGGAATCCGTACCAGCTCTCAATATGTGAAGTCGCTTTCTGATGATATTTCAGCGCTCCCTTTCTGGCCTGCTCCAGTGTCCACTGCCAGGATGAGTGAACAGACAAAATACCTTCGGCCTGATTTTCTCCGTCCTTCACACGGATGGTGTACATACCTACTTTCGGCAAACAACAGCTTATGTGTTTCACATCTTCAGCTCTGTTTTCCACCTGCACCGGTATTTCTTTGCCATTG
>ENA-OQAN01001431-OQAN01001431.1-human-gut-metagenome-genome-assembly--contig:-NODE-1431-length-10362-cov-1.230288_pt1 | contig 10362 bp, 16 predicted proteins | sample MGYA00242735_ERZ504527 | MGnify/ENA primary metagenome ERZ504527 (study PRJEB26092, sample SAMD00036230) | human gut metagenome | host: Homo sapiens | study: EMG produced TPA metagenomics assembly of...
TTCGTTTTGCAGGCAAACATTCGTTCTTTTTATTCTTGGGGATGATTGAGTCTACGCCACGTTCTCGACCAGTCATTGTGGCAGCTTATCAAATGCCAGAGCGCTATGCTATTACCATGTATGTTTCTGGTTTGACAGGACTTATTGTCGACTGGATTATCAATGGGACTCAAGAAAGTCCCCAACAATTGACCAAAATTATACTGGATTCCCCAGGGATGGAGTGGTTTAAGGGGTAAGGTGTAGATGGACAAGAAATAATTTAATTTGATTTTTTACTAAATTTTCTACACTCACTTGTAGTTTTAAAACAAGGTTAACAATTTAAGGAGCTGAACGTTTCAATGAATCAATATACCATCCCACAATTTATCGTCGATGCTTTTACAGATACTGTTTTTAAAGGGAACCCGGCGGCTGTTTGTCTTCTTGATAAATGGTTGTCAGATGATACTTTACAGAATATTGCTAAAGAAAATAATCTTTCTGAGACAGCTTTTACGGTTAAAAATGATGATTACTACGAATTACGTTGGTTTACTCCAGGTGGGGAAATCGATTTGTGCGGCCATGCAACCTTGGCAACGGCTTTTTGTTCTCTTTCGATTTATTGAAAAGGATGCTGAAAGTCTAACTTTTGCTACACAGAGTGGGGAACTTTTTAGTTACAAAAAAAGATGAGTACTATGAGCTGAATTTTCCAGCATACTCCACGCAACAGGTTGCAGTCACAAGTGAGATGGAAGAAGCAATCGGTGTCCGTCCGCTTGAAGCATGGCTTGGAAGAGATCTAGTCTGTATCTTGCCACATGAAAATGATGTCATTAATGCAAGTCCAGATTTTGACAGAGTCAAAGCTTTAGATGGACTCCTCTTAAATATCACTGCCAGAGGGGAAAAATATGATACTGTCACACGAAGTTTTGCTCCGAAATTAGCTATTAAGGAAGATCCAGTATGTGGCTCAGGACACTGTCATGTCATTCCTCTATGGGCTAGTAAGTTGGAACAAACAGAATTTAAGGCTTTCCAAGCCTCTGAGAGAAGTGGACTTCTTATTTGTCGCTTGGAGGGCAATCGGATTTATCTTGCTGGAAAAGCTGCCCTTTATAGCCGTGGCGAGATTTATGTGACAAACTAGATTTCTTCTTGTAAAAAAATGAAAAGTACTAGCAATAACCGTTAAAGTAATATAAAAACAAACGATGTCTAGCTCAGCTAGGCATTTTAAATTTCACAACATTTTTTAAAGAATATTCAGAAAAGACTTGACAATTTTGAAAATAAGCGTATGATAAGACTATGAACTTTTAAAAATAGTAATTTTACTATATTAACTCATGTCGACTACGGATGGTATGGTAAAGTGACTATATGGTTCTAATAACTATTCTATAGAGCGTTGCGTCCGAAAGTCATTCCTGACACGGCTCTTTAAAAACAAAAGGAGAAGATTATGAAAACAGAACCGATTCATCGTACCAGTATGTGGAAATTTAAGTTAAGTGCTGCCACCATGACTTTGATTCCCGCTGCCGTGGGGATTAACTATGTTGCCAAAGCCTTGGCGGAGGGGTTAAAGTTACCCGTTTGGCTGGGGTCTTTGGGAACCTTTCTTGCCAGCATGTTGGCTGGGCCGGTTGCCGGTGCTATCAGTGGTTTCATCAACAACGTGATCTATGGCTGACCTTATCGCCAATTTCAACCGTGTATGCGATTACCAGCATCGGAATTGGGATTGCTGTCGGAGTTTTGCACGCCAATGGGTGGTTCTCGTCAGCGCGACGAGTATTTGTTTCTGCTATTATTATTGCCTTCGTTTCAGCTGTCATTTCAACGCCACTCAACGTCATCTTTTGGGGTGGTCAGACCGGTATCGCTTGGGGTGACTCATTGTTTACGGTAATGGTCGCCAATCATGCACCAGTGTGGCTGGCCTCATTTACCGATGAGTTTGTCTTGGATATTTTGGATAAAGTCTGCGTGGCCTACCTGGCATTCTTCATCTATCGTCAGCTGCCGAAGCGGATGGTGCACTTCTTTAGCGGTGATAAATGATGACTGATCAAACATTGATTTCTGGAGCGCCACGGGTCAAGCTCAAGTGGTACCAGGTGATCGATCCGATTACTAAGCTCTTGTTCATCTTGGACATGACGTTGTTGAGCTTTACCAGTATGAATTTATTGCTTCAGGCCGGATTAATTCTTGTCGCAACACTGCTATTGTTATTTTCCAAATTGAGTTCTACCATCTTTAAAGGCGCTGGGATTCAGCCTGTTTTCTGATTTGCACCATGCTGATTCATCCAAGGGGTTATTTTACAGTCGGAATCAAAACTGTGCTGTTTTTCTGTGCTTGGGGGTGTCGTTCTACAAAGAAGGCCTGATTTACGCCACCACTCTGGGTTGTCGAGTATTGGTGATTATTTTGACCAGTGGTTTTTTTATGGTGACCACGAGTATTTCAGAAAACGCGGCCTATTTGGAAATGTCCGGATTGTCTTATAAAACCGTCTACGTTCTGATGTCGGTGTGTTATATTTTACCGGAAATGATGCGAAATATGCGGAAAATCCAGCAGGCTCAAAAAGTTCGCGGAACCAATCCGCAAAAAACGTTGATTCAGAAATTAAAGTCAGTCCTGCCGGTTCTAATTCCATTGGTGATTAAGACCTTGGATCAATCGATGACGCGGTCGATTTCTCTCCAACTGAGAGGTTTTGATAATCTCAACCGGACTGTCAGAACCTCCCAGAGCGTGTATCGCCTGTCGCGGACGCTGCACATTGGTCTGACTGGATTGGCAATTTTATTGATTGGGTGGAAGATATGGACGAAGATAAACGGATTGTAATTGAAAATTTGACTACCCGTTATCCGGGTACTGAGCAACCACAACTGCGTCAGATTAACGCGGAGGTTCATACCGGCCAGGTGGTTGGGATTATCGGGAATAGCCACTCCGGCAAATCGACTTTGTGCCATGTGCTAGCAGGGGTCATTCCCAAAATTATGTCTGCTGAGATTGAGGGCGACTGGCACATGTTTGGCCAGCGAGTGTCCGACAATTGGCCCGTTTATAATGCCATGAATGGAGTTGTACTGCAAAATCCAGCTGGCCAACTAAGCGGTTGGCAGAGTACGGTTGACCGATTGAATCGCCTTGACATTGATTAATCAGGAATGGCTGAAGGACTGATTCAAAAACGGTTGAAGAAGTTGCCACGCAAATGGGTTGATTGAACAGCTGAATTTGCGTCCCGAGAGCCTTTCCGGTGGTCAGATCCAGCGGTTGGCAATTGCCACGGCGATTGTGGCTAACCCGGCTGTTTTGATTATGGATGATCCGACCAGTCAGATGGATCCCCTTGGCCGCCGACAATTTTTCCAATGGCTGGCCCAAGTCAAAGAGACGACTGTCTTCATTGTCACCAGTGAAATTGACGATTTGTGCGAAGTCGCCGACGTTGTGTGGGTGCTGCACGAGGGTCAAATGGTAGCCCAGGGCAGGCCGGGTGAGGTGTTTAATCATTTGGCAGCTGACTGGCAGATTCCAGCCCCGACAATCCAGCAACTTGCTCAAAAAATGGATTGGCACTTGGCTGATGGCCGGTATCCGGTGAATTACGCTGATCTGAAGGAGGTTCGTTATGTCCACAATTGAACTGAACAACCTGACGTTCACTTATCCGGAACGGTCCTTTAGCTTGGATGTTGAAGACAAACACTTCGCCGATCCGATGGTGGCGATTGTCGGCCAAAATGGTGCCGGCAAATCAACGCTCTTCAAATTGTTGACGGGCTTGCTGACACCACAAACCGGTGTGATTAAGATCGATGGAGAAAATTTTAATGATCTTAAACCAGTCGAAAAGTTACTGAAGGTTGGGATTACTTTTCAGAATCCTGACGATCAGCTTTTCAACCCGACCGTTCAACGAGAGGTGGAGTGGAGTGTCGCGCAGGTCATGGATGACCACGACACGATTACGAGGCGGGCTTTAGCGGCTCTAAAAAGAGTTGGCTTGGATGATAAAACAGCTGAAAGTCCATATGACCTGTCATTGTCGGAACGCAAGCTGTTGAGCGTTGCCACAGTTTTGGCAGTGGATCCGGCGATTTATTTATTTGATGAGCCGATGATGTCGCTTGATTGGGAAAGCCGGCGCAAGTTGACCGCAATTTTCCATCAGTTGGCTGATTCGGGCCACCAAGTTGTGACCATCACCCATGACATGGATTGGGTCGCCGCCGAGTTTGAGTCGGTGTATGTTATGGAACACGGGAAGTTTGGCTTCGCCGGCAGTCCACGGGAATTGTTCAGCGATCACGAACTTGTCCAGCGAGTGGGATTACTACCACCGCGGATTATGGACATAGCGGAGTCGATGGGTGATTCACAGACATATTTATCGGTTGATGATTATTGCCAGAAAAATCGAGATGTATAGAAAAAGTCACCTCTGCGGGTTTTCCAGGTTGAAGGATTAACTTCAGCTTCTGGCAAGAACTCACATGGGTGACTTTTGTGTTTAATATTGTTTCATGATCATCGGGTGCTTCCTCAGATCACTCGGTTTGATTTTACTTTGTTTCATGGTCATAATCATATACCATTTCTTTTAGATCTTTTTATATATTCCTCGAATGGTCTCCATCCCTTAATCGTGGATGAGGCAGTCCGGAGACTTCGATAAAATTTATTCCGTCGCTTAATTGGCCTATGATCTTGTTCTATTAAATTGTTCAGATACTTCACAGTTCGATGTTCTGTTTTGGTGTATAATCCGTTTCTTCTGTAACTTTCTAAATGCAGATCCTATAGAGGGTGCTTTATCTGTTACGATGACTCTAGGTTGTCCAAATTGTTTATGGAGTCGCTTTAAGAAAGCATACGCCGCCTGAGTATCTCGTTTCTTTCGTAACCAGATATCCAATGTTAAACCGTCCGCATCAATCGCTCGATAGAGATAATGCCAACGCCCCTTAATTTTGATATAGAATTTCATCCATTTTCCACGAATAGAAGGACTGTTTATTTTTCTTTTTCCAGAGATGATAGAGGATTTTACTGTATTCTTGAACCCACCGATAAATCGTAGTGTGACAACATTTATTCCACGGTCATAAAGCAATTCCTGAACTTCACGATAGCTCAGATTGTAACGTAGGTAATAACCAACAGCGACAATGATGACGTCTTGTTGGAATTGTTTGCCTTTAAAATGATTCATCTCTCAAGCCTTACTAACCATTTTTCTGCTCTTTGAGAAGCTGAAGGTCGTGCCAGTAACTATATCTTTGGTTTGATCAATTCCGTCATTTATCTTGTGCTTGCCCTTCAAAAAGGCTTCTACGGTGAGGTTTTGACAACTCTCTATTTCACCATCATGCAGCCGATTGGTCTCTTGGTTTGGATTTATCAAACCCAATTCAAAAAAGAACAGCAGGATTTTGTTGCTCGTAAATTGGATGCAGTGGGTTGGATCAAGTACCTATCAATTAGTATACTTTGGTGGTTAACCTTTGGTTTCATTTACCTTATCAACAGTCTCGTTGGTTGGTACCAATGGAGTAAGGCAGCTAAGAAAGCTTAGTACTTATGTTTATCAATTATTAAGAGGATCCAGAAGGGTCCTCTTTTTGAGTTTATTTCTCTTATGTAGAAGCTAGTGACGATGCTTATCACATTTAGAATAAAGATAGTAATGTACGTTTACCTAAATCCTTAAAAAGACCTAGATTGGTACTCTAGGCCTTTTTTGTATTGTATTATAGAAGTGAGAATCACATGTTATTGGAATAGAAATAGCCAAACATATAGCAAAAAAAGTAATAATCAAGTCAATGACAAAACGAATTTGGTGGTGTGATTTGTTGAATTTTTTGTTATTTTGACCATTCAGGAGAGCGCCCCCGCAAATTGTCGAGCTAGCAAATAGCCATATATAAAATGCTAAGGTACGATTTACCATAACAAGGAGAAGTGCTAAGATACCAACAATGGCACCTATTATAATAAATCCAGTTCCTAAGCTTTTTTTTGCCTTTTAGAATAGCTGATACAGCTGCAGCAAGATGAAGCAGGACAAAAGCAAGAGCTAAGAAGACAGTGATGATGGTTAAGATGAGATAAAGTGACATAGATGTTTCCTTTCTAGGATAACCTGAGTTGCTATTTTTTTATGATTGATTTTATTAAGAATCATAAATGATACTACAAGATTTAAAACGATAACCAATAAGGTAAAAAGAAGAGTATCCAAAGAGTTCGATGGGAATGTTAGGGTTGAGATAGTATAGAGAAAACCAACTCGTTAGAATGCCCGTTAATAATCCAGGAACATAATTTCGAAGGACAATTGTCTGAATCAGATGTCCGAAAACATGGTAGATATAAGCAATTACAATGGTTGTGTAAATAGTATAGTTGTTAAACCAGTAACTAAGAAAAAGTGATAAAAGTAGGATAAAGAAAATTTGCTCCAAGACAATAAGCATTGAAGGCAAAAGGCGTGTAATAAGACAGGATTCGATTGTTTGGAAACTGTGTCGATAGTTTCTTGATAAAGGATGGCATCCATATGATTTCTTCCAGTTCGTGAAGCATGAATAAACTCGGAAAAAGCAAATAAAATTGTAGGGGAGACATTAAAGCCAGTCCTTTCTAGATAACATGAGGTTCATTTAGAACTTGCGTACAGTATCTCCAAATAAAACTGGACCACTTCTTGTCCGCTATAGGACTTTCCATTTTTTAACCACCAGCTGAGAGTTTCAATGAAGTGACTGACGACCAGATGCTTAAGGTAAGAGTGCGGAATGTTGGGGTGAGCTTTAATCAGTTCGTCGGCCACCATTGGGTAGACATCGTGTTCTAGTTCTTTTCGGAGTTGACGGATAAAATAATCGTTTTTAGAGAGCAAAAGACTGGTTACATGGTCTTGATTTTTCTTGAAATGCTGAAAGATATGAGCTAGATAGTCTTGTGGTGAGAGGTGTTCAGCACGCTCAAAGAGATGGTGAAAGAGCTTTTGACAGAGTTCATCTAGCAATAGTTCCTTACTCTCGTAATGGCTGTAAAAGGTCGAACGCCCCACATCGGCTAAGTCAATGATTTCTTGAACCGTGATGGCCTCGTAGTCTTTTTGATTGAGTAAGTGTAAAAAAGCATTATAGATGGCTTTTCGAGTCTTAGTAATACGACGATCCTGAGCAGTCATATGGACACTTTGAACAAACTGTTCAGTAACGTACAACCTAAACGGTTTGCCCCTATCCTTTTCTGTTGTGAATGTTAGATAATGATAATGAACATGATGTTCATGAATCTATTATAACAAAGGAAATAGGATTATGAAGACAAAACATGCGGTCTGGATCGCTTTTTTCTTTGAATTTGAGTTATGCCATTGTTGAGTTTATTGCAGGAGGGATTTTTGGATCCAGCGCTGTCCTTGCGGATTCGGTCCATGACTTGGGGGATGCGATCGCTATTGGGATCTCCGCCTTTTTGGAGAGCATTTCTAACCGTGAAGAAGACAGCCACTATACCTTGGGCTACAAGCGCTTTAGCCTTTTAGGGGCCATGGTAACGGCTGTGATTCTCATGACAGGATCCGTTTTAGTTATTTTGGAAAATATAACGAAACTCTTTCATCCACAATCTGTCAACGATGAGGCATTCTCTGGCTTGGAATCATAGCCGTCAGCATCAATGTGCTAGCGAGCCTCGTCATTCGCAAAGGGCAAACCAAGAATGAATCCATTCTTAGCCTGCATTTTCTAGAAGATACCTTGGGCTGGGTGGCTGTCATCCTAATGGCCATTGTCCTCCGATTTACCGACTGGTATATTCTGGATCCGCTCTTATCTCTTGCCATTTCCATCTTTATTCTGTCAAAAGCCATTCCACGTTTTTGGAGCACGCTCAAGATTTTCCTGGATGCTGTGCCAGAAGGAGTGGATATCCAGCAAGTTAAGAGTGATTTGGAGCAGTTGGACATGTGGCTAGTATCAATCAGCTCAATCTTTGGACCATGGATGGTTTGGAAAAGAACGCCATTGTCCATGTTTGTCTAGAGCATGTCAACCACATGGAGGTTTGTAAAGAAGCGATTCGTACCTTGCTCAAAGATTGTGGCTTTCAAAACGTTACCATTGAGGTTGATGAAGACTTAGCAACCCACCGAGCCCATAAACGCAAGATCAAAGAGTTGGAAGTGAATCAAAGTCATGGACATATTCATCACCATTAAGCAACGTTATTTAAACTCTTAGAGTTTGTCTCTAGGAGTTTTTTTGATACTAAGTTAACTAAAGTAAGCCTTTTCATGATAAAATAGAACAAACGTGGAACAAGGAGTAATTATGAGTAAAAGAGCTGTATTGATGATGACTTTTGGGTCCCCAGAAGAGATTACCTATGAAGGAGTAGCAGAATTTTTCACAAATATACGCCGTGGGGTACGTCCTGAACTGTATGAAATTCAGACTTTATATGACAATTATGTCCGAATCGGTGGAACGCCGCTCCAAAGGATAACAAAGGAAGAAGTGGACTTGGTTGCTACTGCTCTTGGAAATCAAGCGTCGGTTTACTTTGCCAACAAATTTTCCCGCCCTTTCATCACAGATACGATTAAAGTAGATGGAGAATGACGGAATTGAAGAGTGTTTGTGTTTGATTCTAGAGCCCCATTATTCATACTATTCAGTCATGGGCTATGAAAAATTTTTAGAAAGTGATCAAATTAAGTTCCAAATTATCAAGGACTGGTACCGCGAACCTTCTCTTCTTCATTATTGGGCTGATGAAATCCGAAAGATTTTAGATCAGATTGGAGACGACAGTTATAAGGTGATTTTTTCAGCCCACAGTGTCCCAGTTTTGGCACTAGATTTTGGTGACCCTTATATCGATCAGATTTATGACAATAGCCGATTGATTGCGGAGAATTTAGGACTTAGGGAAGAGCAGTACACCAATACTTGGCAGAGTGAGAGTGATATAGGTATTCCTTGGATTAAGCCTGATGTTTTAGAATATCTGCGAGATGAGAGTGACCACCCTGACCACTATTATTTTTTGTTCCTATTGCTTTTATTAGTGAGCATATTGAGGTTCTTTTTGACAATGATGTGGAATGTAAGGAGCTTTGCCAAGAGCTAGGTGTAGCCTATCACAGACCTCCTATGCCAAATAGCGATTATCGTTTAATTAAGGCCCTTCTTTCAACAATTCAGTCTCATATAGATGGTGACTATAGTTACTATCAACCTCAGCTGGAGACCTTTGATGAGCTGGAAGCTCCTTCTAGCACAGTCAGATTTTAGATGAGGAAAAGGATATTCAAATGCCCGATTTCGTCAAGAAATTGATTGCTAAAAAAAGGTCGCGAAAAATGTCAAAATGCCTTATCTGGTCAAGAAAATGCTAGAAAAAAAGTATGGGAAAAATATGATTAGTTGCTATTGTTTGAAAGTAATTTGGAGGCTTGATTTGAGCCAGAGCTTAATTAAAAGTGTATACTAACAGTAACTAAAGAAAAAGAGGTAAACATATGAAATCAGCAGTTTACATCAAAGCTGGTCAGGTTGGTCTAGCAGATATTGATCGACCGCAAATTGAGGCTCCAGATGATGCTATTATCCGCATTGTCCGTACCTGCGTTTGTGGTTCCGACCTCTGGAGTTACCGTAATCCTGAAATCGAAGAAGGGCATAGTAATAGTGGTCATGAGGCTATCGGAATCGTCGAAGAAGTTGGTGAGGCTGTCACTACTGTAAACCATGTGACTTTGTCATCGCGCCTTTCACTCATGGTTGTGGAGAGTGTGATGCCTGTCGTGCCGGTTATGATGGGACTTGTGACCGCCATATCGGCAACAATTGGTCTGGTGGCGTACAGGCTGAGTATATCCGTTTCCATTTTGCCAATTGGGCACTTGTGAAAATTCCAGGTCAACCTTCAGATTACAGCGAAGGCATGCTTAAGTCACTTTTGACTCTTGCTGATGTTATGCCGACCGGTTACCATGCAGCGCGTGTAGCTAATGTGCAAAAGGGTGACAAGGTAGTCGTTATTGGTGACGGTGCTGTAGGTCAATGTGCGGTTATCGCAGCCAAAATGCGTGGTGCCTCACAAATTGTCCTTATGAGCCGTCACGAAGACCGTCAACAAATGGCCTTAGAGTCAGGCGCGACAGCAGTCGTAGCTGAACGTGGTGAAGAAGGAATTGTCAAGGTGCGAGAAATTCTCGGTGGTGGAGCAGATGCTGCTCTTGAATGTGTGGGGACTGAAGCAGCCGTCGACCAAGCTCTCGGTGTTCTCCATAATGGCGGGCGTTTAGGTTTTGTC
>ENA-OQAN01001432-OQAN01001432.1-human-gut-metagenome-genome-assembly--contig:-NODE-1432-length-10361-cov-4.702169_pt1 | contig 10361 bp, 16 predicted proteins | sample MGYA00242735_ERZ504527 | MGnify/ENA primary metagenome ERZ504527 (study PRJEB26092, sample SAMD00036230) | human gut metagenome | host: Homo sapiens | study: EMG produced TPA metagenomics assembly of...
GCAGCAAGTTCTTTGCTTTGCATGATTATGGCTATTTATACAGGACACAAGATGATTCTGGTAAAAGTAGGAAGAAAAAAGAAGTTTCAGTAGAGAAGTGTTGAAGATTAAAAAACAAAATATTTTAATAAATAAACGCCGGTGCGGGATTTTTGATATCCAGTACTGGCGTTATTTATTCTACAGGGGCTTGGGGGGTGTAGCCACTAAATAGTCAGTTTGCATTCCTTGTCAAAAGACATCGGATCACAGTTCAGTACATCCATATAAAACTCTTTTCATAGGATGCTTCGTCTGAATTCATCTGCAATCTCCGTCATAATAAAAATATCTCCATCATTTCAAAAGAGAATGCTGGAGATATTTCGCCTTGCTTATTCTTGTAGTAACCAATCGGCTATATCGTGAATTACGATTCCTTCATAGTTATATGGGGGATGTTTGGTTCTAGCAATAATCATTTTCGGATAAGCATCTCGAATCTGAAGCCGAGGAAAGCATTCTCTTTCAAATGTTTCCTGCCCGGAAATGTTGTCGCTGATCTGAATATAAAACTTCTCGTTGCTTCTCTGAGCAACAAAGTCGATTTCCTTTTGATAGAGCTTGCCGACATAAACATTATATGAAAATAGATCATACGCTCTGTTTTTTGCAATATTTTATCTTGCGAATTTATCATTGTAACGAATATGTATATCTTCCCAATCCATGAACAATACATAAAATACTTTCCCGTATTGCGGGCTCTCTACAATTCTTCCATGATCAAGAACAGAAAAATAAGTTCCGTCAGCTTTTCGAAGATGAAAGTGAATATAGTCATTTTCATTGCCGTTGTCAATCTGTTCCCAGATACTTGATTCTATCTGTTGCTGTTCATCTTCACGAATCAAGTTGCGAAAACTTTTCTCAGTAAGTCTGAACAGTTCATCTATATCTTTATATCCGGACATATGAAGAAATTCATCATTTGCAAAAATTAGTTCATCATCTTCTTTGTCAGCTCTGTATATGATGAATGCACCTGGAAGATGTTCAGAGATATCCTTGAATGCGAATCCAAGTTGTTTGCGGGCACCTGACCGAAGTCCTTTTCTGTAGACCATACATCCATTTTTTCCATGAAGCTTTATTTCATAAAGAGCGGCATCTGCGCAGCGCATGAGTTGTGAACGATTGGATGCAAATGTTGGATATTCTGCATATCCTAGAGAAACATAAAATGCATGTTCCTTACCATGGTATGAGAATGATTTAGGAAGTTTGGTGAATTTCTGCAGCTGTATATCTGCTTCTGCAAAGGTACAATTTGGTAAAAGAATGCAGAATTCGTCACCACCATTTTTTCCAAGTAATGCATCGGATGGGAAAAAGTCTTCATGCTGTCTGCAAGATTCTTTAGTGCCCTGTCTCCGTAATTATGTCCATAGATATCATTAATAAACTTGAAATCATCGATATCAAGGAGCGCAGCCACAAAATGTGTTTTTGGATTTTTTTGAATCATTTTTTCTGCAAATTCATCAAATCCATAGCGGTTATAAATATTTGTAAGAGAATCTGTGCGTGCCAGTATCTGAAACTTTTTCTTATGTTCTTTTGCTACTAACCATACTCTGGTAAGAACTGACAGGAGAAGGCTTATTGTAAGAAAAATTCCGATGATGATTATCAGTAATGTGGCATTTCTCCATCCACTTTTAGGAGTTACTTCAAATTTCCAGTTTTCGTCTCCTATTGTAAATGTATAAGAAACAGGACGATTTATTTGCCCATCTGATTGATAAACCACTTTATAAGTATCACTCCATGGAGCGTCTGTTTTTGAAATTTTGTATTCGTATCCAAAATTCGAAAGTGCACTGATTGAATCTGAAAAAATATCCGGAACACGCAGGATAACAATAGTAAATCCCCAGAAATACTCATGTCCGTTTTTATCTTTCAGGTATATGGGATTGCGGACTGCAATTCCATATCCTCCCTGTTTTAATTTGAAGGGGCCCTGCGTAATGATTGTATGGTTGTCTCTTGCGTAACAGGAAATTTTTCCGCGGTCTTTATCATGGATCAAATCAATCTTACCTGCCTCATTTTCATTAGCCGGATAAATATCTGTAACAACACCATTAGGAGCGAGCTGTACACTTTCAATAGAATCAGACATAAGATTTCCTGCAATTGTTTCAAACTGACGGATTTCGCCATCTTCACTTATTAAGATTTGCTTCAAGGTATCTGTGATCTCAATTCCATTTGTAATTTCATTCTTTATTTGTTCGCCATAGGTGGCTACGTTTAATTGTGCTGTTATGTGTCTCTGCTCTTTTTCGTGGGTGTCTGTTTTGTATACAATCAAACTAATAAGCATATGCCAGTAAAAAAGTGATAAGAGGCACAAGTGTTTTCTTTTTCACTTGGTTCACCTCATTTTGTTCATGGGAATTATTATAATAAAGCATTATATCATAGAAGTTGAAAAACAGAATAAGTTTTATGAAAAAAACGAACTGTGCAAAATCTTTATACATCTATGACAAAAGAATGTATATCGATAGGGATTTGTGAAATCTATATATTTTAAGAAGGAGCCTTGGAATCATCATAAATATCCTGTATTTTTGCTTTTACAGCTTTACGACGTTTTTCTGTATCAGAAGGTACGTTGTGGAGCCATGCAAGATATCCTGAGCGAGAGACACCTAAAAATTTCAACATTCCGGAGACGGAAACCCGGCGTCCAGCCTTTTTGGCAGCTTCCGTCTTCTCAGACACTTCAAGATAAATGGCTTCCGTCATTTTTCCAGAATGTTGATTGCTTTTTTTATCTTGGGCATCACGTAATTCACGTCTGAGACGGGCAATTTCCTTCTGCTCATCAGATGCATAATTACCAGAACCACGAACAGGAATATCACCTGATTCCCGGAAGTCTTTCAGCCATTTTGTTAATGTGCTGTATCCGATGCCAAGATTTTCTGCACATCCACGTACTCCGAGATCTTTGTGATCCTGATAGTACTGACTGCATCAAGTTTAAATTGTTTGTCATGTTGCTTTGCCATATGAGATTCTCCTTCAGCATGCCTCTATTGTATCATGTCTCTGTGTATTTGGAATTTCTCATTTTGGTTTGTACTATTTATATTCTAGCACCAATACCTGCAATCTATGAAGGCAAACCTGAGAGAAATTATTCACTATATTGATGAGTCAACACTTGAAAAAGCGAAGAACGAAAAAGTTCAAAAGCAAGAGTCTCCCTCAAAGATGTCAAAAGACGTAGAGGAGTCTGTTGATAAGATGTTCTCCAATCGTATGAGCAAAGTATATTCTGAATGGAAATCAAATCAAGATACACAGCCATTTAATGAAAATATAGAGAAGGAATACCAGAAGCTTTTGGAAACACTGTCTCCGGAACAAGAGGAAGTGCTTACGAAGTATTGTGATGAAATATTTGCCAGCGGAGCAGAGACAGAAGAGTTTTTTTTATCGCCTGGGTATAAAGGATGGACTGAGATTAAAAAGTACGGTAAAATCTGTATTAGAAATGATATCGTGAAATCGGAATTGGAGGGATAATGAGATGAATATAAAAGATTTTAAGTGGACGAGAGAACCTGATGATTACACGCTGACAGATGACAAAATTGAGATTATTACACAGCCTGGAACTGATTTGTGGCAAAGAACTTACTATCATTTCCGCAATGATAATGCTCCGGTTTTGCAGATAGAAACAGAGGAAAAGTTTTTTTCATTTATGGTGAAAACAGATTTTAAGGAAAGCCATCATCGCTTTGATCAATGCGGTGTGGTTATGTATCTTGACAGTGAGAATTGGTTGAAAGGTTCTATAGAATATGAGAATGACTATTTTCAGCACCTGGGAAGTGTTGTGACAAACAATGGATATTCAGATTGGGCAACTACGGAAATTGATGCAGAGATTAAATCTATGTGGTATCGTCTCAGTAGACGTGAAGATGATTATTGCATTGAATGTTCTGAGGATGGAATACGGTTTAAGCAAATGAGGATTTGTCATATGTGGGCTGGTGCAGGAAAAATCAAATTTGGAATTTATGCATGCAGTCCGGAAGATTCATCGTTTAAAGCGGTATTTACAGATATGAAATTGACGGAGTGTCAATGGAAAGCCCACGATGGTCAAAAGCCGGATGAGATGTAGCAGACTGTATTTGATATAAAAAACCAATATGAAAATAGTTAAAGTTTTTCAGTTGGTGTAACTGAGAAAAATGAAAATTGCGGAGGTGGATTTGTTGAAGGAAAGTACATATCAAACTCCTTGCGGAACAATTCACTATTGGTCAAGTATTCTGAGTTTGGATACAACGACGCTTGTATTTCTTCCGGGGCTGACTGCTGACCATAGACTGTTTGATAAACAGGTTGCGTACTTCGATGGAAAATATAATATTATTGTATGGGATGCACCGGCTCATGCCTCTTCCTGGCCGTTCCGGTTTGATTTTGACTTGTTTGATAAGGCAAAATGGCTGAATGGGATTCTTGAAAAAGAAGAAATCATAAAACCAATTATAATCGGTCAATCAATGGGAGGATATGTAGGCCAGGCTTATGCACAATTGTATCCTGACCGGCTGGCAGGTTTTATTTCCATTGATTCAGCACCGCTCCAGAGAAACTATGTGACAGCAGTGGAGATCTGGCTTCTGAAAAGAATGGAACCAGTATATGCATATTACCCATGGAAGTTGCTTTTGAAATCCGGAACTGAGGGAGTTGCAACTTCTGAGTATGGCAGAAATCTGATGAAGGAAATGATGCTGGTCTATGATGGTGATCAGCATCGTTATGCCCAAATTGCCGGGCATGGATTTCGTATTCTGGCAGAGGCAATGGAAAAGGATCTGCCATATGAAATCAAATGTCCTTCCCTGTTGATATGTGGTACAAAGGATCATGCCGGTTCATGCATAAGGTATAACAGAGAATGGCATCGAAAAACGAAAATTCCTTTAAAGTGGATTGAAGGGGCCGGTCATAATTCTAATACAGATAAACCGGAGATGATAAATAGTTTGATAGAAGAATTCCTTTCAAACATATAAAGACTATTGAAAACAATTGGTCAACCGTTATAAAAGGACAATAAACAAATCAGAATCAGTAGGAGGATCATTATGAGATTTTATAACATATTTTTCAGCCCGACAGGGGGTACAGAGAAGTAGCAGATATTGTTGCGAAAGGGACGAAGCTGGATGCTGAAGAAATCGACCTAATTAAAGAACCAGATAAACTCATGAAGGTGAAATTTGAAAAAAAAGGACCTATGTTTGGTTGCTGTACCGTCTTACGGTGGACGCATTCCATCAGTTGTAACGGATATGTTCCGCAAAGTAAAGGCAGATGGTACGAAAGCAATTCTTGTGGCAGTATTTGGAAACCGTATGATTGATGATACTCTATTGGAACTACAGGATGTTCTGGAGGCATCAGGATTTGTATGTATCGCAGGAATGGAGCAGTCGCAGAGCATTCCCTGATGCACCAATTTGGAACCGGACGCCCGGATCAGCAGGATGAAAAGGAATTGCTGGAATTTGCCGCAAAGATTATGCAAAACAGCGAAGCACAAAGGATACCTGCATTTCCGGGAAACAGACCATATCGAGAATATGGTGGTGTTCCATTCAAACCTGTTGCAAATGGAAAATGCACTTCCTGCGGTCTGTGCGCAAAAGAATGCCCGGCAGGTGCCATTCCGTTGGACAATCCGAAGATGACCGATAAGGATAAGTGTATTTCTTGTATGCACTGTGTAGCAGTCTGTCCGAAGAAAGCAAGAAATTACAGTAAGCTTGTCAGTTTTATCGCTGGACTGAAAATGAAGAAGGTTTGTTCCGGTAGGAAGGAAAATAAATTGTATTTATAATAGGGCGAGCAATACAATGAGAAACATGTAAATTGATACGTGAACAATCGGCTCAGTATGATATTTAATTAAATATTGCAATGAAAAGATCATTTACCGTAAACAAGCAGTAGATGGTCTTTTTTATATCTTTTTGTGAACAAGTAGAGATTTATAGCTGGTAATATGTGTTTTATCATAATCCGTGAAATAAGATGAGTTAATTCTTCGATTTACATATTTTTTAAGGTGTTCCGGCATGGTATTATGATACTTATAAAGAACCAATTATATCTGTTGGAGAGAGCGGTGAAAAGTTATGAAGTTATTGTTTAAACAAAGGCTGTTTTCATGGTTTGACAGCTATGATATCTATGATGAAGCAGGCAACACTGTTTATGTAGTAAAAGGCCAGTTGTCCTGGGGACATAAACTTGTAATTTATGATGCCTATGGAAATGAAGTAGGAATGGTTGTTCAGAAAGTACTTACTTTTCTTCCTAAATTTGAAATTTATAAAAACGGCAGTTATATCGGATGCCTGAGCAAAGAATTCTCATTCCTGACGCCACATTATAATATTGATTACAATGGATGGCATATTGATGGAACCATTATGGAATGGGACTATAGCATTCTTAATCAAAGCGGTTATTCAATTGCACGGGTTAGTAAAGAACTGTTTCATATGACTGATACATATGTTATTGATGTGCAGGATCCAGGAAATGCATTGGATGCGTTGATGTTCGTACTTGCGATTGATGCAGAAAAATGTTCCAGGAATTAGATAGTTGATCTTGTTACCGAAGATATTCGGAGATGGGGAGGTAGCATGGGATTATTTAAAAAGAAAATCGTGAAAAAAACATATGACCGAGAACATATGAAACCAGTTATTCGTGCAAGCATTTGTACTGGAGAAGAAGTAGCAGGATTCAAAGACATACGGACTGGAAAAATCGAAGAAATCATGCTGATCAGATCTCCAGAGGACTTAGAAAAATTCAAAGAGATATATGAGATAACAGAGGAAATTGCAAAAGAATATTAGACATTGGATGAGGAGGAGATGTTGTCATGAGAACTATAGGTAATATCCTTTGGTTTATATTTGGAGGATTACTGGGCGGTTTGGCTGGGTTTTTGCAGGTTGCATATGGTGTATTACAATTATTGGAATTCCGGTAGGTCTGCAATGTTTTAAATTTGCAACCTTGGCATTTTGGCCGTTTGGAAAAGAAATCGTGTATGGAAATGGCATGTTTTCATTTCTGGTAAATCTTATATGGATTATATTTTTTGGATGGGAAATGGCACTTGGAAACCTGATAGTGGGTTGTATTTGGTGCATTACGATAGTTGGAATTCCATTTGGAAAGCAGTTCTTCAAGATGGCAAGACTCTCTTTCATGCCATTTGGTGCGAGTGTGATAGGGTAGAATGTGTAAGGTCTTATTGATGAAAAATGAAATAATATTATTCACGGATGGTAATATTAATATTGGAGTTCAAATAAAACCTGAACAGGAAACAGTCTGGTTGACACAGAAGTATTGTTTGATGTTAAGCATATGCAGCAGCCGGTCACTGATAAGGAATTTAAAAATTTCACAGACTGTGCGGTTAAGAAAAGTAACGAAAATGCCCTGATTTTCACAACTGAAGATATGGAGAAGCCTTTCATAAGCTTTAATGAAGGAATGTGGAATTTCTTTGAACCGGAGCTTCAGAAGAGATTGTATGAAATGGAAAAAATCTTTTAATATATATTGATCAATGATATAATATTCTAAAATTTTGATGATAAAGGAAATATAGTAATTAAAAATGTTACAAAGTTGTTCTTGATAAAAATATTATTTGGTAACATGAGATGTTTTATGTTAAAAAGAAAAGTGACGCATTACATAAAAAATGGGTAGATTCAAAAAATAAAAAATGTCTTGTAATTCAGGGAGCCAGACAAACAGGAAAAACATATATAGTTGAAAGATTTGCAGAAGAGAACTATGAAGAAATTGTTGAAATTAATTTTAAACAGATACCTTCTGCGATGGATATTTTTTCCGGTGATCTAAAAGTAGATGATATGGTTATGGCTATGTCCGTATTTGATGACGGAAAGTGCAAAAGCATTAGATAAAATATTGCAGACCATGAGAGAGTGGGGAAACTGATATTTATAACTTTGAATTTGGAGGTTATCGGAAATGACTGAAAGAGAAAAAATGCTAAGTGGAGAGTTGTACGATCCAACGGATAAAGAATTGGAGCAATTACGTGTGAATGCACGTAAATTAGCAAGAAAATACAATTCGACGGATGAAGATGATCAAGAAGAACAAGCACAGATATTGAGGGAATTATTGCCAGCAACAGAGGAACTCCCCTATTTACAGGCGCCTGTTTATTTTGATTACGGATGTAATACGTTCTTTGGAAGATTCAGCTCTGCTAATTTTAACTTTACATGTTAGATGTATGTGAAATACATATAGGCGATAATGTGATGATTGGTCCAAATGTTACATTGGCAACTCCTATGCATCCATTATTACCTGAAGAACGCAATATTAGGAAAAGAGAAGATGGAAGTTTCTATAATCTTGAATATGCGAAGCCAATAACTATAAAGGATAATTGCTGGCTGGCATCCAATGTGGTTGTTTGCGGTGGTGTCACCATAGGAGAAGGGTGTGTAATTGGTGCAGGGAGTGTTGTAACAAAAGATATTCCGCCGTATAGTTTGGCAGTTGGAAATCCATGCCGGGTCATTCGAAAAATAACTGAGAAAGATCATATGCCAGATGGAATTGAAAAGAATTAAAAATTTGCATTGATGATAAGCAGTTCATCTGAATAAAGAAAATAAAATGATCACAATTAATAACGCCGATGCAGGATTTTTATAATCCTATATCGGCGTTTGTTGGTTATAAGAGAATGTATTTTACACTTATTTTCCAAATGTATTGCTGGATTTAGCAGCAGCTTTAGCTGCCATGGTGTTAGTGGACTCAAACAAGGAAGTTGTCGGTGCGACCGGACACATCAGTACCCGTCCTGTTCCACGATAAACATTTACCAGACCCTCTCCGCTAACTGCAGATCCGACAAGTGTTTTTGTAGATCTTTCTACGGTAAATTCAAGATTTGATGACCGAGACTGTAATTAATTCTGTGTAAACTCTAAAAGAGCTATATATCCTCTTGGATTGATGTTAAAATAAATATCAATTTAGGAGGATTTTTTTATGGCACGAAGAAGAAAAATGGATCCGGAACGCAAAGCGTTCATCAGTAGCTTGTTGGAACACTATCAACCAAAGGATGCCCAGGACGTCCAGGACATGCTGAAAGACCTGCTAGGCGAAACGCTGCAAGGTATGTTAGAAGCTGAAATGGATGATCACCTTGGATATTCCAAGTATGACTACAAGAACAAAGAGACAGACGATAGCCGTAATGGTTATAGTCCTAAAACAGTCACCTCTTCAATGGGGACGATCGATCTGGATATACCACGAGATCGAAAGGGAGATTTTGAACCGCAGATTGTGAAAAAGAATCAGACAGATATCTCAAACATTGAAGATCAGGTACTCTCTATGTATGCAAAAGGAATGACGACAAGGGATATCTCCGCTCATCTCAAAGATGTTTATGGTGTGGATGCATCAGCAGAAATGATATCACATATGACAGATCGAATCCTTCCTATCGCAAAAGAATGGCAAAATCGGCCGCTGGAAAGAAAATATGCCATTGTTTTTATGGATGCGGTACATTTCCATGTTCGAGAAGACAATCGAACGGTAAAAAAAGCTGTTTACGTTGCTATAGGTGTTAAACTGAATGGAAAACGTGAGGTTCTCGGCATGTGGGTAGGAGGAAATGAAAGTGCGAAATACTGGTTGTCCGTTCTCAACGAGATAAAAAACAGAGGTGTGGAAGATATCATGATCGTATCCGTAGATGGATTGACCGGATTCGGGGATGCCATCCATGCAGTATTCCCACAGGCGGAGATCCAGAGGTGTATTGTGCATCAGATTCGTTATTCTACAAAATTTATCTCTTACAAAGATTTAAAACCATTTATGGCGGATTTAAAGCTGGTTTACAAAGCTGATACAGAAGATCTTGCGCTCACAGCCTTGGAAGATCTGGAAGAAAAATGGGGCAAAAAATACCCTGCTTCCATTGGATCTTGGAGAAATAACTGGACACAATTATCCACTTATTTTAAATATCCATCTGAGATACGTAAATTAATATACACTACAAATCTATCGAAAATTTTAACCGCCAGCTACGCAAGGTTACGAAATCCAAGACTATTTTTCCGACCGATGATGCACTTTTCAAGATGCTCTATCTGGCAATGATGGATGCTACAAAAAAATGGACCGGAAAGGCTTGGGACTGGGGTCTGACACTGGATCAGTTA
>ENA-OQAN01001433-OQAN01001433.1-human-gut-metagenome-genome-assembly--contig:-NODE-1433-length-10358-cov-1.724660_pt1 | contig 10358 bp, 18 predicted proteins | sample MGYA00242735_ERZ504527 | MGnify/ENA primary metagenome ERZ504527 (study PRJEB26092, sample SAMD00036230) | human gut metagenome | host: Homo sapiens | study: EMG produced TPA metagenomics assembly of...
TGATGAAAGCCATCAAGGGTAATGCGGTAAGCTATAAGGAAATCTCCAAGTTCCCGGCTGTGAAACGTGACCTGGCACTGTTGATTGACAAGAAGGTGCAGTTTGGCTGAAATCGAAAAGATTGCCTACGAAACCGATAAGAAGCTGCTGAAATCAGTAGAATTGTTCGACGTATACGAAGGCAAGAATCTGGAGGCCGGCAAGAAGAGTTACGCAGTCAGCTTCATGCTTCAGGACGAAAATGCTACGCTGAACGACAAGCAGATTGACAAGTTCATGCAGAAGCTGATCGGAAACCTGCAGAACAAACTGGGAGCTGTGCTTCGATAAAACAAAAAAACGATGCGTTACAATATCAAACCAGATCACCATATTAAAGCCAAAAGGAGGTACCTGGCAGCCTTTTACATCGAATTGTTTCTGACGTTGCAGGCAGGAATGGTACTCTTTCATTTCTCTTCGAATGAAACCTGGAGAAATGTGCTGGCTATTGTGGGCGGAGGATTATGCCTGTCCTTTGCAGGTGTGACCTTCTGGAAATATCGCAGGCTCGTTCAAGATAGTAAAAAGTAAGTTCATTAAAAATAAATTAAAAATATCATCCAATGGGAAGAGCGTTTGAATATAGAAAAGCTACAAAACTGAAAAGATGGGGTCACATGGCTAAGACCTTCACCCGTCTGGGTAAACAAATCGCTATTGCTGTAAAGGCTGGCGGTCCGGAACCGGAAAATAACCCGACTCTGCGTTCGGTTATCGCTACTTGTAAGCGTGAAAACATGCCGAAGGATAACATTGAACGTGCTATCAAGAACGCAATGGGTAAGGACCAGAGCGATTACAAAGGCATGACTTACGAAGGATACGTCCTCACGGAGTAGCTGTGTTTGTAGATACTCTGACTGACAATACTACACGTACCGTAGCTGATGTCCGTTCTGTATTTAATAAGTTCGGTGGTAACCTGGGAACAACAGGTTCACTGGCTTTCTTGTTCGACCACAAGTGTGTGTTTACGTTCAAGAAGAAAGACGGAGTGGATATGGAAGAACTGATTCTTGATCTGATCGACTACAATGTAGAAGACGAATTCGATGAAGATCCGGAAGAAGGTACCATCACTATCTACGGTGATCCGAAGAGCTATGCTGCTATCCAGAAACATCTGGAAGAATGTGGATTCGAGGATGTCGGTGGTGACTTCACCTATATCCCGAACGATCTGAAAGATGTAACGGATGAACAGCGTGAAACTATCGACAAGATGGTTGAACGTCTGGAAGAATTCGATGATGTCCAGACCGTTTATACCAACATGCGTCCTTCAGAAGAATAACTTGTTTTTCATTGTTGAATCAGAGGTGTGCAGGGAATTTACTTTCTTTGTACGCCTCTGCAGTTTTATTACATATAGAAATCATCAGAACAACTTTATGAATATAGATTTTACGACTCAGGGAACGTGCAGCAAACGTATCGAAGCAGAGGTGGAGAACGGTATTGTGAAAGAGGTACGTTTTACAGGCGGATGCAACGGAAATCTTCAGGGAATCTGTGCTCTTGTAAAGGGAATGCCGGTTGATGAGGTGATCCGTAAGCTGGAAGGTATTCGTTGCGGTTCCCGTCCGACTTCCTGCCCGATCAGCTTTGCCGGGCGTTGCGCTCGCTTCAGGCATAGCTGTGAAACTCGTCTCAACCTGTATTTGCCAGATTCAAAAGCCCATGAAGGCTTGTATATATGGCAGATTGTTCCGTATCGTCTGGAAGAAACTCTTGTATCGACTGCATGAAACTTTAGTATCGACTGGAAGAAACTTTTGTTTCATGCAGACGAAACTTTAGTTTCATCAGGACGATACTTTTTTCGTCCTGTCGAAACTCTTGTTTCAACCTGTCGAAACGATTGTTTTGTCCTGATAAACTTTCTGATTCCGGCCTTCAGAGCCGGAAAAACATCCTTTCGAAGCTGATAAAATGTATGCCTGCTTCCGGCACATTATGCCGTAAATTTCAGATTATTGTGCCGAAACTTTTCCGTATGTCTATTTTCTTATTAAATTTGCAGCCTAAATTACGGGACAGAGTATCCTGTATAAAAAGGAAAGAAAATAAAATTAGTATACAACAATGAGTAAGAAGTTTACCGAATATTCGCAGCTGAACCTTTCTGATATCAACAAGGAAGTGCTGAAGAAGTGGGATGAGAACGATGTGTTCTCCCGCAGTATGACAGAACGTGAGGGACATCCTTCATTTGTATTTTATGAAGGTCCTCCTTCGGCAAATGGTATGCCGGGCATTCACCACGTGATGGCACGTACGATTAAGGATACCTTCTGCCGCTTCAAGACCATGAAAGGATTCCAGGTGAAACGTAAGGCAGGATGGGATACACATGGACTGCCGGTGGAACTGGGTGTGGAAAAAGCTTTGGGCATTACCAAGGAAGATATCGGTAAGACCATTTCTGTGGCAGAATACAACAAACACTGCCGTACCGATGTGATGAAGTTCACGAAAGAGTGGACCGACCTGACTCACAAGATGGGTTACTGGTTGATCTGGACAATCCGTACATCACTTATGACAACCGTTATATCGAGACTTTGTGGTGGCTGCTGAAACAGCTTTACGGCAAAGGTCTGTTGTATAAAGGATATACCATTCAGCCTTATTCACCGGCTGCCGGAACCGGACTGAGCTCTCACGAACTGAACCAGCCGGGATGTTACCGCGACGTGAAGGACCTGACCGTTGTGGGACAGTTCAAGATGAAGAATCCGAAACCGGAAATGGCCCAGTGGGGTACTCCTTATTTCCTGGCATGGACAACCACTCCGTGGACTTTGCCTTCAAATACAGCATTGTGTGTCGGCCCGAAGATTGAGTATGTGGCTGTACAGACTTATAATGCTATAATGCGAGAAAATGACGGTTGTACTGGCTAAACCGTTGCTTTACATGCACTTCAACAAGAAAGCGGAAGAACTTTCCCTGGAAGATTACAAACCGGGTGACAAGCTGATTCCGTTCAAGGTTGTAGGCGAATACAAGGGAACAGATCTGGTTGGTATGGAATACGAACAGTTCGCTCCCGTGGGTAAAACCAGTGGAAGTGACCGAAGACGGCAGATGGCGTGAGGCTGCTGCCAAGCATTCCGTGTGATTCCGGGTGATTATGTAACTACGGAAGACGGTACGGGTATTGTACACATTGCACCGACCTTCGGTGCGGATGACGCCAATGTGGCACGTGCTGCTGGCATTCCTTCTCTGTTTATGATCAATAAGAAGGGTGAAACCCGCCCGATGGTGGATCTGACCGGTAAGTTCTATCTGCTGGATGAACTGGACGAGAGCTTTGTCAAGGAATGTGTTGATGTAGAAAAATACAAGGAATATCAGGGCCGTTGGGTGAAGAATGCTTATGATCCGCAGTTCACCGTTGACGGTAAATATGACGAAAAGGCCGCACAGGCTGCTGAGTCACTGGATGTGTATATCTGCATGAAGATGAAGCAGGAAAACCTGGCTTTCAAGACAGAAAAGCATATACACAACTATCCTCACTGCTGGCGTACGGACAAACCGGTATTGTATTATCCGCTGGATAGCTGGTTCATCCGTTCTACTGCAGCGAAGGAACGCATGATCGAACTGAACAAGACCATCAACTGGAAGCCTGAATCCACGGATCCGGACGTTTCGGAAAGTGGCTGGAAAACCTGAATGACTGGAACCTGAGCCGTTCACGTTACTGGGGTACTCCGCTGCCTATCTGGAGAAGTGAAGAAGGCGAGGAGATCTGTATCGGTTCGGTAGAAGAACTCTATAATGAAATTGAGAAATCGGCAGCTGCCGGTTTCATGACTGAAAATCCGTATAAGAAGCTGGGCTTCGTACCGGGAACATATACCAAGGAGAACTACGAAAAGATCGATCTGCACCGTCCGTATGTGGACGACATCATTCTGGTTTCTGCCAGCGGCAAGCCGATGAAGCGTGAATCAGACCTGATCGACGTCTGGTTTGACTCCGGTGCCATGCCATACGCTCAGTTGCATTATCCGTTCGAGAACAAGGAAATCGTGGACAACCGTTCCTACTATCCGGCAGATTTCATCGCCGAAGGTGTGGACCAGACCCGCGGATGGTTCTTTACCCTGCATGCCATTGCTACGATGGTATTCGACAGTGTAGCTTACAAGAACGTAATCTCCAACGGACTTGTACTTGACAAGAACGGAAACAAGATGTCAAAACGTCTGGGTAACGCCGTTGATCCGTTTGGAACCATCGAAAAATTCGGTTCCGATCCGCTGCGCTGGTACATGATTACCAACTCCTCTCCGTGGGACAACCTGAAGTTCGACGTGGATGGAGTGGACGAAGTGCGCCGCAAGTTCTTCGGTACCTTGTATAATTCCTATTCGTTCTTCGCATTGTACGCCAATGTAGATGGCTTTACCTATGCTGAGGCAGATGTTCCGATGGAAGAACGTCCGGAGATCGACCGCTGGATCTTGTCTTTGCTGAACTCACTGATTCAGGAGGTAGATGCTTGCTATAATGACTACGAACCGACTAAGGCCGGCCGTGCGATTACAGACTTTGTGAACGATAACTTGAGTAACTGGTATGTACGTCTGAACCGTAAACGTTTCTGGGGCAGCGCGATGTCAACCGACAAGCTTTCTGCTTACCAGACTCTGTATACCTGTCTGGAAACCGTGGCTAACTGATGGCTCCGATCGCACCGTTCTATGCAGACCGTCTGTATATGGATCTGATTCAGGTAACCGGACGTGATCATGTCGTATCTGTTCACCTGGCAGATTTCCCGGTAGCAGACGCTTCTCTGATCAACAAGGAACTGGAAGCTCGCATGCAGATGGCTCAGGATGTAACTTCCATGGTATTGGCTTTGCGCCGCAAAGTAAATATCAAGGTTCGCCAGCCGCTGCAGTGTATCATGATTCCGGTAGTTGATGAGACACAGAAACGTCACATTGAAGCTGTGAAAGATCTGATCATGAGCGAGGTGAACGTGAAGGAAATCCACTTCGAAGAAGGTGCTTCCGGCATTCTGGTGAAGAAAGTAAAATGCGACTTCAAGAAGCTGGGTCCGAAGTTCGGAAAGCAGATGAAGGCTGTAGCTGCTACTGTTGCAGAGATGTCACAGGAGGCAATTGCCGAACTGGAAAAAGAACGGCCGCTATACCTTCGTGCTGGATGGCGCGGAAGCTGTTGTAGAGGCTGCTGACGTGGAAATCTTCAGTGAAGACATCCCCGGCTGGCTGGTTGCTAATGAAGGAACCCTGACCGTAGCTCTCGAAGTGACTGTAACGGAAGAACTGAAACGTGAAGGTATCGCCCGTGAACTGGTGAACCGTATTCAGAACATCCGTAAGAGCAGCGGTTTTGAAATCACAGACAAGATCACTATTGTCCTGTCAAGAAATTCCAACTCGGATGATGCAGTGAATGAATATAATACTTATATTTGTAACCAGGTTCTGGCTACCTCTCTGGTTCTTGCAGATGAAGTGACCGATGGAACCGAACTGAATTTTGACGACTTTAACTTGTATATTAAAGTAAACAAATTGTGATAAATGATCCCATCCACGGACTTGTTCCGGGTGGATACTATTATTAATTTTTAAAACCTAATCACTATGGCTGAAAAGACGAGATACTCGGACGCTGAACTTGAGGAGTTCCGTGCCATTATCATGGAAAAACTTCAGCTCGCAGAACGCGACTATGAGAAATTAAGAAGCAGTATGATGAATGCTGACGGCAATGACACTGATGATACATCGCCTACATATAAGGTTTTGGAAGAAGGTGCCAACACTTTGTCGAAGGAAGAAACAACCCGTCTGGCTGCCCGTCAGTTGAAGTTCATACAGAATTTGCGTGCCGCTTTGGTACGTATTGAAAACAAAACGTATGGCATTTGCCGTGAAACCGGCAAGCTGATTCCTGCAGAACGTCTTCGTGCCGTACCGCATGCAACGTTGAGCATCGAGGCAAGCAGCAGGGAAAGAGATGAGTTATTTGATTGACAATTGACGACTGGAAGCCGGTTTGCCGCGATTTGTTTTCAAGTTGTCAATTGTCAATTTTTCAATGAAAAAGAAGAATGAAGAATATGTTTACGCAAGGCCGTCTGGCAGCCTTGATTGTTTTGGTGGTATTGGTAATTGATCAGGTAATCAAGATTTGTGTGAAGACCGGTATGTATTTGCATGAAAGTATTCATGTGACCGACTGGTTTTACATTTATTTTACGGAGAACAACGGTATGGCTTTCGGTATGGAGATCATCGGAAAGCTTTTCCTGAGCTTGTTCCGCATTGTAGCTGTTGTGCTGATTGCGTGGTACCTGACGCGGGTTGTCAAGCAGAAGCCGCGGGTGAAGAACGGATACATCGTTTGTCTGTCACTGATTCTGGCCGGTGCGGTGGGAAATATTATTGACTGCGTGTTCTACGGTGAATTTTTCAGCGCCAGTACCCATACGGACATTGCTACCTGGGTGCCTATGGGACAAGGATATGCTGACTGGCTGCACGGAAGAGTGGTCGACATGTTCTATTTCCCGATTATTGATACCTACTGGCCGACTGGATGCCATTCGTAGGCGGTGAGCATTTCATCTTCTTCAGCCCGATCTTTAATTTTGCCGATGCGGCCATCAGTTGCGGCATCATAGCATTACTTCTTTTTTATAGCCGTTATTTGAACGAAGGGACTCACATCTCTTCCAATAAATAAGCAGATGACGATGATGAAGAGTATTCGAAAGGGAGGTATCTCCATGCTTCTTTTGTTAGGCCTGGCGGGTTGCGGTAAAGAGATCCCGTCAGACATTATCCAGCCGTCGGAAATGGAAAGTCTGTTGTATGACTATCATCTGGCAACGACGATGGGGAATGATCTGCCCTATGGGGAGACTTACAAGAAAGAAGCTTACCTGGATTATGTTTTCGACAAGCACCATGTGACTGAAGCGGAGTTTGATTCTTCCATGGTGTGGTACACCCGTCATACTTATCATCTGGTTACAATTTATGAAAACGTCCAGAAGCGTTTTGAGGAAGATGAGAAACATCTCCGGATGCGGATGAGCAAGGTAAGCGGACAGGTTGCGGTTTCTCTGTCGGGGGATTCAGTGGATGTCTGGCAGGATCAGCCGATATGCTGGCTCTCTTCCGGAACATGGACGAACAAATTGGTTTTCGACCTGAAGGCAGATACAAGTTTCAAGCCGAAGGATGCATTGGTGTTCGAAGCCGGCTTCCTGTTTATGCCGCAGCATAACCCTTCTGCAAAGGCAGTGATCGGACTGAACTTCTACTTTGAGAATGACAGTGTCATGGGAAAAACGCAGGTCGTAACGGCTTCAGGTCCTCAGCGCCTGTACTTCAAGCCAAACTCAGCCTTCCAGTTCAAGAACGTCAGTGGTTTTGTTTATTATACGGATGATCAGAAGCATCCTGAAGCAAGCTTGTTGCTGCATGATATTCGTCTGATGCGTTATCATGACAAGAACAACGGAGTTCAGTCTCCGGAGGAAAAGCCCGGGCTGCAGGCAGATTCGCTGGCTGCCGATTCTTCTCGTACGGCAGTTCGTGTAGATACGTTACGGACAACGCGTCCGGTGCGGGGAACGGCTGCCCGGAATAAAGCAGGTCAGACACGATGAAACAGTATGCTGCCCATCGGGTTTATCTGGCCGGGACGGAGGAATGGTGTAATGGTCCTCAGGTAGTCAGCGTGTCAGAGGGGAAAGTGCCTTCCCTGTTTCCTTTTTCCGGAGAAATTCCTTCTGTTGAATGGTTAGGCGGGTTGCTGATCGTAGCCCCTTGTCTGCCTGAACGTATGGAAGCAGAATCCTTGCCCCATTTCCTGAAACGTATTCCCAAGAGTAATATGGACAGCGGAACGGCTTCCGGTCTGTGGCATGTCACTTTCTTCGATGTACATGCCATGGAGTTTACCGCTGCAAGCCGTATAATCCGCTTGTGATGTCTTGCTGCTCCTTCTGACCGTTCAGGATCGTCTGCGGAATTCTGCGCATACGATAGCTGTGGCAACGGCTACATTGAGTGATTCGCTGGTGGTCTGCCTTGCGGGTAGTTGGGGATCAGCAGTCTCCGGTTTACCGATTGTGCCACTTGCGGACTGATTCCGTTTCCTTCATTTCCCATGATGATGATTCCGTTTGTACTCAGTTCCTGAGCATACAGATTCTCTCCGTCAAGGAACGTACCGAAGACAGGAACTTCTTTCGGCTGCGCTGCAGGAAAGCCGGCAGGTCACAATAGTGCAGCTGTACCCGTGCCAGTGCTCCCATGGTAGCCTGTACCGTCTTGGGGTTGAATGCATCCACGCAACCGTTGGAACAGAAGATGTGATGAATCCCGAACCAGTCAGCAATGCGGATAATGGTACCGAGGTTTCCCGGATCCTGCACATCGTCCAAAGCCAGACAGAGTGAACGTTCAGCTATTTTTCGGATCCCATTCATAATGCGGCATTTCGAAAAGGGCGAGTACTTCCTGGGGAGTTTTCAGCAGACTGGCGCGTGACAGTTCTTCCCGGCTTACTTCAATGGTCTCTTCAGCTTCGATCAGAGGATGTTCGTTCAGCCATTTGTCGGTGCCCAGCAGCAGCCGGCAAGGGAAATGTCCCAGCAAATCTCCACCAGTTATGTCCTTCGGCAATGAATACTTGCTCTTCTTTCCGGTATTTTTTCAATTCCAGAGAACGGATGTATTTGATCTTGTTTTTACTCAGCATGATGTCTGTTCCGTTAAAAATAACATTTATTATCTGACAAAGCTAAAAAGATATTTTCAATTTATGCCTATATTTGCAAAGATATTTGCGTAGGTCTGCTGTTTATATGAGGAAAATAAAATGTTGTTTTACCGGTTTGTTCCTTTCGGCACTATTGTTCAGTGGCTGTTCGGTGAGTAAGTTTATTCCCGAAGGCATTATTTGTTGGATGACGTGAAGATAGAATCCGACAACAGGGAAGTCAAACCTTCGCAAATGAATGCATACGTGCGGCAGACACCGAATGCCAAGTGGTTCAGTCTTTTCAAACTCCCTTTAGCTATTTACAGTGCATCAGGCGCGATTCAACCAAGTGGATGAACCGTTTTCTGCGCAAGATCGGGGAGCTCCCCGGATTTATGATCCGGAACTGGCCGAAGAAACCCGCCAGCAGATTGAACAGGCCGTGCAGAACATGGGATATATGGGAGCCCGTGTGGAACTTTCTGAACATAAGAAGAATGACAGGCTGAAAGCACGGTATCGTATCTTTACGGGTGAGCCTTATATCGTGGAGCACATTGCCTATGACATCAATGATTTACAAAATAGATGATTACATGCTGGCTGATTCTGCGCATACGCTTCTTCATCCGGGGATGCGTTTTGACGTTAACCAGCTGGATGCCGAACGTCAGCGTATAACCCGTTATCTGCAGGATCATGGATATTACCGGTTCAACAAGGATTTCATTACTTATCAGGCCGATACGATGCTCAACACCCGGAAGGTGGATCTGACCATGCAGCTGATGCCTTATCAGCGGAAGAAAGAAGATGAACCGACACCTCACCGGCAGTATGTGGTCCGGGAGGTTAATTATCTGATTGATGTGGAAGAGTCGGATCCGGCAAGCATACTTCCGCAGGATTATGATTCTCTTACATACAAGGGACTGAATCTTTATTTCAACAAGAAGCCTTTCCTGCGTCCTTCCGTTCTTGCTGACAATACTTTTCTTCGGCCCGGACGGCAGTATCGGAGCGGGATGTACAAAACACCTATTCAGCGCTGGGACGGCTGAATATTCTGAAATATTCGAATATCCGCTTCCGGGAAGAAGTGCGGGAAGACTCGGCTTATCTGGATGCTTTCATCACCTTGTCCAGAAACAAGAACAAGTCACTGGCTTTTGAAATTGAAGGGACAAACTCGGCAGGTGATTTAGGAGCGGCCGCTTCAGTGGCTTATACCCATCGGAATCTGTTCCGGGGACCGGAAACTTTTACAGCCAAAGTGCGTGGAGCCTACGAAGCCATTACTGGTCTGGAAGGATATGCCAACAATAATTACATGGAGTATGCTGTGGAGACAGGCCTCAGCTTCCCTGAATTTATGTTTCCGTTTCTGTCGTCTGACTTTAAACGGCGTATCCGTGCGATCTCGGAAGTGACTGCAAAGTTCAACTGGCAGGTGCGTCCGGAATTTGAACGTACCGTAGCATCGGCAGGATGGAGTTACCGCTGGACCAGGCGACAGAAAGCAAACCATCGTTTCGATGTGCTTG
>ENA-OQAN01001434-OQAN01001434.1-human-gut-metagenome-genome-assembly--contig:-NODE-1434-length-10346-cov-7.471964_pt1 | contig 10346 bp, 8 predicted proteins | sample MGYA00242735_ERZ504527 | MGnify/ENA primary metagenome ERZ504527 (study PRJEB26092, sample SAMD00036230) | human gut metagenome | host: Homo sapiens | study: EMG produced TPA metagenomics assembly of...
GCAAAATTTTATACATAACCACAGTCCATCTATCTTACTCAAAGGATAACTTATTCCTCGATAAATTACTCGCCATTTCTTGCATTTTTTTATATTTTCGCCATTTTTTGCCTGCTATTAAAACAAATAAAAAGGACGCAGGATTTTACTCCCACGCCCCTAAACTTATCTGGCTTTATCTTCTCTGACTTTTGGCAGCTCCTTCCCTGCCGTTTCCTGCTTTGCCTCCGATGTTTTTCTTGCCGCAAAAGCATCTGCATTATACTTGTACTCCTGTGGTTCAGCTACCATCGGTGAGTAGATGATCTCTCTTTCTGTATCCGGTGCTTTCTGTTCCTTATCCTTTGTCTGCTCCATACGCTTTTCCTTATCAAACTGCACATTCATAGCCAGATTATCCAGCTTATCAATCGAGGCATCCAGATGCAGCTCCATTGATACAAGCAGTTTTTTCACTGCTTTCATAGGGGCAAGCACCGCCTTTGTGAAAGGGTGTTTCTGTTCCTTCTGTGAATAATCCACCTCCGGCTTATCTGCAAAGGTATGGAACGCATTGTTTACGATCTGACCAGCTTCACGGAGTCCCTTTGCAAGAAGTGCTATCCTTGCAATATCCCTGTCTGTAGATACAATCATATCTTTTACCGCTGTTCTGACATTGAGAAGTCTTTTCTTAATTCCTACAAATTCTGTCACCCTGTAAAGTGCCGCCCTGCCCTTTGCCTTTGTTTCATCAACAATATTCTTGGCAGTAGATTTTACCTGTACTTTTATCTCAGATACCTGTGACTTTATCTGCTCACATCTGGCATTGAGTCGCTCCTGTGCTTCTGTTAATGCTTTTTTTGCATTATTGATAAGGGTATCTTCCTGCATTTTCTTGATCTGGTCCTGCATACTGGTAAGTTCTTCTGTCATAGACACAATCTTTTTTTCCAGACCATCCACATAGGTGCATATCTCAAATACATCATTTGCCTGTTCTTTCATAGTATTCTTTTTTAATAAATCGAGAAGTTCTCTTATGATCTCCTCATTAGTAAGTGTCTTTTCTGCTTCCATCTGCTTTTCCTCCTTATAAACAGGGCAGCATATGCCGCCCCTTAGCCTTAATTATCGAAAGGGTGTATCCTTTTTATCCCTGTCGGGATTTCCGTGGTTCTGTTCGGCATTCTCCCTTGCTTTTTCGTTGCTCTTATCCTTTGCTTTCTCATATTCTGCAATAATCTCATTGTAGAGCTTCTCCCTGAAATCCTTTGTGACCGGATAGCAGACGTCTGATAGATTGGCTTGCCATTCTCGTCCACCTGCTTTGTCTTATAAGAAGGCATTGACACAAAGATTTTTTCTTTGCCCTGAAGGATATTTACATTATTTACAATGAAGCTGTTTTCAAAGTAAATGCGGGCAAGTCCCTTGATATTACTGCCTTCCCTTTCATAAGGTGTTACCGTCACGGAAAACTCCGGCATTTCCTGAGTTTTTCCCTGTGTCTGTGTTTCTGCTTTCTCCGGCTCCCTGATTTTTGCATAAGCCTCAAGGATATTAGTATAGAGTTCCTCACGAAACTCTGCCGTGATAGGATTGCATACATCCTTATAAATCACGCTGTTTTTCTCATCACGCTCATTGGAACGGTATCTTGGCATTGATACAAAAAGCTCTCCCTTTTCCTTATTTTCAAGGATTGCGATATTGGTAATCTTGAATGAATCACCAAATACCACGGTCGCAAAACCCTTGATATTGCTGCCATCTTTTGCTCTTACCTCGTTTACCTTAATTGAATACTTCATACGCTGTTCCTCTCTTTCTTATACTTCTGAATTATCATTGTTTTCTGGTATGATAAGCCCACACCAAAGCTGTTCTATCTGTTCACAAGACAATCTGCCATTTAACCAGTTGCCAAGTGTAACAACCATTCCGTCCTGCTCATAGTAGAGCCATTCCTGTGTTTCGATGTTTCCCTCATACACGATAGTCACATCAAAATCAGGCATAAATAATCCTGCCTCCGTATCCCAGATACAGGCAACTCCCTGTCTGAGTGTCAGATTCAGGCTTTCGACATACACAGACCAGCCGCTTACGACAATCTGAAAGTCATCATCAATCTCTGCAATATCATCCTGAGTGTCGATCAGCTCCTCCATTTCCGATACTGCTTCTTCTATCTCCCCCAGTCGGTATCTCTTATTCATCTGCCGCCTCCTTATATCTGCACCTGACAATAAAACGCATTGTTCCCTGTCCCGGCATTCAGCATTTCACTTCCGGTTTCTTCCATTACCGGGTATCTGATATCTATTCCCGGTATCTCAATAATGCCGATGATACTGCCTTCTTTAAGAATGGCTTTCTCCTCTTTACTAACGGTGGTTTGCTCTTTCTCAACCTCTGACCTTTCATCCTGCTTCTCCTCCAATGTCTGCTCAAATTCATTTATGAGCTGGTTCGTGTTTCTCTCTCCGGTTGTACACCAGAAAAAAGAGACTGCCATAATGGCAATCCCTGCTGTAATCAGTAGTCCTGCGACCACTTTCCTTATGCTCATAGAGTTTCACTCCTATCTTTTCCTGTTTCTGTCTGGCATATAGATTCCCTTATCCTCTGCAACAATACCCGCATTTTCTATTCTGTCCTCAGACTTTTCTTCGTCCGGTCCGCCAAGATCTGCATCCATAGCCTTTGCGTTCTCAAGGTCAAGCTGGGCATTTAATTCATACTGCCTTGCAAGTTTTTCTTCCAGTTCTGCACTATATGCAAACGGCTTATCATACTCCGCCTTTGAAGCCTCAAGGTCATTCTGGTACTGTTCAATCTTCTTTTCCAGAAAATCAACATTTTCATGAAGTCCGTTGAACAGGTTCTCCAGCTTTACCATACTTCCCACCGGACTTGTGGAAAGTTCTGCCTTGTATTCCGTCTTTCCACGAAGCACCATATAGTTGATACTGAGGAAATTCTTTTCCACCAGAAGCTCAAAGCCGTGAAACTTACCGACTGGAGTGGTTTCGCCTGTCTTACATTTGCTGATTGCTTCAAGCATTACGGTTCCACCATCCACTCGCTCTGTATAAGTTGCATTGCCTATGGTAATGGCAAAATCCGGGTTATCAATCAATTCCTTATCCCTTGCCTTTATATCCTCCCTGACATTGGCAAGTTTCTCTGTCGCAGTTTTGATGAGTTTTGGATACTTGATCATAAAATTATCCTGCAATCCGTATCTCTGATTATCATAAGACGCCTTTAAGAGCTTTAATCTCTGGACATCATTGTCAACCTCCATCTTTTCCCTGATTAAAGGGTTGCCTGTAGCAACCGCCTTAATCTCCGCATAAGAAAGTGTTGCCTCATCAATGTCCTCACAGCTTCGGCTCACTGCCTTGCTTGTCATAACCTGACTGATGAAACGCTGCTTGTTTTCCACAAGTGACCAGTTGTATGCATCAAAGGTTTGTTTTGTAACATATCGGTAGATTGCCACCTCATCGTTTTTATTTCCCTGTCGGATACCTCTGCCTTCCCTCTGTTCAATGGAAGAAGGCTTCCACGGGCAATCGACATGGTGCATTGCAACAAGGTGTGTCTGTACATTAACTCCGGTTCCGCACTTATCTGTCGAACCGATAAGGACTTTTTTCTTACCTGTCCTCATTTCCTTAAAGAGTGCATCCCTCTGTGCGTCTGTTTTTGCATCGTGAATAAATGCTATCTCCTCCGCAGGGATACCATACTTGATAAGTGACTCCTTCAGATAATCATAAATCGTAAAGTCCTTGTCCGGTCCCGGTGTTCCAATATCCGAAAAAATAAGCTGACAGCCTATATGACCATCAGCATTTCCTTTTACATATTCTTTCCAGACATTTTCCGCTACCTTATTGAGCTTTCCGTCCGGGTTGTTCGGTGCGTCCTTATCAATCAGTCTTGCGTCTGTTCCAAGAAGTCTTGCTTCGTGCGTAATCTTTAAGAAGTTGTCAACACTTGGATCAACACCCCCGCCCCTTATCCTTTCTGCTCTTACAACAAATTCTTCCATTACCTGCTTCACATACCAGTCCGGCTCCGACTCCACGATGATAGGCTTGCCGCCACGCAGAGCTGGCACATCAAGGTCAAGCATATCCGCTGTCTGCACATCGGCAACCTCACGGAAGATGTTCATAAGCTCCGGCAGATTGGTAAACTTATTGAACCTGCTCTTGAAACGGAAACCACTGCCCTCAACCGTAAGCTCCAGTGCCGTTGTTACTTCTCCAAAGTTAGCCGCCCACGAGTCGAAATGATGAATTCCCATCTCCTCAAGTGCCGATTTCTGCAAATAAAGCTGCATAACATACATCTCACACATCGTGTTGCTTATCGGTGTTCCGGTAGCAAATACAATGCCCCTGCCATCATTTATCTCTGATAAATACTGGCATTTAAGCTGCATATCCGTTGACTTCTTAGCCCCACTACTGCTGATTCCCGACACATTATTCATCTTTGAAAAAATGGCAAGGTTCTTAAAATTGTGTGCTTCGTCTACCATAATAGAGTCAACACCCAGCTCCTCAAAGGTAATGAGGTCATCTTTCCTGCTCTCATCGGTCAGGGATTTAAGCTGTTCCTCCAGCTTTTTCTTCTGGCTTTCCATCTGCTTTACGGTCCAGCGTTCCCCGTTCCGCTCCTTCATATCATCAATCGCATAGGTGATCTCATTTATCTGTTCATTAAGCATTCGCTCCTTTCTCTCTGCCGAAATTGGAATTTTTTCAAATTGCGAGTGCGACATAATGATGCAGTCATAATCGCCTGTCGCAATCCTTGACACAAACTGCTTTCTTCGGCTCTTTTCAAAATCACGCTCCGTTGCAACCAAGATGTTTGCTGACGGGTAAAGCCTTAAAAATTCACTTGCCGTCTGCCCGATAAGCGGCTTTGGCACTACCATAATTGTCTTATTGGAAAGTCCGAGTCTTTTCTGTTCCATACACGCAGCCATCATTTCAAACGACTTTCCGGCTCCGACGCAGTGGGCAAGCAGAGTATTTCCTCCCATAAGGATTCGTGCCACCGCATTTTTCTGGTGCGGTTTTAATTCAATCTCAGGTTCATTCCCGGAAATTGCAAATGGCTTCCGTCATACTCACGCAGGCGGATATTATTGAAGGTTTCATTATAATATTCCACATACTTCTGTCGGCGTTCCGGTTCTGCAAATAACCATTCCTTGAACTTCTCCTTGATCATATTCTGCTTTTCCCTTGCAAGCATTGTCTCATTTTTGTTGACTTCATAATGGTACTTGCCCTCACCATCATCAATCCTGTCCCTGACAGTGACCGTTTTTAAGTTCAGGATATCCTCAAAAATAGAATAAGCATCCATCCGGCTTGTACCATAGGTTTTCGTTGCCGCCACGGAATGTTTATCCATACTTTTGTTCTCAATGAACCATTCCATACTCATTTTATTCAAGTGTACCTGAATACCGGAATTATAATACTCCGTTCTGATTGCCCTTGCCCTTTTTGGTGTATTAAGCAGCTCATAGATAAACTGTTCATAATCAAGCGGTTCAATCCAAGTTGTACCAATCTTTACATCTATATCCGAGGCTTCAATCCATTCCGGCTGAACTTTCTCTAAGGCTGCAGCATTGGCGGCAAATCTTTCTGCCTGTGGATCGTCGGTATCAGCCGCCATTGCCTTTGCAACACGCAGCTTATCCCTTACATTGCCTGACAGATATTCATCTGCTGTCTCCCAGCCTGCGTCCGGGTTATTTTCATTGTAACGGTCAGGATTAAGAAAAATAATTCCATCGAGTTCCTTTATGAGAGTATCCCTGTCTGTTTCATAAATGGAGAGCATATAAGGAATATTTACATATCCAAACTCATTGACCGATACATTAAGAGCCTCAACTGCAGTTTCTACCCTGTCCACCACGGACTTTGCTTTAATCGTCTGCTTATAAAACATATCAGCCTTCTTCACCTCCCCGTCCTCATTTACTTCTTCCAGACTGCAAAGAAGCGGATAATCGCTGTCATCCCTGAACGCTGTACGGTTTGCTTTGGAAGTGATTGCTCCATACTTTCCAACGAATTTATCATATTTTACATTCAAAAGCTGCTGTTTGTCTGCAAGCTCCTCATCACTACAGCCCTCCATCTGGATATCAATCAGCTCTCTTGTTATCTGTCTGATTTCATCAAGGCTCTTAATACGCCCCTCCGCTGTCGGTGATACTTTCTGCCTTACCATCTCTGAATTTTCCCTGTAGTAAAGTTTTCCTTCAAAGAATGTGTAAGTATAATTTCTGACATCCGGATCAGCGGGAATGACTTCCTCTGTCTGTTCCTCATTCTCTGCCAGTCTCTCAAAATCTGTCATCTGTGCTTTGATGTTACTGATTGCCTTATTGAGTGCTTCATACAGATTGAAGTTCTCATCATTATTCACACAGACGGTATATCTGCTGTCCTGTCCGAACATCCTTGTATCATACTGCATTGTACCAAGCATCATCTCCGGGTGCTCTGCAAAATAGGAATTGACTGCTATGCCATCACCTGTGACACCAAGATGTACCCAGTCAGGCTCTATATCAATTTTTCGCTCTCTTTTCTGTAAAAAAAGAATGTCCGCAGTCACCTCAGTTCCTGCATTATCCTTAAATGCAGTATTCGGAAGTCGGATTGCTCCCACAAGTTCTGCCCTCTCAGCCAGATACTTTCGTATAGTCGGATTACTCTTATCCAGTGTTCCCTTTGTGGTAATCACTGCAACCATACCTCCCGGTCTTGCCTGATCGAGTGCTTTTGCCAGAAAATAATCGTGAATACGGAAGTTATACTTGTTGTACTTTGGATCGAATATCTTATAATCTCCAAATGGCACATTTCCCATAACAACATCAAAGAAGTTATCCGGATATGTGGTGTTTTCAAATCCCGTAATACTGATATTGGCATTCTGGTAAAGCTGTTTTGCAATCCTTCCTGATATGCTGTCCAGCTCCACTCCATACAGCTTACTTTGCTGCATTGGTGCTGGCATACTTCCGAAGAAATTGCCGATACCCATAGAAGCTCCAAGACATTGCCGCCTTTAAAGCCAAACTGCACAAGTGCTGAGTTAATACACATTGCAATCTCAGGTGAAGTATAAAAGGCATTATTTACGGTTGCTCTTGCGGCACTGTATTCCTCATCGGAAAGAAGTTCTTTCAGTTCTGCATATTCTCTGGTCCACCCTGCATTATTCTCATCAAATGCCTGTGACAACCCGCCCCAGCCGACAAACTTTGATAAAACCGTCTGCTCCTCCTGTGTTGCAAGTCTGTTTTCTGCTTCAATCTGCTTTAGTGTACAGATTGCATCAATGTTCCACTGGTATCTGGTCTTTACACCGCCCTTTTCTGTTTCCCACAGGTTATAATGGAAATTGAGTTTTGTCTGGTCTTGTGTTTTTTCTTTTCCACGCAGACCTTCCGCTGGCGGTAATACTTCCTGTGCAGGTGTTTCAGGGGCAGCCTCCTGTGGTTCGGTATCATTCTGCGAAATATCTGCCGATACATTCTTATCCTCATCAGAAATTATACGACCATCCGTGTCAATCTTGGTATTCAAGCCATATGCAATCGCCCGTTCTCTGGTTTTAAGACGGCTTTCTCTCACACTGTCCTCAATATCAAAGAACTTGCGGTAAACAGGATTCATCTTTTCCCTGTCAATCTTATTTTTTATGGTCTGATAGATTGCCTTCTGGTCCTCTCCACAGTAAAATGGCTGTTTTACCATATAGGATAAGATTTCATATACCTCACGCCACGATACGGTATCCCCTGCCCTCTCTCCATTTCTGTTTTTGTAGCTTACTTTCACATCTGCACTGCTTAAAGTGTATTCTGTGAGTCCATACTGATTATTGCAATATGCCTTTCTCTCACCCTGAACATTTCCCATCGCTATCTCACAGATCAGTTCCAGCTTATTCGGCATAAATGCAAAATCCGATTGCACCACATCCATAAGGAAAGCACGGAATGGTGTGTAACAGCTACATTCTGACACAAGTATCTCAATGGCATCTCTTAAATCTTCATCCATTGCAGCTACACGGTCAGCATAATCAATCGGCTTGATATACCGTAACTCAGCCGCCTTTCTGTTTACAGCATAACTGTCAGGCTCATCAGGAATAGCATAATCATCAATTTCTGATTTTTCCTCCTGCGTATCAACTTCACGGTACTCTGCGTCAATGACTTCATCATCTTCACGAAGTCCGTCCATTGCAAGCTCATCAATACGAGGTGTCTCCGACTGGTATTCTCCGGTAAGGATAAGTACACCGATTTCCTTTTCGACATTCTTCCACGAAACATATCCTTCTACTTCTCCATCTTGATCTTTCCATTGGATACGAAGTCCCGAACCGTGAAATGTGTCATACCCGTGCAAGCCCAGACCGTCAAGCGGCCAGCTTGCACCACCCTGACCATATTCTGCCTTGATACGCTTTGCTCTGGTTCCAGCATCTATCTCTGTGCGGTAAATTTCACACACTCTGCCTTTTCCACCGACAAAGCCAGTCCCTCTCATAAGTATTTGTTTTACATACTCACTTGGTACACTTTCTGCCTTTTTCGGATTGAGATAGTTATATTTTCCTGCAAGGGCAGTCTTTCTGTCCTCCTCATACTGACGCATAAATTCATTGTGTCTGGTTTTCTCTGACTGCTTCACACCAAAACTAGCCTGCCCGTTTTGGTCGAAAAAAAAGGAAGCCTGTGTATATTCGGCTTCCTTACTGACACCCAATGAGTTAATCTCATCAAGCTCTCTATTTAATTCTTCCTGTATTTCTAATGAAACTTCATCACGATCTGGTGGAGCACTACTTCCTCTGCCTGCATCTTCGCCTGCTCTCTTATCTTCCACATCTCCATTGTCGATGATGGATTCTGTGGCTTGTGCTTCATTAGATACTGTTCCTCCAACTGGTCGTAAAGCTGGTTTGCTTCCTCCTCTACTGCCGACATCTTCTCGTACATCTTCCCGAATCTCATCAGTGTCTTGTACCTTGCCGGTTCGTTCTCCAGAAGATACTTCATTGCCATTCTCCCGTATCTGCCAGCTTCGTTAAATCCTCTGTCTCGTCCGGCATTGTCAGCTCCGGATACAGCAGTCCGTCCACTTCCTTGTAAGTCATTGCTTCTAACATATGATATTCTCCTTTCGCTCTCAATCGTTTGTAAATTCCTACTAAATTCTCTAAGAACACTACAGGAGACATCGCATACAAGGGAACCAAGACGGTAAACTATCTCCTCATCTTTGATGTTTACAATCTGACTGAAATCCTGTTCTTGCACAGATAAGTCAAATCCACATCTCGTCCCTACAGCATACATAACACTGGAATATACTAACTGCTCCATATCGCTATCCTGCTGTAAGCCCTTGCGTTTTTCGTTGAATTCCTTTATCACACTACCTGATAGCTGCATAAGTTCGGACATTCTATCTCCGAACTCCTCTTTTATTATATCCCAAACATTTGTTCCTGTAAACTGTTTTAGCGTATTTTTTAGTGATTCCCTGTCATCGCTTTTATACCGCTCCATCTGTCCTTCCGATACCAGAAAGTCTGCATAACTTTTCAGGTTTTCCCCCTCCAGATCCCATGTCAGCTTCACATTCTTTCCGCCTGTATCACTGATATCGAAAATATATCTCATACGGGGATTAAGTGCCCTTGAGGGAAGATAGCACAGCCCTTTGCTCCACGCTTTACATATCTTCCCACTTTCTTCCAAGTGTCATAATCTGCCATAAGGGTACTTTTCTCCGGTGATCTCTGAGCTGTTACCATAACGATATTATCAAATTCATAGCGATATAACTGACCTGCAACCTTTAATACATCTTTCCAGTTCTTTTCAGAACGGGTGATGTTGCTGATTTCTGAATCATATATCGCTTTGACCTTCATATCAACACTCATGTGTCACCCTCCTTTTACTTCAGTAATTCTGCAAACATTTCCTTAAAGAGCTTTGACTCCTCCCCGTCAAGCTCAATCACAAATTCTGCATCAACCGCCTGTCTATCACATTTGCCCTTTCCTTTTACAATCTTTCGCATAATCCTGAGAAGCACATAACACTGCTTTGACTTGGCTATGCTCTGCTTAAAGCAAGTCCGTCGCTGTCAGCCGACTGCTGTGTCTCATAGACAATCACATTCAGCTTTCTGCTGATTTCCTCAACTTTCTCATATGGAATCTGACAGACGATTTTACCTCTCCCGGTCTTTCCCATTCCTTATGAAGTTCGTTTA
>ENA-OQAN01001435-OQAN01001435.1-human-gut-metagenome-genome-assembly--contig:-NODE-1435-length-10324-cov-1.849466_pt1 | contig 10324 bp, 15 predicted proteins | sample MGYA00242735_ERZ504527 | MGnify/ENA primary metagenome ERZ504527 (study PRJEB26092, sample SAMD00036230) | human gut metagenome | host: Homo sapiens | study: EMG produced TPA metagenomics assembly of...
TGCTCTGCTCCGGATGCGGGACGGGAATGTCCTGTCATCTGCATAGCTAGTCCTGATAATAATAATCCATACATCAATTCTTCATATGCGTTGATATCTCTGTTACTTAATCCGTCTAAGGATTCTTTTAATTTATCCAGTGCATCATATTCCATCTCACAGATACGGTCACAGATATATTCTCCATCCAGAATATTTGTGATCTTCCAGTCTGCAAGGGCCGTGTATTTTCCTAACAGATCTCCGACTCCGGATGCTGTCAGTCTCATTGGTGCATCTGTAATGATACGGCTGTCTGCAACGACTAAAATAGGAGATTCTGCGATCATGCTCTTCTTAAATCCATACCATGACATAGCTGCAACTGTAGATACATAACCATCAACACTGGCTGCGGTTGGAACTGAGATAAATGGGATCTTTCTTTCATATGCATTATATCTTGTCAGATCATGGATTGTTCCTGATCCGACTGCGATCATGCAGTCAACTTCTTTGATCGGATCTAACTGTTCTTTGACTTTAGCTACTCCAATCTCATTAGCATGCAGGTTTTCTGGATCCAGTTTGATCACTGGAATTCCACCTAATAATCTTTCTACTTCTTTTCCTGCTGCCTCATAAGTATTGTCATCACATACCATAACGAGATGCTTATACTGATCATATGGTTCTTTGTTTAAGATTTCTGGAATCTTTTTTAAAGCTCCTTCTTCCAAGATCACGTCATCTACGACTAGCTGATGATTCCTTCCACAACTACAATTTCCTGTGAATTCTTTGATATTGATTTTCATAATTTATGCCTCCTGATTTCAAAAATAAGGGTCTATTGCAAGATTTCATTCCTGCAACAGCCCTTATCTTTTCTTTCATTTACAATACAGAAACTGAATAACTATATTCTTTGCTCTCTCCTGCTTCTACACTCTGTACATTTCTTTTTTCTTCAAACCAATCGCCTTCATCACTGCATGTTGACAGTCCTGTCCATGGCTCGATTGCCACAAAATTTCCATGATTTGCACTTGACCATAGGATTAAGTATGGGAAGTCTTTGTATTCCATCTCAATTCCTTTTCCGCTTTTCTTGGAAACAAGTTTTAATTTTCTAGATTTCAGTTCATCAAAGATAACCGCATCAATTTCAAACATTTCGTGATTCAATTCTACTGTATCTGAATCTTCAAGACATACAGATCTGTGTTTCATATCAACCAAACCTGTCTCTGGTACTGGTGTTGGAACTGTACATGTTTCTTTTTGTTCAAACACGATTTCATAATCTGTATATTCTTCTCCTGCAACCAATGGACAATTAAATCCTGGATGGCCGCCTGTAAAGAACGGGAATTTCTTCGTGTCCGTATTTTCTACTTCATATGTGATCTTTAATGATCTTCCCTCTAAAGTATATTTTGCCAGCAGACGGAAATCATATGGAAACATCACTTTTGTTTCAATATTGGATGTTATCTCAAATACGATATGTTTTTCGTCTTTTTCGATCATTTCCCACTCACGTTTTCTTACGATCCCATGTCTTGGCATCTGTGTTTCCAGATCATCTCCGATCAGGGCTTTGTCATCTCTTAGTCCACCACAGATTGGAAATAATATTGGTGCCTGCCCACTCCAATACGTTGCATCACCTTGCCAGAGATATTCAATTCCCTGAGAATCTTCAATGGAACATATTGTTCCACCTTTTGTAGTAAATGTTACTGTAAGTTGTTCATTATTTAAAATATATTCCATTTGATATTTTACCTACACTTCCAAACATTCCTCTGATTTATGCTTTTCCTACGCTTCCACAAACTTTCATTTTACTCATGACGTATTTCTTTACTTCTTCTCTTCCTGCTGCACTATATTTCTTAGGATCGATCGTATCTGGATTTTCTGCTAGATATTTGTTTAATCCATTTGTAAATGCAATTCGAAGATCTGTTGCATAGTTTACTTTGCAGATTCCACGTTTGATGCATTCTTCCACTGCTTCATCTGGCACTCCGCTTGTTCCGTGAAGTACTAGCGGAATGTCTACAACTTCTCTAATCTGGCTTAAGATATCAAACTGAAGTTTGGTTCTCCTTTGTATACACCATGTGCTGTTCCAATTCCGACTGCAAGAGAATCAACGCCTGTTCTTTCTACAAATTCTTTTGCTTCCTGTGGATCTGTATATGGATTATCATCTCCACCATCAAGATCATCTTCTTTTCCACCAACTTTTCCAAGTTCTGCTTCTACTGGAACTTTTCCAGGATGGCATGCATCTGCAACTGCTTTGCTAACTACAATGTTATCTTCAAATGATTCATGAGATCCATCAATCATGATAGATGTATATCCTGTTCTGTATGCCTGCATTGCAAGTTCAAAACTATTTCCATGATCTAAATGCATAACAACTGGAACTTTTGTTCTTTTTGCTGCAGCTTCCACATTTGCAAGATAATAATCAAGGCCTGCATATTTTACTGTAGATGGTGTTGTCTGCATGATAACTGGTGAATTTAATTCTTCTGCTGCTGCTAAAACTGCCTGTACCATTTCCATATTTTCTACATTAAATGCACCCACAGCGTATCCGCCTTCTTGTGCTTTTAACAGTAATTCTTTTGATGTTACTAACATAACCATGTCCTTTCTATGCTAATTTTATGATCTCAACATTCTCAATGATCTCATCTCTGTCCTTTGGATCAAATCTTCCTGTATGCGGAGATAATGCATTTGCTGATGCTACAGAAACCGCATATTTTAATGCTGCTTCCGGTTCCATTTTCTTCTCCAGTGCGACTGCAAATGCTCCTACCATGGAATCTCCACATCCAACTGTATTGGCAACTTCAATTCTTTGGTGGTTTGCCTGATAAATACCTTTTTCGCAAACTAACAATGCTCCATCTCCGCCAAGTGAGATAACGACATAAGGAATTCCCTTTTCTTTGTAAATTCTTTTTGCGTATGTAATAACTTCATCTTTACTTTGAATCTTTGTATGGAATAATAATTCAATCTCATCTTCGTTTGGTTTCACCATTGTCGGCTGGCTTTCCAGTCCTTTTTCAAGGTATTCGCCACTTGTATCTAAAATGACCTGTTTGCCTGATCTTTGATCACTTTGATCAGTTTCTGGTAAATATCTTTGCCCATGCCTTTTGGAGCACTTCCAGAGATTGTTACAACGTCACTGTCTTTTATGATTTCTGGAAATTTGTTTAGGAAGTCTGCTTCTTCTTCTTTTGTGACATTGCATCCGCCTTCTAAATATTCAGTTGATCCATATCCTGGATCTAAAATATTAATACAGCTTCTTGTTTCTCCCTGGATATGCCCAAATTCATGGTTGATTCCATCTGCGTCCAGAAGTGATTCCAGATATTGTCCATTAAATCCGCCAACCAGACCAGTTGCCTTTGAGTCAACGCCACAGAGTTTAATAACTCTTGCGACATTTAATCCTTTTCCTCCAGCACTGTTATCTGTTTTGGCGACACGCATAACAGTACCATTTTCAATTTTTTTCTGTCATATGATAAGCTTTGTCAATGGATGCATTTAATGTTACTGTCGTGATCATATCATTTCCTCCATTGCTTCGATTACAGACTCTTAAAGAATTTGACACCTGCTGCTGCATCAGCTACAAGTCCATCAATATCTGTACCATCTTTAATCGCTCTCCATAAAGAAATACTCTTAGCGCTAGATGAACTTTCCAGTACGAATGGTTCCATAATAAATGGTCCTTCATAACCGATATCTTTAATCGTTGCTGCGATTGCTTTCCAGTCAATGTTTGTTTTCTTTTCACCATTTGGGATCTTTCGGTTTGCCTCTCCGATATGTATGTATCCTAAATATCCTTTATCAGAAGCTGCTCTGATCGCATCTGGGATATAGTCTTCTTCAATATTCATATGGAATGTATCTAACAGAAGTTTGCAGTATGGATTGTTGATTTCTTCACAAATCGCGATTCCTTCTTCTGCTGTATTTGCAATATATTGTTCAAAACGGTTTACGATTTCAAGACAAAGCACAACTTTCACTTCTTCTGCGTGTTTTGCAACTTCTTTAAGTCCTCTGATCGCATTGGCTCTGCGTTCCTTTTTCATTTCAATCGCATCGTCATCTGCTCCTGGACGTGTATTCCACAATCCATAAGGAATTCCGGAAAACAGTTTTGCTCCCATTTCTTTGCTTAAATCTAACATATGACATAAATGTTTGATTCCTGCTTTATGAGATTCCTCGTCAGAACTTGATACGTCTCTTTCTGGTCTTAAACCTGTTCCATTGATCGTAATAGAAAGCCCTGCATCTTCGATTTCTTTTCTAAGTGCTGCTCGTCCTTCTGTTGTTAATGGAACAAAATCTCCTGCTTTTAATTCGATCGTATCCATATTAGCCTTTTTTTGTCAGCTCAATGATCTGGTGAACATCTAATGCTGGTGTTGTTCCACTCCAATATGCTGTCTGTAATCCTACATTATTCTGCATTTTGTTCTCCTTCTTTCTGTCTGTTAATACCTAATACTTATCAATACCTGAATCTGTTAATATCTAATTTGATGAATATCTATTCTAAACTTGCATGGCGTTTTGCCATATCTTCATTGCTTCCTTCTTTTTCCTCGCTCATCTCAAGGATGATCGTGTCAAATACCATTAAAAGCATCTGTTCAAACAGGCTTCCAAGCGGCTGTACGCTGACCTTGGATGTCGCAAATTTGGTTGCTGCTTCAATCTCGATATCTGGTGCGTGAATCTTTCCAAGTGTTGATTCTGGTGCAGAAGATATCACGATCAAGTCAACTCCCTGTTTCACTGCTGACTCAGCTGTCATGCATACACTTCCTGTCTCTCCTGAAGCAGAAGCCACGATCAGGAGGTCACCCTCCTGAACAGATGGCGTTGTTGTCTCGCCGACAACATAGGAATTTAATCCGATCTGCATCAAGCGCTATTGCAAATGCTTTTAACATTAATCCTGAACGTCCTGTCCCATAGACGAAAATACGTTTATGTTCTTTGATCTTCTTGATTACTTCCTGAAGTTTCTCAGGAGCGATCGTTTTTGAAGATCTGTCTAATTCTTCGATGATCGTATTCATTCTCATAACGTATTTCCTCCTATCTGTCTTCTTCTGGATACAATAAGACTTTTCCATATCCTTTCGGATTAGCAATGATCTTCTTAAACATTTCTGGGCCTTCGCTTAAGTTTACCTGATGTGTTACCATACCGAGGACGTCAACTTTACCTGAACCGATGTATTCTACTGCATTTGTCCATTCTTTTCCTGGATATGGAGCAGAGATCGTACACCATGAACCGATGACATGTAATTCATTTCTCATGATACGTTCAAAGTAAAATCTAGGGATTGGTACGTCTGCATATGGAATTCCCATGTAGACAACCTCTCCTCCTTTATGAGGTAAACCTAAAACTCTGGCTGCTGTAAATGGATTTCCTGCGGATTCGATCGCAAGGTCAACTCCATTTCCATATTTACGAATTTCATCATGGAAGTTGATATCTGTTGAATTGATCAGAACGTCAGCTCCAAATTCTTTTGCTAACTGTAACTGTGCATCGTCAATATCAATTGCAAATACTCTCTTTGCTCCGAAAGCTTTCGCCCATGCGATTGCCATCAGACCGATATTTCCACATCCGACAACAGCTACTTCGTATCCCATTTTGATACTTGTCTGATACAGACCATGAATCGCAACAGTCGCTGGTTCTACTAAAGCACCCTGTTCGTAACTCATGCTGTCTGCCATTTTTACAAAGTTGATTTCTGGGAGTTTGATGTATTCTGCGTAAGCTCCTGGTACATAAGCTCCAATTGTGTTTAAGTTTTCGCATCTGGATGGATGACCACTCTTACAGTATTCACATTCGTGGCATACCATGTTTGGGCATCCTACGACACGGTCTCCCGGTTTTAAATTCTTAACACCTTCTCCGACTTCAACAACCTCACCGCAAAATTCATGTCCCCATACATTTCCTGGTACATATGGTCCAAGTTCTGTATCTTGCAATATCGGAACCACAGATTCCGACTGCTTTTACCTTTACGATGACATCATCTGGTTTCTCGATGACTGGGTCGGGTGCATCTTCATATCTTAAATCCTGTACGTCATAAAATCTTAATGCTTTCATTGTTATTTCTCCTTATTTTAATGCTTCTCTCAGTGTTTTGATCTTCTCGGCAATATCGCCTTTGAATACATATCCTCCTGATACAAAAACATTAACTCCTGCTTCTTTACATTTTGCAATGTTTGTGTTGTCAATTCCTCCGTCAACTTCCAGATCGATATCTCGATCTCCGATCAGTTCACGAACGTTTTTGATCTTTGTAAGCAGTTCTTCATGGAATCCCGGTCCTGCTTCTCCAGGATTGATCGTCATTAAAAGGATCATATCGATTTTATCCAGCACATATTTTAATGTATCTTCATTGGTTGCTGGACTTAAAACTACTCCTGCTTTCACACCACGGCTTTTGATCTTTTCAATACAGCTGTAAAGTCTTGTTGTTGATTCCTGATGAATTGTAATGATATCTGCTCCGGCATCAATGATCGTATCCAGCTTTCTTTCCGGCTTTTCAATCATCAAATGTACATCCAGAGGAATTGTTGTGAGTTCTTTTAACATTTTGATATGATCTGGACCAAATGCCATTTTCTCTACAAAATGTCCATCCATCACATCAACATGTAATAATTCGACATTATTTTCTTCTAATATTTTCAATTGTTGACTTAAATTTCCAATACCGGCGCCAAAAACTGATGGTGCTAGCTTCATAGTACGCATATAGCTTACCTCTTTTCTTCCTACTCTTCACTTTGTAATCTATCAGTTATATGTTATTATATGGATTTTTGACTGCTATGCTTCGCTGTCGATTAAGATCTTTCCTTTAACTGCTCCTCTTGTCTTGAACATTTCAAAACCTTCTGCAATTCTGGAAAGTGGTAATTTCTTGAAGATCAAGGCTTCCTCGCCTTTTAACTGACCTGTTGCGAAATAGTGTGCGACGCAATCCCATTCATGTCCTGGGAATGGTGCTGAATAAGATAACCATGATCCTGTCATTGTGAATTCTTTACGGTTCATGTTCTCCCATTCTTCTACTGTGAATGTTAACTCTTTGGTTGGTTTTCCAATATTAGCAGATACCTGCTTTGTTTGCGGCAAGTTCATATGCCATTTTCATTGTGATGGTGCTTCCTGCTGTCTCGTAAATATAGTCAAATCCTTTTCCATCTGTCATTGCCATTGCTTTTTCCATGAAGCCTTCTTCTAATGTGTTGACTCCATCATAAGCTCCCATTTCTTTTGCAAGCTTGATTCGATCATCGTCGATGTCAAATACAACGGTCTTGGCAGCTCCATAAATGTTTGCCCACTGCATAACGAGTAATCCGATCGTTCCTCCACCAAGGATCGCTACCGTCTTACCACCTTCATATGGCAGGCACTCAAGTCCATGTAATGCAACTGCTGCCGGCTCGAATAATGCTCCCTGTTCGAATGACACACTGTCATCAAATGGAACCGCATTCTGTTCTGGAACACAAATGTATTCTGCAAAACTTCCTGGCTGTCTTGTTCCGATAAAACTGTAATGTTACATAATGCATAATCACCTTTCATGCAGTCTTCACATTTCATGCAAGGAACAAGGGGAGCGCCAGCTACACGCTGGCCTTTCTTTACCTTTGTAACTCCTTCTCCCACTTCTTCCACAACTCCGGAAAACTCATGACCAAGGATGATTGGATAAAAATGTGCACCGTCTCCATTTACTCGTGGAACATCTGATCCACAAATTCCTGAATATTTTACTTTAACAAGTACTTCTCCTGCTTTCGGTACTGGAGTCTCTACTTCTTCGTATCTGATATCTTCTCTAGCATGTAAAACTCCTGCTTTCATCTTATAACACCTTGTCCTTTCTTAAACTTTTCCTGTTCTTATTCTTCTGCGAGTTTCTGAAGTAAATCTGCAACTTTCTTTCTTGTAGCATCTTTACCGATTCCGGATACAAGACCGAACACGCTTAAGTGTGGTTTTTCCAATGGGTTACGATAGTTTGCTGTTGTAAATACTACATCTACGTCTTTTTGTTTCATTGGAACTTCAGAGATCGTACCTTTCATCAGGCGGATTTTTACTCCTGCATTTTTTGCGATATCTTTGATTTCTTCCTGTGCAATTGTTGATGTTGCTACACCACTTCCACAAGCTACTAATACTTTAACTTCTTTTGCCATGATACTTATCTCCTTTTCTATCCTAATTGCTCAGTTAAATATGCTACTGTTTCTTCATTTGAAAGTTCTTTGCATTTTAATAGTACTTCTTTGTTATTTAAAAATTCCATCATTCTTTGAAGCACCTGTAAATGTTCATTGGGATCTTTGATCGCCAAGTTGAAGATCAGATCAGTTTCTACTTGCTCTGTATCATCATCTAATCTTCGAAATATCACAGGGGATTCTAATTTTAACAGACAAATTGCGTTCTCTTTAATTCCAGATACTTTTGCATGTGGAATTGCTGTTGGGATTTCTGTTGGAAGTCCTGTTGGATAATCTTTTTCACGCTCTACACAAGCTTTTCCAAAATCTTCTCCTACGATTCCCGCTTTATGCAGGGCTTCTCCACACAGCGTGATCGCTTCTTCACTACTATTTGCTGTCCCCTGTATCACCAAATATTTTGTTGCCATTTTAGTTTCTCCTCTTATATCAAGTCTATCTATTATCCGATCATCATCATGATTCTATGGATGAATGATACGATTAAGTTACCTGGGTTCCATCCAAAGTGGGATGCTGTTACTGTACCTGCAAAGTGTACGTTTGTTACGGACATCATCTGTGTTGCTTCTGGAATGAACATATTAGCAAAGAACAGTGTTAAATACATCATAAGTGTCATACCGATCAATGATCTTACAAGATTTCCTTTACTGCTTAATACTACCATTGGTGTCATGTAGCATACTTCTGCTAATAAGCTTAATGGGAAGAATCTCATTCCTGGTACAAGGAATACTAATAATACTGTAACTGGGATCATGATAGCTGTACATGTGATACATGCTGGATCTCCAAGTCCAAGTGCGATATCCATTCCGATGTAGATGTCTGCATCTTCACCAACTTTTCTATGTGCGTATTCGCTTGCTGCCTGTCCTAATGGAGATAATCCTTCCATCATGATTGATACCATTCTTGGGATTAATACCATTGCTGCTGCAACTCCCATAGCCATTGTTACGATATCAGCTGGGCTCTGTTTTGTGATAACTCCTAAGAATACACCGGCGAAGATACCGATTACGGCTGGGTCACCGAAGATTCCTAATTTCTCACCGATCTTTGTCATGTCTACGTCTACTTTGTTAAGACCAGGAATTTTGTCAATGATCTTATTTAACAGGTAGCAGATTGGGTAAGCCCATGCTACGAAGCAAAGACATGTACATGTTGTTCCTTCAAGTCCGAAGAATTCCTGCCATGGTTTTGCAATCCACTGTCCGAAGAATAAAACTGCCATACCACAGGCAAATGCTACGATAAATCCGATAACTGCATTCTTTGTTAACGCATATGCTAAAGCACCTGGTACTAAGAAATGCATGAAGTTCCAAATATCTACGTTTAATACTTTTGTTACTTTTAATCTAACCAAGATCAAGTTTGCGATAATGATCGCTGGAATTACAAGTACTGCAAATGGTGTTGTCCAAGATGCTGCTCCTAATGCTGCAAATCCAATCTCTAATGTGTCATAACCAGATCCAAGATCTTTGTAATATTGCATGGCGGGTGTTACTGATGTGATCAACAAGTTAACTGCTAATACTAATCCCTGGAAACCGATACCTACTAACAGACCAGCTTTGATCGCTCTACCAATCTTCATTCCAAAGAAAATACCTAAGATCGCGATGACGAATGGTAATAATGTACTCGCCCCCATGTTAATAAATCCCTGAAAGAATTTTAATACTACTTCCATTTTTAACCTCCGTTTCTTATCCATATTTTTCGTTTGTTCACGAGATTTCTTTGGCCAATTTGTTTATCTCTTGTTTACAATACATATAGTACCATGCACATTAGACAAAAAACAGTGAAAGGTTTTTTCTCTTTTTCGGAAATTTTTTTATTCTGGTACAATTCATTTCCATAATTCAGAAATAAAATAGATCAGTCATATTTCCACTAACTAAGTCAAATTAATTCGAAATAACTTGATCTATAC
>ENA-OQAN01001436-OQAN01001436.1-human-gut-metagenome-genome-assembly--contig:-NODE-1436-length-10322-cov-1.536832_pt1 | contig 10322 bp, 14 predicted proteins | sample MGYA00242735_ERZ504527 | MGnify/ENA primary metagenome ERZ504527 (study PRJEB26092, sample SAMD00036230) | human gut metagenome | host: Homo sapiens | study: EMG produced TPA metagenomics assembly of...
ATGGTTTGATTCCCAACTGAAACGTCTAGATTGTTCCATACTGTCCGCATTGCACACATCCCCAGAAATTGCCACTGTATATCAGATTTGCTCCGAATACCTCCCCCTGCTCCTCTGTTGTCTCTTTTCTCATAATTCCTAAAAATGGCGTCGCTTGAGGACTGCTTGTTCCCCTGCTGCTTTTCAACAACAATTGAGTCTCCTAGGAGATGTCTCCTGTATACGTTTTTCTCTTCTGTATGCGCTCCCCCAAGGGTCAAAATATCATAATCCTGTTCCCCCCAGATCTAGCTCATACTCAGTAATCATGTGAATTTTGTACTATATCCTCATTCTCATTTTTTATCGAAATCAAATCTTGTAAAGAACCCGCATCCTCGTAAATTGTATAATACAGAGAAAGCCGCAAACCAACGTACTTCATCCTTCATCCAGATTTCCAGTGTCATCGCCTCTTTGTCAGACCCCACATAAACATGGGGAAGTTTCTCCGGACTTAACTTCCCTGCACTAATCTGGTATCCTGCGTAATGGAATCTTGTATTTCTGTCTCCATCCTGAAATTCTAACTCCATTGCCGGACTTCGAAAATCTCCCTGACCAAAATCTGGATATTCCCCCGGCATCGTATCCAGAGAGAACGTCCGATCTGTCTCGTCCGGGTTTGCACAAAATCCCCGGTCATAATAGTACATTTTCGCAGCTTCGTTCCATCTGCGAATTCTCTTTCCGAAATAGCAGTGTGATAAATAACAGTTCTTTTCTATTTTCATTACATAACTGATCTTTTCATTGTACAAATGGAATGATTTATATTCCTCATCATACACTATATTCATTCTCTGCTTTCTCCTTCTTCTATTTCTTCTGTAATGCTGACACTCTTGTCACTATATACAGCACAAACATTGTGCATTTCCACCTTCTCTGGAAGTCGATAAATTACCGCTTCATACGGACGCAACAAATGCAGTTCTTTTAACTGTGGTGTGTCCGTATAATTACTCAGTAACACACTTCCTATTTGTGTACTGGCAATTTCCCGCTCTTTTTCATGAAAATTACACAGAATCAGCCATTGTTCTTTCCCCAGGGTTCTGGTATAAATATAAAGATCCTCATCTTCCGGGAGAAGCAGATGGTATTCCCCATATACCATAATTTCATGTTTTTTTCTTAACTGAATCAGTTTTTGATAATGGGAAAAAACAGAATCTTCTCTGGCTGTTTCATCCTCAGCATTGATTTCCTTATAGTTCGGATTAATCTGATACCACGGCGTTACCCGTTGTAAAGCCAGCATTTTTCTTCTGCATTCCACTGCATCGGAGTTCTGGCATTATCTCTTGCTTTTTTGCGGATCGCATGTATGGTTTCTTCTGCTGAAAATCCTGCCCGAAGTCTTTCTTTATAGATGTTCTGTGTCTCAATATCCGGAAAATTTTCAATTGCAGTGAATGGAACATTTGTCATTCCAAGCTCTTCTCCTTGATAAATATAAGGTGTTCCTTTCATTCCGTGAAGAAGCGTTGCTAGCATTTTTGCAGAAAGCTCTCGGTATTTTCCATCGTTTCCCCAACGTGAAACAATACGTGGCAAGTCGTGATTACTCCAAAAAAGACTATTCCATCCACATCCATCCAGCTCATATTGCCATTTGCTAAAAACCGCTTTTAATTCCCTTAAATCAAGTTCTTTTAAATCCCAGCGCTGACCACCTTTTTGCTTGTCCAACTGGATTTGTTCAAACTGAAAGATCATATTCAGCTCTTTTCGTTCTGGCGCAGTATACAGTCTTGCAATTTCCGGAGTTGCACCCCAACATTCTCCAACTGTCATCGCATCTGTTTTTCCAAATGTATTCTCATTCATCTCTCTTAAATATTCATGAAGCCTTGGTCCATTTTCCTTTATTTTTTCATCTGGAATCTTTCCTATCAGATCAATGACATCCATACGAAATCCAGCAATTCCAAGCTCCAGCCAGTAATTCATCATTCGATAAATTTCTTGTCTGAGTTTCTCGTTTTCCCAGTTCAAGTCTGGTTGTTTTTTACTGTAAAAGTGTAAATAGTACTCATTCGTTTCTTCTGAATACTCCCATGCACTCCCTCCAAAATTAGATTTCAGATCGTTGGGTGGCTGACCATTTTTACCTTTTCTCCAAATATAAAAGTCCCGATATGGATTTTCTTTGCTCTTTTGGGCTTCTTGAAACCACCAGTGTTCATCGGATGTATGATTTACAACAAGATCCATTACAATCCGAATATCTTCTCTGTTACAGGCACGAATCAGTTCTTTCATGTCATCCATTGTACCAAATTCCGGATCAATGCTCTCATAATCCGAAATGTCATATCCATTGTCGTCTTGCGGAGACTGGTACACCGGGCAAAGCCAGATCACATCCACCCCTAGTTTTTTTAAATATGGAATTTTTTGGATGATTCCCTGCAAATCCCCTATTCCATCTCCATTACTGTCTAAGAAGCTTTTTGGATAAATTTGATATACAACACTATTCTGCCACCATTTTTTTTACCATACTCTTTTTCCCTTCGCGATATAGATTCCTGCATGACTTATAAATTTTTATCTTCCAAATTATGCAATCGATTTCATATCTGACAAGCTTATAATAATGAAAAAATGCCATTTGTAAAGATGGCATTTTTACTAATTTATACTCTGCTTTTTTGTCTATTTTTCCAGAAATCTTTTTACACCAGTTCACATCCCAGTTTCATCTCCGTCATGCGCGTTTTTTTCTGATTCTATCATCTCCAGTAACAGCTCTGCACCTTTTATTCCACTTGTCTGATATGCAAAATGTACCGTTCGGATCCCCCTGTAACTGCCTTTAAAACTGATATTCCCCAAATCCTGTCACCTGAATTTTCTTCTCCGGCGAATACTGGGCATCGCTCAATCGCACCTGCCGCAATGGTATCTGTCGCACACGATATGATATCGATATCATGTTCTTTTTCCAACAGATCCACTGCCTGCTCATATCCTGATTCCATGGTGAATTTTGCTCTGCGAAGGCAGGATTCCTCCAGTTCTTTTCCGACTTCTTTCAGTCCCTCCCGAAATCCATCTTCTCTTGCAGCTCCTGCTGCTTTGTCTTCTCTTGTCACTCCGATATAAGCAACCCTCCCGGATGCTTCTCTTCCAACTTGCTCTGCCAGTGCTTTTGCGGCGCCATAATCATCATGATATACGCAACTTGTTTCTTTTGTATATTGCCCGATCACCACGATCGGCACCTTACATTCTTTCAACTTTTTCTTATGTGCCCTGGTCAATACAGTTCCTACCAGAATAATCCCGTCCACAGGATATGCTTCAAACAGATCCACATATTCTAATTCTTTCGAAGAATTATTATTTGTAATTGTCAGAAGCATCTGATACCCGCTTTTGGCCAATATCTGTCCAATTCCCTCCGTAATTCTGCTGATCGATTCCGAATTAATCTTAGGCACGATCACACCAATCAGACATGCCCGCTTCGTGCGAAGTGTCCGTGCCTGTACAGATGGTCGATACCCGGTTTCTTCGATCACTGCCCGAATCCGTTCTTTTTTCTCTTCACTTACATATCCACCATTCATATATCGTGATACAGCTGCACTGGACACCTGTGCAAGCTGTGCAATCTCTTTTATCGTCATAACCTCTGCTCCTGTGTACTTCTTTTTATTTTATTATAAAATCCGTCCTTTCTGTTGTAAAGTAAAAGAATTCCCGCAAACAGGGGACATATTGCCGGCTGTCCCACAATTATGCCCCCTGCCTTTTCCATAATTTTAAAATTCAACCGTTCCAACCTGCTCTTCTATGTTGTGCCGTTTTGCATATCCTGTCAAAATCATTGTCAATGCCCCATCTCCTGTCACATTACATGCAGTTCCAAAGCTATCCTGTAATGCAAAGATTGTCAGCATCAGAGCCGTTCCCGTCGCATCAAATCCGAGCACACCTGTGATCAGTCCAAGAGAGGCCATAACCGTTCCTCCCGGAACTCCCGGCGCACCGATTGCAAAAATACCAAGCAGCGCACAGAATAGATCATGGTTCCAACCGACGGAACTTTCCATATAAGATCTGTGAAACTGTCATTACAAAAAACACTTCTGTCAGAACAGAACCACAAAGATGAATGTTTGCAAACAGCGGAATCCCAAAGCTGACCATATCATCCCTCAGTACCGGCTCCGACTTTCTGGCACATTTTAAAGCCACTGCAAGCGTTGCAGCAGAGGACATCGTTCCCACTGCAGTAATGTATGCCGGACCATAATGCTTTACAACTTTCCACGGATTGTTTCCGGAGTAAATTCCACCCACTGCATATAAAACCGCCATCCAGATAAAGTGCCCCACCATCACGATCAGCACAACCTTGAGAAATACCGGCAGCTGCTTTGTGATCGTTCCCTCGTATGCCAGAGACCAGAATGTAAGCGCAATAAATACCGGAAGGATCGGAATGACAATCTTGGATACGATCATCAGTACGATCTGTTGGAATTCATCTAATAGCCGGATCACTGTCTCTGCCTTGGTCCAGGTTGCCGCAAGCCCGATCAAAATAGAAAATGCAAGCGCACTCATCACGGACATAATCTGCGGGATTTCCAACTGGAATACAATTTCCGGAAGTTCTTTCAGCCCGTCTACTTCCGAAACAATTGATAAATGCGGAATCAGTCCATATCCGGCTGCCATTGATCCCAGCGCCGCTAAGACGGAGGATACATAAGCAAGAAGAACAGCCACTCCTAATATCCTTGACGCATTTTTCCCGAGCTTCGTGATTGATGGCGCAATAAACCCGATCACAATCAGCGGTACACAGAAATTAATCAGTTCTCCTAATACAAACTTGATCGTGACGATCACATTCATGACCGCTTCATTTGAAATCAGCCCAGCACAATTCCGATGATCACTCCCAAAAGAAGCTGAAACGGCAGACTTTTTAAAATCTTTTTCATTGTTTTCATCCTTTCCCTCATTCTTTACAATTCCTACTTTTTCAGTATGTTTTAAGTATACTATAAATCTGATAGAATTACTATATTTTTTCTAATTTTATGTGGGAAAAATTTTTTAGAAGTCTTTTCGTATTGATTTGAAGGTGTTACACTATAAATAATAATCTCCATAAATTCACAGACTTGAAAGAAGGCACCGATTATGATCAAATTACTGGCAATCGATATGGATGGAACCTGACTTCCGCATCAGCTGACAGATCAGAATTCCCTGTTTCGCTATGTCATCTCTCAAACGGAGCAAAGGTCACAGACTATCACACGCAAAAGACGCTCTACCAGTCAGAAATTCCAAAGCAGACTGCTCTTTCTTTGTTAAATGCCTGTCAAAGCGAGAAGCTTGGTATCACTGCGCATATCAGACATGAGTATCTGCTGCAGGGACACAGCCTTGTTTTTCTGGGACGTCTGATCTATGGAAAAGATGCCAGAAAAGTCCGTTATGTCCAAAATATGGAACAGACGATCCAGGAGCTTTCATGTGATGTGAAAGAACTGCAGTTTTACTTTTTTCCAAAAACTCCATGCCGCAGCTCAAAATGCATCTTGCAAACTCCCCGTCTCTTCGTGCTGCCTACACCGGTCAGTATGCAGAGATCTTTTCATCAGAACCCTCCAAAGGGGCGCTCTGACGCATCTGGCCCAATCACTTGGTATTGCAAAATCTGAGATTGCCTGCATCGGGGACTGAGAAAATGATCTGAGTATGTTTGAGGCTTCCGAAATGAAGTTTGCCATGGGCAATGCCGTTGAGATTCTGAAAAAAGAAGCCGATCATATGCTTCCGGACTGCGATCATAACGGTGTGACTGAAGGGGCTGCGTTATTGGAAATGATGACTACTTAAACCATCCTTTCTTTTTAAAAATCCAGATTTCCACTGCAATAAGAAGCAGACACACAACACAGATGATCCCGTACCCTCCCGGTGCAGTCAGTTCGGCATATGTGCAAAATTCATTCCGTACCATCCTGCAATCAGCGTCAACGGCATAAAAAGCGTTGTAACAATCGTCAGCACTTTCATAATTTCATTCTGCCGGATATCGATCTGCGTCTGATGCATTTCTCTAAGCTGCATGGAATACTCTTTGAGTGTCTGCACCATGTCATACAATCGTCCTGCCTTCTCACAGAAAAGCCCAAAAAGCAATGCTTCCTGTTCTGTTTGATGTCTCGCTGCATTTTGCTGAAGAGTTTCCCCCATATCCGATAACTGTTCATAATACGCACTCAGCACAGAAAGTTCCTTTCTGGATAACAGGATTTTTCTGTCAAAATCTTCCATATTTCCCTCCAGCAGTTCCTCTTCCAGATGGGAAAGATTTTCTTCATAATCCTGCAGAAACAGCATGTCATCTTTGATAAGATACTCCATCCAGTCAAACAAAAGCAACAATGGCGAAGTACGCTCTTCATCCTGATATTCCCGGACTTTTTTTCATCTCTATTTTGATATGATCCTGATTTTCAATAAAGATCAGCTGTTCCTCTGCAATACAGTACCCAAACGTGATCTTATCTCCTGTCAGCTTTGTTTTTCTTGGAATCGCAAATGTTCCTGTGACTGCCTGACGCAGACATTCTGCCTTACAGAAATGCACTCTGTTCAACGCAATTTCACCAAAATTTCTTTTAAAAATATGCGGATACTCCGCCTGAAATTTTTCCGGTGTCAGAATTTCGCAATTTGTTTATACTCTTTTGCACAATCTCATCCTTTCTATTACAGCCTGTCCGGATATCTGCAGTTACTCTGCCTCATCCAATATTTTTTGTATGGTGTTTTTTACCAGTGTAAATGCCACCGGATTCTTTCCGCTGTTGATCACAATATCTGCCATACATCTCGTCGGCTCTACATATAAATAATGTATCGGTTTTACTGTTGTCAGATACTGCTCCACAACACCTTCCATATCACGTCCCCTCTCCTTGACATCGCGGATGATCCGACGCAGGATTCGTTCATCCGCATCTGCCTCCACATAAACCTTGATGTCCAACAAATCTCTCAGACGCTCATCTGCCAGAACAAGAATCCCTTCCAGAAGAATTACTTTTTTCGGTTCCACCCTCACAACCTGATCCGATCTTGTATGCTGTGTATAATCGTATACCGGACAATCTACTGCCTTTCCTGCTTTCAGGTTCATCAACTGCCGGATCAAAAGCTCTGTCTCCATTGCATCCGGATGATCATAATTTGTCTTTCTTCGCTCTTCTAACGGGATGTCACTCTGATCCCTGTAATAATTGTCATGATATAAAACTGCCACATCATCTTTAAATTCTTTCTTTAATTTTTTCGTAAATGTAGATTTTCCTGACCCCGTTCCGCCTGCAATTCCTATGATAATCGTTTTCATATTTTCTCTCCATGTATTCGTTTTTCTTTTTACTATACCATATTTTCTTTCAGGAGAGTTACTCTATTTTGCAAACTCTTTTATCTCTGCTTCTGTTCTTGCAAACCGACCGACTGCTTTTTCTATTTTTCCTCCATGCCTATAATACTTTGCTTCCGTTTGCGGTTAATTTAAACCTGGCTCCCAGTACTTCTGCCGCTTTCCTACACATCATCATCCTGCCGAGAAAAATTTCAAAATATTCATACATTGTACAAATCTCCTCGTCAATCTGTAAATTCAATGCGATCAGATGCTTCTGCGCATTCACTTTTACAGCCGCACTTGTCACTGCATAATTCACACGATCGTGCTTATCAAAACTTGCTTTTTCTTTATTTCTTACACGATTTCTCCTGACATCTGTCTTATCCGCAAGAATCAACGCAGCTGATATTGCATCGATGGCCTCCCCTGTAGATTCATCATGATTTCCAATCGCTGACATAACAAGGATTCTGTCTCTCAGCGGCATTTTCAACTTTTCCAAGATTGAACATGCCAGAATTGCCCCATATTCCCCATGATTCTTTCGATTGATCACATTCCCAATGTCATGCATAGCCCCTGCAATCTCTGCAAGTTCAATCTCATGTTCTGTATATCCAAATTTTGACAAAATCATCCCTGCACGTTTTGCAACTATTGCACAATGTTTTTCGGAATGATCGGTATACCCAAGAATTCCGAGATTTTCGTTGCCCTTCTCCAAATACGCTTTTACTTCCTCATTTTGTAATATCTCTTTGTAATTCAATTCTTTCGCCTTCTCCAATTCCATTTTTCCGTCTGAAAATTTTTCTGCTATTTCTGTCTTTTTTCCGCATTTGCATAAGCAGCCTCATAAAAGCACTCCTGGGAATTCAATTTCTGTACATGAAGATTTCGATCCACATAGATTCCTTTTTCCGTCAGACATTTTCCCTTTTCATCATCCTTCATCATCGTTTCAAACATCCAGTCCAGCTGATTTTTTAATCGTTCATCCAGAACCGGGGCAGCCACCTCCACACGACGAAGCGTATTTCGTGTCATAAAATCTGCTGAGGCAATATACACATTCTCTCTTTCTTTCGTTCCAAATCGATAAATTCGAGAATGTTCCAGGAAACGCCCTACAATACTTATCACAGTTATGTTTTCTGTATACCCTTTGACACCTGGAATCAGACAGCAGATTCCTCTGACAATCATTTCAATCTTTACGCCTGCCTGAGACGCTTCGACTAATTTGCTAATGATCACCTTGTCTGTCAAAGAATTGATTTTAATTCCGATGTATCCTTCTTCTCCATTTTTCACATGTTGAATTTCTTCTTCTATCATATCCAACACTTTATTCTGCAAACATTTTGGTGCTACTAATAAAAGATGGGTTTCTTCCACTGTTTCTCCTCTTAACAGTGCTGCAAACACTTTCAGCAGCCTCTTTTCCGATTTCTTGATTTCCTGTAATCAATGACAGATCCGTATACAGCGCAGATGTTTTTTCATTATAATTTCCAGTTCCGATCTGTGTCACATAGGACACTCCTTGCTCTGTTTTTCTGGAAATCAGGCATAATTTTGAATGTACTTTATATCCGTTTAATCCATAAATCACACGACAGCCGGCCTCCTCCAATTTTCTGGAATATTCAATATTATTTTCTTCATCAAAGCGGGCGCGAAGTTCTACCAGTACAACAACTTCTTTTCCATTTTCTGCGGCTTCCACCAGTGCATCTACAATCTGGCTTTTATTTGCCAAACGGTACAACGTCATTTTAATCGATACAACCGACTCATCCTCCGCTGCTTCATATAGCAGATTGATAAAGGATTTCATACTTTCAAACGGATAAGATAAAAGCACATCTTTTTCCAGAATCTGCGGAATCAAAGATTCCTTATCATTCAACTGAGGGGTTGGCCTTGGGGTTCGTCTTGGATAAAACAACTCCCCTGCATTTGTATTTTTCAGATAGCTCTGAATAGCAAAGACAAATGACAGATCCAATGGGACTTCCGACCTAAATACATGTTCCTTTTCCACGTGGATCGTTTTGCATAACGCATGCATCATTTTTTTATTCAGAGTTCCGGTAAATTCCATCCTGACCGGGTTCATCCGCTTTCTCTCTTTTATTAAAATTTCCATCGCATCTCTGTAATCCAGATCCTCGTCATAAATCATCTCTGTGTCAATATCTGCATTTCTTGTGACACGAATCAAAGATTTTTCTTTCACACTATAATTTTTAAAGAATTTCGGAAGAAATTGCAGAATTAATTCTTCTGAAAGCAGAAAGGTTCCCTTTCGAGTTGGAATATCGATCAATCTGCGGAACACATTGTTGCTGCATGGAATGATTGCAGTTCTCGTCTTCCCACCCTTCGACTCCAAAAGAGCAACAGCATAGATATCCTTATTCTTTAAAAAGGAAAGGGCTGACTGTTTACTTACGATATTCGCTGATAAGTAGGGTGCAATTTCCCTGTCAAAATATTCCTCCAGAATTTTTCCTTCTTCTGCAGACAGCTTATTAAAATTGATCAAACGAATTCCTTTCGGCTCCAGTTCCCCATCAATTGTTCATAAATAACCGTCTTTTTCTCCTCTAGCTCTCGTGTTGCCCTTATAATTTGCTTTCACTTGCTCTTCACTTGTCAGTATTGGTTTTATTCTCACGAACAACTTCTGATACGATCCAATTTGATCCATCAGCGTTCCTACTCGAACTCGATAGAATTCGTCTAAATTTGACTGGTATATCGATACAAAAGTCAACCTCTCTGCAAGTGGGACTTTCGGATTTCCCGCCTCATTCAATACTCTCTCATTAAACTTCAACCAGGACAATTCCCG
>ENA-OQAN01001437-OQAN01001437.1-human-gut-metagenome-genome-assembly--contig:-NODE-1437-length-10319-cov-1.758144_pt1 | contig 10319 bp, 7 predicted proteins | sample MGYA00242735_ERZ504527 | MGnify/ENA primary metagenome ERZ504527 (study PRJEB26092, sample SAMD00036230) | human gut metagenome | host: Homo sapiens | study: EMG produced TPA metagenomics assembly of...
TGGAACAGTGAAAGAATAGCAGACAAATACGAGACAGAATTACAGATGTTGTAGGATTCTTAGATGGGATCAACGACAGCTTAAAGAAGCAACCAATCAGAGTGGATGAAAATACACAGGTAAGCTTAGACATCGACTTCGAGAAATTATATTACAACATGGTTGGATGTCGTGCAGAATGGCTTTACAACTTAAAAGAATGGGATGACATTCTTACAGAAGAAAGAAGAAAAGAGTTATACAAAGAATCCAGAAATTCAACAACAGTTGTAAAAGGAAAGAAGATCGGAAGAAACGATCCATGCCCATGCGGAAGCGGTAAAAAATACAAAAAATGCTGCGGAAAAAACGCTTAATTCGTTAAAAGAAATAGTCGAATATGTAAATGAAACAAGGAAGAACCTTTTGGCTTATGTGATAGCTGAAGGGTTCTTTTATTTTAGATAATTTTGATAAAATCCCATATGAGATAAAAATACATAAATTATTGACATTTTGTATACATGATGTTAGAATTTCAATTAGTCGTCTAATGATTAGTTATCTAATTAAAATACTCAAAGTAAAGAAAGGAGCATACATGAAGAAGTGTGAAGGAATTTACAGTTTGATCGGCAAAGTGAATCATAAGAGTGCGATTTATGGATTTGAGCTATTGAAAGAAGAAAATATACATCCGAGACAGATGCCTCTGATCATTCATTTAAAAAAATGCGAAGGCTGTACACAAAAAGAGTTAGCAGAGAAGATGCAGGTCAAGCCGTCTACGCTAAACGTAATGATTGGACGAATGGAAAAGAATGGATATATAGAGAAAAAACAAGACGAAAAAGATTCAAGAAAAAGCAGAATTTATTTTACTGAGAAGGGAAGAAGTATCTGTGAAGACGGTCATAAAAAATTTGTCATGATACAAGAAAAACTTCAAGAGTATTTTACAAAAGAGGAGCAGGAAGAACTCAAGAGACTGTTAAATAAATTTTGTGATTGTCTGGATGAACAGACAGAGATACTAAAAAAAGAAAGAAAGGAAAAATCAGATGCTTAAATTATTTCGATATTTGAAAAAAGCATATGTACCTGTCATTGCGATCGTGTTATTGCTGATCCTACAGGCGAGTTGTGACCTGACATTACCAACATTTACATCCAATATCGTCAATGTAGGTATTCAGCAAAAGGGTATTGAAGACGCAGTTCCTGATGTAATGAGAGAAGAAACATTTCTGGCATTGAAATCTCTTATGAAACAAGATGATGCAGATGATATGGAAGATGCTTATAAACTTTATACAAAAGTATCAGGTAAAAGATTCAAAATAATAAAGATTATAAAAGACGGACGTTTATATGTCAGAAGATATATCTCCAAAAAAGACAGAGAACATCTTGATACGAGTATGTCAAAGGCAATGCTTAAGTTGTCAGCGCAGATGGCAAAACAGATTCAGGCCAATCCTCAGGCAGCAGCTTCTTTAAGCAAGAGCCAGAAAAAAATGATGGCGCAGATGAAGAACATGGATACAAAAGACATGCCAGATACGATCATCAGTCAGGCAGCGATTTCTTTTGTGACTTCAGAATACAAAGCAATCGGACTTGATATTGACCAGATGCAGACACATTATCTGTTAGTGACAGGAGCAAAGATGATCGGGCTTGCGTTCTTGATCATGGCAGCAGCAGTGAGTGTTACTTTATTGTCAGCACGTTTAGCTGCGAAATTAAGTCGTATTCTGAGAGAGAAAGTATTTGAGAAAGTTATGTCGTTTACAAACTCTGAGTTTGATAAATTCTCAACAGCCTCATTGATCACAAGAAGTACGAATGATATCCAGCAGATTCAGATGTTTATGACGATGCTATTCCGTATCGTCGTATACGCACCATTAATGGGAATCGGAGGTATTTTCAAAGTATTAACAACCAATGCGAAGATGACATGGACGATCGCTATCGGTGTGATTGCGATCATGTTAGTGATCTTTGTATTATTTAAGGTAGCGATGCCAAAATTTAAGATCTTACAGAAACTGATCGACCGATTAAACTTAGTAACAAGGGAAATTCTTACTGGACTTTCCGTAATCCGTGCATTCAGTACAGAAAAACATGAAGAAGAACGTTTTGATAAAGCCAATATGGATCTGATGAAGACAAATTTATTTGTAAACAGAGCTATGACATTTATGATGCCAACAATGATGCTGATCATGAATGGTTTAACTGTTCTGATCGTATATGTTGGAGCATCCAATATTGATGCAGGAAAGATGCAGGTTGGAGATCTGATGGCATTTATCCAGTATGCAATGCAGATCATTATGGCATTCTTATTTATCTCCATGGTATCTATTATGATGCCTCGTGCACAGGTTGCAGCAGAACGTGTCAATGAGATCTTAGATATGGAAGTCATGATCAAAGATCCAGAAGAACCAAAAGAATTTTTACCAGAGAAAAAAGGTGAAGTTGAATTTAAAAATGTATATTTCTGCTATCCTGATGCAGATGAAGCAGTGCTTCATAATATCAGCTTTACAGCACCAGCTGGTAAAACAACCGCATTTATTGGAAGTACAGGTAGTGGTAAATCAACATTGATCAACCTGATTCCTAGATTCTTTGATGTCAGCCGTGAAGTATTTTGGTTGATGGGTGGATATCCGTGATGTAAAACAGCATGATTTATGTGAAAAGATCGGATACGTACCACAGAAAGGAGTATTGTTCTCAGGAACGATCGAATCCAACTTAAAATATGGAAAAGAAGATGCAACGATCGATGAAGTGAAACGTGCAGCAAGAATCGCACAGGCAACAGATTTCATTGAGGAGAAAGAGGAAAAGTATGATTCACCGATCGCACAGGGCGGTTCCAACGTATCTGGTGGACAGAAACAGAGATTATCAATTGCAAGAGCTATTGCAAAAGATCCTGAAATCTATATTTTTGATGACAGTTTCTCAGCACTCGATTATAAGACAGATGTGAAACTTCGTTCTGAACTTCAGAAAGAAACGAATGGAAGTACAACACTGATCGTAGCACAGAGGATCAGTACGATCCTTCATGCAGACAGATCATCGTCTTAGATGAAGGAAATATCGTAGGAAAAGGAACTCATGAAGAGTTATTAAATACTTGTCCGGTTTATCAGCAGATTGCCAAATCGCAATTATCAGAAGATGACCTTAAGAAAGCAAGGGAGGTGTCTGACCATGAGTAATAATCGAAGAAGAGGTCCGATGGGTGGACCAGGCAGAGGAATGGCACCAGGCGAGAAAGCCAAAGATTTAAAAGGAACAATGGTCAAACTGATCAAATATATGAGACGTTTCTATGTTCCGATCGTTATGGTAATCATTTTTGCTATTGCAAGTACCGTGTTTAACATTGTTGGACCAACGATCTTAGGAGATGCAACAACTGAGATCTTCAAAGGACTGGTTCGCAAAGTATCTGGTGGAAGTGGAATTGATTTTGATAAAGTTAAACATATTTTATTGATGTTGTTAAGCTTATATGTAGCAAGTGCGATTTTCTCATTTATTCAGGGACTGATCATGACACATGTATCAAATAATGTCAGTTACCAGATGAGAAAAGATATTTCAGAGAAGATTCATCGTATGCCAATGAAATATTTTGAAAGCAGAACCTATGGTGAAGTATTGTCAAGAGTTACAAATGATGTTGATACATTAGGGCAGAGCTTAAACCAGAGTATGACACAGATCATCACATCAACGACACAGATCGTCGGTGTATTTATTATGATGATCCGTATCAGTATTCCGATGACGATCGCAGTTTTATTGACACTTCCATTATCTATGGGATTGATCGGATTGATCATGTCAAAATCTCAGCCATATTTCAAGGCACAGCAGAAACATCTTGGAGAGTTAAATGGACAGGTAGAAGAAATCTATAGTGGACATAACATTGTCAAAGCATTTAACAAAGAAGAAAGCGTGATCGAAGAATTTAAAGAAGTAAATGGAAAACTTTACAATTCTGCATGGAGATCACAATTCTTCTCAGGAGCAATGATGCCGCTGATGCAGTTTGTTGGAAATTTAGGTTATGTAGCAGTAACAATATTAGGTGGATATTTAGCAATCAAGAAGACAATCGAGGTAGGTCAGATCCAGTCATTCTTACAGTATGTAAGAAACTTCAGCCAACCGATCACACAGTTAGCACAGGTAGGTAACATGATGCAGACGACCGCAGCATCTGCAGAACGTGTCTTTGAATTCCTGGAAGAAGAGGAGGAGATCGAAGTTGAAAAAGACGCAGTACCTGTTGATACACTTGCTGGAAATGTAACATTTGAACATGTAAACTTCGGATACAACAAAGATCAAACGATCATCAATGACTTCTCCGTCGATGTCAAAGAAGGACAAAAAGTTGCGATCGTAGGACCAACTGGAGCTGGAAAGACAACGTTGATCAAACTTCTGATGCGTTTCTATGATGTGAATGGAGCTGCATTAAAGTAGATGGCCATGATATCAGAGAATTCAAGAGAAGTGACCTAAGAGAAATGTTTGGTATGGTGCTTCAGGATACATGGCTTTACAATGCAAGTATCCGTGACAATATCCGCTATGGTAAATTAGATGCAAGCGAAGAAGAAATCCAAGGAGCAGCAAGAGCTGCATACGCACATCATTTCATTGAAACACAGCCAGGTGGATATGATATGGAGATCAACGAAGAAAGCAATAATATCTCCCAAGGACAGAAACAGTTATTAACGATCGCAAGAGCAATCTTAGCAGATCCAAAGATTTTGATCCTTGATGAAGCAACAAGTTCGGTCGATACAAGAACAGAAGAACGAATTCAGATGGCAATGGATAATCTGATGCAAGGAAGAACAAGTTTTGTGATCGCCCACCGCTTATCAACGATCAAAGATGCCGATGTGATCTTGGTTATGAATCACGGAGACATTGTAGAACAGGGAAATCATGAAGAACTGCTGGCTAAGGGTGGATTCTATGCGGATCTTTATAATAGCCAGTTTGAAAACGCTTAAGAATAATAAAACATTGTGAAAAAAGGGAAAACGAAAGTTTTCTCTTTTTTATTCTAATATAGAAAAGATTTTCACGGGATTAAATAGACGGATATAGCAAATTTTGGTATAGTTAAATAGAACAAAAATATATACAGATATAGAATCAAGGAGAATCAAAGTTATGAAGAAGAATCAGACACAGATTAAAAAATATGCGGCTGTGATCAGTATATTCTTAGCGGCAGTCATCGTAGGACTTTTTGTTTTCTTCTTTTGCATAAAACGTTCTGTTGAACAAAGATCAAAAACACGATGAGGAACAACGTGGTCAGACAGAGTGAGCATTTAAGAACAATATTAGATATTCAATATGATTACTTAAATGGATTAACAGAAGAGATTGGTAAGACAGACCATCTGTTAGCAAAGAAGAATATGGATTGATCAAGTCGATCACAAAACATACAGATTTTTGTGGGACTGCATTGATCGAGCCAAATGGGGATGCTCATTATGACAATGGATTGATAAAGAATTTATCGCATCGAAGATATTTTAAAGAAGTGATCAGTGGAAAAAGAACATTAAGTGATCCATTAGATAGTAGTATTTCTGGATCAACAAGAGTTGTGTTAGGAGTTCCTATATATAACAGCAAACACAAAGTGATCGGAGCTCTTGGAGGTTCTTATGACGTAACAGCTCTAAGTCGTATGCTGTTTGAAGATCTTTTTAATGGACAAGGATGCAGTATGATTATTGCGCAAAACGGAGAAATCATTGCATTTGAAGGAGATACATCTTACTGGAATCTTGATTATAGAGATAATTTCTATAAATGTTGTTGCAAATGGATCATCAAAGACAAAGTAACAGTGAAGAAAATCAAACAGGATTTTAAAGAAGGAAAAGAAAATCTTGTAACGGCAGACAGCAAGAAAGAAGTGACAAGAAGACATTACTTTGCATATATGCCAATGGGGGCCAATGGTTGGATGCTCTGTTATGCATTACCAGAACAGGCAGCACAACAGTCATATAACTTCATTGAAGACTACGAAATAAGCTTTATGATCGTATTTATTGTTTTGGTGACCTTATTGATCCTGTATATTGTTTATGAGAATCATACAAGGAACAAAGAATTACTGAAATATGCACAAACTGACGCATTGACAGGATTATATAACAAAGAAACAACCGAGCAGTTAACGGATGAACTTTTATCAGAAGATGAGAATAAGTACCATGCATTTTTGATTTTGGATGTGGACTGTTTTAAGCAGATCAACGATATCTATGGACATGCAGTCGGGGATATCGTGTTACAGAAATTCGGGAAACTTCTAAAAGGCACTTTCCGTGAAGGAGATATATTAGGAAGGATCGGTGGGGATGAATTCGGAGTCATTATGAAGAATATCCAGACAAAGGATATAGCAATGAAGAAAGCAGAAGAATTGCTGGCTAAAACACAAGCATACAAGATTGACGAATTGAAAGGAAATAATATCTCCATCAGTATCGGGATCAGCACAGCCCCACAAGACGGGGACTGCTACATGGATCTCTATAAACGCGCCGATCAGGCACTTTACCAAGCAAAACGAAGTGGAAAAGCAAGAGTGTGCAACTATTTTTCATGAAAATAGTCTTTTACCAATTTACCACAGTTCCAGATAGAAGGAACAAAGCGATCAAGTTCGGAATCGCCATCAGACCGTTGAATGTTTCTGCGATACTCCAAAGCATTCCAAGGTCTACAGTAGCACCAAGGATCGCAACTAACGAATATACTAACATAAAAGGTTTGATAACCTTAGAAGAGAATAGAAACTCAATACAACGAGCTCCATATAATCCCCATCCGATAATGGTTGAAAATGCAAAGCAACATAACGCAACTGCAGTAAAGATGGAGATCCAGTTACCATAAGTAGAAGTAAATCCACTGATCGTAAGTTCAGCACCAGCATCCGCACCAAATCCAATTGGAATTCCACTGCAGAGGATGACCAAGGCTGTCAATGTACAGATTAAGATCGTATCAGTAAATACTTCAAAGATACCAAGAAGTCCCTGCTTTACAGGCTCTTTTGTATCAGCACAGGCATGAGCGATCGAACCTGTACCAAGTCCGGCTTCATTTGAGAAGATTCCTCGTGCGACACCCTTTTTCATACTCATAAAGAAACTTCCAACAATACCACCAGTCACAGAAGCAGGATGGAATGCTCCGTTAATGATAGAACCAAAAACAGCAGGCAGTTGATCGATATTTAAAACAACAACACCTAAGGCAAAGAAGATATAAATAAATGCCATAAAAGGTACTAATCTTTCAGCTACTTGCCCGATTCTTTTGATTCCGCCAAGTAAGATCAATGCCACAAGAATTGCAACAATGATTCCAATGATCAGATTCGCAGTTCCAACAGAAGACTGACTGATCACGTGGAAATTCAACAAAGCAGAATTGATTGCTGTTGTGATCGTATTTACCTGAGTAGCATTTCCAGTTCCGAATACTGTTAAAACTCCGAAAGCAGAGAATAGTATAGCAAGAAAATGCCAGTTTTTGCTAAGACCATTCTTGATATAGTACATAGGACCACCAACATAATCCCCTTCTTGGTTACGTTCTCTGAAGTGAACTGCAAGTGTTACTTCGGAAAATTTCGTACACATTCCAAGAATAGCAGAAATCCACATCCAGAAAACAGCACCAGGACCACCGATTGCGATCGCACCGGCAACTCCGGCAATATTTCCAGTTCCGACTGTGGAAGCGAGTGCAGTACAGACTGCCTGAAATGGAGTCATAGATCCGTCGGATGCATCTTGCTTCTTAAAGACACGACCAAGCGTTTCCTTCATTGCATAAGGGAATTTACGGATCTGTAAAAATTTTGTTTTGATCGTTAACAGTAATCCGACACCAATGATGCAGATCATGGCTGGAACACCCCAGATAAAGTTGTTCACGGCACTGTTAACTGATTGTATAAGCTCTAACATAAATCAAACCTCTTTCAAATTTCTTTTATTAATTTGTATCTGTTCTTATATAATAGATATTTACTCATTAAGATCCATCTTACCTTAAGGTGACATGGAACATGAACAGACACAAGTGCAATCATATCATATTTACAGAAAAAAGTACAGAATCTAATCTTGACAGAGAATTAATAGATATCTTCTATAGATTTATGAAAAAAATCTAACTTGTAAAATATGTAAATAAGGACTAAACTTATATTCATAATTATGTGTAGACTTGGAGGATGAAAGATGGAGAATGAAAAACCAATACTAAGAGGAGAGCTTGCATTGATGGTAGCAATCGTGATCAATAGTTTTAGTGTAGTACTGATGCTGTATTCAGGTTCTGGAATTTCGGCAATCTCAAGTGTTACCTTATGCATTTTCGGAAGTATTTAAGGAGTTATCACTAGGTACATGGACATATATATTTCAGGGAGCATTGGTGTTAAGTCTGATGATCCTAAGAAGAAAGTTTGTACCTCTTATTATTCAGCTTCGTTGCAGGATTTGCGTTTAGTGAATTATTAGATGTCAATGAATTATGGATTGGGATCCTGCCACAGACGATCCCATGCAGGATTGCGTATTTCCTGATCAGTTATTTCTTGTTAAGTATAGGAATTGCTTTAGAGAACAGATGCCAGCTTCCGATCATTCCAACGGATTTATTTCCAAGAGAATTATCAGAAATCATTGACAAACCATATGCAAGGGTTAAGATCATATTTGATGTTTTATGTCTTGCCACAACTGGGCTTTTAACATGTCTGATGCTTGGATATTTAGATGGATTAGGTATTGGAACGATCGTTGCTGCATTTACGATGGGTAAAATGGTTTCGATCACAGGCAGTTGGATCGATCAGAGAGTTACTTTTGCATCGGTCTTAAGTAAACAGACGATATAGGGAATTAAGAGAATAGAAATAAGAAAGATGATAAAATAAGATAGAACGGGTGATAGTTTTGAAACGATATATTTTGAATGATTATATTACAGACGATGTCAGAATGGTAAATCCAATGATGGAAATTAATGGTTTTAAAGTAAGACCAGGATTTTTTTGATTTAAATGGAGCATTAGAATTTTTCATGTGGGGTGAATTTTACAGTGCATACAAGCAATGGAACATCATGTGAGCTGCTATTATTTCATCCAGGAGAAGAAGAACCATATGCAATCATTCCATTTCCAGAATCATATAAGATCGGAGATGTCTATTCTATGATTGTTTATGATCTGAAATCTGAAGATTTTGAATATGCTTATCGTGTGGATGGACCATATGATGAACAAAAAGGATTACTGTTTGATAAAACAAAAGTTTTGTTGGATCCGTATGCTCAGGCTGTTGCAGGACAGGAAGTCTGGGGACATAAAAGAACCAGAACGTATCATGCAAGAGTTGTAAGAGATAGTTTTGACTGGGGTGTACAGCCACAGTCAAGCAGAGAGATGAGTGATCTGATCATTTATGAGTTACATGTCAGAGGATTTACAAATCATTCATCCTCAGGAGTCAAACATCCAGGAACTTTTGCAGGATTAAAAGAAAAGATCCCATATTTAAAAGAATTAGGGATCAATGCGGTAGAATTGATGCCGATCTTTGAATTTGACGAGATGATCAACGCAAGAGAAGTGGATGGGAAACAACTTGTTGAATATTGGGGATATAATACGGTTGATTTTTTTTCACCAAATGCTAGTTATGCAGCTGCTGAGGAAGTTAATAATGAAGGAAAGGAATTAAAAGAATTGATCCGTGAACTTCATGAAAATGGAATCGAAGTTATTCTGGATGTTGTATTTAATCACACTGCAGAAGGAAATGAAAATGGACCATTCTTCAGTTTCAAGGGATTTGACAACAATATCTACTATTTATTAACTCCAGAAGGTAATTATTATAATTTTAGTGGATGTGGGAATTCTCTAAATTGCAACCATCCAGTAGTACAGCAGATGATCCTTGAATGTTTAAGACATTGGACGGTTCATTATCGTGTAGATGGATTCCGATTTGATCTTGCAAGCATTCTTGGACGAGATGAAGATGGAATGCCAATGAATAATCCACCATTACTAAAAAGTCTGGCCTATGATCCACTTTTAAGGAATGTAAAACTGATCGCAGAAGCATGGGATGCAGGTGGATTATATCAGGTAGGAAACTTCCAGCCAGCAAACGATGGGCAGAATGGAACGGACAGTACCGTGAATACGATGCGAG
>ENA-OQAN01001438-OQAN01001438.1-human-gut-metagenome-genome-assembly--contig:-NODE-1438-length-10318-cov-1.469826_pt1 | contig 10318 bp, 18 predicted proteins | sample MGYA00242735_ERZ504527 | MGnify/ENA primary metagenome ERZ504527 (study PRJEB26092, sample SAMD00036230) | human gut metagenome | host: Homo sapiens | study: EMG produced TPA metagenomics assembly of...
ACGATGGTTGCCGTCGAGAAGGTGGCTTCTCCGTTCCAGTGAATCTTGCCATCCAGGAATAACCCAGGTAGATGGCGTATCCCAGATGGGCCGGCTTGTAGATGTTGAGCTGCGTGATGAGCTTCTGCAAAGGTCGTGGTATCTTTGTCGTTCATGATGCAGTACACCTTGAAGTAATACTCCTCATTGACTTCCTCGATATGGCCGGCACTGTAGAGATTAATGATGGAGTTCATGAAATCTTTCGTAGACACATCCACGTGCTGCAGCTTGAAAAGGATCCGCTGCCTGCGGAATTCGTCGCTATCTCCGTCACCGGGCTTGATGCCCAGGAACGATTCATAAAGCGGCAGCGCCCAGGTGGCGGTGTTCACGAAGAAGTTGTCCGCCAGGTCCTGCAGAGCCAGGCGCAGACGGTCATGCTCCTCATTGCAGGTTTCTGCCGCGCAGTGGAACATCGGGTCTTTGGATAAGAAATTCGGCAAATACTTCAGGATATCCATCCGGCTCTGCCGCATCCAGTCATTGGCTGACAAGGTTCAGCACCACCTTCCCTGCCACGGGGATCTGCTCGTTCGTCAGTTCCACGTTGGCCGCTTTTCCATTAAGCTTCAAATCCTTATAATCCGTAATGCCGCTGATGGAAAGGAGGAGTTTCCCCATCTGGGCCAGGCTGACATAAGAAAGCGTGAAGCCCGTCTGCTTGAGATAGGCTGTCATGGCTGCCTTTACGGCATCGGGGCTGGCTGTGCCATAGACATCTGCCGTCAAATCAATGGATAATGGCGCCGGCGAAACGACGGTCACGGTCGCACCGATAGGCCGCTGGCTTTCGATGTAGTTATAGACCTCCTGGATCAGTTCAGCCGATGCCGATTCATTCTCTGCCGTGACGATAATGACCTTCACCGTGCCATTGCCCTGCCAGAGCGGGATGACTTTGCAGTTCTCGACGCCATCGACAGACATGGCCCAGTCACGATAATGATTCGCATTGCCCGAGGTGATAGGCTGGCGCACCCGGAACAGGAGCCGGGCAAGGAGTGCGTCATCCGTTTCTTCATCCGCCCCATCGGTGCATTTCTTATGGTTAACGACTGCGAGATATTCGGGATGGAATAGGGGATTTCTGTAATCGTTCCTTCGGCCACATTGCCAGTCGCTCCGGCATCGGCGGCTTCCACAGGAATCGTAACCTCAGCGGCATCGGCAGGAATGGTGGCCGACTCCAGGGTGTAAAAGCGTCGGCCGTCTTTTGTCTGGAAGAGACTGCTGCGAATGATGTAGCTCCTGCCATCCCCGTCACCGTGACTTCTCCTTTGGCCTTGACGGCTTTCTTGCGATCGACGCCAAATTCCGCTGCCCGCAGCGTCAGGTAATCTCCCCAGGACGTTTTGGCAAAGGCCGCGTCGCGCAGCATGGCCATCTCGGCATAGCTGCTCTCAAATTCCACAGCATTGGCGTCGATCAGGTCGCGGGCAAAGGTACCTTCCATGGTACTTTGCTCTTTTTCCGTGATGGTGTGCAGGGTCTGGGTCATGCGGCTTTCAATCACATCTTTAGTCTGTGCATCAAATAAATTGCTCATGCCTTGCTCCTTCCTGTCGTCACGGTCAATGATTCGTCACTGTAAATGGAAGTGACGTCAACCGTAATGGCCAAGTCATCCCGTTCCCGCTTCTCCACCTCGATATGGTTAATGCGGGCAATGTACGGATTCACCATCAATCCCTCACGGATATTCTGGCAAATCCTGTCTGCCGTATACTGGCTGTTTGGCGCTCTCCCCTGATACGGCTCGATGGTAATGCCATAGCTGTCATCATAGGCCAAGTAGCGATACCGCTCGGTGAGGATTGCCTTATAAATCCAGACCTTGAGGCTTCATTTTCTGTCACCATCAGGTTCTGGCCTTTTTCATCGTAGCGGAAGCACTGCTTATCAAAGTCATAGCCGTATTCTACGAAAAGAGGCAGCGACTCATTCCGGTTCGCTGCCTGGATGCTGTTCATTGCTACAAAAGGATCAGCCATGGCCATCAATCCTCACAATCTCGTCCAAAATGATGTACTGCTGGATCCGGCCATTGATGAGCATGGGCATGATGGCCACGTACATGCCGGGCTTTAGTGTATCCGTATAGATGACGGAATCGGTGTAGTCATTATCGATATCATGATTATGGGACTGGTAAGCCGCATCACCGCTGCGCCGGCACGATTCTGTGTCGCCGATACCAGATGCCCTTTAGCTGTGCGGCCATAACCTGCCAGGAGATAATGGGAAATCCACAGCTCCTCTTTGGTCAAAATGATGCCATTGTAGCGGACCTTGATATCTGGCGGCGAAGCAAGGATCTGCCGATTGAATGTCCGGGCTGTTGCTGCTACGGCTGACCTGCTCCATCAGATTCAGCAGGCTGATATACGGATTTTTCTGCACACGCTCACCCCCTTGAGGTCTTGATAATCGTTGCCGGATAATAGTCGCTTCCCATATCGATGCTGCCTTCGTAGTGATGAAAACAGCCATAGACATTGGAGCTGTTGCCCCAGCAGCCGCCGCTTCCGTCATAGACGACGACATGCCAGTTCGGGTCCGGCTTGCTGTAGCGGTTGTACATGATGATGTCGCCCTTTTCGAGCTGCGACGGGTCATAAGGGATAGCCATACCCTGCGCTTCGGCATCGGCGCGCAGCTGGTCGCAGCCTTTCACGCCATTGTTATATTCCTGCGCTGCAAAAGGGGAATAGCCCGCCGCGGCGATGGTCGCCCGGTCGACACAGCCTTCTGAGCCATAGGGAGAAACGGTACCCTCGAAATTGGCCATGCACGCATCGACCACACTGCTGCCAGCGATAGCGCCACCTGCAGGAACAGAAGATGTCGATTCCGTTTCCGCTGGCGGCACATAGTCTGGTTGGCATTGTACGATGTACTGTCCAGTTCCTGTTTCTGCTCATCCAGCAGTTTGTTGAATACCAGATGCAGCTCCATCAGGTGCTTGTTGCCTTCGATTTTATGGCTGTCCGACTTGATGAAGAACTGGCCCTTGAGCTGTTCTTCCTGGACTGAGACAGAAAGCCCAGCGATGCACTGGATATGACCGATGGCCCGGATGGACATGTCATGGGCGACGGTCTTCAGCATGGCCCTTGCCTGCGAGGCATCGTCCTGCTTGGGGTCGGCCTTGCAAATGGCCTGGATGAGACCGAATCGGTCGATATCCGTCTGATTGGGCAGTTCGCCTTTCGTCTGCCCGGCACTGTCGACGACGATGACCTTAGAAACCATGTCTTCGACCGACTCCGACACGGAAGCGCCGGTCAGATTTGTCACATCGCTGATCAGGAAATCTTCCGCCACCTGGTCGTTCATGCAGACCACGTTGAGCTTCCCTTCGGTCATGTAGATATGGTATCCCTTTCCATCCTGTGCAGACTGATAGGATAATGCCTGCTTGATAGCCTCCGTAGCCGAGATATCATCGGCAATGAAATTGCAGGTGACGGACAGGTCGGGAATAGTCCCGGCCGGAATAGAAAAGTCATTGATGGTCTGGCGGATGGCGTCGGCACTGTGACGTTCGTGTACTTCTTGGTTATGCGGGACTTGGCCAGATAGACGATATTGTCAAAGGCTGTAAAATGCATCACGGAAGAGCCGCTCTCCCGGCTGCGGCCAAAAATACGTCCCTGGAACAGGTGGACAGTCTGCTGCGTCTTATCGTCAATGTGGATAAACAGCACCTCGTCCCCCAGTTCCAGTTCCGGATTCTGCCAAGATTTATCCCGCGTCGTATAGGACAGGTCGAATTCCAGCCTGCGTCCGGCCTGCTCGACGTCCCCGGACCAAGTTGCACAAATCAGCCAGCCCGTAAGGTCTGCGTTCTCGGGCTTTTTCTGGCCTTCCGTCTGAGCATCCTCGGTATTGGTTTTCTTATTGATTCTTTGCAACTGGAACATTTTCATCATTCCTTTTGAGGTTCATCGTCTCAGGCGGATGATATCCCCGGGCGAAAGACCGCCGTTACGGACGATGCTGCGATAGATCTGGAACTTCGAGAACTGCTCATTGTTGAGCGTCACCGATTTCCCCACGGCCCGGCCGATGACGTTGCCGATGCTGTCACCGGGATAATAGGTGATGTTCTTCTTCATCTTCGACCAGAACGATTCCGGCCGCTTCTTCAGCCTGTCGCAGCATCGGTCTTTCCCGTCTCTGGTGCTGTGACGTAGCGGTACTCCGTCAGGCCCAGCTCGTAATAGACATCGCCGCTGCCGTCCTTTTCACCAAACTTGAAGGACGAAATCAGGCAGGGCATGGAAAGCGGCGTATCCGACACCGTCAGCTGACAGACGCTGTCACCGGTACGCATCGTTTCCAGTTGGGCGATGTATGTATAAGGCGCAAGGCCCATCATGGCAAAGGATAATCCTGTGCTGGGAAAAATCCGGAAAGGGTCAGTGTCCTGAATCCCGTCTTTCCCATCATGAGGTAGTCGCCGAAGTTATTGATGTTCACCGTGCATGATTCGTATTGACAGATACCATCAGCTCCGAAGGCAGGACGGGAAAGACCACCGCTGCCAATTCAGAAGAGAGAGAAATCGTGAGGGAAGATGGAGCCTGACCGATGGCGTTCAACAGGGATGCTAAGAAAGAACTCATCAGAGGGTCGCTCCTTTCATGCGGTTCATGCCGTACAGCCGGATTTTTTCGACGAGCCTTTCAGCGACGGCGTCGATGTCCTGCTCGCTGCGGACGTTCATGGTATCGATGCGGATGGTGATGCCGCCGCTGCCTGCGTTCATGGCCTGGCGGAGACTTTCATCATGGGGTACGACCGTACTGCCGTTGGGCAGGTGTACCAGTTCGCCCCGGCGATCTTCATTGATGACGGCAAAGCCGCCACGAAAGTTCTCGACGCCGCTTTCAAAGTGGCTGATGCTTGGGATATCAAATCCCACATGGTCGGCGCCCCGCCCGTCAGGGACGGAATGTCGATGGACAGGCCGTTGACGCTGGCAATGAGTCCGTTCACCTGGTCGATGACCCAGTTCACACCGCTCCGGAAGGTATCCTTGATGCTCTCCCAGATACTGGAAGCCGTCTCGCTGATACCGTTCATGGCCCCGTCCCAGGCAGAACTGATCCAGTTCATCCCCGCACCGACGGCGTCCGATACAGCCTGTATAGCCTGTTCGATATAATGCGACACGGTATCCCAGTTCCTCCACAGAAGGTACAAGGCAGCAATAATCGCAGCAATGACGATAATGATGGGATTGGCCATGGCTGCGGCGCCTACGGCACGGATAATGGTGATCATCATGCGTCCGGCAGTCAGAAAGGTACTGCCCATGCCCCTGGCCACGATGGCAATGCCCCGGCAGACCGGAATGAGTCCTTTGAACTGGGTCGAGAGGTATTTCGAGACACTGCCGGCTTTGCTGATGCCGGTAGCGATAGAGTTAAAAGTACCAAAGGCCCTGCCGCCGACCGTCAGGATACGGCCCAAAGTCGAGCCGAAGAGCTGGAAGGTCACGATGCCGAAAGCCACCTGGCCAATCAGCGTTTTCTGTTCCGGTGTAAGCGCACGGAACCAGGCCGCCAGTTCCTTGACGCGCATCGACATGGCCTTGAAGTACGGCGTAAACGACACCGCTAAATCCATGCCGCATTCTTCAGCTGGTTCATGGCAATCTGCATCTGCTCCGACGGGGTCAGCATCTTCTCATAAGCTTCCCGGGTCATGCCGGCAGACTGGGCCATCTGATTCATGACCTTGTCGAAATCCCCGGCTCCCTTGCCTGTCAGGACCAGGATGCTGTTCAATCCTTCGACGGAGCCAAAGAGCTGGGCCATCTGCTGGGCATCACCGCCCGTGGCCCGCTTCACTTCGCCCAGGAACTTCACCCAGCCTACGCTCTGCAGATGGGCCGCATTGAATTCAAGATCCAAGGGACCAGTGAGCCAGTTTCGCCGCTTCAGAAGACGGCTTCAGAATGTTGCTGTAGGCCGCCTTGAGTCCTGTGATGGCTTCACTGGTCCGGATACCGTTCTTGGTCAGGACGGCAATGGAACCAAACAGTTCCTGCGTGCTGACATTAAGCTGTGCCGCAATGGGGATGACGTTGCCCATGGACTGGGCCATCTCGCCAAAGGATGTCTTGCCGAAGTTCTGTGCCAGGAGCATCTGGTCCGTCACCGCCGTGGCTTCTTCTGCCGATTTTCCATAGGCATTGAGGACCGTGGTCACACCGTTAACGGCAGTCGTCGTGTCGGTGAAGCCGGCTTTCGCAGCAATTGTCATGTCTTTGACAAAGCCCACGGCATGGGCCGCATCGACACCAGCGGAAATGGCCTGGTAGACCGATTCCGAAAGATCAGCGACACCTGCGCCCGTTTCATCGCTGACAGCACGAATCTCATCACTGACCTTCTGCATGGAAACAACCGTCGTGTCGACCAAAGTCGAAATCTTGGCGATACCGTTGCAAAGTCGCTGTGCAGCTTGAAGCCTGCCGTTGCGGCTGCCAGGATGGGGGCTGACAGCAGGGCTATCTTGTCTGATAAGCCGGAAATCTTGCTTCCCGTCTGCTCGATGCTCTTCGCCGTCCGTTTCTGGATGCGCTCATGCTCCGTCAGCTTGTCCGACAGTCCGCTGACCGATTGTTTCGCCGCCGCCATCTGGGTCTTCATGGTCCCCAGGCTGGCATTGACGCTACGCACCGTCGGCGTGAACAAATCCCGCAGCCGGATGGCGGCATCGATGACATTATTGGCCATGCGGTTTCACCTCTCTTTCCATCATCTGCCTTATTTATCTGCCTCATTCTCTTGCTATCTGCCACATTTCATGCTAAAATGTTGCAGATAATAGAAAGATGAGGGAGATTTTTATGCGGATATTTAACTACTCGCAGGAAATACAAAATTTACTGACACCTGAAATCGTCCAGCTTCTCACCTGTATCCATGAACACAAGGGACGACAGGATTTATTTCTGGAGGCGAATACAGACGAACTGAAAACACTGGTAGACGTTGCCATGATCCAGAGTACAGGGGCTTCCAACCGTATCGAGGGAATCTTCACCAGTGACAAACGATTAGAAGCGCTGGTCAGCAAAAAAGCTGAACCGCACAATCGGTCTGAACAGGAAATTGCCGGATATCGTGAAGTACTCGCCTTGATTCATGAAAATCACGACTATATTTCCCCTGCCCCTAATGTCATCAGGCAGCTCCACCGAGACCTGTACTCTTACTCAACAGGAGCCATAGGCGGAGATTACAAAAACGCAGATAACGTCATTGCAGAAACGGACGCACAAGGGCATCAAAAGGCAAGATTCATCCCCGTTCCTGCTTTTCAGACAGCTGACGCTATGGATTCTTTATGTCAATCGTTCCAGAATGCCTGGCAGGAAAACGTAATGGATAAATTGCTGCTGACTCCCATGTTCATCCTGGATTTTCTCTGCATTCATCCATTCAATGACGGAAATGGACGGATGAGCCGGCTTCTGACACTCCTTCTTTTATATCGTGCCGGCTACATCGTCGGGAAATACATCAGCCTGGAAATGCTGATTGAAAAAACGAAAACCACTTACTATGAAGCTCTTCAGGCCAGTTCTTTCGGCTGGCACGAAAATCAAAACACCTATGCTCCTTTTGTGAAATATTATTTGGGCATCATCATAAAAGCATATGATGAATTCGAAGACCGGATTCAATACTTGGTAACCAAAAAGATTTCCAAGCCAGACCGTATCAAAACCATCATCTCCCAAACACTAGGGAAAATCAGCAAAAAGGATCTTATGGAACGCTGCCCGGATATCAGCCAGGGAACTATAGAACGCACTTTGTCCAGTCTGGTAAAAGAGGGCTATATCATCAAAGTTGGCTCTGGTCCGGCCACAGCATATATCCGCAAGCGATAAAAAGACAAGCAGCCTACACTATTTTGTGGCCTGCTTTTTCTTTTCCCTTTCTTCCATTTCATAGCGGATGAAGGCATACAGCACCTGCCGTTCACCGTATCCCAGTTTCATGACCGCTGACGGCAGCAGGTGATGCTCCCGGAACAGGAGATACATCGCCTGCACTTCGCCATCGGTCCGGATCAGTTTTTTACGGCTTTGTCCGCCTTTTCCTGGGTCGTATAGCCGTTAAGTTCTGTGATCTGTGCCGTAAGGTCGGCAATCTCGCCTGCCAGGAAGAGCTTGCGGATGATGTCACCCGGGAGTACGGCCCCGAATTTTTCCAGCAGCTCCTTGTTCTTGAGGTCCGGGTCGGCAATCCCCGCCAGGAGCGTCTGGGTCTGCATCTGATAAATGTCGATGTTGTCGGCGCTACCGTTGGTGAAGTCCACGGCCATCTTCTGAATATCCGCATAGCGTTCCGGGTCGATGGCCCGGAGCGTGATGACAAAATCGAATCCGAACAGCTTCGAGAGCCGTTCCATCTTCACTTTCTTCTGAGCCGTTCGGCCAGCTTGTTCACTACATCTGCTTTCAGCAGTCGGTCTACCATATTCATGTGCTTGTTCTCCTTATGCTAAATCCAAGAGGTCCCAGTCCGAGAAAGTGAAGCTGTAGCTTTCCTCGCCCATCTTGTCCACTTCCCAGTCGGCCAGAATGAGGCTGTCAAAGGTCGCATCCTTGATGACGATGCGTTCGCTGCCTATGGCATCCTTGTCATCTAGGACGGAGACGATGGTCACGACGGTCTGCTTGCCCGCCTTAATGTTGTCGTTCATCTTCTTGATCATGTAGCTCGAGACTTTATGGAGCTTCAGCTGCCCTTTGCAGTCATAGCCCGTGACCTTGTAGCCCTTGCCGACATGGCGGAGCATCTTCACTTCTTCCTTGGTCAGGGTGACCTCGGCCTTGAAAGCCGTGGCTTCGGCCATGAGGTCGCCGTCGATATAGAGGTCGGCATACTTTCCGTTCATCACCCGTTTGGCTTCCATGCTGTTCACTGTACTTCACCTCCTCAGATATTGACGGCAATCGTGACATCTTCCATGGCATCCAGGAGCGAAGCATCTACGGCGATGAAGACATTGCTGCCGATGTTGGCCAGCTTGATGTCCATTTCCGACATGTCCGCCAGTTCCTCTTTCGTATATTTGCCATTGGATGCCAGCCAAATCTTCGTGGATTCCACATCGATATATGCCGTGTTCTGCCCCTGTTCCAGCAGGCCCTCCTGGGCCAGCTGGTCAAGATACCCCTGGATAGCCGTCACCAGGAGGCATCGGTTGGCAGTAGCTGTTGGCATACTTGCCAAGGTAATGATCCTGGGCTGTGGTGCGGATATCGTCATACATCATGTCCATTAAATCGACGAGCTTGATTTTCTGGAACGATACGCCTTTTCCCTGGATTGTCGTGACCAGGGAGTTGATTCCGCGGCCCAGCTTGACCTTTTTCCCCGTCAAAGAAAAAGAACAGCTTGCCGGCATCCGTCATGGTATCCATTTCTTCCTTCGTCCAGACGTCACAGCCGATGACTTCCGGCAGCGGCGCATACGTACAGGCAATGGTCATCGGCGTTCCTGCGATGATGCCCGCGATGCGCCCGCAGTACTGGGCCGTCGTGTAGGTCTTCGTTTTCGTACGGATGACTTGATTGACGAAGTTGATGACTCCTTCCGTATCCGCCGTGCAGTCCGGCAGGACGGCCTTGATGCGCTTATTCTTATTCGTCCGCATCCCCTTGATCCAGGTCGCGATAGTGTCGATGTGGTTTTCTTCGATGTCCGGGATGACTAGGTAATCGAAGCGCTTGTTCTCGATGGCCTTGAGGACATCGGTATAATCTTCTGCATCCTTGCTGATGATTTCGGCGATGACCTTCTTCGGACTGTTCACGTAGCCGCGAAGGGTCAGTTCCAGCTGCTCACGGTTGCTGTCTGAGAGTTCTTTGGGAATGTCATCTGCCGTGTACAGGTTCACTTCCGTCTGGGACGGCAGTGTCTCTTCTTTCAGAATCAGAAGGACAATACCGCGTTCGCTGCGTTCGACGGCACTGATGCCTTTTTCTTTGAACGCGATATTAATGGATGGCATTTTCATGGGTTACGTCTCCTTTCCCTGATACCGCTGATGCAGTACCTTCATGATTTCTGCCGTTTCTTCTTTTTCCCGGGCGTCATAGTACTGGAAGGTCAGCGTCAGACGCCCGCCGTCATTGTCCGTCCCCATCAGCTCCTCACTCATAGACACGACAGGGAGATAACGGTTGCCGACTTTCAGTCCGTCCCGGAATAAATTTTCCGCAGCAAAAAGCACGGCGTAGAT
>ENA-OQAN01001439-OQAN01001439.1-human-gut-metagenome-genome-assembly--contig:-NODE-1439-length-10316-cov-4.115026_pt1 | contig 10316 bp, 20 predicted proteins | sample MGYA00242735_ERZ504527 | MGnify/ENA primary metagenome ERZ504527 (study PRJEB26092, sample SAMD00036230) | human gut metagenome | host: Homo sapiens | study: EMG produced TPA metagenomics assembly of...
AACATTCTGCATAGGTATACGGACTCGTAATCATACCCAATAATTCCACTTGGGAAAGACTACTTGTCTTGTTTTAATGGCATAATAGCATGATCAATTCCTATGATTATCGCAATCACATCCTTTCATTTTTTCTGTTTAACGTAAGGTCAAAAATGTTGTCACTGCTGCAACGGATCGTTGCAAAAGTGCCATTCGTGAACACTTTTCTATGTTCCAGCGTCCCAAAACCTGCGGAAAATCTGGCTTTTTTATACCACTATCGCCAGAGGAACACTACTGTTCCTTCCCAGCCGGTTATAAAAGATCCCTCTCCCGGCGGCGGTCCAGCCTGTCCGGGGGAGGGATATATCGCAAGTTTCCTTTTTGAACAATTGCCTGTCTTTTTATTTTTATGAGATGTTTTTCCTGCTTTTGTAAAATGGGAAGATACTCCGGTTCTGTCAAAAACTTCCGTATATAATTGCCCTTTTTTCCCAGCTTGTTATCATTTTTCAGCAGTTCTATTTCTACCATGTAATGGGTATCTGGATGAAATCTCTTCTCACACAAAATGCTGTCCCCTTTTATATAATCAGATTTAGCCGATTCTCTTGCTGCCGCCAAGAGTTCATAAATACTTACTTCCACCTCTTATCACCTCCCAAAAGACCAGAAAAAAGCAGACCTCTTAATCGAAGTCTGCTCCTGTCGGATATGGTAATCCTCTTTCTTCATATTTTTTATCGATATAATTTCGAATCCATTCCCTGTATTCTTCCGTTAATGCCAGTTCCTGAAATTCTAACAACCACTTTTCCCCTTTTGCTTCGTCATCAAGCCATCGATCTTCTATGCACTCCGGCTCATCTAACATTTTCATCATCGCTTCAAATGGCTCTTTTACATCATCACCAAATTCTTTCCATAAGGCGATTCCATAGTTCTCCAGTTCAAAAAATTCTGTCAGATATGTCAATCGTTCCATATCCCCCAATGTCATTCTTTTTTCATCTGACAATAATGCTCGATCTCTTTTGCCACATAGATTTAAAAATTTTCTCTTTTCCATCTCCACATCCATTATACTTTTACCTCTTCCTGTTAAAAATAATTCCTTATTACGAAACATTATAAAATTTAAATTCTTTAGAATCAATATATATGTTTCTGTATTACGAAACTTTTTATTTTATAAGGGGAGTTCATCATTATGCAAAAGATTAGACCAGATATGGATATTGGTAAAAATATCCAAGCAATTCGATATAAAAACAATATGACTCAAGACCAAGTAGTTGCAAAATTAAATCTTATGGGTATCTCCATCACCAAAAGTACCTATGCCAAACTGGAAACAAATCGCATGAACATTAAGGCATCTGAATTAGTTGCACTTGCAAAACTCTTTCATACCGATATCAATGCTTTCTTTTCCGGCTTGCTATAGTTCGACATTCCCCGACTCCCTGTGTATATAATAGCATATTAAAAATAAGAACCAGTCTATATTCTTATCGGATATAAACCAGTTCTTTTTTCTTATCAAATAATATAAAAGTGACAGGGAATTCAGATTCTTATCTTCTGTCACTCATGTAATTATTATTCTATTTTAAATTTAATGAATTTACCCATTCTTGAATTTCTTTTTCAATGTTATTTTCTATATAAACGTCATACACATTTTTCCACATTATCTGTGTATACTGTTATTTTCAACCCCATAATTATAACTTGGTACACGCTATACACTACTATAAACTGTACTCCATTTTAGGGAATCCCAGAAGGATCTCGTCATAAGAACTCATATCCATCTCTTTTTTCATAATCTCCGGTCTATATTTCTTATCACTCATTTCCACACTGCTTCTGGATTTTTTATTCATCCAGTCAAGATCAGGCTTTGTATATGGAACTTTCGGCTCAATCTCAAACAAATCCGCTTTTACTTCCTCTGCGATCATCTCTGCTACTTTTTTTGTTGTTCCGCTTGCACTGAAAAATGCCACTAATTTTTTACTCATAATAAAAAGCCCCTTTCTTTGCATATTTTTTACAAAAAATAGATGTATAAGATTTACATTCATCTTACACATCTATTTTAAGCTCTATCACTTCATTATGTCTAATGCTTATATTGAATTTTGTTTTATGCCTGAAAAGCATTAATCTCCTCGATCATTTTACGGACTGCCAAAGAATATGGGATATTACGTCGCCAGGCAATCACCGTACTGGTCGTGATTTCAGGAGAAATTCTTCGCTGTACAAGAATATCCTCCCGCCAATACTTTGCAGCACCTTCGATTGATATTGGATAGCCCAGTCCATTTGCTGCCATAACTCCGGCATTTGTTCCGAGATTACTTGTAAAAGCAATCTGCAGTTTCGAAAAGTCTTTTCCAAACCAATTGGCAAGTTCACTTTGAACATTTACTCTTTCCGGCAGGATCAATGGTTTTCCAATAAGATCTTCTTTTCTTATAAACTCTTTTTCTGCCAGTGGATCATCCGGCCGCATTCCAACACACCAGTGATCGCAATCTGTGATTCTGATATAATCCATCCCTTCGGTGTCCACCGGCTCCATGAATAATGCAATATCTACAAGTCCTTTGTTCATCATCTCATACACTGCATCTGCTGTTGCAGTATGCAATACAATCTGAACCAGCGGGTATTTTTCTTTATATGTTTTACATATCTCCGCCAATGTCTCCACCGCTGCAAATTCACCGCATCCAATGGTTATATTTCCCTCTACAACATCTTCTTTTCCTTTCAGTTCCTCAAGTGTTTTTTCCTCAAGATTAAGGATCTCCAGGGCACGCCTTTTTAATAAAATTCCCTCTTCAGTAAGCGAAATTTTCTTCCCGCTTCGAATAAATAATGTTACTCCAAGCTCCTCTTCAAATGCCGCCATTTGTCTGGATAGCGTTGGCTGGGTAATATGCAATTGTTCTGCTGCTTTTGTAAAGCTCTGTTCTTTTGCCACCGTCAGAAAATAGCGCAATAGTCTTAATTCCATATTTTTTTATTCCCACAACTTCCGATTTCTATTTTTGTTTCCATAGCATAGTGTACTCTTTTTCACCAGTATCTTCATCCAAACCTTCACATTGAATAATAAACCTTCTCTTTGGTAAAAAGAAATTGCTCTGGCATTCTTCTGATATACATTTAATCGTAAGCTGACTTTTTTATCCTTAATATAATCCAATAAAAGCTTACCTATGCCACATGACTGCATTTCATCAGAGACAAAAATACCTTCGATATATTCATCATTTAGTCCTACAAATCCTTGTATCATTTTATCTGCTTCAAACACATAAACTTCGGATTGTGACAGCATTTCTTTCACTAATTCATAATTACTTTTCCAGTATTGATTGGAAATAAAATAATGTGCTTTCAGATTTGTCTTTAACCATATGTCAGCAACTCTATCGATATCTCCGTTCAGCAACTTTCTAATCATAACAAATATTCTCCACAACTACATCCTTTATGCTTTTCTCTTTTATCCATTCTATCACAAGCTCACCATTAATCATCAATTTTTTGATATTTTTCTTTTCCCCTACTGCAAAACAGCATCTGAGCGTTTCGTTATATAGAGGGGTACACATACAGAAATTGAAGTTGTTTCAGACAAAATCTGCCTGATCAACACCCTGTTTCTTACTGTTCCAAGTTATCGAGCCAGTCATCGAAACTCTTCTTAGAGATGCGATACTTTCCGCCATCCAACTGGATCCACCGGAATTCCTTTTTCCTGAAATTAGGTAAAGAAAAAGAGCATATGGAATTGAATCCATACACTCTATGATTACTGAAACTTTATTTCATTTTTAATTCAACAAACTGAAATTTCTCACTTTTTCATCTTAGGAGCAATAAGCAACACCACTGTCACAAGAAAATATATACCATACAGTAACCAAGTAATTGTATTGTTCCAAGGGAAACTCTTTTCTGGATGATTCAATGCTAACACTATAAATACAATAGCTACAATCAACATTATCACACCGATAATCCTTGATATATTCTTTTTTCATGTAATGCACCTTCTAGTCAAACAGGAATTTATTTATTTTCATCTTCATCACATTATCTCCTATCCTTGCAAGTAAGCGATGAAAACTGCGAATATTGAAACTTTTCATATTATAATAGCCTAACATATATCCCTTTGATGTTACTTTTATTTTATCCGACCAATTAAGCTCTTTAATTGTATTATTCACATAAAATAGACCTTCCACATCTTTAATCCCCATATTCTTCAATATCTTTGACATCATAAGTTTTAAGCCTAGCTTACCTACGCTATCAAAAATTAGGCATCCTTTTTCATATCTTTTGGAAGTTCTAGCACTAAACTTTTTACTTCTTCTCTTTTAAAATAATGGAATACCCCTGCCGCAAAGAAAACAACTCCGTTTGAACCGTCTACTTCGTTCATCCATGAATAATCTTTTAAATCACATGCAACATTTTTTTCTCTTTCATGATTTGATATCAGTTGGTTTCGAACATTTATGACATCAGGGAAGTCTACATTGACTATACTACAACTTCCATTATCGCAAGCCTTACCAGTCTCATCTAATCCACAACCAAGATTGACAATTGTAGCCTTTGGATAAATCTTCAAGTATTCTTTTATTTCCCAAATGATATCTAACTGACGCATTGCAGCTTCAAGTGCTCCAAACTCATATAAAAATGAGTTATTCTTTTTTTCCAATTCCGAAAAATCATAGTCTAACCTATCACATAATTTTTTGGCATAAATGTCAGTATAAAGAGCAGAAAATTTTTCAGAACACATCTTTCTACCATTATAGAGGTATAATCAGTGTTTCCTGAACGGTATTCTTTTCTATTTTTATTTTTTCCACTTCAATGAACCTCCTGAAAATTCCGATTTTCTCAATTCTCAAAACTTGAAGTTGTATCATCATTTATCTTTTTTTGAAAAAATAAGACTGCCAGATATACCAAAAGATATACCCAGACATATTCCGATTCCAATTCCAGCCATGCTATTTAAGGCATTTATAAAAACAACGCTCCAAAGTATTGCTGCGATTATTCCGATAGTGACTCCTATAATTATCCTTTTGTTGTTCATCAACTTTATCCTCCATAAATTCCGATTGTCTCACTCATCATATGATACTGTACTAATTACACCATCGAAATAAACAAACTCTCCATCCGGATAATTCCATATTGCCTGAAATCTGGTCAGGTACTTAATTCCATTTTCAGAAATACAATATTCACCACAAACCGCCGACCATGGGATATATTCCATGGATCCATCCGTATTGGACACCGCTCTGTCATTTGTTGTAAAAGAAACAAATTCATACTGCTCATTAAACGCAAAAATACCACTTGCAGTCTGACCGCCGTGACGAATGATTGCTTTCACTTCATAATCACTGATTTCTTCAAAAGAAATATAATCCTGCAGTAAAATTGACGGCACAAACATACTCTCCGCAAGATATGTTGCCAGGCATGCTTCATCCATGTCTGGCCCGTCTGATCAAATAAGGTTATTCCTTTTGCAATAACTCCCTTCATACCGCCAACTCCTTAACTGTAGGAGGAGTTTTGCACAAGTTGATACATATGATTGTAAAAAGCACATAATTTGATAAAAAAGATGCAATATATGTAGATTTCTTTGGAACCATTGCAGAAAGTTTCCACTTTCTTAAGCTTCATTCCATTATATCACTATTTATTGTTTGTTATGCCATCCGGCAACTTCTCCCATTTTGGAATTCTGTGTAATGCCCGAACGATATTGCATTGTTCCAGCAATTCACCATCACCATCGCACATAGTTGCATACCACATCTGTTTATTTAGTTTTCCGTCTTTAAATAACAGTTCCAATCGACTTGCATATTGAAAATGCAGGTGACTCAACAGACCTCCGTTCAATCTTTCTTCACGCTCAGGCATAGGTTCCATCGCAAGCATATAACGGAATTGACATTCGTTCGGTGCATCTTTTGCTTCAAACAAAAAGTTTTCCTTGCCCTCTAATCCTTTTTCTATAATATCTTTTACTTCATATGAATATTTACCTAGAACATTCCATCCACATCCATCCATTCAATGGTCATACCTCCGTCTGATTCCGTAATATTCCAACCACCAAGACGTACATTGCATTCTTCATTTATTGTACTACACGCCATTTTCCAAAATGCTTTTGCTCCATTTTTAAACATTGGCATTGCACCTGCAATACGTTCTGCCTCCTCCCAACAAAGTTTTATTGCTGTTTCATCACTATAAATTAAGTTTTCAAAATTAATCCATTTTCCTAACCACTGACTCTGTTTAAATTCCATTCTTTTTCCCCTTATCTTCCAAATAAATTACTCTGTCACACCAGCCTGCTGCTAATTCTTCATCATGTGTGATAACAAGCACCGCTGCTCCCCATTCTTTCAACTGATTTAACAAATGCGCAACCTGCGTCATATGATAATAATCAAGGCCGCTGGTTGGCTCATCTAAGACAATAAGTTCTTTCCCTGACAGCATCGCAGAGGCAATTGCCACTCGTTGTTTTTGTCCTCCGGACAAACTTATAGGATGTCTGTCAGCAAATTCCGTTAATCCTAAGGCTTCCAGCACTGCTTCACACAACTCCGGTCTGTTTGCTCCAAGTAGTACCTCTTCACGAACACTATCAGAAAACAATTGATAATTTACATCCTGCATTACCATAAAACTTTTCTTTAAGCGTTCTTTCTCTTTAACAGGCTCCATCGTTCCTGCTATCGGTTTTTGCAAACCGCAAAGTGTTTTTGCAAATGTGCTTTTCCCGACTCCATTGCTTCCCATCAATCCAACAATCTCACCCTTGCAAATAGCAAATCTATCTATTTCGTATACTGGTTTCTTCTTCTCATATCCAACCAATAAATGTTCTGCACTCATTAATGGTATCGAACCAAGCATCTCACTTTTTGTTTTTTCTTTCGCACGCTTTCTGTAAGAAGTTATGTCCATTGGACGTAATCCCATCTTTTGCATTTCTTCATTCGATAACTTTAAAAATTCTGTTGCATTCCACTGTCTTGCAATTCTCCACTCGCAAAATAACAAAACCTATCTGCAATATCAGCTAACCATGCCAGTCTATGTTCTGCAATCACAATCGTAATTCCTTCTGACTTCTTTTTTGCAATCATATCATGTAGTTCCTGTATTGCTTTGTAATCCAAGTTACTGGTCGGCTCATCAAGAACCAATAACTTTGGCTGTAACATACAAGCCGTTGCAAATGCAATTTTTTTGTTTTTCACCGCCGGATAATTTGAATATGCTCCTATCCATAAGATGTTCCATAGCAAACTCATTCGCACAGCTTCTTACTCTTTCCTGAATATCTGTTGAATTCATACCCATGTTTTCACATGGAAATGCCAATTCTGCGTTGTATCTATGTTAAAGTGTTGTGTTTTAGGATTTTGAAATACACTTCCAACTATAGGTACATACTCTTCTATGGCAGCTTCTCCTGCACATAGCCCAAAGCTTTGACACATACCATCCAGTTTTCCATCAAAAAAAGAAGGAGCCAAGCCATTAAGCAATCTGGTCAAAGTAGTTTTTCCGCAACCACTTTTTCCGCATAACACCACGCATTCTCCGGAATTTATCTGCAACGAAACATCATTCAATGCTCCCTCGTCCGTGTTTGGATAGTAAAAAGAAGCCTTACTTACTTCGATCATTACAGAACACCTCCAAAATACAGTGCAAATGGCATTACCCCAGCTAACATACAGCACCCATCCGCAGCTGTCATTCTTAATTCCGTCATGCTCGTATGTATTCCCGGCATACTGATTCCTTTTGTCATGGCAGCCACAGATAAATCCTGCGCCACATTATTACTATTCATCAAAAGAGGCATCAGTATATATTCCAAAGATTGTGCCGGATTGCGTAACAAGGCCAGCTTTCCTGAGGCAATTCCACGAAATGCCATAGCATTCTTAATTTGTCTGTAATCTTCTGCTATAGTAGGAAAGAATCTTATTATCGTCACACTTGGTACAATGATACATTCCGGCACCTTGATTTTTCGGAGCCCGCATACCATTTCGCCTACTGTCGTGGTAGAAAAGGCATATGCCCCAGAAATCACACATGGCAGCATCATTCTTATTCCCACACTAAACATGGCTATAAAGTTCAAAAAAACACCTTCTGTATAAGGGATTATCAAGAATTCAGCACTTACCATAAAACCATAAATTAACGTCATTCGAATACCGCTTTTATATCTCCCTGAAAAAAAGAATAACGAAAGCAGTATCGACACTAAAATAACCTCTGTTATTAAATTGACATGAAAAAACAATGTCATATTGGATAGTAAGAGTAAAAACAACTTTGTTCTTGGATCTAAGCGAAGTTTCATTATACAATACCAGCCTTTACAAAATGTTTCTTAATCATCTTCATTCCGAACCAGCCACCAACAAGGGCACATATAAGGGTTGCCACTACTGCAAGGACAAAAGTTACCATGTTAATGTTCGCAAACAACTCTGCAATATAAACTGCATCTTTACCACGAAGCCACCAAATTCGCCACATATGCATCCTTCATAAACCACATCGGAATTACCGGTCCAAACAGCCCATAAGAAAAAAGAACATAACTAAGTATAATCCATTTTTTACTTTTATATTTTCCCACTTTCGCAACACAATCAGCAACGATACCCATTACAATATTGGCAGCAAACGAGATAATGAAATGACCGGAAATCATAAAAAACAATCCCATGACAATCCCCATTACTGAAATCCCACCAAACTTCTGTAATTTTACCACTAAAAGCGTATATACGCATCCTGATATCAACGCACAGAACGCAGGTAAGACTACGTTATTAAATCCAGGAAAAATCGCCACACTAGCAAAGGTTGCAATCGTTACAAGTACAAAATAAAGTGCAGTAAATACACCAATACTAATTAAGTCCGGTACTGTCAATTTATTTGTTTTGTTCATAAAAAGTGTCCTCCGTTTTATATAATTTCGCAAATTAGTCATCACTAATCCATTGACTTAAAATATGGTGTGCTTCTCATATTACTTGAATATGTGATTGCACACCCTTGTGCCCCAAATTTCTTTTTCTCTCAAAAGAATATAGCATATAGCTCTCCAAAAATCAATTAGTTTTATCTAACTTATTAAAACACTTAAAATAAACTATAGAACCATCAACATGCATATCTATATTTTTATAAAATTTCTCAAGAATTATTTTCAATTCATTTTCTGTATGAAATGGCGGCGTAAACCACCCTTTCTTCGAGAGAATATTTTTGACCAACCAATCTGTGACGCGTGATTTTTCCTTAATATAAAAACAAGCTATGAAGGTGCCATCTTTCTCAAGACACGCCATGTTTCTTGATTTCCTGTATTTTTCTACCCACTCCGGTATCTGACAATATGTAAACCCCACCCGGTTTTAACACACATAAAACTTCTTGCATTATGAAAGCAGACTCTCCGTCAAATCCCGATTTCTATTTTTGTTTCCATAGCATAGTGTACTCTTTTTTCACCAGTATCTTCATCCAAATCTTCACATTGAATAATGAACTTCTCTTTGGTAAAAAGAAATTGCTCTGGCATTCTTCTGGTATACATTTAATCGTAAGCTAACTTTTTTTATCCTTAACATAATCTAATAAAAGCTTACCTATACCACATGACTGCATTTCATCAGAGACAAAAATACCTTCGATATATTCATCATTTAGTCCTACAAATCCTTGTATCATTTTATCTGCTTCAAACACATAGACTTCGGATTGTGACATCATTTCTTTTACTAATTCATAATTACTTTTCCAGTATTGATTGGAAATAAAATAATGTGCTTTCAGATTTGTCTTTAACCATATGTCAGCGACTCTATCGATATCTCCGTTCAGCAACTTTCTAATCATAACAAATATTCTCCACAACTACATCCTTTATGCTTTTCTCTTTTTTCCATTCTATCACAAGCTCACCATTAATCATCAATTTTTTGATATTTTTTCTTTTCCCCACTGTAAAACAGCCTCTGAGCGTTTCGTTATATAGAGGGATACAAATAAGAGCAAGATCCACCATGTTTAACAGTATTGCCGTTTGGCATCCTGTTCTCCTATGGGATTTATCTTGATGGGATCTCCCATACCCTCTCAATAACAGACGTTTCACTCGTCTGTTGGTTCCACCTAAAGGTGTTCACAGCACTATTTCTAAT
>ENA-OQAN01001440-OQAN01001440.1-human-gut-metagenome-genome-assembly--contig:-NODE-1440-length-10313-cov-1.576674_pt1 | contig 10313 bp, 24 predicted proteins | sample MGYA00242735_ERZ504527 | MGnify/ENA primary metagenome ERZ504527 (study PRJEB26092, sample SAMD00036230) | human gut metagenome | host: Homo sapiens | study: EMG produced TPA metagenomics assembly of...
CGAAGATGATGGGGATGACGCCAGCCTGATTGACTTTCAGCGGAATATGTGTCGAGTGACCGCCATACATCTTACGGCCGACGATACGTTTCGCATATTGTACCGTGACGCGGCGCTGACCCTGTGTGACTTCGATGACCACGACGATCATGAACAAGGCGATGACAGCAAAAAGCAAGGCCTGGAAGATGTTGATCGAACCAGCCTGGATGTACTTGTAAATCGTCATGCAGCCTTGCGGGAAGCGCGCTACGATACCGGCGAAGATGATGAGAGAAATGCCGTTGCCGATGCCGCCAGCTGTAATCTGGTCACCGAGCCACATGAGGAAACATGTGCCTGCCGTGAGGACCAGGGAGACCATGACGACCATGGCCCAGCTGTCGACGATGAGGGCATTGTTGACTTTCAGCGCATAGCTCATGGCGAAAGCTGAATCAGTGCCAGGACAACCGTGCCGTACCGCGTGACCTTCTGGATCTTATCACGGCCTTCCTGATTGTCCTTTGGCCCATTGTTCAAAAGTCGGAACGAGGCTGTCAGGCAGCTGATGATGATCGACGCAGTTGATGTACGGCGTGATGCTCATGGCCAGAACGGAGAACTTGCTCAGTGCCCCACCGGCGAACAAGTCCAGGAGTCCGAACAAGTTGCCGCTGCTGAAGAGATTTTCAATGACCGACGAATCCACACCCGGTACGGGGATATGGACGCCGAGTCTGAAAACGATGAACATGATAAGAGTGAAGACTGCCCGTTTCCGGAATTCCGGGACGTTCAGTACGTTTTGGATGTTTTCTAACACCGCAACTCACCCCTACTGTTCTGCTACCGGTTCTTCTCCCGGTACTACAACCTTACCGCCTGCAGCTTCGATTTTAGCTTTAGCGGATTTCGTGAAGCCGTTGGCTACGACAGTGAGTTTCTTTTCGAGTTCACCGTTGCCGAGGATACGGACGCGTCGCGGACATTCTTGAGGATGCCAGCTTCTACGAGAGCGACGGGATCGACAGTCGTGCCGTCTTCAAAGCGGTTGAGTACAGAAACGTTAACTTCTGCATATTCTTTAGCCCAAATGTTTTTAAAGCCGCGTTTCGGGAGCAAACGATACAACGGCATCTGGCCGCCTTCGAAGCCCGGGCGCTTGCCGCCACCGCTACGGGAGAGCTGACCTTTCATACCTTTGCCAGCCGTTTTGCCATTGCCGGAGCCGATGCCGCGGCCGACGCGGTTGCGTTTTTTCTTGGAACCAGGAACAATACTCATTTCATGAAGTTTCAATTCAGCGCACCTCCTTCTATATTAAATTTCTTCTACTTTTACTAAGTGTTCTACTTTGTGAAGCATCCCTTTGATCTGCGGGGTGACTTCTTTTACTACGCTGGAGTTCGTCTTGTGGAGACCGAGGGCAACGATGGTTGCGCGCTGGTCGCCAGGACGGCCTGCCAAACTCTTTACGAGTGTAACTTTAACCTGAGCCATCTTGTTATATCCTCCTTATTAACCGTAAATTTCTTCTACAGTTTTGCCACGGAGTTCAGCAACTTTGTTGACATCCTTCAAGCGGCCCAAGCCTTCGAGGGTTGCCTGAACCATGTTGTTCGGGTTGGAAGAACCGATCGATTTGGTGAGGATGTTGCGGACGCCTGCCAGTTCCAATACGGCACGGACCGGGCCGCCAGCGATGACGCCAGTACCTTCAGCAGCCGGTTTCAGGAATACTTTGCCTGCACCGAAGATACCCGTGATCGTGTGGGGAATGGAACCGTTCTTGAGAGGAACGGAAATCATATGTTTCTTAGCGTCTTCAACGCCTTTGCGGATTGCTTCAGGAACTTCGCCAGCTTTACCTAACCTGCGCCGACATTGCCGTTGCCGTCACCGACAACAACGAGGGCACTGAAGGAAAAACGGCGGCCGCCTTTAACTACCTTAGCAACGCGGTTGATGAATACTACATTTTCCTGTAATTCGAGACCTGCATGGTCAACTTTTGCCATGTGTTATTTCCTCCTTGATTAGAATTTCAAGCCAGCTTCACGGGCTGCTTCAGCGAGAGCTGCAACACGGCCGTGATAAATGTAACCGCCACGGTCGAAGACAACCGTCGTTGATACCTTTTCGATAGCCCGTTTTGCAACTAAAGCACCGACTAATTTTGCGCCTTCGGCGTTGCCGCCGCTGACGTTCTGACCTTTGATTTCTTTGTCCAAAGAGCTTGCGGAAACCAAAGTTACGCCGTTCTGGTCGTCGATGACTGAGCGTAGATATTGTTAAGGCTGCGGAAAACGTTGAGACGCGGACGTTCTGCCGTGCCGTTGATGTTCTTGCGTAAACGCCAATGCCGTTTCAAACGGATTGTGTTTTTACTCTTCTTCAAGGAATTCACTCCTTTCTAATTAAATGTTACTTATTTCTTCGTACCAGCTTTACCAGCTTTACGACGGACATGTTCGCCTACATAGCGGATACCTTTGCCCTTGTACGGTTCAGGCAGGCGGTAGCCGCGGACTTAGCAGCGAATTCGCCGACGACTTCGTTATCAGCACCGGAAATGGTGATCTGCGTAGCGCTCGGGCATTCGATGGTGATGCCGGCCGGAGCGTCGAGTTCGAGGGGATGGGAGAAGCAAGAGTCAAGGCAAGTTTTTTACCTTTCATCTGTGCTCTGTAACCAACACCGACGATTTCCAATTCTTTCTTGAAGCCTTCCGAAACGCCTTTTACCATGTTGGCAATAAGGGCACGGGTGAGGCCGTGTAATGCACGATGATTTTTATCGTCAGACGGACGTTCTACAGTGATGACGTTATCAGCCACTGTGATTTTCATATCCTGGTGGAGCGTACGTGTGAGTTCGCCTTTCGGGCCTTTAACGGTAATTACGTGGCCATCGAGGTTTACATTTACGCCTGCCGGGATATCAATAGGCATTCTACCTACTCGGGACATATTGACACCTCCAAAACGATTTACCAGACGTAAGCGATAACTTCGCCACCCAAGCCGAGTTTACGAGCTTTTTTGTCGCTCATAACGCCCTGGGACGTAGAAATTACAGCGATCCCCAAACCACCGAGAACGCGCGGGAGTTCTTCCTTGCCAGCGTATACGCGCAGGCCCGGTTTGGAAATTCTCTTGATGCCGGTAATTACTTTTTCTTTATTAGAACCATATTTCAACGTAACCTTCAGCGTTTTGCCTTCGTTTACGGATTCGTAGTTTTTGACGAAACCTTCTTCTTTGAGGATGTCGAGCACTGCAGCTTTCATCTTCGAAGCAGGGATTTCTACTTTTTCGTGATATGCCGAGTTAGCATTACGGATTCTTGTGAGCATATCCGCAATCGGATCGGTCATTGCCATAATCTAAAAACCTCCCTCCATGGAATACGTGTTACCAGCTGGCTTTTTTAACGCCAGGGATCTGACCTTTGTAAGCCAGTTCACGGAATGTGATGCGGCAGATGCCGAATTTACGCATATAACCGTGAGGACGGCCGGTTACTTTGCAACGGTTGTGCAGACGAACCGGAGATGCGTTGGCCGGCAGCTGAGAAAGTGCTTCATAGTCGCCTTTTGCTTTGAGTTCAGCGCGGAGCTTAGCGTATTTGGCAACCATTTTTTCACGTTTCTTTTCACGTTCGAGCATCGATTTCTTTGCCATGTATGTTATCCTCCTCTATTACTTTTCAAAAGGCATGCCCATCATTTTCAGCATGTCACGGCCTTCTTCGTCGGTCGTAGCTGTGGTAACGATGGTGATGTCCATGCCGCGAGCTTTATCAACCTTATCATATTCGATTTCCGGGAAGATAAGCTGTTCTTTCAGGCCGAGGGTATAGTTGCCGCGGCCATCGAAGCCGGTTGCACTGACACCATGGAAGTCACGGACACGGGGCAGGGTCAAGTTCATCAGTTTGTCGAGGAACTCATACATGCGTTCACCGCGCAGCGTAACTTTGCAGCCAAGGTTCATGCCTTCACGGATTTTGAAAGCTGCGATGGATTTCTTAGCTTTCGTGATGATCGGTTTCTGACCGGAAATGATGGTCATATCGCTAACAGCAGCATCCAAGGCTTTGGAGTTGGTAACAGCTTCGCCAACGGCCATGTTGATAACAACTTTGGTAACCTTCGGAATCTGCATTACGTTTTTATAATTGTATTTTTCCTTGCAAGCCTTTTACGACTTCGGAAAGGTATTTGTCTTTTAATCTGGACACTCTCAAGGGCCTCCCTTCTTATTAGATAGCTTTACCGCTCTTTACGGCTGTACGGACTTTGGTGCCATCGGCCTGCTGGACCATTTTGACACGAGTCGGTTTGCCGCTTTCAGGATCTACGAGCATTACGTTGGAAACATGGATTGCTGCTTCCTTGGTGATAATGCCGCCTTGAGGATTGTTCTGACTCGGTTTCGTGTGGCGCTTAACCAGGTTAAGGCCTTCAACTACGACACGGTCTTTTTTCGGATACGTTGCGATGACCTTGCCTTTTTTGCCTTTTTCTTTACCAGCGATGACGATGACCGTATCGCCTGTTTTAACGTGCATTTTCCCCATTGAGAACACCTCCTCCTTATAATACTTCCGGAGCCAGGGAGATGATCTTCATGAAATCTTTTTCACGCAATTCTCTGGCAACGGGCCCAAAAATACGAGTACCTTTCGGGCTTTTATCATTATTGATTACGACAGCTGCGTTTTCGTCGAAACGGATATAGGAACCGTCTGCACGGCGTAAACCTTTTTTTAGAACGAACGATAACAGCTTTGACTACGTCGCCTTTCTTGACAACGCCACCGGGTGATGCATCTTTAACAGATGCGGTAATGATATCACCAATGTTGCCATATTTACGATACGAGCCACCCATGACCTGGATGCACAAGATTTTCTTGGCGCCAGTGTTATCGGCAACATTCAACACAGTTTCTTGCTGAATCATGGCTTAACCTCCTAATTAATGAAGCTTATTTAGCTTTTTCTACGATTGTCACTACTCTCCAGTGTTTCTGTTTGGACAGCGGACGAGTTTCTTCGATGCGGACTACGTCGCCAACATGGCATTCGTTGTTTTCATCGTGGGCTTTGAATTTTACAGTCGAGATAATCGGCTTTTTGTACAGCTTGTGCTGTGTTTTATATTCTACAGCAACGACAACGGTTTTGTCCATTTTATCGCTGACAACTTTACCTACGCGGATTTTCCGTTCATTTCTTTCCATCTGTGCTTGTGACCTCCTTTTAGATTCCAATTATGGACGTTTCTTACGCCTGCGCTTTCAGTTCTGCTTCACGCTGTACCGTTTTGATGCGAGCGATCGTCTTTTTGACTTCGCGGATACGCATTGGATTTTCTAATTGGCCGGTCGCATGTTGAAAACGGAGGTTAAACAATTCTTCTTTCAGGCTAACCACTTTTTCATCCATTTCGGCAGCGCTCAGCGCACGGATTTCTTTAACCTTCATTTTATTCACCACCTAATTCCTGACCTTTAACAACAAACTTCGTTTTAATCGGCAGCTTATGGCCGGCAAGACGCATTGCTTCACGAGCAATTTCTTCGCTTACACCGCCCATTTCAAAGAGTACGCGGCCCGGTTTTGCAACGGCAACCCAGTATTCAGGAGCGCCTTTACCGGAACCCATACGAGTACCAGCCGGTTTTGCCGTGATCGGTTTGTCCGGGAAGATTTTGATCCAGACTTTACCACCACGTTTGATATAACGGGTCATAGCGATACGGGCTGCTTCGATCTGGCGGTTCGTGATCCACGACGGTTCGAGAGCGACGAGACCGAAATCGCCATGAGCAACTTTATTACCACGATGTGCCTGGCCTTTCATGCGGCCACGGAACTGTTTACGATATTTAACACGTTTTGGAATTAACATTATGCTTCACTCCCTTCGCGTTTCTTCGGAGCTTTCTTAGCTTCCGGGAGGATTTCACCTTTGTAAATCCAGCATTTAATGCCGATGCAGCCATACGTCGTATGAGCTTCAGCAAAGCCATAGTCGATGTCAGCGCGGAGCGTGTGCAAGGGGATGGAACCATCGCGGAGGCTTTCGCTGCGAGCGATTTCAGCACCGCCAAGACGGCCGGAGCACATGATCTTGATACCCTTAGCACCCATACGCATCGTACGGCCAACGCACTGTTTCATAGCGCGGCGGAAGCCGATACGGCGTTCGAGCTGGCTGGCAACGTTTTCAGCAACCAAGGTTGCATCCATTTCGGCCTGTTTGATTTCAGCAATGTTTACGTCGACGGTCTTCGTCGTGAAGGCTTTCAACGCTTTTTTAATATCTTCAATACCTGCGCCGCCACGGCCGATGACCATGCCCGGTTTAGCAGTATGGATAACCAATTTGATGCGTTTTGCAGAGCGTTCGATTTCAATGCGGGAAACCCCTGCAATGTATAACTGTTTCTTTAAGAATTCACGGATCTTAACGTCTTCATTTAAGAGTGCAGCGTAATCTTTTTCTGCATACCATTTTGCGTCCCATGGTTTGGAAACGCCGACGCGGAATCCATGGGCATTAACTTCTGACCCACTACATTTCCCTCCTTATGCTTTTTCGTCAACAACAACCGTCAAATGACTGGAATGTTTGAGAATTTTGAAAGCCTGTCCACGGCTGCGCGGATGAATACGTTTCATCGTGGAATCCTGGTCAACAAAGATTTCAGAAATGAACAATTTTGCAACGTCCATATCATTGTTATGTTCCGCATTAGCAACGGCACTGCGCAAAGTTTTTTCAACTACACGGGAACCCACTTTCGGAGTGAATTTCAAGATAGCGAAAGCTTCGCCGACGTTTTTGCCCCGAACCAAGTCAGCAACAATCCGAATTTTACGGGGAGCAATGCGAATGTGTTTCGTAACAGCTTTTACTGCCATTTATGTTACCCCCTTATTTAGTTACTTTTTCGGCTTTAGCATGACCCTTGAACGTACGAGTCGGTGCGAATTCGCCTAATTTATGACCTACCATATCTTCCGTGATATAGACAGGTACATGTTTACGGCCGTCGTGAACAGCGATGGTGTGGCCGACGAAGCTCGGCAGGATCATCGAGGCACGGGACCAGGTTTTGATTAACTTTCTTTTCGTTGGCTTCGTTCATAGCGTCGATTTTCTTCAAGAGATGGTGTGCTACGAATGGGCCTTTTTAATGGATCTGGACACTTAGTTATCTCCTTTCCTCAACACTTATTTACGTCTCTTCACAATGAATTTATTGGAAGCTTTCTTAGCGTCGCGATCTTAACGCCATAAGCAGGTTTACCCCAAGGAGTAACCGGACGTTTACGACCAACAGGAGCTTTACCTTCGCCGCCGCCATGCGGATGATCGCACGGTTCATGACAACACCGCGGTTGCCCGGACGGATGCCCTTCCAACGGGAACGGCCGGCTTTACCGATGGTAATGTTTCATAATCCGTATTGCTGACTACGCCGATCGTAGCGCGGAGCGTACGTGTACCTGACGAAGTTCGCCGGACGGAAGGCGGAGCAGTGCATAGTTGCCTTCTTTAGCCATGAGCTGAGCCGATTCACCAGCAGAACGGACCATCTGGCCGCCTTTGCCGATTTTCAGTTCAACGTTGTGTACGAGTGTACCGAGGGGGATATTCTGGAGCGGCAATGCGTTGCCGACTTTGATATCCGATTCCGGGCCGCTGTAGACGACGTCGCCAACTTTAAGGCCGTTCGGAGCGATGATATATTTCTTTTCGCCATCTGCGTAGAACAGAAGAGCGATGTTGGCAGAGCGGTTCGGATCGTATTCGATCGTCGCAACTTTTGCCGGGATGTTATCTTTAATACGTTTGAAGTCGATCAAACGATAACGGCGTTTGTGACCACCGCCTGATGGCGGACAGTCATACGGCCGCTGTTATTACGACCGCCCTTATTGGTTACTTTAGCCAATAAGGATTTTTCCGGTTTAGACGCCGTGATTTCTTCGAATGTCGAAACAGTCATGAAACGGCGGCTAGCGGAGTACGGTTTAAATGATTTAATGGCCATTGTAGTGCCTCCTCCTTATTCGTTAATTCCTTAAGCTCCTTCGAAGAATTCGATGGTTTCGCCTTCCTGAAGGGTTACGATGGCTTTCTTGTAATCCGGGCGCTTGCCGATGTATTTACCCATGCGCTTGAATTTGCCCATCGTGCGAAGTGTTGCTACGCTTTTAACTTTGACGCCGAAGACGGTTTCAACAGCTTTACGGATTTCAACTTTATTAGCACGGAGCGGTACTTTGAATGTGTATTTGCCATCAGACATCATCATGGTCGTTTTTTCAGTGATGACCGGTTTCAACAAGAGATCATGCATGTTCATTATGCGAGCACCTCCTCAATCTTAGCGACAGCGCTCTTCGTAACGAACAATTTCGTGTAGTGGAGCAGATCAAAGATGTTGACGCCAGTCGTAGAAATGGCTTTAACGCCTTTGATGTTGCGTGCGCAACGTTCTACGACTTCATCGTTGTCGGTGATGAAAAGGACTTTTTCACCAGCGAATTTGAAGTTGTTGATGAGTGCGACGACTTCTTTCGTCTTCGGAGCTGCGAGATTGATTTCGTCGAGGACGAACAATTCGTTAGTATTGACTTTATCGCTCAAAGCGGATTTAACGGCGAGGCGACGAGCTTTACGCGGCATTTTCTGTGCGTAAGAGCGCGGATGGGGACCCAGATGGTGCCGCCACCAACCCACAACGGGCTGCGGTTACTGCCTACACGGGCCCGGCCGGTTCCTTTCTGTTTCCAAGGCTTTCTGCCACCGCCGCGAACGAGGCCGCGAGTTTTGGTGGAATGTGTGCCTAAGCGCTGGTTGGCGAGCTGACGGAGAACGGCCTGACGCATAACGGCTTCGTTCACTTCAACGCCAAATACGCTATCGTTCAATTCGATTTCACCGGTCTGTGCACCGGCAATATTATACGTGCTTACTTTTGGCATTATATTTTATCCTCCTTCCTGTAGACAACTATTAGCGGGGTTTTACGGTATCGCGAATCATAACCAAGCTGCCTTTAGCGCCCGGGATGCCGCCTTTAACCAAGATCAGGTTCTTGTCCATATCGACTTTAACGATTGAAAGATGAAGAACGGTTGCCTGGTTGCCACCCATTTGTCCAGGAAGTTTTTTACCCTTGACGACTTTACCGCCGCCACCACTGGTCATAGGTCCGAGAGAACCGGGTTCACGATGAGATTTAGAGCCGTGACCCATCGGTCCGCGGTGGAAACCGTGACGTTTGATAGTACCTGCAAACCCTTTACCTTTGCTGGTGCCAATTACGTCGACGAGATCGCCGCTTGCGAAAATATCAGCTGCCAGAGTTTGGCCTACCGTATATTCCGGCGTATCTGTCAAACGGAATTCGCGAAGATACTTAACAGGAGCAACGCCTGCTTTGTCGAATTGACCCTTAACGGGTTTTGTCAGATGTTTTTCTTTGATTTCACCATAGCCGAGCTGAATGGAGTTGTATCCGTCCGTATCAACGGTCTTGACACGTACAACTACGTTCGGGGAAGCTTCGACGACGGTTACAGGGACGACTGCGCCTTCTTCAGTAAAGACCTGAGTCATACCTAATTTTTTTACCCAAAATAGCTTTAGACATAATCGCACCTCCTCCTATAATTTGATTTCGATGTCTACGCCTGCCGGCAGATCGAGTCTTGTCAAGGCATCAACGGTCTTGTTGGATGCTTCGAGAATGTCGATCAAGCGTTTGTGCGTACGGAGTTCGAACTGTTCACGAGAGTCTTTGTTGACATGGGGAGAACGAAGAATCGTGAAGATGTTCTTTTCTGTCGGAAGCGGAATCGGTCCGGATACCATTGCACCGGTACGTTTCGCCGTGTCGACGATTTTCGCCGCGCTCTGATCAAGCGTTTTGTGATCGTAAGCTTTGAGGCGAATACGAATTCTTTCCTGTTTTGCCATTACTTAATTCCTCCTAACGTCTATTTCCTTGAATAGACTGCTCCATAAGAGTTTCCCCGCAAGGCGGGCAACATCTTATATCATAGTTTAGCGCGCCGCAGAGGTATTACCCTGTTGTCGCGTACTTACTTAGTTTACTACAAAAAGGCGCATCATGCAAGGAGTTTTCTATGTTTTTGAGAAATAATCGAACCAATTTAACATGGGTCCCATGTCGTTGCATCATGCTAAAGGACTTGTCGCATGACGACAAGTCCTTTAAGTTGTTAGCAGTTAGTGGCTAGTGGTTAGCGGCCCGGCTCTCCTGCTAGGAGACTGTCAGCGCAG
>ENA-OQAN01001442-OQAN01001442.1-human-gut-metagenome-genome-assembly--contig:-NODE-1442-length-10297-cov-2.768535_pt1 | contig 10297 bp, 13 predicted proteins | sample MGYA00242735_ERZ504527 | MGnify/ENA primary metagenome ERZ504527 (study PRJEB26092, sample SAMD00036230) | human gut metagenome | host: Homo sapiens | study: EMG produced TPA metagenomics assembly of...
CCCTGACACACCAAGTCCACGTCTCCGTTTTCAGAAACCTTAATAAAATCTTCTGTTTTTCGGCAGGGAAAAAGAAAGATTTAGAAGATTCGCAGAGAAAAAAACGACCATATAGGGCTTCACGGGTGTTCCTATATGGTCGTTTTCTTTCAGCATCGTATTTTTGTCATAAACGAATTTTTTATTCAATCATCATGCATCGCCGAAGGAGAAAAAGCGGTATTTTTCTCTTACAGCCTCTTCATAAGCTGCCATAATATGCTCTTTTCCAGCCAGTGCCGATACCAGCATCACCAGTGTGGACTCCGGCAGATGGAAATTGGTGATCAGTCCGTCGATCATCTTGAAGCGGTAACCCGGATAGATAAAGATCTCGGTCCAGCCGCTTCCGGCTTTTAAAATGCCGTCCTCGCCGGTTGCCGACTCCAGAGTACGGCAGCTCGTTGTTCCGACTGCGATCACACGGCCGCCTGCTGCTTTCGTATCGTTGATCAGTTTTGCCTGATCTTCTTCTACCACATAGAACTCAGAGTGCATGTGATGCTGGGTGACATCCTCCACTTTCACCGGACGGAAGGTGCCAAGGCCGACATGCAGGGTTACATGGGCGATCTTTACACCGGCATCCTGTACCTGCTGCAGAAGCTCTTTTGTAAAGTGCAGTCCTGCGGTCGGAGCGGCTGCGCTTCCCTCGTGTTTCGCGTATACCGTCTGGTAGCGGTTCTTGTCCTGCAGTTTGTGTGTGATATACGGCGCAGCGGCATTTCACCAAGCTGATCCAGAATTTCTTCAAAAATGCCTTCATAGTGGAACTGGATCAGGCGGTTTCCTTCATCCACGATATCGACTACTTCGCCTGTCAGAATTCCGTCTCCAAAGGATATTACGGTTCCGACCTTGCATTTTTTGCCCGGTTTTACCAGCGTTTCCCAGATGTCATTTTCTTTTCTCTTTAAAAGAAGAATCTCAATTGCCGCATCCGTTCCGACCTTGGAACCATAAAGACGCGCCGGAATTACCTTCGTATCATTGATAACCAGACAGTCGCCTGGTTTCAGATACTGCAGAATATCACGGAAATGACCATGCTTATATTCACCTGTCGTTTTATCCAGATGCATCAGGCGGGAAGCGCTGCGGTCTTCCAATGGATCCTGTGCAATCAGTTCTTTTGGCAGATCATAATAAAAATCTGATGTTTTCATTTGTTTCCTCCATTCTATGGCAGCCGGCATGATTCGCCGGATTTGCTCTGTTCATTCAACTTTTTTTGCCCAACGGATCCATTATAGCATTTTCCGTACTTTCTGACAAGGAATTCTCTCGAATCCCAATCATCTCCTGTGTGGTCTACTCGACCACTGCCCGGCTTCCTACACCATCCCGGCTTCGATTTTTCGTCACAATGATTTTTTTCTCAATCCGCTCTTTTAACTTGGGCACATGAGAAATAATTCCGACCAGACAGTTTCCATCCGCCAGACCTTCCAGTGCTTTCACCGCCTGATTCAGGGACTCTTCATCGAGAGAACCAAAACCTTCGTCCACAAACATGGAATCTAACCGGATTCCTCCTGCATACGACTGAATTTCATCTGACAGGCCAAGTGCCAGCGAAAGCGATGCCTGAAACGATTCGCCGCCGGAGAGCGTGCGGACACTCCGCTCCGTTCCGTTATAATGGTCAATCACATTCAGTTCCAATCCGGCTTTTTCTTTCTTATTCGTGCCGTCTTCCTGCCGTTTCAGCTCATACTGTCCCTGGCTCATCGTCAGGAAACGCACATTGGCTTTTCGCAGAATCCGGTCAAAATACGCCATCTGCACATACGTTTCCAGTTCAATCTTTTGCTTTCCGCTCACATTTCCACATGCGGTATCCGCAAGCGCATTGACCCATTTGTACTCTTCTTCCACGGTCTGCATCTGACTTTGCTGATTCCGAATGGCATCATATGTGTTCTGATTCGTATTTGCCGCGTGATACTGCTCGTTATAACGCTGCTCCAGAACCTGTTTCTGTTCGGAAAGTCCCCTTAAATCTTCCTGTAATTCTGTTTCTGACGGGAGCAGCTGTTCCTGTGAATCCGCTGTTTCTAACGCCTGAATCGCCGTAAGCGCCGCCTGTACTTCCGTCAGTTTTTTCTGTATGGCATCCAGTTCCTCTTTTGCTGTTTTCTGTGCTTCTTCCAGCCGTTTTTTCTGTGCTTCCCAGGCTGCAATATGTTCCAGAAATTCTGTTTCTTCTTTTCCCGCAAGCTGCGCCTCTTTTTCCCGGATCCTTTCCAGCAGTGCTTTTCTTTCAGCCTTTTGTTCCGTTTCCCGCAGCTCTTTTTTGCGAATTTCCTGTTCTCTTTGCTCCGTTTTCTGTGTTTCTTCCTGGATTTCCTGTCGGATCTTTTTCAGTTCCTCCTGTTCTGCAAGAATACATTGTTTCTGTTCTGTCAGTTCTTTTCGCTTTTGTTTCAGCCAGTGCTGTTCCCATACAGACCGAATCCACAGTTCTCTTTCCGCATCTGCAAGTTTTTCTGCGATTTCCGATCCCGTAAATTCATTTATCTGTTTTTTCACCGTTTCTGCACTTACCAGATCCTTCAGCTGCTCCTTCCCATCTCCAGGCCTGCCTTCGGATTTCGCTCCTGTTTTCTGCTGATCCTGTTCTGCCCAGATCGCTCTCTGCTCTTCCAGATTTTCCAGCAGTTTCTCTTCTTGTTCCTTCCATCTCTTCCGATCGCTTTGCAGTACTTCAAGACGGCTCCGCACCTTCTGCAGCCGCTCATGATCCTCTTTCCGCTCAGCTTCCGCTTTTTTCTGCCGTGCGATACATTCTGCACGGCGGCTCACCTTTGCCCGCGTGGCAGCAATCTCTCCCTCACACTGTTTCTGTCTGTTTTTCCGGAAGGAAATCACCTGGGCAATCTGATCGGCAGGGAGTTTCTGACCTCGCTCTCCCCTGGACCTTTCTTTGCGCAGGATTCTTTTTCTCCATAAAAGCAGTCGTTTTTTGCGCCTCCGCAATTTCTTTTTCCAACTGTTCTTCCAGTGCTCTTTTGGTTCCTTCTGCCCGGCCAAGCTGTGTCTGTTCCGCTGCAATGGTCTTTTTTATGCTTTCCAGTCTTTTCTGCTGTTCTGTCTGTCTTTTTTCCAGTTCCGCATATTCCATCTGACGTACTTTCTGTGTTTCTTCTTCCTTCCGAAGCTGCTCTGCCTTCTCGACCGCTTCCTGTTGAAATAAAACATCCGGCATCTGCGAAAGTCGCTTCTGTTCGTGTTCTTTCTGACTCTCTGGCAGCTCTTTTAACAGCCATTCCGTTAGCTGTGCACGTTTTTCCTGTATCTGTCTGCTGCAGCTGCCCGCAGCCTCGCTTTGTCCCGCAGCTGCTTCCTCCTGCATCCGAAGTTCTTCTTTCTTGTGATCCAGCGTTTCTTTATCTGGCGTATGTTCTGCTCGTCTGGCAGGCTGCGGATGATGAATGGCGCCGCAGACCGGGCATGGTTCTCCCTCTGTCAGTTTTTCTGCCAGAATTCCCGCCTGTGCATCCAGAAATAAAGATTCCATCGCCTGATATGTTTCCCGTAAAGCATCTCTCTTTTTGATTTCACGCTGGTATGCACTTTGCTTTTCTTCCAGTTCTTTGCGTCCCTGCTCCCAGCTTTCCAGCAGATTTTCCAGCATTTCCAGCTTCTGGTGGTATTTTTCCTGCTGCAGCGCGGCTCCGTCTCTTTCGGCAGATGTTCTGCCGTTGTCGCGATATCCGCCTGTAAGTTCTCTTCTTCCTTTCGCAGTTGTGTCACCTGCGCGGCAATCTGCGTCCTTTCAGCCGTCGTTCTCTCCAGCTGTTTTTTCGTTTCTTCTAAAGTGTGGATTTTCTGTTCCAGATTTTTCTTTTCATCCAGCAGTTTTTCGCAGACCTGATCCTGCCCGGCCAGTCTTTCTGCCTCTTCGGCTGCCCTGGCCGCTGTCTCCTCTGTTGCTTTTATTTTTTTACAAAGAACGCTTTCCTCTTCTTTGTTTGCCGCTTCCTCTTTGACTGCGCCTGCAATTGTCTCGCAGTATGCTTCCATCTGCTGTATCTGCCCTGCGGCATACGCTTCTTTTTGTTCCGTCCGTGCAAGTTTCACCTCCGCATCAGAGAGACGTTCTTCCCGTGCTTTCTTCTGTTCCAGGACTTTTTTTGCACGCTCCTGCTCTGTCTGAAGCTGTTCTTTTGCTTCTGTTGCTGCCTGCAGTTCCTTTTGCAGCTGTGTCATTGCACTTTGCTCCTGCTGCACTTTTCGCAGCAGTTCCAGACACACTTTTTCTTCCCGAATCTGCTCTTCCAACTGCTTACAAATCTCTGCCTCTTTCTCTGCCTGTTCACTTCTCTTTTTCTTTTCTTCTTCCTTCGGAAGCAGAGTCTCCCATTCTTTTTCTTTCTGCTCTTTCTCTCTTTGTCTCGTCTGTCGCTCTTTTATTTTTCCCAAAAGCTGGTTTTTCTTTTCGATCTCTTCATTTAGCGTACTCTGCTCGTCTTGCAGCGCCTTTAATTTCTCATCGTCCCATTCGATGCAGCGTGCAAGCAGTTCCATACCGCGCATAACCTGGCCGTCGAATTTATTTTTCTTCAGCCGGTCAAACTCTTTTTTCCATTCTGCCTCTTCCGGGCAGACAACATTGTCCAGATACTGGCTGATGCTGCGTTTCTTTTCATCGTATATTTTCCAGCGCTCCTTTGCTGCTTCCCGCAGGCGCTTCTGCAGCTCCTGATAAATCTCTGTGTGAAACATTTTCCGGAAATTTCACTCCGATCCGCTGTTCCTGTCAGCAGAAGCTTCTGAAAATCTCCCTGCGCAATCATCGCAATCTGTCGGAACTGACGCTGATCCAGCCCGAGAAGTTCTGTCACTTTCTTTGTCACTTCCGAAGTTTTCGTAACCGGCTGCCGCTCATCCGGAAAAATCAGTTCTGCATTCGCTTTCTCCATCGTCATGCCCTGTCCGCGGTCCTTCGGACGCAGATATTCCGGGTTTCTCTTCACCGTATAGTCCTTTCCCTGATATGTAAACGTAAGCTCTACGAAGGTACGCACCTCCGGTTTTGCATACTTACTGCGGAACATTTCGCCTTTCCGGATTTCACCGCTCGCTTCCCCGTAAAGCGCAAACGTGATGGCATCAAAAATCGTTGTTTTTCCCGCGCCGGTGTCCCCCGTAATCAGATACAGACCGCCGCCCAGCCGGTCAAAATCAAGTTCCATCCGGTCCGCATACGGTCCGAATGCACTGATGACTAATTTCTTTGGTTTCATGCCTTCATCCCCCGTAACAATTCTTCCACCAGCGCTTCCTGCTGTGCGGTCATGCTCTGATTATTCTGCAATTCATAAAATTCCTGGAACAGTTCCAGTTCTGATTTTTCCTCCACTCGTTCCGCCGTGCCAATGTCTGCAGCAGACCGGGTTCTTTTGTTATCGTACTCCAGGCGCATCAGGTTCGGATAGATCGTTCGGAGTTTTGCCATTCCATCCGGCACATCTTCTTCATCCGTCAACGTCACCAGAAGGTAATCCTCACAGTCGCTGTTCTCATAAAATGTTTTTGCCGTGACTTCCAGATACGTCCCCCGGATTTTCCTGAGATCGTGCAAGGGCTTTAATGGAATTGTTCTAAGCTCCACCGTTCCTTTTTCTTTTAATTCGATCACCGTAATCGATTTTTCCTGTCCCGCTTCCGAAAAAGAATATTTCAGCGGCGAACCGCAATAGCGAACCGTGTCTCTTTCCACCTTCTGTGGGCTGTGGATGTGCCCCAGTGCAGCATAATCAAACTTTTCAAACAATTCTGCCGGAATCTGATCCAAGTCGCCAACCTGCAGTTCTTCTGCATCACATCGTTTTGCCCCGGTTACAAACTGGTGGGCCAGAATCACATTTCGATCCTGTTCATCAACCAGATCCTGTTCCAGTGCAATCCGAACTGCATCCGCTGTACACATTACTTCTTCCGCACGCTTCGGCAGGGCATGGCGCACCACCGCAGGCCGTAAAAACGGAAGCAGATGAATCCACACCGTGCCATACGCATCCTGCAGCGGAATTTTCTCTATCGTTCCATTGTATACCTTTGAAAAATAGATCCCGCTTTTTCCCATCAGGCTGGATCCAAATGCCAGACGCTCGGCTGAATCATGGTTTCCACTGATGATAAAAGTGGGAATCCGATTGGTGGAAAGCTCTGTCAGAAACGCGTCAAAAACCTGAACCGCTTCTGCACTTGGAATCGTACTGTCGTAAATATCTCCGGAAAGCAGTACGCCATCTGGTCTCTCTCTTTTTGCAGCATGCAGAATCTGCGACAAAATGTACTTCTGATCCTCGATCATCGAAAATTCATTGACTCGCTTTCCGATGTGGAGATCGGATAAGTGGAATAATTTCATAAGCGCCTCCCTGTCATTTTCCATGGTATTGTAATCTGCAGGGCCCGCCACTGGCAGCCCCCTCCGAACGTAAAACAACAAAAGCCCCTGCTTTCGCAGGAGCTCTCTCTTTCGTAGCGAGAGGGGGATTCGAACCCTCGACACCGCGGGTATGAACCGCGTGCTCTAGCCAACTGAGCTATCTCGCCATACTATATTTTTAGAAGTATGGGGCCTACAGGGCTCGAACCTGTGACCCTCTGCTTGTAAGGCAGATGCTCTCCCAGCTGAGCTAAGACCCCATATCTGTTTTCTAGCAGTTCTTACGTCCTGCTGACAATATGTATATTAGCACGCTTTGTTATGTTTGTCAACGATATTTTTTGAAATTTTTCAAATTTTTTCTTTTGTTTCTACAATACCAGCGATTTCATGTCCTTCCGGCATACGCTGTCTTTAACTATCCAAAGTTATTTTTTCTATGCATCTTTCCGTTTTCTCATCTCTTCCAGTTTCTGGTTCATGCTTTCCGCCACCATATGGTCATTTACATATACGATCAGATTCACCGTAACATAAACTCCAATAATCAAAACCTCCATCAGCACATACAAACGCCCATTTAATGCGGTATGAACCGAAACAATACGATCCGCATTTACAATCGTTGTCTTTGATGCACGCTTCATACATTTTCTTGTTATTTTCTCTTCCAGCTGATACAGTCTGCTTTTAATTTCATAAAACTTATTTGACGTATAAGCAAACACCTTGTTTTGCACTGCCTCGAAATATAAAATATCTTCTGTTCTTATGGAAACACATTCTTTCTTTTCTGTGTATCCCCGGATAGATTCCCCTTTGCTTCTTACATACTCTTTTATTTCTGCAAATTCTTTCGTAAAATTTACATATTCGAGTATAACGCCCTCTTTTTCCGGGTCATCGATCTCTCTTTCTGTAATATTCATAACTGTCTCTTTTCTCATTTTTTATTCATTCTATAGTCGAAGGATATATTTACTTCCCATCTTTCTCCGGAAGAGCTGTCATGCACAAAAAAATAATTCCAAATACCACAACACATCCAACCATAAGCATCACCATCTGATTTACACTTACTACAGACCCCTGGAACTTCGGGTTACAATCCAGTGTATCACGAATCGCAGTAATCATTTCTTCTGGCAGCTGATTGTTCTCCATCTCTTCGAAGATTCCACGGAGCATATGATTTTTCAACAGAGAAGTTCCGTAGGTACTTGGCAGATACGACAGTACTTTCTGCAGGCCGCTGCCGAAATTTGAAATCGGCATGTAAGCTCCGCATAAAAATCCATACCCGGCACTTACGATCGTTCCCACTGCGGATAACTGACCCTGGGTTGTCAGTGGAAAACTGACGATGCTTGACAACGTGCTTCCAAAGAGTACCAGTAAAATTTCATCGAGAAGAACCCAGAATACATCTACAGCGCTCATATACCAGCCCATTTTGTACATATAGCCAAGGCATAATACAAGCGCAAGCCCATTTACCAGCAGGGAATTGACTACAGTAGATAAAAAATACCCAAGATAAAGCTGTGCTTTGCTGATTGGCGATACATTAAAATCTTTCCTTGTTCCGTTTGCCCGGTCCTGTACCATCGTAAGATTCACGCAGAATGTCACAGTCACACAGCTGACTGCCAGAAGAGCCGCGGCAAGCTGTGCGGCCACCGTTCCATCGATCAGTTTGTCTGAGATTGTAATCATGTCCGGGATCGCGGACACAAAGGAATCTCTGTATACGTTTGCCAGAAATGTAGCATACAGCAAAATCAGAATTCCCGGAGTAATTAAAGCCGAAAAAAACATTCCTCTGTCTTTAAAAAACAATTTTCTGTTTCGACTTATAAGTGCAAATACTGCCTTCATCTGTGCTCACCTCCCAATGTTTTTCCGGTTACAGCAAGAAATACATCATCCATTCTGCCCTTTACCACTTCATAATCACGGAATATTTCCTGATGTTCCACGATCAGCCGGGTAGCCTCTGCGGTATTTTTTACTTTTAACTGATAGCCATCCCGGATCTTTTTATACTCTCTGCCCAGTGTTTTGATTTTCTTCTTCTGTCACACCATAAACAGACATAGTGTCCTGCACATACTCATTTTTCAGCTCAAAAGGAGTTCCTTCTGCCACGATGCTTCCTTTATCCAGAATCACCACATAACCGGCATTTGCAGCTTCTTCCATGTAGTGCGTAGTCAGAAAAACTGTCAGCTTTTCTTCCACTCGAAGTTTTTTCAATGATATCCCAGATCAAAAGCCGCGTCTGTGGGTCAAGTCCTGTCGTTGGTTCATCTAAAATCAGAAGTTCGGGCCGATGCAGCAAGGCTCTTGCAATATCAATTCTTCTTCTCTGTCCGCCGGACAGTTTTCCGACCGGCCGGTTCAGATAATCTCCGAAATCAAAAATCTCCACCAGTTCCCGCAATCTTTTTTCAAACGCTTTTCCTGTTATTCCATAAAGCGCTGCTCTGTTTTTCAGATTTTCCCTGACGGTAAGTGGCTTGTCCAGCACACTGTCCTGAAATACCACGCCAAGCATTGTTCCAACTTTCCTTCCGATCTTATCCAGATCTGTGCCCTGGATCTGAACCGTTCCGCTGTCTTTGTGAAGCTGCCCGCAGATGATCGAAATCGTTGTGCTCTTCCCTGCCCCGTTTACACCAAGGAATGCAAAGAGCTCTCCTTTTTTCACCTGAAAACTCAGATCATTGACTGCTTTTACATCACCAAAGCTTTTCTTTAAATGAGTGATTTTAATCATATCTGTTTCCATTACGCCTGCCCTCTCCTTTGATTTCTTTGCTGTTCCACATAAAAAATATCAGACAATTTCAATTGATACAAAACGTGATTTTTATATCCACATACCGATGTTTGTCCAAATACAGCTTCCCGAACATTCTGCACCCAGGATGCTTCCCTGTTGTGGCAATATACCATAACATGTTCTTCCTGCTTTGGATCAATCTGTTCCACCTCACATTTCATCCATCTCACCCCCAGTTATTCCTATTTCTTTTATATATGATTTTACAGCATTCGTCCAGTCTGCATGATGTGAAATGCAGAAATTCGCGGGTAAGATGCCAATTTCTGTTGTCTGCTCGTCTGGCGCATAGGAATTCATAAAAATAAGTGGAAAGCCATGTCAATGGACATGCAACTTTCCACTTATTCATTTTCATAAATTTTTTAATCCAGTGCTTCCTCTCCGTCATTACACGTGTCTACCTCATAACCTGCCTGGTGCAGACTTTTCGCAATCATATCACATAATTTCTTCTCATCTTCAACAACTAATAATCTCAATTTATTTTTCTCCATTTTCTTAACAGGAATTTTACACCCTCTATTGTACAATGCAAACATCGAAAGGTCAATAAACGGACTTTGAACATTGAAAGGAGTATTTTAATGAAATCTGAAAAAGCAACACAGATTCTTTTACTTGCAGCCGGTCTGGTGTTTTTCCTTGTCGGGATCTTCCGCGGAGAAGCAGCGGTTGTTCTTAGCAAGGCAATAAAATTATGTATGGAGTGTGTAGGAATTGGATAAGAAAATGAAATCAAACAAAAACTTTCTGGCCCGCTTCCGCGGATGGATTCAGGCAGCTGCTACACTGCTGACCAACATTCACATCCCGAATCTGTTGAAAGGGAAATTTATCAGGGAAATGTAAAAACGATGTGCGTCCCGGGACTAAACTGTTACTCTTGTCCTGCCGCCACAGGTGCTGTCCGATTGGAGCTTTTCAAGCCGTGGTCGGTTCTTCAAAATTCAAATTTACCTACTACATCACCGGATTTTTCATCCTGTTAGGTGTTCTGTTAGGACGGTTTA
>ENA-OQAN01001443-OQAN01001443.1-human-gut-metagenome-genome-assembly--contig:-NODE-1443-length-10294-cov-1.817449_pt1 | contig 10294 bp, 14 predicted proteins | sample MGYA00242735_ERZ504527 | MGnify/ENA primary metagenome ERZ504527 (study PRJEB26092, sample SAMD00036230) | human gut metagenome | host: Homo sapiens | study: EMG produced TPA metagenomics assembly of...
AAAGCCACCAACAGAATTATCCACATGTAAATGAGTAGCTTGTCCGCTTGTACGATCCTCTTTCATTGCTTTGACAGAAGCCTGAAATACATACTGATCTCCCATCCAAGCCCAACGGTTCTGAAGATTATATTGCTCTACTTTAGGCATATCCAAGAATCCATCTCCATTATCATCATGCGACCTAGTACTATTTTCATAATGTGCCAATACTCCAGTACTCAGTCGGCTATTCAAATGTACATTAGCATCAAAATTAGCCTCATACTTCTCTTTACTGCTAGCAAAAAGATTGACATTCAAGGACTGGGTAGTTTGAGGCTTCTTAAAATTCAACATTTATCTGTCCGGTAATCGCCTCATAACCATTCTTTACAGATGAACTACCCTTGGACACCTGTATGCTTTGCATCCATGGGCCGGGAATATACCCCAAAGCAAAAGGAGCGGATGCTCCACGATAATTAGGAATATTCTCTGTCAGCATTTGTACATAAGTTCCCGAGAGCCCAACAATTTAATTTGTCTGGCCCCTGTGGCAGCATCAGCATAGCTTACATCTACAGAAGGGTTTGTTGTGAAACTTTCACCCAAGTTACAACAAGCCGCCCGAGCCAGTTCCGCACTTGAAATCATATCCTGATTCAACACACTGGAACGGGATTTTACAACTCCTATCTTACGTTCCACCACTTGGACCTCATCCATCATTACACTACCTTGTAATATGATAGCCAGCTCCTTATGATCATTTTCAACCACAATCGTATCATTCTCATATCCTATAAAACTTACTACCAGTTTTTTTGCACCAACAGGCTGTTCAATAGTAAATGTCCCATTCTCATCTGTGACAGTTCCATTTGTTGTATTTATCCAAAAGACATTGGCAGCAACAACAGGTTCACCTTGGTTGTCCTTCACCATTCCTTTTACTTGAGCGCTTACAGGCATCAAATGCCACAGAAAAGCACCTAAGAAAACTATAAATTTCATGTTTTTATTTTTCTTTATCTGTTACACACTTATACAAATTTAGCAATTCCTCCCTACTCAAAGAGTTATCTTACTAAATCAAAAGTGTACAAATAAGATTCAAATACCCTCTTGGAGGCTGTCGACACAATGAGGTATCCGTATAGCAGCTCTCCTTTTTTACAGAAGACAACAGATCGAAGTTTATACTGTATGCATTGAATATCAAATGAATAACGGACAGTGTTACGTTGTCCAAATGAAGTGATGTACCTAAAACAGGCAAGTTAATTTTCTGGATTTTCACGCTAGAACAAGGAACATCTGATGACTTCCGCTCCATCATCTTGTCATGATGGCAAGAACATCCCGAACCAGATTTCACGTTTTTATTTCCAACATCACCACATCCGCAAGTACATCCATAATTGGAAATATCCACCACTGTCAATAATGCCGCATCCTTATCAGCGCACTGATAGCAACGGGACTGCACAATAGGTATTCCGACTCCCATATATATAATCATGGAAGAAAGAAAGATTGAGAATAATATGTAATGAAACTCTTTCATTGTTCAAATTGCAGTCCACCAATGTCATATACTACATTCGGGTTACAAAGATAACGACTTTTTTCTTTTGCTCCCAAACGGCATTTAGCAATATTCCCTAAATTCTATCCCTGAAGAAAACAAATATTGTATAAATACTATATAATCCCGTGATTATCCGTATCTTTGTAACGAATTAGATATTTGAAAATAAATGAAGACATTTGAAGAGTTAGGCGTTTCCCCGGAAATACTAAAAGCAATTAAAGAAATGGGGTATGAAAACCCCATGCCGGTACAAGAAGAAGTAATACCGTATTTATTGGGGAACGGCAACGACGTAGTAGCCTAGCACAAACAGGGACTGGAAAAACAGCCGCATTTGGTCTGCCGCTTATCCAAAAAATTGAAGTAAAAAAACGTGTGCCTCAAGCACTTATATTATGCCCCACACGTGAGTTATGCTTGCAGATCGCAGGTGATCTGAATGATTATTCCAAGTATATTGATGGACTGAAAGTCCTTCCTGTATACGGTGGCTCATCCATCGAAAGCCAGATACGCATGTTGAAGGCAGGTGTACACATTATTGTAGCCACTCCCGGACGACTGATTGACCTGATGGAAAGAAAAGTCGCCAAACTGGAGACCATTGCCGATGTAGTAATGGACGAAGCTGACGAGATGCTGAATATGGGATTTACCGACAGCATCAATGCTATTCTTGAAAAGGTTCCCGAAGACCGGAACACTTTGATGTTCTCAGCTACCATGAGTCCCGAAATCTCGCGTATTGCAAAAAAATACCTGCACGATGCGAAAGAGATTACAATCGGTACTAAGAATGAAGGCAGCAAGAACGTAAACCACATTGCCTATCTGGTACACGCCAAAGATAAATATGCTGGCATTAAAGCGAGTTGTCGATTATTATCCACAGATTTACGGTATTATTTTCTGCCGTACCCGTAAGGAAACTCAGGAAATAGCTGATAAATTGATTCAAGATGGTTATAATGCAGATTCTCTACACGGCGAGCTTTCACAAGCACAACGTGACTTGGTGATGCAGAAATTCCGTCAACGTCATTTACAGCTTCTGGTTGCTACAGATGTAGCTGCCCGCGGTTTGGATGTAAATGATTTGACACATGTCATTAATTATGGCCTGCCCGATGATATAGAAAGCTATACTCACCGTAGCGGACGTACAGGACGTGCCGGCAAAACCGGTATTTCTATCGCTATCATCAACCTGCGTGAAAAAGGAAAAATGCGCGAGATAGAACGTATCATCAACAAAAAATTTATCATGGGTGAAATGCCTAGCGGTAAACAAATCTGCGAACAACAATTAATCAAACTGATCGATGATATAGAAAAGGTAAAAGTGAACGACGAGGAAATCGAGTCCTTCCTACCCGGTATCTATCGCAAACTGGAATGGCTTTCGAAGGAAGACTGATAAAGCGTGTAGTATCGATGGAGTTCAACCGCTTCTTGGAATATTACAGCAACGCTCCGGAAATAGAAACTCCCAGCATGAACGACCGCCGTAGCAACGTGAACCGAAAGGACGCAAAGACCATGGTAGCGCCCGTGAAAAGACAGAACGCAAGGCCGAGAAAGGATATACCCGCCTGTTCCTGAATGTGGGAAAGACAGATGGTTTTTATGCCAATCAAATCATTGAACTGATTAACCGCAACATGAAGAAGCAACGTACCACCATCGGGCGAATAGATCTGATGCAGAATTTCTCTTTCTTCGAAGTAGCAGAAAATCAGGCACAGGATGTTATCAAGGCATTAAACAAGGTCAATCTGAATGGCGGCCGGAAAATTGTAGTAGAAGTTGCCGGTGACAATAATGGCAAAAACGACAATGGCGAACGCAGGAGCAGTGCGGCAAGGAATGCTTCATTCGGCAAAAAAGGTGACAGGTCCAATAAAAAAACGACCTCAAAAGAAGGAAAAACTAGCCGTGCGGAACGTGGCTACATTGAAGAACGAGGCCCCAAAACGAAAGACGACTGGAAACAATTCTTTAACAGCGATAACAATAAGAAAAAGAAATCCAAGAAATAAGGAATCCAACTTAATGAAAGAGGATTGGACATAGTAGAAATATGCAAATAACATCCACTTCTCTTGAATAATAGCGGAGTATGCGGAAATTGAAACAACCTGTCATTTCAAGGATATTACGGCAAATAATATAATAAACCCAACAGATTTATTATATTATTCGAATATCCTTGTTTACATCGAATTAATATTAACAGATTTTTTACTATCTTCCAGATGAAAGATTATATGATAAGCTATCTATCGGAACTTTGACATACTCAGCTCCCTATCATTTCATACTTTTCCTTTAGTCTTTCAATTTCAGTTCATCGATTAAACAGGAAGCTTTCCCATATTTTTCAATCATGTAAAGAACATAGCGGATATCCACCCCGATACAACGCTGCAAATTAGGTTCAAAAACAATATCTCCACTCATTGCTTCCCAATTCCCGTCAAAAGCAAGACCTATTAATTCCCCTTTTCCATTAAACATTCCACTACCGGAATTCCCTCCTGTAATATCATTATCCGAAATAAAGCAAACATTCATATTACCATCCCCAGCAGCATAACGTCCGAAATCCTTCCTTCTCAAGCATTCGACTACAGAAGGAAGCACATCGAAATCACTATCTCCCTTATACTGCCTTATCTTGTCAAAAATTCCTTTTGTCGTGGTAAAATAAGAATACTCAATAGCATCTTTCGGTGAGTAACCACCCACCATGCCAAAACTCAGACGCATAGTAGAATTAGCATCCGGATAAAACACCCTATCTGCCTCCATCTCACGCATTGCTTCATTTCAGCAAACGTTCATTTTTCTCAATATTCATACTAGCTTCTTCCACCGACTGATTGAATTCATAAAATTTCACCAACATATCGATGGCAAAAGAAGCCGCAGGGTCATCAAACAAGACATAAGTGGTATCTCCTCTCACTACCTGTTTCAAAACCATGTGGTGTCTTTAAAGAGGAACGAGTATACAAATCATCTACATAAGCTTGGTAATCACCTTTAAAATCTTTCTCTATCAATGAATAAACATCAGGTAAAAATTCCTTGCCTACCTCAGTTGCATATTCTTTCAACATAGCCACAAAGACTTGTTTATCCACACTTATATCCATATTGGCATAAATCTCCAACAATTGCCGCATATTACGCTCCAAATCACTCTCCTCTGCCTCAAAATCAAAATTCAGTACAGCTAAGGCTGCCGTAATCAACTCCGGTCCATTGGCAAATGTTTCTCCAAAATATGCCATAGCCCGTGCCGCATTTCTACGATTACGATAATTTAACTCCAGTTCAGTCAAAACCCTTGCATATTTGCTTCGTTTATCAGGTTCCCGACGAACCCATTCTTGCAATTGGCACTCCAAAGCTTGTTTTTTCTCTATCACTTTCAATTCTTTTACCGCTTGATTCATCCCTATACTATTCTTCCAATAGTTAGAGCTTTGTGCATACTTGGAAGCATATTTAATGCGGATATCATCACTTTTTTCCATTGCATTTTTCCAAATAGCTTGCTTGATGGTACGAACATTAATCATGGCGGCATTATCCGTATTGACTCTTTCGTCTATCCCAAATGAAGATAAATACCTGCTGGTAGAACCGGGATATCCCATAGTCACGCAAAATGATCCCTGTTCATACCCTCCCAAAGAAACAGGAGCAAAATAATCCGGATGATAAGGCACATTCTCCGGAGAATAAGCTGCCGGTTGATTATTCTGATCAGCATAAATACGGAAGACAGAGAAATCCCCGGTATGGCGGGGCCATACCCAATTATCTGTATCTCCGCCAAACTTGCCTACAGAAGAGGGAGGAGCAAATACCAAACGAACATCATAATAATCCTTATACACAGATAGATAAAACTCATTGCCACCATAAAAAGGAGTTATCTCAGCACGCAGCAACGTATCATTCGCCACAGCTTCCTGAGCAATCAATGTGGAAATAGAATCTACAATCAGTGCACGGTCATTTTCCTTTGTTCCGACTGGAATAGCTTGCAACACACGCTCCGTCACATCCTCTGTGCGTATCAGAAAACTGACAAATAAATCCGGATTAGGAAGCTCCTTACTTAAGGAATCGGCTACAAAACCATCTCGCAAATAATCATGCTCCACAGAACTATGCTGCTGAATGGCATCATACCCACAATGGTGGTTAGTAAAAACCAAACCATCCGGAGATACAACAACACCCGAACAAAAACCTCCAAAACTAACAACAGCATTAGCCAATGCTTTTCCACCAGGATTATACAATTGTTCAGATGAAAGTTCCAACCCCATTTCTTTCATCACTTGTTGAGTTTGTTTGCTAAGACAACAAGGAAGCCACATTCCTTCACTACCCCATATATATAAAGGTAGGAAGACTAGCAGCAACAGTAGTTTTTCATGGTTTTATTCTACAATTAATTTAAGTTTTTTTGCTCCGACACGTGCTTTCAACCATTCGGATATTTTTTCTTGTTCTTTCTCAATGGGTCTTTTACTGAATTTCATCAAGACTATTGTCAATGTATCCGTTTTAGTTGAGTCCACCTGTAATTCCACAGTCTTTGCCATAGCTATGGCTTCTACTGTAGGATAAAGTACTTTAAGTTCAGGAATTATTTTTTTATCTACAGTATTATATGCAGCATATACTTTAAGCTCGTTTTCCAAAGACTTAATTCTCTCCTGCTGCTCCAGTAAACGTTTTTCACTATTCTTATAGAAATCCTCCATCACTTGGGCCTTTATACTACCAATATCCATCGCATCATTATTCATTCCTTGAAGAATAACTAGTTTAGTACCTGCCAAATTAAAATGTTTCAAATTATCCCTTGCGGTTGCTATTTCTGTTTCCGGGACCTCATTGCCTATTAGCACAACACGTATTTCCTTCTTCTCAAAAGAAATCTTCCGGTCTATTACTTGAGTATTATTAAAATCCAATTCTTCATTAATAAAATTATTGGCAGAGGCCTCATAAATAGTGCTTTTCACAATACCATAAGTCAAATAAATAGCAGGACACATGGTGGCTAAAGTAATAACAATGATATATTTTTTGACTAATTTTTCGCGCTCCTTATCCACAAATTCCTTACGTTGGAAATGCATGACACGTACCCCGATAAAAGTAGCCAAACTGATAAATACTGAATTAATAAAATACAAATAGAATGCACCTAAAAAATAAAGTAAATTTCCGGTAGCAAGCCCGAATCCAGCAGTACACAAAGGCGGCATCAAAGCCGTAGCAATAGCAACCCCTGGAATTACATTCCCTTTCTCCTTTGTAGACAAAGCGATTATACCGGCTAAACCACCGCACAAAGCTATAAGCACATCATATATGGTAGGAGAAGTACGTGCCAGCAACTCCGATTGTACTTCATCCAACGGAGTCAGCGAAAAATAAAGGGTAGCTGTAATCACACTAAATACAGTTGCCACCAAATAACTTTTTAGAGAACGCTTCAACAATTCAAAATCATTCTGTCCAATAGCTAACCCTACTCCCATTATCGGTCCCATCAGCGGAGATATCAGCATGGCACCAATAATAACTGCCGTAGAATTCACGTTCAAGCCCAATGAAGCTATAAAAATTGCGAAAATAAGAATCCACAAATTAGTTCCTTTGAACTCAACACCATTACGAATACTTTCTACAATCAAGGCTTCATTGTCCTTATCCTTGCGCAAATCAAGATATTCACTAAAGAACTGCTTTATATAGGGCACATTCTTTAAATTATTCTTCAGGTCACTCATTGCTATTTCTTTATGTATCGGTTTATAACAGGTATTTGCTGTAAGGGGAAATCCGTTTTCACAATATATGCCACAAACAATAACAACAGTAATGTACGAACACCCAACAACAAGAATATATTTTGAATAGGAAGATAAACTGAAACAATGTAAAGTACCAGCGCTAACACCACATAGTTACCTATTGCTTTCAAATCATAATTAATAGGATATTTTTTCTGCCCTACAAAATAAGAGAGAAGCATAGCTACTCCATATCCGGCAAAACCCGCCCAAGCACACGCCATATAGCCAAATACCGGAATAAGGAAAATATTTATCAGAATAATGATACTGCATCCCACCAGTGAAAAATAAGCTCCCCATTTTGTTTCATCAATCAGTTTATACCAAAAAAGAAAGATTGAAATAAATACCCATAAACATCTCGGCAGCCATGACAATAGGTACAACCTTAAGCCCTACCCAGTAATCACGTCCTAAAATATAACGCAGTATATCAAGGTAAAACATAACAGCCAAAAAAAGCCAGCAAAGTGAAGATAATGAAAAACTTCATCGCTTTGGCATACATTTCCCGACTATCCTTTTCTTTACTCTTACTAAAAACAAACGGCTCGTATGCAAACCGGAAAGCCTGTGTCAGCATGGCCATGATCATAGCTATCTTACTGGCTGCTCCATAAATACCCAACTGGATAGTCGCCTCCGCCTTATCAGGATAAACAAACGGAAAAATAATTTTATCAGCTACCTGATTTAAGATTCCGGCAATACCCAGAATCAGAATCGGGAAAGAATAATGCAGCATACGCCGCAACAACTCCCTGTCCAGCACATATCTGAAGCCCACCAATTCTTTCCACATACATAGCATCACCAAAGAAGTACAAGCCAAATTTATAGCAAAAGCCACTCCGACATTCTCTCCCTTCATACCTACAAAATAAGCGATATTCAAGACAATGCTGGCAAAAATGAACAACAATTTCAATGCAGCAAACTTAACAGGGCGTTTCTTATACCGCAAATAAGCGAAAGGAATAGCTTGGAAAGCGTCCATTGCAACTACAATCAGCATCATCCCCATATACCACGGATGCTCTCCATATCCCAAGAAACCTGCTATGGGATACAGAAAAGAAAGACAAACAATTAAAAACAAGACCGCAGTCGCCCCCACCGAAAGCAAAGTAGTGGAATAGACACGCATCGGATCATCCACCCCCTTATTGGCAAATCGGAAAAAGCCGGTTTCCATACCATATGTTAAAAGCACCATCAACAAGGCAGTTATAGCATACATATTGGTAATGACACCATAGCCCCCCGATTCCACAGGCAAAGCGTTGGTATATATCGGTACTAACAAATAATTCAGGAACCGCCCGATGATGCTACTCATCCCATATATGGCTGTTTCCTTGGCTAATGCTTTTAATCCTGCCATCTTCTAATCATCAAATAATGTCTTCTGACTATTATAAATGCTCCGTCCCAAGTGTATATAGGCCAGTTCCGTGACCTCACGTCCACGCGGAGTACGTTTTAAGAAACCTTCTTTAATCAAAAAAGGTTCATAAACCTCCTCTATTGTTCCGGCGTCTTCACCCAAAGCGGTTGCAATAGTAGTCAGCCCCACAGGACCTCCCTTAAACTTATCTATAATAGTACATAAAATCTTGTTATCTATCTCATCCAGTCCATATCTGTCAATGTTCAAGGCTTCTAAAGCAAACCGGGCAATTTCCATCATCAATGCCTTCCGGAAACCTTTCACCTGGGCAAAATCACGGACACGCCTCAACAACGCATTTGCAATACGGGGCGTTCCACGGCTGCGCGAAGCATCTCACCCGCTGCTTTCATGTCACAAGGCACATTCAATATATTAGCAGAGCGACGGATAATGCTTGTCAATACATCATCGTCATAATACTCCAAATGAAGATTAATTCCAAAACGGGCACGCAAAGGCGCAGTCAGCAACCCACTCCTGGTAGTGGCTCCAACCAAAGTAAACGGACTCAGCTCCAACTGGATACTACGCGCCGAAGGTCCCTTGTCTATCATTATATCAATACGATAATCCTCCATGGCAGAATACAGATATTCTTCTACCACAGCTCAACCGATGTATTTCATCAATAAAAAGCACATCATTGGGTTCCAAGCTGGTCAGTACTCCCGCCAAATCCCCCGGTTTATCCAGCACCGGTCCTGAGGTTACTTTAAAACCTACTCCCAGTTCATTGGCAATGATATTACTTAAGGTCGTCTTGCCCAAGCCAGGAGGTCCGTGCAAAAGAACATGGTCTAACGCCTCGGCCCGCAGACGCGCCGCCTTGACAAAGATGCGCAGATTATCTACCACCTTATCCTGCCCACTAAAATCTTCAAAATTCAACGGACGTAAGGCATTCTCAAAATCGCGTTCTTTAGTTGTGAGCTGTTGCTCGCGTATATCAAAATTTTCTTCCATTTTTTTGTTTATGACACAAAGGTACAAAAGATATTATTATTATAGAAAGAAAGATGGAGGAATTCATTTTCAGTCCCTCTATGGTCCTTCTTTTCAACATTATTATTGTATTAATTATTATTCATTATGGGAATTACATTAGGAAAGAAACAATTGAACAAAGGAAGAGTTTCGCTTTATTTAAATTACAGTTATAACGGAAAACGCCGCAAAGAGTATTTGGGTATCATTCTGGATGCTCCTACCAGTGCAGAGCGAAGAGCGGAGAACAAAAACAAGATACTAATTGCCAGGCAGATAAGAGCAAAAAAGGAACTAGAATTTCTTATCCGATTGATAATCATCTGAACGATATAGAAAATACATTCAATGATATACTTCAACAGATAAAAGCAATGTTCCGAATTTCTA
>ENA-OQAN01001445-OQAN01001445.1-human-gut-metagenome-genome-assembly--contig:-NODE-1445-length-10292-cov-1.864634_pt1 | contig 10292 bp, 11 predicted proteins | sample MGYA00242735_ERZ504527 | MGnify/ENA primary metagenome ERZ504527 (study PRJEB26092, sample SAMD00036230) | human gut metagenome | host: Homo sapiens | study: EMG produced TPA metagenomics assembly of...
AGAAAGTTCCCCAACCATATCTCACTGCAACGAGATGCATTACTTTGTCTGAAGTAAGCTCCAGCTTATTTCCTTTTATAACAGCCTGTGCCGGATAAAAACGCTCATCTTCTCCGGATATGAAAAAGCCTTTTACATCACCTCCATCAAGAGTTTTCAAGCCACCTTCCATATAATCAAAGCTCAATATCACTCTGCTCCCGTCAATCTTCATCTTTTTATATACAGGACCTGAATAAGCCACGTTTTTCCCATACTGCTTTGCCAATGCCCATGCAGCCAGCCGTTCGCCTGCCACACGTTTGTTACGCGGATGAATATCCGTAGAATCGGCAGCATCTACCACAACAGCCATTCCAACATTTTTCAGTCCGCTCTCGCGCCAGGTCTTCAACTGTGCTTCGCGAATCTCGGCCGGCTGTCTGTAATGAGGAGCTATCTGCATAAAATAGAAAGGCATGTCTAATTGCCCCCACCGTTCACGCCAGGAATTTATCATATTGGTGAAAACCTGCTGATACTTTTCAGCGCGAATAGAATTGGATTCTCCTTGATACCAGATGTTTCCTCTTACCGTATATCCGGCAATAGGAGCTATCATTCCGTTCCAAAGCGTAGAAGGTACTTTACAATAGTCTTTATTACGTTTCACATTTTTCAAAGCAAACTGCTGAAGGACATCACTATATAGAGTATCATCTTTCATTACTTCCATAGAAGTCCACGATTCAGCATGTGTACCTCCCCACGTAGACTGAATCAACCCGACAGGAACTCCCAGTTCGTTATGCAGTTTCTTTCCAAATACAAACCCTACAGCCGAAAAGTCACGTATATTTTCGGGAGAACAGACAACCCATTTACCAGTACAGTCATCCTGTTCTTTTTCGTGGGCCAGCTGATGCTCTACATGAAACAAACGTATTTCGGGATAATCTGCATCTTTCATTTCTTCCGCTTCACCCAGCATACCGGTTTTCCACTTCACCTTCGGGTCATGGGCTACGGGAAACTCCATGTTAGACTGTCCTGTACAAAGCCAGACTTCACCGATCAATACATTACGTATAGTAATGACATTTTCTCCTTTAACTGTCAGGGAGTGATTGTCTGACGCTTTGGGTGTAGATATATATACCTCCAGCGTCCGTCTTTTCCAGCCGTAGTGCTAATGCTTTTTTCATTCCAGGAAGGTGCAACCGAAATATTTTCACCTGGAGCAGCCTTACCCCATATACAGACTTTGGTCTGTGCCTGCAGAACCATATTGTCGGAAATAATGGAAGGGAGTGTCACTTTAGCCTCAACCGAAGATATACCCAGTAACATTCCCATACATAGACAATAGAATTTTTTCTTCATCGTGTTTTTAATAGTTGTTCATTATTCAAATAGTACAGACGCAAATATACAGGCTGAATGTATATCTTTCCATATAAAATAGTACGTTTACATGGAAACTGATTCACAGGCATAAAAAAACATCCTGATATTTCTAAAAAAATTGAGCAATTTTTTTCAAAAACATCAGGACGTTTTTATATAAAAATTCACGTTCTTTTTTTTAAAACTGAAACAGAGCTACCAGCACTATACGATGATTGAGTATAGAATGAGAGTTTATTGCTTTTGCTTTCGCATCAAATTCATCGCCATACCAGGCATTACAGAGTGAATACTCCGCCCCGAATTTCCAGTGAGGAATATTATAAGTAAGTTCAGCTGTACCGGTAAACAACTGGTCGAGCGTTGTTCCTGTTCCTAATGTACCATAAGGAACTTCTTCGGTTGCACCCAGATTTTTCAGATAACCAAAGAACAAAGCCGGACGCCATTTCTTTCCATAAGCCACATTCACCCATGTAGAAGATGTACGCAACGGAGAGTACTGCTGTTTTCCCGTCACCTCATCGATACTGGTTATTCCATATCCTCCCACAGTACTTGTCTGAGTCAGATTAGTTCCCAATACAGTTTTGGCAGATACCAGCCAGTTCTCCTTTGTATACTTCACATGAGCCTCTCCGGAGATACCTGTTACACGTTCATTTACGAAATAAACCGCGTCTTCAGTTTCTGATTGTGTACGAGGAGTAATAGAACTTACATGCAATCCAGCTCCGGCTATCAGTCCCGGACGTTTATAATCTACCCCCAAATAAAATTCAGGAACACAGCTCTTTTTCATGAATTCCTGGCTTTTCTGGGTAGAGGTTTCTCCCGGTTTATTAGTTTTAGGACCAACAGACAAGTATTGCGACTGCCAGATAGCAGCAGCAGTAAGCATAAAATTATTAGAAGTAAAACGATAGCGAATCTGAGGAGCACGGCTAAACGGTTGGTAAGGTGCACCCATATTCAAATTCAATATTTCAGGAGCGACATCACCATACAGCGGATGCCAGGTCTGTCCTACCAGAAGCGCTGATTTGCCCCAATCCAGATTAAAGTAGACATGACGAATACGGAACAACGAATAAGTAGTACCCGAACCACGGAAATCAACTTCTACTTTAGCCGAGGTCTTGGCTTTACCTAACATCGGGCCTGTAACATCTACCCCCAGACGAGTATATAACGTATAAAAATTACCATTACCTACTCCATTCAAATCGTGTCCGTTCGGATCCAGATTTTCATCCAGCGGGTACATATAAAACAATCCGTCTACAGTTTCCGAATTAGACCGGGTGTTATAGAACAAATCTGTACGTACCTGACCATAAAACTTATAATCAAACCCTTTTTTCTGTGCAAATACACTCCCCGAAACTCCAACGAGCAAGGCGAGTGACATGAATACTTTTTTCATCACTATTTAGATATATAATCAGAAATAAAAACCAAATCCTATCTTAAAACCAAGCTTACTGTATTCCGAACAGTTCGAAAAACTCAAGTCATAATATACAGCCGGTTCTACGGTAATCGTCCCATTCAAGAAAAATGCATACCCCAGCTCCGGAGTCAGACAGACAAGATCTTTACGATTTACACTATTCGACAAATGTTTATAAGCCAGGCCTAATCCACCATACAAGCCACAGTTAGACAAGTAATATCTTGCTCCGGCTCCTACACTTGTTTCATCCATACCGTGTTCTACATACTCTCCCTTGAAATTAACCAGCACCATCAGTTGTCGACAACAAAAGCTCCGCTACCAACCTGGAAACCAAAGTTAGTTCCTTCGTATTTGCTATGCGAGAGATTCAGTCCGGTAAGAGAAGTATTCAGATACCATTTTCCTTCTTCGAATTGAGCATGTGCATTGATACAACTTATCAATAAAATAAATACAAATAATAATTTCTTCACCATAAATATATTTTAAGAATTGATTGTCGCAAAAGTAACAAAAAAACGCCATGAAATAATATTTTGCCACGGCTTTTTAGCAATTCACCAGCTCTGTCAGAAAAGCCTTGCCGATATAAAGAAAAAAGTCTTGCCGCAACTGACTATATGAGATGACATATCATCCTTAATCAGTAGCTGCAAGACTCTGCTATCCTTTGACCAAGGATATAGTAAAAAATTAAATAACGTTTTTTCTCCTTCTTATACCAGACAGCAAACCAGATTATTGCAATCAGCACACAAACAGCACCGAGAGGATAAGATATACTTTCAGATAAGGCAAGTCCTTCTGGAGCTATTAATATATAGGTAGAACATACTGCCGTCATGAAAAGAGCAGGAATAAGCGTTACCCAATAGTTTTTCTTTTCATGTACCAGCCATACGGTAATTGCCCACAGTGTGAAAACAGACAAAGCCTGATTGCACCAGGCAAAATATCGCCATATAATCTTAAAACCCTCTGCATCGCCAAAGCTGTACAACAGCAATGCAATAGTCACAAGGAATATAGGTATGCAGATAAGCAAACGACGACGAATACTGCGTTGCTCTACATGAAAGAAATCAGCAACAATCAGACGTGCAGAGCGCAATGCTGTATCTCCACTGGTAATCGGTGCAGCCACAATACCAAGTATAGCCAAAATACCTCCGAAGGTTCCCAGCCAGTCCTTCGAAATATCAGTAGCTACCTTCGCTCCCGAATAGGCAACTCCAGTTGCTTCATCTACAATACCGTTTTCATGGAAAAAATAAGTGGCCGCAGCAGCCCAAATCAAAGCAACAATACCTTCGGTCACCATTGCTCCATAAAAAATCGGACGACAATGCTTTTCATTGGTGATGCATCGTGCCATCAACGGAGACTGCGTAGCATGAAAACCACTAATGGCTCCACAGGCAATGGAAATAAACATCATCGGGAAAATAGGATTCCGTTCATATTTTGTTCCGAATCCATTCCACATTTCAGGCAAATCCGGACTTTTTACATACAGCATAACCAAAATTCCTACAGCCATGAAAAGCAAAGCAAAGGCAAACAATGGATAAATCTTACCGATAATCTTATCAATCGGCATCATCGTTGCCAATATATAATAAAGGAATATCACGATAACCCAAAAATAAACATCAAGAGAAGCGGGAGTCATACCAGCCAATAATTCCGCCGGTCCTGAAACAAACACAGCTCCAACCAATATCATCAACAGAACTGTAAAAACACAGGCTACCTTTCGGGTTCCGCTTCCCAAATATCGTCCTATAATCTGTGGCAGACTTTCGCCCGAATTTCGAAGTGACAGAGTTCCGGCCAGGAAATCATGTACCGCGCCTGCAAATATAGTACCGAAAACAATCCAAAGATAAGAGGCTGTACCAAACTGCGCTCCCATAATAGCACCGAAAATTGGTCCGAGACCTGCAATATTCAAAAACTGGAATCATAAATATTTTCCATGTAGGAAGAGGTATAAAGTCTACCCCGTCGGTCATAGTCAGTGCCGGAGTCTTACGGTTGGGGTCGGGAGCAAACAGTTTATTGACATAACCTCCGTAAATCCAATAACCGACTACTAACAGAATTAAAGCTATACTAAAAGTTATCATAATAAAAAGTATTTAAGTGAGCGCAAAAGTAATAATTTAAAAGAACATATTGCTATCTTTGCAAAACTAAAAAACGAAATTATGTGACAACAGACTTATAACTATTTACATTGTTATTTTGGGGTTCATTATTCCCCTGTCCGGATATGCTCAACCCAAATATGAAATACGGGCAACCTGGCTCACCACATTGGGCGGACTGGACTGGCCTTCGCATAAAGCAACATCAGCCAAAACTATCGAACTTCAGAAACAAGAATTATGTAAGACACTTGATGCACTGAAACGTGCAAACTTCAACACCGTATTGTTTCAGACCCGTTTGCGTGGAGATGTCATTTATCCATCTGCCATAGAACAGTTTACAGAATCCTTAACCGGACACGAAGGAGGAAATCCCAACTACGATCCACTGAAATTTGCCATAGAAGAATGTCACCGCAGAGGTATGGAACTGCATGCATGGATTGTAACCATCCCTATAGGAAATACCCGACAGGTTAAGCTTTTAGGTAAAAAATCTGTAACACGAAAACAGCCCTCCATCTGCAAGCTATAATAAAGGGACATGGTATCTGGACCGGGAAACCCTCAAACAGATAATTATCTTGCAAGTATTGTGCGCGAAATTGTTTCCCGCTACGATATAGACGGCATTCATCTCGACTATATCCGATACCCGGAACGGGCATCAGACTTCCCGACCAGAGTACGTATCGCAAATATGGCAAAAAAGAATCTTTACAGCAATGGCGCAGAAATAATATCACCCGCATTGTGCGGCGTATTTATACAGAAACAAAATCGCTAAAGCCCTGGGTAAAGGTAAGCAGTTCTCCTGTTGGAAAATACAACGATACCAAACGCTATCCTCAAGGGGATGGAATGCCTATGAAGTCGTTTACCAAGATGCACTCCAATGGCTGAAAGAAGGAATACACGATGCTTTATTCCCGATGATGTATTTTCAGGGAAATCATTTTTATCCGTTTGCCCTCGACTGGCAGGAAAATAAAAACGGACGATGGATTGTCCCTGGGTTAGGTATTTATTTTCTCCACCCCAAAGAACAAAACTGGCAGCTTGATGAAGTGGTACGGCAAATCTCTTTTTTGCGTAATATAAAACTCGACGGACAGGCTTACTTCCGCAATCGTTTTTTGGTTGACAATACAAAAGGAGTGTTCGATGAACTGAAAGAGCATTTCTACACACAACCTGCTGCCATTCCTGCTATGACATGGATAGACAGCATAGCTCCTTCCGTTCCGGCAAATCCCGTCTTTATCCCGTTGGATAAAGGAGTAAAGTTAAGCTGGAATGCATCTACCGATAATTCCTCCGTTCCGGTATATTATCGTATATATGCTTCGAATACTTATCCGATAGATATCACACAGGCCTCAAACCTGATTGAAATAAGAACTGACTCTACGCAGTATATCTTCTGTCCCGAAGTTCCATGGCAAGAACGGATATATTGGGCAGTTACAGCCGTAGACAGGTATGGAAATGAAAGCCAGCCTCTGGAAATGAATCAGCCATTCACGACAAGCTACGTAACAAAACAAGAAAAACGATAGGACATAAGCAAAATAATCCGTACTTTTGCACATTTCAATTGAACAAAAACAAACAAATAATATCTCATGAGCAATCAACGATACATGCAGCGCGGTGTTTCCGCATCGAAAGAAGATGTGCATAACGCCATTAAAAACATTTGACAAAGGTATTTTCCCTAAGGCTTTTTGTAAAATTATTCCTGATATTCTAGGTGGTGATCCGGAGTATTGCAATATCATGCATGCTGACGGAGCCGGTACTAAGTCGTCTTTGGCTTATTTATACTGGAAAGAAACTGGTGACTTGTCTGTTTGGAAAGGAATTGCACAGGATGCCTTGATTATGAATATCGACGACTTGTTGTGTGTCGGAGCTGTAGACAATATCTTGGTATCGTCAACTATCGGACGTAATAAACTGCTGGTTCCGGGTGAAGTGATTTCGGCTATCATCAACGGAACAGACGAATTGCTTGCCGAATTGAGAGAAATGGGAGTAGGTGTTTATGCAACAGGAGGTGAAACTGCCGATGTTGGTGACCTGGTTCGTACTATTATTGTCGACAGTACAGTGACATGCCGCATGAAACGTGCTGATGTAATTGACAATGCAAATATCCGTCCGGGAGACGTTATCGTAGGTCTGGCTTCGTACGGACAGGCTACTTATGAAAAAGAATATAACGGCGGTATGGGTAGCAATGGCCTGACAAGTGCACGTCATGATGTTTTCTCTAAATACCTTGCAGAGAAGTATCCGGAAAGCTACGACAAGGCAGTTCCAGAAGAATTGGTTTACAGCGGCAACTTGAAATTGACAGATGCAGTAGAAGGCTCTCCGCTGGATGCAGGAAAGCTGGTTCTCTCTCCTACCCGTACTTATGCGCCTGTTGTTAAAAAATTGCTGGATGCTCTTCGTCCGCAAATTCATGGTATGGTTCACTGCTCAGGTGGTGCACAAACTAAAGTATTGCATTTCGTTGGAGACAATTGTCGCGTAATCAAAGACAATCTCTTCCTGTACCTCCATTGTTCCGCACTATCAAAGAACAAAGTGGAACCGACTGGGATGAAATGTATAAGGTATTCAATATGGGACACCGTCTGGAAGTTTATTTGTCACCGGAACATGCTGAGCAGGTTATCGAAATCAGCAAATCATTCAACATCGATGCTCAGATAATCGGACGTATTGAAGAAAGCGATCATAAAGAGCTGATTATCCGTAGTGAATTTGGAGAATTCAAATACTAACTAATAAGAAAGCTTACCATAGTCATAAATAATAAAGTTCTACAATAGCCATCTTAACAAAAATATCTATTCGATGACTATTTCATTCAGGAACAATTATTTTATGGCAGACTATGGTAAGCTTTTGTTTTGCAAAATAACAACATTATATATTAGAGAATTAATAAACTAACACTCTTTGGAATATGGCAGAAAACAATACCATATTAGAAAAATTGGATGGATTAGTAGCTCGCTTCGAAGAGGTATCAACCCTGATTACCGACCCGAACGTTATATCTGACCAGAAACGATATGTAAAGCTGACGAAAGAATATAAAGAACTGGGAGATCTTATGCAGGCACGCAAGGAGTATCTGCAGTGCCTCAACGGATTGGAAGAGGCTAAAATGATGATGGCAGAGAACGATCCTGAAATGAAAGAAATGGCTCGCGAAGAAGCAGCTGCTTGCGAAGCTCGTCTTCCACAACTGGAAGAAGAGATTAAGCTTCTGCTGGTTCCTGCTGATCCGCAAGATGATCGCAATGCTATTCTGGAAATACGAGGTGGTACAGGAGGAGATGAAGCCGCTATTTTCGCAGGGGACTTATTCCGTATGTACTCAAAATATTGTGAATCGAAAGGCTGGAAACTGGAAGTATCTAGTGCAAACGAAGGAGCTGCCGGAGGTTTTTAAGGAAATTATTTGTTCGGTAACAGGAGATAAAGTTTTACGGAACTCTTAAATATGAGTCAGGAGTACATCGTGTACAGCGTGTACCGGCTACTGAAACTCAGGGACGTGTTCATACATCAGCCGCTTCTGTAGCTGTACTACCCGAAGCAGAACCGTTCGATGTAGAAATCAATGAAGGCGAAATAAAATGGGATACATTCCGAAGCGGCGGTGCTGGTGGTCAGAATGTAAACAAGGTAGAATCAGGAGTTCGCTTGCGCTATAATTGGAAAAATCCTAATACCGGTGTAGTGGAGGAAATTCTTATCGAGTGTACAGAAACCCGCGACCAGCCTAAGAATAAGGAACGTGCCTTATCACGTTTGCGCACTTTCATCTATGATAAAGAGCATCAAAAGTATATCGACGACATTGCATCTAAACGTAAAACAATGGTCAGCACAGGAGATCGTTCTGCTAAAATCCGCACATACAATTATCCACAAGGACGTATAACCGATCACCGTATCAATTATACGATATACAATCTGGCAGCTTTCATGGATGGAGATATCCAAGATTGTATCGACCATCTGATTGTTGCAGAGAATGCAGAACGATTGAAAGAAAGTGAGTTGTAATAGCTGATTTTTCACTAAAATGCTAAGGCACTGGTTACAAAAAACAATTCAGACCTTCAATGGGGCGCTCCAGATTAATCTGAAGCGTTTTCCCATTACTTTATTCTTTATTTTATCTTTAACCTGTTATCTCTGTTATTTAGTAGCAGCTGATCAGCCGGAGAACAAGAAACTTTACTGGATACTAGGATACTACCTATCGGTAGGAACCTTACTTTCTCTTTCCCTGCATTTATGGTGTGAGGAAATCAAAAGTTTGATAAAGAAGAGTATTATTCAAACAGGAGCACATGCACTCCTGATAGCCGATGCATTTTATTTATACTCCTATTCTTATGAGAAGTCTTTCACTGAAATAGGAATTGCTCATGGAGCAGGACTTTTGGCCATAGGGCTTTCTATCTTTTTTCTCTCTTTTCTAAAAGAGAAAAATGATATACCGAGCTGGAATTTCGCAGTATCAAGTATTACATCATGCATTACAGCCAATTTGATAGGATGTGTGATGAGCTGCGGAATCAGTCTTTTGGTATTGTCATTGCATAAACTATTCAACATAGACATCGATACCCGATATTATTTATATATCGTTATCATATGTAATGTATGTTTGCCTCTGTTATTATTCCTGGGACTATTACCTTCCAGACAAGAGAAACATAACACATTCCCTTTATTACATTCATTCTTAAATAATGTAATTCATTATTTATTCCTTCCTCTTACGGGAGGATATCTGATTGTACTTTACATTTATGCGCTACGTATTCTAGCCAGTTGGGAACTTCCGATCGGATGGGTTTCATGGCTGGTCATTGCATTAATGACTGGATGTATTGCCATTGAATTCGGATTATATCCAACTCGAATGGCACATGGCAAGCGCATGGATGAATTAATAGCCGCTGGCTTCCTGCATTTGTATTGCCTCTGCTTTGCTTAATGACTATAGCATTATCCGGCGATTTAATGATTATGGAGTGACAATCAACCGCCTGTATTTAATCACACTCAACGTCTGGTGCTACTTTGTATGCATAACTCTGATTTTGATTAAGGCCAAAAGAATCAATTGGATTCCTGTTTCTTTTTCTATAATTTTCTTGTTGACTTCAATTCTAACCGGTCAATTACTCAAGTATTAACAACAAAAAACCATTCAAAAACTGAAAATTAAATAAGGAGGAATTCAAGAATACATT
>ENA-OQAN01001446-OQAN01001446.1-human-gut-metagenome-genome-assembly--contig:-NODE-1446-length-10282-cov-1.373412_pt1 | contig 10282 bp, 13 predicted proteins | sample MGYA00242735_ERZ504527 | MGnify/ENA primary metagenome ERZ504527 (study PRJEB26092, sample SAMD00036230) | human gut metagenome | host: Homo sapiens | study: EMG produced TPA metagenomics assembly of...
CCTAAAAAGTATAAAAAGGATTGATACTTATGGACATTAAAGATTTACTGGATCCAGTGATATTGTTGAAATCGGAAGAATCTTAGGAAAATATGTTCTTTAAGATATAACCGCTACAGCGTTATATAGAGTAAGTGGTGTTAAGGTACGGGGAAAAAGAGGAAAACTATGGAAGAAACAAAAAAGAAAAGTAAAAATGCTATTATAGGTATCGTTTTCACTATTATTGTCATCGCCAGTGTCAGCGTTTGTACTTGGTACTTTCAGGTAAAGAAACCGCATGACGAAGCTGTGAACGGTTTCAATACTGCCACAGAGACTTTGGAAGTAAAGAATGCAGAATTAGACTCCGTCATAGCTGATGCACAATCCCTAATGGATGAAACAAATAAGCCTTATGATGAAAATACCATGTCCGAACTCAAAGTCTCAATAGCAGATGCAGAAAATGCTAAAAGACAACATCGTTCTAAGCTTCCGAGTAAAACATCGGACATTATATCCGCTACCAAAATGTTAAAAGAGCCTATTGATTACAGTTCATTTATTGATGCTATAAAAGAAAAACAATCAGCACTGGAAAACAGTATCTTGCAGATGCGACAGATCACAGCACCTACAGAAAGTTTTGTTATTCAAAGAATAGCGGATGTAGAAGGTATTTCCGGTGTGCAGGCAGTTACTGAAGACCATGACCCCAACGGTAATCTGAACAAGGCTGGTGGATATACTGCTTGCATATATTTTTCTAGTTCATTAATAAACCAGGATGAAGTTTTTGGTAATGATATTGTCGAAAAAGGCACCGATTGCGGCGGATGTATTGAGGTATATCCTACTATTGAAGAAGCAGAGAAACGAAATACTTATCTTTCTGCATTTGATGGAGCGGGGATGTTAGATTCTGGTTCCCATAACATACTGGGAAGTATTGTAATAAGAACATCAAGAACACTAACCGCAACACAGCAAAGCGAATTAACACAGAAAGATATCTGAAAAATTACTAGAATTACAATAACACCTTTGCTTTTATCCAAAATAGAACAGGCAGCTATCACGCCCTAGTGGTCTTAAAGAGATACCGGAGTACCACTCGGTTGGATAATTGATAAACTAAAATTATGTTTTATTATTTTCAGAAGGGATTCGTTTCTAGTCGCATTATTAAAAACAACTACACACACAATTGATGATATCTATGCTCTTCCAGATGGACAGAGAGCGGAATTGATTGACGGACAAATTTATAACATGGCACCACCGTCTCCATTACATCAGGAATTAGTAATGGAACTCTCCGCCTCTCTGAGGAATTATATCAAAAAAAAAGGTGGTAACTGCAAAGTCTATCCTGCTCCATTTGCTGTTTTTATTAAGGATGATGATTCCAATTATGTGGAGCCTGATATCAACATTGTCTGTGATTCTAACAAAATTTCACACCGTGGCTGTGAAGGAGCACCAGACTTTATCATCGAAATCGTTTCACCGAGCAGCCGTAAAATGGATTACTCTACCAAAATACGCTCTATACTGACGCAGGTGTTCGGGAGTATTGGATTGTGGATCCTGCCAAAGAACGCACAACGGTATACCGATATGAGGAAGATGTCGCGCCGGTGATCATTCCTTTTCATGATACACTCAAATTGAAAATATATGAAGATTTTGAAATTTGTATTGATGATTTATTAAAATAAAAACTGCAATAAAATACCGCCCCAGTGCTACCAACACTGAGACGGTCTACATATCCGAAGATATGCCATATCTTACCAGTGAATATTGTATCATCTTCGGAGCAGCTACACAATCCAGAACATTTGTTCATGTGCTGGCTGCTATTTTTATACCTAAATTTAAAGGAGATGATGATATGGCCAAAAGAAAAAAGCATCCTCGTTTGCCCAATGGTTACGGTCAGATACGCTTCCTTGGTAAGAATCGCCGCAATCCTTACGGCGTTTACCCGCCAGCTAAAGAAGAATACGAAAACGGGCAAATGAAGCCACAGAAAGCAATATGCTATGTTTCTGACTGGATGATCGGCTTTGCAGTTCTTACAGCATACAAAGCCGGCACCTATACTCCCGGCATGGAAAATGATATCCAGGTGGATGACAAAAAGAATGCGGAGGATTTTATCCAGTCTCTGCTTGCAAATTATAATCAGGTGCAAGGAATTAAAGCAAAGGAAGAGCCGCAATTAACATTTGCGGAAGTATTTCGTAAATTCAATGTTAAGAAATTCGGGCATGAATACGATGCAAAAAAAAGTAAAACGTACCAGCTTGGAATATACGCTACGCGCAGGATTCAAGAACTCTGCTGCCTACACAACAGAATTTTCGCAGAGCTTGTTACAGACGATCTGCAGGAAGTAATGGACGCTTGTCCACTCAGACACGCCAGCATAGAACACATCAAAAATCTATACTACCACATGTACAAGTATGCTATGGCAAACAATTTATGTACAAAAGATTATTCATCTTATGTCGAAATCACACAGGATGAAAACACATGGAGTGCTCCTGCCTGACAAAATCGATATATTCCGGGACAAGATGTATACTCAACTGACCACACTTGGAATTGAAAAACATACTCCCCATGATTGCCGGCACACATTTTCAAGGCTGTTTGAAAAATATAAAGTCATGGAAAATGATCGTAAAAGGATGCTCGGTCATAAGATAGGTGATGTCACAAATGACACATATGGTCACCGGACATTGGAAGACTTAAGAAACGAGATTGAAAAATAGAAATGGATTTGTTGTAAGTGTGTTGTAAACGGTTCGATTATTCTACTCAAAAATCATTTCTTTTAGATTGCATTTTATGCACCAAAAAGCCCGTGGTTGACCCGTTTTTTGAAGTTTTTTGTGTCAACCACAGGAATCTTTGAAAATCCTTAGACCTTAGATACTGTTAAAAACAAAAAAATATGATCAAAATCACCTATTTCGCTTTGTTTTATATTATACTGACACTATATGCCTTCCCGGCAGACTGACGATAACGAGGTGATCCTATGCAAAACATGAACTATTATTATGACTTTTCCGGACAGAAATTCAATCATCCCTTAAGTCTTAGCATCAACAGCTTTGACCGCAAAGTATTTTCCAGACAGACCAGCCTGGAGCTTCCTATGTTCTAAAGGGCAGTTATGAGGTGATCACAGAACACATCTCCCACTCCCTGACAGAGCAGGAACTGGCTGTGATTGCACCGGACGAGATCCATATACTGAAAAAACTGCAGCCTGAAAGCGTGATTCTGACCATTCACATTTGATTTGAGCGGATTCCGGAAAAATATGCTCGGTTCCTGTAAAAATCTGTTCCATACAATTTTGTGTACTCCGGTAAGCAATGCCGCTCTTTTACGCTCCCTGAAAGAAGAAATCCGTCGGCTTCTTATGGTTCTTTTCAATGGAGATTCCGCAGATGGAACTGATCTGTTTGCCCTCAATGAGATTATGATGAAGATCCTCTGCATTGCAAAAAAGCAGCGCAACACACCTTTTGAACAGCTTCCTGTGGACTCCACTCACCACGAGAACTACGTGCGAGCAATCCAGTTTATCGACCGCCATTATCAAGAGGATATTCACCTTACAGACATTGCAAAAACGCTTTCTTTCAGCACCAGCTATACCTCCAGACTGTTCACCCGCTATACCGGACTTTCCTTTGTCAAATATCTGTCCTATGTGCGAGTCCGGGAATCTCTGGAGGACCTTCTGGAAGGGAAAGCTTCGATTGAAGAGATTTCCGGAAAATGCGGGATGCCAAAACTCCAAGGCCTACTACTCAAGATTTCAGGAACTCTAACGGCATTACACCGAGCACCTATCGGAAGCGTTTCGTAAAAAATCTGCTTCCTCTTCCGGAGCAGGAAACACGTCCGATGGAATTCACACAGAAACAAAAAGAACTGCTTACAAAAGGTCTTTTCATCTGGATGATACAAACCGTCTTCTCTTTCACGCAGAGGGGATTCAAATCGTGTCAGATGGCGATACACTCCTTTGTACACTTTCTGATGCCCGTCAAAAAGAACTGCTTCTCTCTCAGAAAGAGGACGATATTGTTCTGACGATACGGCCTTCCTGCACAGGAACATAACTGTTTCCTTTCTGTTTTCAGGCATTTTTTTGCTATGTTTTTTACAGGAAAATCTATTTTTGCAAAAAAACACGACAAATTTTGCCTGTATTGTGTTGGGAAAGAGAGGATATTTCTGTCTCTGCATATTAAAATAAATGTAGAATTGTACAGGAGGAAATCAAATTATGAATACATATCCAAAACTCTTCTCCCCGATCAAAATCGGAGAAACTACTGTAAAAAACCGCGTATTTATGCCGCCGATCTCTACAAATCTGGCTGACAAAGGATACGTAACAGATGCTTTGGTGGAGCACTACGCTGCCCGCGCGAAAGGCGGTGTCGGACTGATTGTAACAGAAGTAACAACTGTAGAGCCTACTTATGTATATCTTCCGGGAGATATGTCCATCTGTGACGACAGCTATATCCCGGGATGGGAAAAGCTGACTGCTGCCGTCCACAAGTACGGCGCAAAGATTTTGCCGCAGCTTTTTCATCCTGCTTACATGGCATTCCCGATTCCTGGTACTCCGCGGCTGATCGCTCCGTCTTTTGTAGGTCCTTACTATGCCAAGGAAGCGCCAAGACCGGTCACTGTTGAAGAACTGCAGGTCATTATCCGCCAGTTCGGCGAGGCTGCTCTGCGTGTAAAAAAAGCAGGCGCTGACGGAGTGGAAATTCACGCCGCTCATGCACATGGACTCCTTGGCGGATTCCTTTCCCCGCTCTACAACAAACGGACAGATGCCTATGGTGGAGATATCAATGGACGCTTAAAACTGACTCTTGAAGTCATTGCCGAAGTCAGAAAAATATGTGGAAAAGATTCATCATCGATGTACGTATTTCCGGAGATGAATATTCAGACGGGGGTCTGAATTTAAATGATGCCATCTATGTTTCCAAACAGCTCGAAAAAGCCGGTGTGGATATGCTTCATGTTTCCGGCGGAACAACGATCAAAAGAGGAAGCTCCATTCCTGCACCCGGAACAAAAATGGGATCTCACAGCGCGCTCTCCGCAGAGATCAAAAAACATGTTTCGATCCCGGTGGCAACTGTGGGACGCATCACAGAACCATGGCTGGCAGAAGAACTTCTGGAAAATGATAAGGCAGATATCTGCATGATCGGCCGCGCAAATCTCTGTGAACCTGAATTCTGCAACAAGGCTCAGGCCGGACACGAGGAAGATATCCGTCCATGTATCGGCTGTCTGCGCTGCTTAAACGGCATTATGTTCGGAAAACGGGTTGCATGTACTGTCAATCCTTCTCTGGAACCGGAAAATGAAGACACCATCACCCCTGCAAAAGAGACAAAAAATGTCCTTGTTATCGGTGGAGGTCCTGCCGGAATGGAAGCTGCTTACGTTGCTGCAAAACGCGGACATCATGTTGTACTTGCAGACCGTCAGGATTCCCTTGGCGGAACCGTTCGGATCGCTGCCGTTCCGATTGCAAAACAGGATCTGACACAGCTGATCAAATATCAGCACACAAACTGGAACAGGCCGGCGTAAAGGTTCTTTTAAATACGGAGGTTACACTGGAAACAATCCAGAAGGACTATCCAGATTATGAGGTCATACTCTGTGCAGGTGCGACTCCGGTTGTTCCTCAGTTTATGACACAATTTAAAGACTGGATGACTGCGGACGACGTCCTCTATGGAAGGAAGTTCCCGGGACGCAAGATTGTAGTCATCGGCGGAGGCTCTGTCGGATGTGAAACCGCAGATTATCTGGCTCCGGTTCTGAATGACCGTTTCCCTAGAAACCGGGAGATTACTCTGATTGAAATGGCACATGAGATCATGGAAGCAGAAAGTGGTCCGGGAAGAAGTCTGCTTGTCCAGAGAATGATGGAAAAAGGAATCCAGATTCTCTGCGATGCAAAAGTGGAAGAAGTCAATCATACCGTGATCAAATATACAAAAGATGGAAAGACTCACGAGATTACAGATGCCGATACACTCGTTCTTGCAATGGGATACCGTCCGTCTAACACTTTAGAGGAACAGCTGACCTCTGCAGGAATTACCTGTCATGTACTGGGCGACTGCAAAAAACCTGGAAATATCAAAGATGCTGTAACAGAAGGATATCAGACTGCATTGAATTTATAAAATAGAAAAGCTGAGATTTTATCATTCAATTTCCGATGATAAATCTCAGCTCTTTTTTATCGTTTCTTTCCTCTCCCGACGCTTTCTCCCAGCCTTACTTTTGTTTCAATCCCATTCAGAGAATTCTCCCAGATATCCGGATCCGGCATTGCCTTTCCTTTTTGTGTGAGCAGAATGATCGTAGAACCTCCAAATGCAAAATTTCCTTTTTCCTGACCTCTTCGCACTCTTGCCGCCTGATGGCGATTTTCAATTTTCCCACCATCATTGCCCCTACTTCCATCATTAAAACCGTCCCAAAATTTTCTGAGCAGAGCAGCGAAAACTCTCTTGCATTCTCTTTATAGATTGGGAAACTGTCATTCGCCACCGGATTGACCGTATGCAATACTCCCGGTATTTTCACGTTTTCCGATTTTACTCCATCATCCACATAAATGTAACGATGATAATCTTCCACACAAAGCCGGAACACCCATGCATACCCGCCTGCATAGCGTTTTGCAAGCCCTTCATTTTTCAAAAGACTCTCTGTACTGTAGCTTGTATGTTTGATTTGAAACCGGGAATTTTCTTCAATTTTATAGACACTGAGTCTTCCGTCACAAGGACTGATCAGCCTCTCTGGCTCCCGAATGATTCTTCGTGCTCCCGGAAGTGCTTTTCGTTTAAAAAATTCATTGAAAGAGCGGTACTTTTTCTGCTCATACTGATACATCGGAATCTTGTTCTTCCGGATAAACCACGCAATTAGCACTCTGGAGGCCCGAGAATCCAAAAACACAGCTCCGATTTCAGAGATATGTGGATTGATCAGTCCCTTCATAAGAAACCTTCCTGTTTCATGCGTGTAAATCCATTCCAGCAGCCGATCCTGTCCTGAACTGCATTCTTCTATGTTTCCTCTTCTGTCTGCCAGCTTCATCCTTTTTACCTCCTTATTGATCTCATCCTTTGAAAACTACATATGCCGGAAAAACCGCGCTCTGCAGAACTCCCACCATCCTCCGTTATAGAACAGGATGAACAGGACTGCGACTCCTACGATTCCGACAAGAACTGCCAGTTCTTATTCGTTGTTTTGCGGAACTTAAAATCTGCCACAAACAAGATACCGACCACTGCCACTGTAATATGCAGTGCATACAGAAACCAGTGATATCCCGGAAGTATCAGCGATACTACAAAGAGCAGCGGCAGTACGACTGACATGGATGTGATTGGAAGTCCCTGATAGTATTTTCGATTTTCGCTGGTCTCCTGCTGCCGTTTGGTCTCCATGACATTAAAATATCCAAGGCGGATTACTCCGGCAAGCCCATACAGTACTAAAATTGCCATACTGTAAATACGGCGCATGCCCAACTCATAGCATAATACAATCGGAAACACTCCAAAACAGACCACATCACACAGAGAATCAATCTGAATTCCGAACTGCTTCTCATCCTCTGTTCTGTTTTTCTTCGTTCGCGCAATCTTTCCATCAAACATATCGCATAATCCGGAAAGCGCCAGACAGAACACAGCCCACTTTGGATGTCCTGTAACAGCACAAAAAATGCCGATTATTGATGAAGTAAAACTAATATAAGTCAGCACCACCGTATAATCATAAAATCCTATCATCCCTCAACACGCTCCTTTATACACTTCTTTTGTTCTCTTACTTTTTCATTTCCTATCGTAAGCTGCGCCACCACTGTAAATGCAGCACTGATCAGTAATTCTGCATAATATCCCAGTCCCCGGCTTAAAACCATACCCGGAAGCAGCAAAGATCCGAACACCGGGCGAAAAATATTCAAAAATAAATGTTTCACTGATCCCCATACCACCGGGAAGCGGCAGCATATCTACCGCAACTGCTATCACTGCCTGAAGAAACAGAATATCAAAGAATGAAGTTCCTGACAGTCCAAACGCCCGATACACAAACCAGGTAGCTGCAAACAAGGCCATTCTCTGAACAAATGTAATTCCGAATACAACCACGATCACGCCCATATGCTCTTTTAAATATACTGCCGTTCCCCGGTAAGTATCCATAGATGCATCCAGCTTTTCCAGCCGTTCTTCTTTGTGTTTCATCAGGCGCAGCTTTTTCCAGCAAATGGACGCCTTTTTTCAGGATTTCCTTTGTCAGCACCGGATGAAATACAAGAACTGTCATAAATACCACACAAAACACATTCAATCCCAATCCCAGATAATAGACCGGCAGAATGCCTTCCAGATATCTGTGCAGAAATCCCTGACCAAATATGAGAATCCCGATTCCGATCACAACCAGGACCAGCTTATATGTAATCGTCACAATCATCAATACTACCGTCGATACTGGAATCGGTATCTTTTCTTTCTTCATATAGTATATCTGCATCGGCTGTCCACCGCTTGCCGACGGTGTAATGCAACTAAAGAAAAAACCAACGGAAGAAAACAGAAAACAAGACCGTTTCTTCAACCGGGTTCCATACGATTTCATCATATACCAGATAATAATTGATTCTGACCATATAAAGAATAATACCAGAGCCACTCCCGCACCAGCCATTGCCACTGTGCCTGTCGAATGGAGTGCATCATACTCTCAAGGTCTTCTCCTCGAAAAACACCATATACAGTCAGACCAAATACAAAGTAATAAAAATAAAATATTAAAAACTGCTTTTTTCTTATCTCTCATGTCGTGCTCCTCCTGTCAAATGAAAATACAGCTTTGTATCCTTTCACAAAATCTTTGATATATCCGATACCACTGTGTTTTCCCGGAAACCGTAAAACAGATCTGCGCCAGGATAACACCACCTGCCACATCCCAGACAACATGCTGTTTTGTCATCAAAGTGGATAAAAACACGCAAACTGCAATCACACAGGACAGGTATTGATACCATTTCGGAATCTCCTGCCGCCCACGAATTCCCAGAAAACAAAACCAGCTTACCAGGCAATGAATGGAAGGAAACAAATTGTCCGCGGCATCAATGGAATAAAGCCAGATCACGGCCTGATTCCAGAATCCGTCTGCCACAATCTCCGGTCTGGTATTGGTCGTCGGAAACAAGACAAAAAAACAGAAACAGACAATCCGGGATATTGCATCTGCTGTAAAAAAGTGATATACACTCTCTTTTTCCTGTCCCGCAATCAAAATGTAATTGATTCCCCAAAACAGATAACATCCAAAATAGATTACCAATGTCCAGGGTATGAAAGGGATCCTCTCATCCAACACAGTCTCAATATTGTAATGATATCGCCCGGATGCAATCCATCTGGCACCATTATATGCCAGTGAGTTCCATAACAATGCCAGTAAAAGCGGCACAATCCCGTACGCCGGAATCAGTTTCTTCCTTACATTGTTCTGTCTGTATCTCATCTTGCCTGCTCCTTCTTCTCCAACATTTGACAGTGTTTAGTATAGTCGTTTTCTGTTTCTTACTCAATTAGTCTTTACTGTATCTTTAAGAATCTTTAAGAAATCTTAAAGATTAGAGAGCCTGTTTCCAAGCTCTCCAATGATTATCTGCTTATATTTAATTTTCTCATCAGTGCTTCTTGAAGAACCTGAGAATAATTTACCCCGCTCTCGTAGCCGCCTCATTCAACCACTCTGGTATGGTTAATGTTTTCTTCACTGCTCTATTATTATGCATTTTTGCATATTCAATTGTATCGCATGCGATATAATTCACAAATTCTCCGTCCTTTAACTCGACTTCTGCCGGAACAGAGACCTTTCATTTTTATTGTGGCGGATCCATGGAACTGATATAATAAAGGTATCAAGAAAACGACAGATCAGAGAAAGGAAGGGGAGCAGAATGGTTATTTGGCTTCTATTTTTAGCAATTATCCTGTGGGTCAATTTACCATCCATTGTACAGAAATGCCTTACGAATAAACTCATAAATAAAGATTACCATCCATCAAATGGACCGCTAAAAATGATTGAATGGTTTCGTCTTTACCCACTTAAAAAGTTATTGCTAGCCTTTATATGGGGATTTTGTGCTTATCAG
>ENA-OQAN01001448-OQAN01001448.1-human-gut-metagenome-genome-assembly--contig:-NODE-1448-length-10269-cov-1.999014_pt1 | contig 10269 bp, 17 predicted proteins | sample MGYA00242735_ERZ504527 | MGnify/ENA primary metagenome ERZ504527 (study PRJEB26092, sample SAMD00036230) | human gut metagenome | host: Homo sapiens | study: EMG produced TPA metagenomics assembly of...
TGATTGCTGCGTGATGTTTGAAGCGCCTTAAAACTAAAATAAAGTTTATCAAAAATTTGATAAGACCAGAAAAGTTAGGCCGAGTGATTGGCTAGCTTTTTGAATGCACTGACAGAATCATTCGAATATTTCTATTTATGTGTAATTCTATAAGTAAAGAAAACTTTACAAAAAATGTAAAAAAAGACTTTACAAAACATGTAAAAGTGAACTATACTATAAATGTAAAGTTAACTTAACAAAGAAAAGTAAGGAGTTTAACTATTTGAGAATAAACGATAAGGTTGAGGTGCCACATGGAAACAAAAATTCAGGAACTTCGCAAGGCTAATAAGATTAGTCAGGCAGAGTTAGCAGATGAAATGGGAGTCACGAGACAGACCATCATTTCACTCGAAAAAGGTCGCTATAATGCGTCGTTGGAACTAGCTTTTAAAATTGCTAGATATTTTGGAAAGACTATTGAAGAAGTCTTTATTTTTGAGGAAGATTAAGGAGAAAAGATATGTTTAAACAAGTCATGAAGAAAATTGGTGTTATTGTTTTAGCGCTCACTCTACTAATCTTAGATTTAACACTATTAGGTGCTTTCCCGCTACTTACTCAGGATGGTAAGTTTTCACTTGTGGAGCAAATAGGTTACGGTATTTGGGCATTAGGGAGTTTGGCTATTTTTATCGTGATTGCTTATAGATTTAAACTCTTATCGCTTAAAGAGATTAATTGGAGACGTCTCGTTGCGATTGCTTCTCTTAATCTCGTCATCTTTTTCCTAGGTGATCTTCTAGGGTATTTTATTGGTCAGTTAACACACAATGCGACTATGGAAAATCAAGATGCTTTAAATGATATCTTTGCCCACGTACCATTCTATCTTCACCTAGTAGTCGCCGGTTTATTATTCCGATTATGGAAGAAATCATTTTTAGGGGACTCTTAGCCAAGGTGCTCTTTGGAAAATACTTTAAGACGGGTCTTGTTATTTCCAGTCTTCTCTTTATGGCTGGTCACTCAGCATTTACGCTTCAGACAATTGTCATCTATGGTATTATGTCAGCTGGTCTTGCGATAACATATTATAAGACTAAGCGTATCGAGTACAGTATGGGTGTCCATATCTTAAACAATAGCATAGTTGTACTACTCAGCCTTTTCGTTTAAGGTGAATAAGTGTTTAAAGTTGTCAGTGAAAAAAGTTATATTGCTCTTATAAAGGATAATAAAGGGAGTGTTAAGATATGTTAATAAAAATGTTATTAGGAAATAGAAAAACAGAGGCCGAATTTAAGAAATACATTACACGAGTAGCCTGCTCTTTCTTTTCTTTGGGTATTTTGGGATTATTTATTGTTCGCTCTAACAGTCTTAGTGATTATGCTCTAGGCTTAGTTTTAGGACTTACCATTGGGGTTTATGTTTTGTCAATCTATTATTTTGCGACGCTTACTCATCCTAAACGTCTTCACCAGATGTATATTGCTGTCTATGATGAGCGAAATAAACAGATTTTAATGGCGACAGCAGTTGCAACTCTGATTTTAGAGTTTTTTGCTTATCTTTGCTTTGATTGCTCTATATGCCTTTGTCAATATTCAGTTGCCATATGTTACAGTCTTATCAGTCTTGCTCTATGGCTTAGTATTGGGATTTGCTCTTATTCGTCTCATCCTATCTAAAATAGGATAAGAGCCTATATTATCTTGAAAAATTCACCTCTCGTTCTCTTTTTGTCTTGTCAAGTAAGTTTTGTTGTATTATAATAAAGATACAAATAAATGATGAAAAGAGGTGGATTCTCATGAACAAAGGGTCAATTCTCAAACGCTTTCTTTATTTTTTACTAGCTTTCCTAATACTAATTATTGATCAAGTTCCAACCATCTATTTAGGTGTCAAAGATATAAGGCTGGTCTGTCTCTTAATTTTTGTCTTGCTTCTTATGAGCGCAGGAGCTCTTTTCTTAGGAAAACGTCTTGGGCTTTTCGAAGCTTTAAGGCCCTTTCTTCCCTGAAGGCCTGGGGTATGATTGGCTTGACCTACCTAGGTATTTATATCGTTACTAGGATTGGTTCTATGGTCATGATGATGGAAGGTGTTAGTAATAGCACCAATCAGGCAGCCATAGAAAATGCCCATATGAATCCCTTCCTCCTCATAACGTTTACGGTAATTATGGCACCGATTGTGGAAGAGCTGGTTTTTCGCGGGCTCCTCATGGGACGCGTCTTTAATCCAGATTCTATTGTTGGCTTGATTGTTAGTAGTTTACTTTTTGGCCTTGTTCATATGCCGAATAGTATCGGTGTTTGGATTGTATATGCAGGTATGGGTCTTGCCCTTGGAATAGCATATCGTAAGTTTCAAAAGTTAGAGTACTGTATCATTGCCCATATCATTAACAATAGCATTGCGGTTTCAATGTTGTTACTCTTACAATTTTTAGCGCCATATACCAAATAAAGCTCGGAATCTTCCGAGCTTTTTTCTTATAGTTTTTTGGCTTTAGCAATGGTTGTATCAATACTTGAAACTACACTATGGGTGAGGCCTGTACGCTCAAGGTCCATGAGACCGGCGATAGTAGTCCCACCAGGCTACAGACCTTGTCAATAAGATCATGTGGACTGTCGCTACCAAGACTGAGATTTTCAGCAGTAGCTAGAACCGTCTGTGTGGCAATGGTCAGAGCGACCTGCTACTTAGGCCATTTTTGACACCAGCCTTGGCTAGAGCTCGATAAAGAGGGAGATGTAGGCAGGGCTAGAACCCGCTAGGCAGTAAAGGTATCAAAGTCTTTCTCAGCCAATTCAACAGTGGTTCCAAAACTGTCTGTGATTTCCTTGGCAACTGCCAAAAGGTCCTCGGATACCTTATCATTAGTGCAAAGACCAGTAGTGCTTTTGAGAATCTGAGCATTAAGGTTCGGCATGATACGAATAAGAGGAAGGTCTGGACTGGTGAGGGAAGCGAGGCGTTCCAAGGTCACTCCAGCAGCCATACTTATGATAGGTTGATGGAAATTGAGATCGGCTAGTACCTTATCAAACATTTGAGGTTTGATACCAAGGATGACCAGGTCAGCATTATCCAACAATTCCTGATGGGAAGCAGCCGCTTCAACCTCTAGTTCCTCTGCAAGCTGGCGTGAACGAGCCAAGGAAGACCCTGAAATAATGATACGATGTGAGCTTGTATTTAGGCCGTTGATAATGCTGTTGCCATTTTTCCGACACCGATAAAACCTATAATCATGGGTTACTCCTTGTCTTAGTAGTTTTTAATTAAATCTACTGTTGAGCGATCCAACTTCTTAACAATAGCTTGTAAGAAGGCCTGTGCTTCTAGGAAGTCATCCATCGCATAAAGGGTTTGGTGCGAGTGAATGTAGCGGGCACAAACACCGATAGTTGTTGATGGAACACCAGCATTCTGCAAGTGAGCGGCACCAGCATCTGTTCCGCCCGCAGCACAGTAGTATTGGTATTTGATACCCGCTTCTTCAGCTGTAGTCAAAAGGAAATCTTTCATATTTGGCAACATGATGTGACCTGGATCGAAGAAACGAATAAGGGTACCATCGCCTACCTTACCTTGATTACCATAGATATCCCCTGCAGGAGAACAGTCCACTGCAAAGAAAACTTCAGGATCAAATTTAGTGGTAGAGACATGGGCACCACGTAAACCAACTTCTTCTTGAACATTGGCACCAGCAATTAGAGTATTGTTGAGTTCTTGATTCTTAACGTTTTCCAAGAGTTCACGAATCATGAGAACACCATAACGGTTATCCCAAGCTTTAGAAATGACATTCTTTTGATTGGCTGTTAGAATTGTTTCTGATTCAGGAATGATGACATCACCTGGGAAAACACCGTAGGCATTTGCTTCTTCTTGGTTAGCAAAACCAGCATCAAAGACGATATCAGAAACACTAGGAAGACTTGAGCTCCGCCACTAGCACGTAAGAAATGAGGTGGCACTGAACCTGAGATGACAGGATAGGTACGGCCATCACGAGTGTGTAGAGTGAAGCGTTGTGAGCTGACAACCAGTGGGTTCCAACCACCAAGTTCGACGACACGGAAAGTCCCGTCTGCTTTGATTTCCTTAATCATAAACCAACTTCATCCATGTGGCAGCCACAAGCACCTTAGGGGCATTTTCTGCTTGGCTATGCTTGATACCGAAAATACCACCGAGACCATCTGTTTGGACCTCATCTACAAGTGGGGTGATGTTTTTGCGAAGGTAGTCGCGTACAGGAGCTTCAAAGCCTGAAGTAGCACTGAGCTCGGTTACTTCTTTAATTTTGTCAAATAGGGTAGTCATAAAATCCTCCTTGAGTAGTACTTGCTACTATTTTAGCACGATTCTCAAGAGATAGGTAGCCTCTCCCCATTCGTCTAAAATTATGGTAAAATGTTTCTTATGAAACGTAAAACATTGGCCTTGTTTGCTGGAGGCGTAGGAGCTTTAGGTCTCTTGGCAATGGCAGAGAAGTATAGACAGTCACGTGCAGAAATGAAGAAGGCTGCATTAATCCAAGATATTAGACAAGAATTATCTCACTTGGGACTATCGCAGTCCTTTATACAAATCCCACTGATAAGGAAAATCCAGGACTTACAGGAGGTATCGTCTTAGAGGATGGACGTTCCTATAGCTTTGTTTATGCAGAGGATATCTTGACCTATGAGGAGGAGCAGGCATGATTATTCCTAAGAATCTTGAAGAATTGGCAAGCTATGTTGAAAGTGATCAAAAGGTGGTTTTCTTTTTCACTGCCGATTGGTGTCCAGACTGCCAGTTCATCTATCCCGTTATGCCTGAAATTGAAGCCCTCCATCCAGATATGACCTTTGTGCGTGTCAACCGTGATGATTATATGGCTTTGGCGCAAACTTGGAATATTTTTGGTATCCCAAGTTTTGTCGTGACTCAGAAAGGTCAAGAATTGGGACGCTTGGTCAATAAAGCTCGTAAAACCAAAGAAGAAATCACTGCCTTTTTGTCGGAGATTTAAAAGATGAAAATCAATCACTTTCCTAATATCTCTCTTGATATTTCAGAAACTAAAGAAAAGTATCTGACAGAAAAAAATGAGGAGATCATCGAAGAATTATGCCAAATTTTAGTAGAGCATTCCAAAATTGAAAGTGATATCTTCCTAAAACACCAAGAAATAAACACCTACAAAAAGGAAAATAATCTTCCTACACATCAAACTATTCCTGGAGAAATGGAGTTATTTGATGAATTTAAAGAGAAGTTGACTCCTTTAGCTCAAAAACACTTGACTGATAACTGTTATAAAAGAGGTTTTTCAGCTTCTTTTGGTTCTCCAGGCACCTATGATTTTGTGTTAGAGCCTGTCGAGCTAAGTTTATTATGAAGAGTAAGGCTAAGATGTTTCTCGAATTTTCTTATGGGAATGACTTTTGGTACCATAAACAATTTATCATAAAATTAACAGAGAGTGACTGGAAAATTGACAAGATTAGTTATCGCTATGGTAGTAATGACGATTCTTGGCATGTCAGTCGATTTTAAAATCTATAAAAGAACTATTGAAGGAGAACCCATGATTTTTGCATACAATAAGGAACAAGTTGGTGACGTTTTGTTGGTTATCTTGGAAGATACTAAGGACATCAAAACGTAGCGTAGAACGTAAAGGTAAAGTGGCGCGTGTCACAGCTGATGAAACAGGCAAGACTCTTGCTTGGAATATTTTTGAAGCGTCAAGCTCATTGATATCGAAGGTAACGGTCAAGTTTCTTGTCAGACCAAGATGTAGCTGTTTTGAACGAGGAATTGGCTAAAGAGGGCTTTGAAGAGCGTTTGGAAAACACACAAGGACCAGTCTTTGTGGTTGGACAAATTGATGAAATGGTTGCACATCCAGACAGTGACCACCTTAACATCTGCCAAGTGAACATCGGTGATAAGAAGGTCCAAATCGTTGCAGGAGCACCAAACGCAGCCCTTGGTCTTAAAACTATCGTAGCTCTTCCTGGTGCTACGATGCCTAGCGGTGCCCTTATCTTCCCAGGAAAACTTCGTGGTGAAGATAGTTATGGTATGATGTGTGCCCCACGTGAGTTGGCACTTCCAAATGCCCCACAAAAACGTGGTATTATTGAACTTGATGATTCAGCAGTAGTCGGAGAGGCTTTTGATCCAGCCAAACACTGGAAAGGGTAAATAAGACAAGAAGCGGTAAGTAAGCCGCTTTTTTTTCAGGAGAGCTCGTCTTGGCAAATGGTTCAAAATTTTCGAGAACCTCTTTATGCTTACCAAGTTCATCATCAAAATATAATAGTATTGCTCTCAATCTCTATTATTTGCCAAAACAACTTTATCCGAGCAATTATCTAAAAAATGTGGCTTCAAGTTTATTAATCAAGTTGTGTTTTATTTATCTGTCAGACTCAGATTTGGTGATGATTATAAAAGAAAGGAAAGTTCAATGGCTTACAACAAACATAAGGGAGTCCTTGTTTTTATGATTCTCTATACAGTCCTCTTTGTTTTTGACGGTATACGAGTATTTGATGCTCCCTTACCTTCTTCTTTAACGACCTATTTAGTTATACCATCATGTTTTTGTATGGTTGCTTCTTATTTAAGTCTGAATTGCTCAAAAAGTGGGAAGAGGTCAGAAGTTCTAAAAGAAAATTTTTCTTGGGGGTTTTAAAAGGCTGGCTCTTACTTGTCCTGGTGACCATTTTCTTTGGACTACTATCGGCAATATTGAGGCAGGTTTTGGGACTAAGTGAACAAGGACTAAACGAGGCTAATATACAAAGTACCTTTAAAGAACAACCACTACTGATAGCAGTTTTCGCCTGTATCATTGGACCTTTGGTGGAAGAACTCTTTTTCCGTCAAATTTTATTGCATTGTTTACAGAGACATTTGCCAAGCTGGCTAAGCATTTGTGTGGTAGGATTTGTTTTCGCCTTGACCCATATGCACAGTTTGTCTTTATCAGAGTGGGTCAGTGCAGTTGGTTACTTAGGTGGCGGAGTAACCCTTTCAATTATTTATGTGAATGAAAAGGGAAATATTTACTATCCTTGATGGTTCATGTGCTAGGAAATATTTTATCTTTTATAGTATTGGTCATTGGTAGTATGCAATAAGTGAATTCCAAACTATTTCAGCTTACAAAGAAAAAGGCAAAGGACTCTCGTCTCTCTTCTATCAATAGAAGAACTTCAAAACGGAGTGTTAAAATTATTTTAAGTGGTAACTCTGGGTCAGCAGAGGATGATTTGAGTAAGTAAACTAATGACAAGTTTGTATGGCGATAACTGTTCTTTGAATCGACAGCTCATACCAAGCTTCCTACTTCCTTTGCTAGTAGCTCAGCTCATCTTTAGATGTCTAATATTTAGTGACAAGTACATTTATTGCAGAACTCATCCTGCTTTTCACCCGAATAGATTTTACTTTTTTCTATTTAATTGAAATCAATAATGTGATATATATATCTTATTTTTATTCTTGCTTTTTCAAAATCTGTCACTTTTTTTACTTCTGCTTACGAATAGATAGGTGGAGGTAAAAAAATGTATAACAAAGTTATTTTAATTGGACGTTTGACGGCGACTCCTGAAATGGTAAAAACTGCTAGCGATAGGTCTTTTACACGTGTTACAGTTGCGGTTAATCGTCGCTATAAGACGCAAAATGGTGAGCGTGAGGCTGATTTTATTACAGTGGTTGTCTGGGGGCGTTTGGCTGAGACCTTAGCATCTTATGCTAGCAAGGGGAGTTTAATTTCTCTTGATGGTGAGCTTCGTACCCGTAAGTACGATAAGGATGGTAAAACTCATTACGTTACTGAAGTGCTTTGTTCCTCTTTCCAACTTCTGGAGAGTCGTGCTCAGCGTGCTGTTAGGGAAAATAATCCTGATAATGACTTGGCTGACCTCGTCTTGGAAGAAGAGCTTCCCTTCTAGTTTATCCTTTGACTAGCTATCTAGGTCTCCTATCTTTGAAGCAACCTCTATAAAAAATCATTATCTTGTTCCATACCTTGTTTTGAAGAATTGTTGGAGATAAAATATTAAACACTTGTTAGACTAATAAACAGTAAAATTAGATAAGACTTAGGATGATAGGTGTTTAATAGTGTAGATAGACTAGAAAAAATAGTTTAGGAAGCCATAAAACGTTGATATATCAACGTTTTAAATGTTAAGCAAAATATTCAAAAGAATGCATACAATTAACAGTTGTTTCTAATCTATATTATTGTTTTATTACCGATTTTTAAATTAAATGATAGAGGTTTCATGATAAACTATAGATGGGTAAGGAAAAGCTATAAAAGTTACTTTTATAGTAGGCATTATTTGTTTGGAAGGAAAGTGTGAAATATCACAACTATAACGCTATCCTTGCAATTGTTTGAGACAGTTGCATTTTTGTTTATCGTTGTGAGGCCTTAGGCCTGTATAATGATTTCACAGACAATTGACTATGACACTCCGACTGACATATGAATTAGGATGTTAAGCGGTCGTTGACTTTTCGTCTAGCCTTGGGGGAACACATTGGTGTGATTCCTAAGACTCACCAGACTAATGTGTTTGAAGCTAGGATGATTCGTCTTAGCTTTTTTTGTGTCCTTTAAAATGGAGGTCTTCGGTATTTCTTTTCTTATGCTATAATAGAAGGACTAAGTGAGATATTGTCTCGCAAATCTTGGAACGGGAGTGACACTAATGCTTGACTTTACCCAAGAAGAGAAAGACTTTTTTATGTCTGAAGCTCTTAAGGAGGCCGAAAAATCTCTAGATAAAGCAGAGATTCCAATTGGCTGTGTCATCGTTAAAAATGGCGAAGTCATAGGCCGTGGGCACAATGCACGTGAGGAGCTCAATCAAGCTATCATGCATGCGGAGGTCATGGCTATTCAAGAGGCTAATAGGACTGTAGGCAATTGGCGTTTGTTAGATTGTACCCTCTTTGTAACCATCGAACCTGTGTCATGTGTAGTGGGGCAATTGGCTTGGCTCGTATTCCTAAAGTTATCTATGGAGCAAGCAATCAAAAGTTTGGTGGTGCGGGTAGCCTTTACGATATCCTAAGAGATGAGCGTCTCAACCATCGCGTAGAAGTAGAGACTGGTGTCATGGAGGAAGAGTGTGCTAAGATTATGCAAGACTTTTTCCGTCAGAGTCGTGAACGCAAAAAAAGAAGCCAAACGATTGGCTAAATTGGAAACAAGGCAAGAGATGTAAACAAAAGTGCAAGTCCAAAGGGACTTGCACTTTTTAATGGAAGATGATTTTTTTTGTTTTCCTGAATTTGCTCTTTCAGAAGCCCCATCAGTTCATCTATCTGTCGGTCACGGGCTGAAAGGCTTTCAGCCTGTTTCTTAATGACGCTCCACACGTCTTTCGGAACTGTCATTTGACTGTTCAGGCTATCGGAAACGAACATTTCCCCCTCGCCCGTCTTTACCCAAACAAAGTTATATTTTCATCAAGAGAACAGAGTTTGTTCAGGAACTTGTCCGCTATGGGGACTTTGCCCGTCACAATCTGAGAGAACGATGATTTCGTGTAACCCATGACTTCTGCCAATTCCCTTTCATTTGAGGCTATCTCCTTAAAGATAAGCCAATTTATGACCTTTTTTATCCGCCTGAGTGCTTCCATTCAAAACCGCAATTATTGTTAAAATATAAATTTTATTTCGATTTTCTTTTTTCAAAATCATTACTTTGTTTATATTTGCACCGTTATTCAATTTTATATGCGGACAAAGATACGAAATAAGATATAAAATCGGAAATAAACTGATAAGTAAATTATTTGATATGGAAAGAATTACAGACAAACTCAGAAAACTTCTCGCTCTTGCCGAGAGGGGATGCGGCGGTGAGGCTGAGAACGCCAAACGGCTTCTTGAAGCTCAGTTGAGACGCTACGGAATGACCCTTGAAAACCTGTTGAACGAGGGAAAGAAAAAACGGGCGTTCAAGTATCGCAACAACGAGGAAATGAAAATTATCATTCATGTTCTTCTCGCTGTTCTCGGAAGCAAGGCGGAAGCGTTCTGCGATGCAACATATTGTTCTTCTGCAAAGCGTATTGACATTGAACTGACCGACCTTCAATATGCCGAAATATCGGATATGGTTGACTTCTACAAGCGTCAGTTCAACAAGGAGAAAAAACGCCTGATGTCTGAGATGTTCTCCGCTTTCATCAACAAACACAACCTGTATGACTGTGACCCGAGCGATGA
>ENA-OQAN01001449-OQAN01001449.1-human-gut-metagenome-genome-assembly--contig:-NODE-1449-length-10265-cov-1.625863_pt1 | contig 10265 bp, 21 predicted proteins | sample MGYA00242735_ERZ504527 | MGnify/ENA primary metagenome ERZ504527 (study PRJEB26092, sample SAMD00036230) | human gut metagenome | host: Homo sapiens | study: EMG produced TPA metagenomics assembly of...
AAGCTCCTGGCCCTGGCTGAAGCCTACGACATCCCTGCCGCCCTTGTTATCAATAAGTGTGATCTGGCAGCGGAAGGCTTTCTTGAACAGATACGAGCCATCTATGAACCGTTAGGCTATCCTGTCTATTTTGTCGAAGCTCGAAAGGGAAAGGGTCTTGACCCCATTCGAGCAAAGATGACCGGTCTCACATCGGCTTTCGGCGGCCCTTCCGGGGCAGGAAGTCGACCCTCCTCAACCATTTGGACCCGTCTTTGACGCTTGAAACAGGCGCCGTCAGTGAAAAGATTGGCCGAGGCCGTCACACAACGCGTTTTGCGCAGCTTCTTCCTTTTGCAGGGGGCTTCATTGTCGATACGCCGGGTTTTGGCAATATTGACCTGCGAGAATTAGAATTGCCTTCTGTCGAAGCGGGTTTTCGCGAATTGGCCCCTTATGCAGGACAGTGCCGCTTTACGGGCTGCACTCACACCCATGAACCGGATTGTGCCGTCAAAGCCGCACTTCAAGAAGGAAAGATTGCCCAAAGTCGGTATGATTCCAGTATCATGATCCGTCAGGAATTGGCGGAACAAAAGAAAAGAGGTAAAAAACGATGACGCTTATAGCACCTTCCATCCTATCGTCTGATTTTTCCTGTCTTGCCGACGAAACGGCCCGCATCAAGCGGCCGGTGCCGACTGGGTCCATATTGACGTCATGGACGGACGCTTTGTACCCAACCTGACCTTTGGAGCGCCTGTAGTAAAATGTCTGCGTAAGAAGACCGATATGTTCTTTGACTGTCATCTCATGGTGGAACAGCCGGAAAATTATGTGGATGCTTTTGCAGCTGCTGGCGCTGACATGATTGTCATCCACACCGAAGCAACGAAACACCTTCATCGTGTCCTGGAAGCCATTCATGGCAAGGGCATCAAGGCTGGTGTCGCCTGAACCCTGCTTCTCCTCTTTGCCTTGTGGAAGAAGTCCTCCCTTATGCGGATATGGTTCTTATTATGTCCGTGAATCCTGGTTTTGGAGGACAGAAGTTCATTGAAACGAGCATTGATAAGATTCACCGCTTGAAAGAACGCATCAAACAAGGCGGTTATAAGACCCTGATTGAAGTGGATGGGGGAATCAATAAGGAAACCGGCAAGGCTGTGCGGGAGGCTGGCGCGGATGTCCTTGTTGCTGGGTCCTATATTTTTGGCTCCCCTGACATGAAAAAGGCAATTAGTTATCTGCGCTAATCATGAATAGACACGAATTTTGGTCCTGCCATAAAAGGAAGGTCAAGTATACGCTCGGGATTGTCTTTGCTGTTATCGTGGGCCTTTTTGCCGTGGCTTACGCTTGAGTCTCCAGGCGGCTGCCATCTTTAATATGATTGCCGCCCGTCAGCACTTCTTGGAAGGCACCATTACCGTAGGGCGCCTTACGGCAACCCCTTTGGGTCATGTTCACTTTGAGGATCTTGTCTGGACCTTGGATGAAAGCGGTACGAAAGTAACGGTTCCTGATGGTCATTTCCATGTAAAACCCTTGGATCTGATCATGCGCCGTCCTTCGACATCGACCATCACAAATGTAGAACTGAACGGAGCCAGCATCGAGCTCTCCTTTGACAATAAGATGCATATACGCGGCTTCCATATGATGGAACCGAAGAAAGAAAAAAAGGGAAAGGGAAAAAAGAAACCGAATTTTGATGTCAAAGTAAAGAATCTTGATGTGGACTCATCCTTAATCATTGTAGGGTTACCGCATATTATAAGGAACGTGTCCATACCTTCAAGGATGTCAATGCAGCCATCCATTATGACAGCAAGGACCGCATCGATATTGACTTTTCCACGGGGGAACTGGGCGGAACCCTGGAAGGGGGCGGTGTCGATATTCAAGGATCGGTGGATTTGAAACCTGCCGTATCGACTTATGACTCAATCTTGGCATCCGTGAACTCAATCCGTCGAGTCTGGGGACTGGACTCAACATCCATGAAACTGTGACGGCCAGTGCAGCCGTCACAGGGAAATTGCCTGAACCCATCATTATCGGTCAGCTGTATATGAAGAATCTGAACTTGCCCGGTCTTAAATTTACCAATGTAAGAGGCGATTTCAAGTACAAGGACGGTTATATTGGAGCCCAAAACGTGACGGCTGACGTTTTTGGGGGCACCTGTGATGCCTCGGGCGGTTTTAATATCGATACCAAGGCCTATGATGTCTATGTCAAAGGTCACGACCTTCATAGTGAAGATGCCGCTGGGGTTCCCTTCTTCAGGACCTGGTCCAGCTGGATCTGACCATGAGCTGCAACGGGGACAATCGGTCCACGGTGACCTATGGGACCTTCACTTCAGGCAAGGGAATCTATGCCCTTGTAAAGTTTGATTCAATCAGTGGCGCTTTTTCCAATCAATATAAGCGGCTGAAGTTTGATGATGTGACCATTAAATCCGTATCCGGCGATATTGTGGCGCCTCAGTTTGAGCTTCTGGATGGAAAGCTTCACATGGGCGATCTCTATTATGTATCAGAAAATGGAACACGCACCAAGATCAGCTTGTTTTCCTGATGGGAGCGGGGGACCGGAGGCACATTGCCTCTCCGGCCCCCCCTTTTCTTGCGTCGGGACTTGTGTTATAATAAGGACGCAATTTCATAGGAATTGTCTTTGGGGCAGGGTGAGATTCCCAACCGGCGGTACAGTCCGCGAGCCTTCGGGCATGAATTGGTGAGATTCCAATACCGACAGTAGAGTCTGGATGAGAAAAGACAGTGTAGCCACAGAACCGTAAAGGCCGTGCTATCTCCCCGAGGAGAAGGCATGGCCTTTTTTAAGGAAGGTGAACAAATTTGACTGATGAGGAATATATGCAGATGGCCCTGGATCTTGCTGAAAAGGCCCGCGGGGCGACAAGTCCCAATCCGCTCGTCGGATGTGTCATCGTAAGTCCTGATGGACACGTGGTGGGAAAAGGGTATCATCACAAGGCCGGTGAGCCCATGCCGAAATCAATGCCATGGACGACGCAGGCGAGAAGACTGCAGGCGCTACGGCTTATGTGACTTTGGAGCCCTGTTCCCACTATGGCAGGACGGGTCCCTGTTGTGAGGCCTTGATCAAGGCCGGTATCAAAAAAGTTGTTGCCGCGGCCACAGACCCCAATCCCCGTGTATCGGGCGCGGCTTTCGCCGCCTTGAAGAAGCAGGTGTTGAGGTCGTAAGCGGTGTCCTTGCAGACAAAGCCTATAGGCAAAACGAGATCTTCATGCATTATATGAAGACGGGCCGTCCGTTTGTGGCTCTAAAGTACGCCATGACCCTTGATGGCAAGATTGCTACGGTTTCTGGCGATTCCAAGTGGATTACCGGGGTCAAGGCAAGAACGTATGCGCATCGCCTGCGCAGCTGGTATGACGCCATCCTGGTGGGCCGAGAAACCGTGGCCCAGGATGATCCATCCCTTACCGTACGTCTCGTGGAAGGAAAAAATCCCCTGCGTATCATCCTTGACAGCAAGGCGTCCCTTCCCTTGGAACGTAAGGTCTTTACGGATGGGGCGGCAGACACGCTTCTTGTCGTCACGCCGCAGGCCCTTCAGGAAAAGGTCAGGGCCTTTGCTGACCTGCCGGGTGTTTCGGTCCTCACGGCTGCGGAAAGGGACGGGCATGTGGATCTTTCTGACCTCCTGCAGCAACTTGCCAAAAAAGATGTGACCAGCGTCCTTGTCGAAGGAGGCAGCGATATCCATGGAGCTTTCTTTGATGCAGGCTTGGTTGAACGGGTCTATGCTTTCATTGCACCGAGCCTCATTGGCGGGAATAAAGCCGTCCTGCCATTGGCGGTCAAGGCGCGAGCACGATGGAGCAGAAAGTGACGCTTCAGGAAGTGACCACTTTGCCCTTGAACCTGATCTTTTGGTTACGGGCCTTACCCGTAAGGGGGTGTGACAGATGTTTACCGGTCTGATTGCTGAAATGGGTCGTGTGGATGCCCTTCGTCGGGAAGGCAGTTCTTATCGTCTGACCATTGAAGCAAAAAAAGATTCCGCTGACCCTTTTTGTTGGTGAAGTGTATGCTGCAATGGGGCTTGCCTGACAGTGACCCATTTTGATGCCCACTGCTTTACTGTAGATGTCATGCCTGAAACGGTCCGCCATACGACCATTGGTTTGTTAAAGAAAGGCGATCCCATCAATCTTGAACAGACCCTGAAACTGGGAGCCGGCCTTGATGGACACCTGGTTCTCGGCCACGTGGACGGAGTCGGTACAATTTCTCGTATTGTACCTGAAGGGATTGCTAAGGTGACAACCATAACGGCACCTAAGGAGCTCCTGCATTATATGGTGAAAAAAGGCTCCATTGCCATTGACGGCATCAGTCTTACGCTAACGGATGTGACGGAAACTGCCTTTTCCGTGTCCCTGATCCCTTTGACTGTTAAGGATACGACCTTGGGGAAAAAGAAGGTTGGTGACGCGGTGAACCTGGAAACGGACATCCTCGGAAAATATGTGGAAAAACTCATTAATCATAAATTAGATGGGGGCCTTACAAAGGCATCCCTTCTTGAAAATGGATTCCTCTAAGGAGATGAAGGATATGGAAAAAGAATATCAATTTGGGACCATCGAACAAGCCATTGCCGACATCAAAGCCGGTAAAATGGTTCTTGTGACCGATGATCCAGACCGTGAAAATGAAGGTGATCTGATCATGCTGCTGACTTTGTGACGCCGGAAGCCATCAACTTCATGGCGACCCACGCCAAGGGCCTCATCTGTGCCCCCTGTGACGGGAAGATTTTGGATCGCCTCCAACTGGAACCTATGGTGCCAACAACACGGATAATCATGAAAACGGCCTTTACGGTTTCCATTGATCATGTCGATACCACGACAGGAATTTCGGCTGCAGAACGGGCCTATACCATCAAGAAATTAACCGATCCTAAGGCCCTGCCGGCTGACTTCCGACGCCCTGGCCATGTCTTCCCCCTGCGCAGTGTCATTGGCGGCGTCATGCGCCGTACGGGGCACACAGAAACCACGACGGACCTGTGCCGCCTTGCCGGTCTTACCCCAGCCGGAATCTGCTGCGAAATCATGAGCGAAGATGGAACCATGGCCCGTACGCCAGAACTGGCCCGTTTTGCTGAAAGATTTGGCCTTACGTTCATCACGGTGCTGATCTGGTAGCCTATCGCAAAAAGAATGAAAAGATGGTCCACCGGATTGCAGATGTCGCCCTGCCTAGTAAGTACGGAAGTTTCCGGGCCATTGGCTACGAAAACGATTTGGATGATCTGTGTCATGTTGCTGTTATCAAGGGCGATGTGGCCGGCAAAAAGAACGTTCTTGTCCGTGTCCACTCCGAATGCCTTACGGGGGATGCCTTGGGCTCCATGCGCTGTGATTGCGGCGACCAGCTGGGTACGGCTCTGCGCATGATTGAAAAAGAAGCTGCGGTGTCGTTCTTTATATGCGTCAGGAAGCCGAGGCATCGGGCTTGCCAATAAACTCCGGGCCTATGCCTTGCAGGATCAGGGACTTGATACGGTTGATGCCAATGTAAAACTGGGCTTTAAACCGGATCAGCGTGACTATGGTATCGGTGCACAGATCCTTTCCGACCTGGGACTGACGAGCATCCGTCTTATGACGAATAACCCCGCCAAACGGGCCGGCCTTTCCGGTACGGCATTACCATTACGGAAACGGTGCCAATCATTATGGAAGATAATTGTTACAATCATAAATATATGGTCACTAAGCAGGTTCGTATGGGCCATGTGCTTCATGAAAAAAGATGTGGAGGTAGAAAAGAAATGAACATTGTAGAAGGAAAACTGCTGGCTCAAGGCCTCAAATTCGGGATTGTCGTCGCTCGTTTCAACGAATTCATTACGAGTAAGCTCTTTCCGGTGCAGAAGATACCCTTGTCCGTCATGGGGCCCGTGAGGAAGATATCACGGTTGCTGGGTGCCCGGTGCTTTTGAGATTCCCCTGGTCGCAAAGAAAATGGCCCAAAGCGGTAAATATGATGGAATCATCTGCCTTGGTGCTGTTATCCGCGGCGCAACAAGTCACTATGATTATGTCTGCAATGAAGTTTCCAAAGGAATTGCCCTTGTCAATATGGAAACGGGTGTTCCCTGCGGATTTGGCGTCCTGACCACGGAAAATATCGAACAAGCCGTTGAACGGGCTGGCACCAAAGCCGGCAACAAGGCTCTGATACGGCCGCATCCATGATTGAAATGATCAATCTTATGAGGCAGCTCTAAAATGACCAGGAAGATGTCTGATTCGGGCGACTGTCGGGGATGCCCGGGTCTATGCCGTGACGACAACCCACCTGACACAATATATGAATAAAATCCACGGACTGAGTCCTGTCGCCGCAGCCGCTCTGGGCCGCACGGCAGCTGGCGCACTGCTGCTTGCAGCCACGATGAAGGACGGTGAGGGCGTGACCATCCGCTTCAAGGGCAATGGACCTTGGGTGAGGTCATGGCCGATGCCACAAATTATACGGTTCGCGGCTTTGTGGAACATCCAGAAGTCATGCTGCCCCTTAAAAAGGGCAAACTTGATGTTGGCGGCGGTGTAGGTCATGAAGGCGTCGTTATTGTGACGCGCTGCCCGGAAAAGGGCATGCCCTTCAACGGCTATGCCTTTTAAAGAGCGGCGAGATTGCCGAAGACCTGACAAAGTATCTCTTTGATTCGGAACAGACCCCTTCTGTCGTGGCTTTGGGTGTCCTTGTCGATAAAGATGGCTCCATTGCCGTTTCAGGAGGTTATTTTGTTCAGCCTCTTCCCGGCGCGAGCGATGAGTTCCTCGAAACGCTTGAAAATAACTGCATTACCTTGCCATACGTGACAGAACTGCTTCGTTCTGGCCACAGTCCGGAAGACATGATCCGGCTTATCGGAAAAGGTATGGCCGTGGAAATCCTTGACTGTCATCCTGTTTCCTTTCACTGCAGCTGCAGTCGGGATAAGGTCGCCCACATGCTGGAAGGACTGCCGGAATCAGAGTTTTCTTCCATGCTGGATGATCCCCAGACCGAAGTCCGCTGCCATTACTGTGGTAAAAAATATCTCTTTACGCCGGAAGAGCTGAAGGCTCTTCCCCGGAAACACGCAAAACTTGACGACGCAAACTAATGTTTGTATAATAGAATGTGTAATTACTGACAAGGAGATGAAGGAATGAGCATGGAAACGGAAAAGGGCAAAGCCCTTGACGCGGCAGTCAAACAAATTGAAAAGGACTTTGGCAAAGGCTCCATCATGAAATTGGGGGCAGCCAGTGCAAGATGAATATTGAAACCATTCCCACAGGAGCGTTGTCCCTTGATATTGCCCTTGGTGTAGGCGGGATTCCCCGTGGCGTATCATTGAAATCTATGGACCAGAGTCTTCTGGTAAGACGACGGTCGCCCTTCATATGATTGCTGAGGCGCAAAAACGGGGAGGCTACGCTGCCTTCATCGATGCTGAACATGCCCTTGATCCGGAATATGCCCGCCATCTCGGTGTTGATATCGATAACCTCTTGATTTCCCAGCCTGATACGGGCGAACAAGCCCTTGAAATTTGCGATGCCCTGGTCCGCAGCGGCGCTATTGACATCATTGTCATCGACTCCGTTGCTGCCCTTGTTCCAAAAGCGGAAATTGAGGGAGATATGGGCGATTCCCACGTTGGCCTTCAAGCTCGTCTCATGAGTCAGGCCCTGCGCAAACTGACGGGAATCATTTCCAAGAGCCGTACGGCGACGGTCTTTATCAACCAGATCCGTGAAAAAGTGGGTGTCATGTTCGGAAATCCGGAAACAACGACGGGTGGCCGTGCCCTGAAGTTCTATTCGACGGTTCGTATGGATGTACGGCGTATTGAGAGCCTCAAGAGTGGCAACGACATCATCGGCAACCGGACCCGTGTCAAAGTTGTCAAGAACAAGGTAGCTCCTCCCTTCAAACAGGCCGAATTCGATATCATGTATGGAGAAGGGATTTCCCACGAAGGATGCCTCGTTGATTTGGGGGTACTTTACAACATCGTTGGTAAGAGCGGCGCGTGGTACTCCTATGGGGACGAACGCATTGGTCAGGGCCGTGAAAACACGAAAGAGTTTCTTAAGAACCACCCAGAAATGGCCTTTGAAATTGAAAATCGTATCCGCGAAGCGGCCGGACTGACAGCCCTTGAAGCAGCCCCGCAAACAGAAGACATCTTAAAACCGGAGGGAGATCCGGACAGTGTGGGCTAAGCCCAAGAAAATGCTCCTCACCTATGCCGACGCCTATAATTTTGCCTTGGACCGGCTTGCCATGCGGGACCATAGTTCCCTTGAACTGCGGGATAAACTTGCGGAAAGAGGCTGTGATAAAGAGCTTCAGGACAGGTCCTTGCGGCCCTTAGGGAGCGCCATTTTGTTGATGATGTTCGCTGTGCCGGATATGTCGTTGATGCTTGGCGAAGAAAAGGCATCTATGGACGAAATTACCTTCGGCTCATGCTTGAAAAACGGCAGATCCCGGCATCTGTCGTGAAAGATATGCTGGATGGTGTTTCCGAAGAGGAAGAACGGGAGCGGGCGGAGGAGTTTGCGCGGAAAGAAGTTCCTAAGCTTCTAAAAAAATATCAAACGGAACCTCGCAAAGGCAAAGCGGCCCTTTCAAGAAAGCTTGCCAGCCGTGGCTTTACAGGGGTCTGTCTTTATGCGGCACTTGCTGTTTATGATGAGATGGAAGAGGAAATCCCAAATAAAGAAGAGGAAGGATCCTTTTAAATAGGGACCTTCCTTTTTCTGCTACAAGAAGGAAAAGGGACCGGAGACGCCATTTGATTGACACTCCCTGCAAAATACTATAAAATATTCCTATCCATATTATTGGGTCAAGAGGTAACCTCAGGGTTGCCTTCTTTGTTTGTGTCTTAAAAATGGAAGGAAAATTCTCTAAAAAGGAGGTGTACTATCATAGATCCCATTACTGTATTTATTGTAATTGCTGCCTGTGTCCTCGGTGCTGGTGCCGGTTATTTTGGACGTAAGAACATTGCGGAAACCAAAATCGGCAAAGCAGAAGAACAGGCACGCCAAATCGTTGCAGAAGCAGAAAAAGCCGGTGATGCCAAAAAGAAGGAACTTCTTGTTGAAGCCAAGGAAGAAATCCAATCGCATGCGTTCTGATATGGAACGGGAAAACAAGGAGCGCCGGCAGAACTGGCCAAGAGCGAACGCCGCCTCGTCCAAAAGGAAGAAAATGTCGACCGCAAGATGGATGCCTATGAGAAAAAGGAAGAAAAACTTTTGGAACAAAGCAACCGTCTGCGCGAATCCCAAGAACGTGTCGATGCCCTTTATACCAAACAGGTAGGGGAACTCGAACGAATTTCGGGACTGACCAGTGACGAAGCCAAAAAGGAACTGCTTGACAGTGTCCAAGAAGAAGTCAAGCACGATAAGGCCAAACTCATCAAGGACATGGAACAAGAAGCCCGCGATACAGCTGAGACCAAGGCACGGGAAATTATTTCCCTTGCTATCCAGCGCTGTGCTGCCGATCAGGTTGCTGAAACGACGGTCACTGTTGTTCCTCTCCCCAACGATGAGATGAAAGGCCGGATCATTGGCCGCGAAGGCCGCAATATCCGTACGTTGGAAACCCTCACTGGGATTGATCTCATCATCGACGATACGCCGGAAGCGGTCATCATTTCCGGATTCGATCCTGTTCGTCGGGAAGTGGCCCGTGTGGCCCTCGAAAAACTCATCAATGATGGTCGTATCCATCGGCCCGCATTGAGGAAATGGTAGAAAAAGCTCAGAAGGAGCTGGATCAGAAAATCAAGGAAGCAGGCGAACAGGCTACCTTTGAGACCGGTGTCCATGGCCTTCATCCTGAACTGATCAAGCTCTTGGGACGCATGAAGTATCGTACGAGCTACGGTCAAAATGCCCTCAAACATTCAACGGAAGTAGCGCATTTGGCTGGCCTCATGGCTGCTGAATTAGGCGTTGACGTCAATTCAGCCAAACGGGCTGGTTTGCTCCATGACATTGGCAAGGCTGTTGACCACGAAGTGGAAGGCTCTCATGTCGATCTTGGTGCAGAAGTGGCCAAACGTTACCATGAATCGGATATTGTCATCAATACCATCATGAGCCATCATGGAGACGTGGAACCGAGTTCTGTCCAAGCCGTCCTTGTCTCGCTGCGGATGCGATTTCCGCTGCCCGTCCAGGTGCCCGTCGG
>ENA-OQAN01001450-OQAN01001450.1-human-gut-metagenome-genome-assembly--contig:-NODE-1450-length-10260-cov-2.480707_pt1 | contig 10260 bp, 20 predicted proteins | sample MGYA00242735_ERZ504527 | MGnify/ENA primary metagenome ERZ504527 (study PRJEB26092, sample SAMD00036230) | human gut metagenome | host: Homo sapiens | study: EMG produced TPA metagenomics assembly of...
TATGACTCATCCATGGAGAAGACAGAGTTTTACTATCTTCCGAGACAAGCAAACGCACCGAATGGCATTGAATTAATTCGGTGCTAATAATTTACTTTTTTTGAGACATTTTCAATTTGAGTTGACAGTACTTTTGTGTGGTAAGAGAGTTGGAGGTATATATGTCACAAAACATAAAGATTAAAGGAAAAAATCCTTATGATGTTCTTGCGTTTACGCTAACACAAAAATGTTCTGCACAGTGTGAAAAACAAGTATCGCTCTTTACAGGTGGTACTTGTTTTGTATGTTTTAATATAGAAGGAATTTGATGGTCAATTCAAATTTCTTTTACGTGGCAGTTATTCTTAGCTTTTGCCTAATTGAATTGTAGCATGCTTTTTAGCGAATATAATGCTAATCACTATCACTAGTTCAGTTGGAATATTTAATGTATCTGATGTTAAACCTGAGCTTAAGGCAACAGAAAATATCTTTTTCGTAACACTTCCAAATGTTAACTATATTTCAAATGACTCTATAAATGACTCTATAAATGATCTTGGATTAGAAATTCTAAAAACAACAAAGGAATATCCAGGAATTAGAGCTCCTAAAATAACTCTTCAAATTCAAAAATATGATTCTTCCATTACGTTATAAACTGAATAGCAACTAATAAATTACAAGTATTCATTGATTCAAAACGTCATAAAAAATAATAGCGAAAATAACTAGCATGATTGCAACAAGAATATAAGATTTAGATGAATGACCTTTTTCTTTTAATTCAAACAAGTAAAGACAGATATTGCTGATTGCTATACATATATATGCTAAACCTAAAAATTGATAATAATAGTGATTACGAAAAAAATATCCTAAGATTACAAGTGAAAAGGCTACTCCAATTTATATTTTTCATAATTCATCTCCTTTTTAGCGTGCTACATTTTTGCTTTTATATTTTGTGTATAGAACAAAAACGATAATAAGTACAATTTGAATAATATACGTAATAAACTTGATATCACATAATAGATTTATGATTAGATCTTCTGCAATAGTTGCCAGTAAAATAACTACTATTGGATGTTCATTCTTTTTTAAATATTTAATGGCAATACCAAATATGCCTGAGGATACCATATAATATATAAAATCAATTTCATAACTTATAAGAGCTTGAGAAACAGAAGATGTATTTACTATAGGTATGATCATGGAGCAAACAAATAATACTAAATAGTTCATAAAGATCCTTTCACTCACTAAGTGATTTTGAAATATGTCTAAATATCTATTAAAAAAACAGAATAGAAACTGTTTAAAGTTAGATTGGCTATGAGATATAATGCGAATCCAATATAAAAGTGATATATGTTGTTTTTGCTTAATGTTAAAATTTGATATCCAATAAACATACACATAAATAGTAAATCAAAGAATAAGTATACTAAATATTTGAATTCTGGAAATAGGAGTAAGAAGTCTATGCTTATTAACAAAAATGAGAAAATGACTCCACCCAACCATATCAGTAACTTATAATGTTTCGTTCTGAAAAAAATCATTTGTCTTAAACAGATTAAGAAATTTAAATACTAGAAAGAATTTAAACAACTTCACATCAAAAAACATGAATACTAATAATAATGATTGTGAACAAGTCTTCCAATCCATAAAAAGAGCGGCAAGAAATAAACCCGTTAAGTATAGTTTTAGTATCAATAGTATAGATCCATATAGAAGAAGACATTTACTCAGCTGTTTCTTCATATAATTTACCGCTTTTCATTGTGATAAATCGTGAATATCCTATATCAACAAAATCATGTGAAGCGATTATTATAGTTTTTCCCTTTTCTATAAGATCTTTCATCTTCTTGATAAATACTTCGATTGAATAATCATCTAATCCCCTGGTAGGCTCATCAAATATTAATATATCTTGATTTTCCATTATTGCTTGTATAATTCCCATTTTCTGTTTCATACCAATAGAATAGTTTCTTAATAGTTTTTTATCGTTTAAATTGAGATGGAAATCTCTACATAAATTCTCTAGTTCCTTAATGTTAAGTTTTGAACGTAGATTGCCTAAGAATAATAGATTTTCTTTTATGTTTGAAAAATCCGAGAATTCCGGATTTTCAATGAGTGCGCCAATATAGTAATTGGAGTTGATTTCTACAGATCCAGAATCGATATCCAATAGACCGCAGATTACTTTCAACAATGTAGACTTTCCACAACCATTCTCGCCTTTAATATAGATAACATCATTATCGTAAACTGAAAAATCTAAATCAATTAAAACAGGATTCTCACGAAATGCTTTGTTTATTTTGTTAATTTTTATTATTTCTTTTTTCATGAATAACTCACTTTCTAAAACAATTGAAAGATTAAATTACAGATGTAATAGTTGTATATGGCCATAGTCAAATAGGATATTAAAATACAAATATGAATAGGCGATTCCTTATAGAACCAATAAACCTGAAATGAAATCAACGATAAATTCAAGATAACGTAAAATGATAATTGCGCTAAATATAAGTGCATATGCTCTTGAGGAATACCTATTAAATAGGCAAATAATAGGTATACCACCACAAAAAATATGAACCAGATCAGCAATTCGATTTTTAAAATAAATTTGCAGTATTTTGATTTGCTTGTTCGGATTACTGAAAATTTCCTTAATCTTTGATAAGTGTAATATCTATATATTAAGAATACATATAGAATATTGGTGAAAACAAGAAATGACATATTTGAATTAAATAAAAAGCTAACTCCATTGTTTTCTCCTGAAAGGAATATGTATTGATATAGTTCCACTCCCATTACGATACTAGATATCGTGAATAGAAATATGTGAAATCTAGATAACATAAAATTTTTGAAATATTCTTTAACCATTTTGCTCACGATCCTTTAAAACAAATTTTGATAAGATAAACAGTAAAATAGAATAAAATATAAAGCAAAGAATAACGATTATAATAGAAAAAATACCTGTGTCTATAGACCATATTCCAATTATTCCAGGACATAAATAATTGTGAATGAAGAAAAGAATATAAAAGAATCCATTTTAATTTCAAAAGGAATTATAGATCCGATTATAGAGAATAATATGGTGGATAGAACGCTATAAATGCCAAGTGACAAAATATATGCATATTTATTTAAAATCAACTGAGATAGCAAGAAACAAAAGTAATTTAAGAAACTCCAGCCGATTATTTGAAACAGTGTAAATAAGCATAAGTCTAACATACCTATATTAGTAAAGTAATTTGCTACATATTGTATGTCTTTACCAATTATTGGAAGACACATAAAGTGAATAATTAGAACTGTTATTGCATTGATTACAACAGGATAATACCAAATATCTTTAATAGACTGCTTTAGATATTGTTTAAAATAATTTGTATATCCAATTCTAGAAACAATCATCACATCAAAACGATTGTTTCTATATATACAAGAATTTAAATTAGTGATTATTGGGATGATAAATAAAAGTATAAATTCAAAAACTATAAACTCTCTACCAGCATATATTTCGAAAAAGAATGAAAGACCACTAAAATTACCATCAGCTAAAAACTGATAATCTTTTTGTTTGAACAAAATAAATAATATAGAAATTAGGCATAAAGCCAACAAGCTGAATAGCTTTGTGCTAGCTTGTTTTTTATTAACATTCATTTTTATCAACAATCACACTAAAGTGATTATGTGGTTCTAAATTATTTGATTTTGCTCTGGTTTTAACGGATATGTTTTCTGTAATACTGTTTATTATAGTTTTGTTGTATGAATCCAACGTATCTTTTGTAAATCTCAATAATTCCATTTTTCAATTTTCTCATATAAATTTCCCCTCCGTTTCTTATATTAGATTAAAATTATTAAATTTCATATAATATTAGATTATTTTAAGCTTCTACAGCTGCTTTCAGTGCATCTACCTTGTCCAATTTTTCCCATGGAAGATCAAACATCTGTACGTCCCATATGACCGTAAGCCGCTGTTTGACGGTAGATAGGACGTTTAAGATCAAGCATTTGAATGATACCTGCTGGACGCAAGTCAAAGAGATCGCGGACAGCAGCTTCAAGTTTGCTTTCAGCAACTGTCGCCGTTCCGAAAGTATCAACACGGACAGACACAGGGTTAGCAACACCGATAGCATAAGCCAATTGTACTTCTGCTTTCTTAGCAAGACCAGCAGCTACGATGTTTTTGGCAATGTAGCGAGCTGCATATGAAGCTGAACGGTCAACCTTAGTGGCATCCTTACCAGAGAAGGCACCACCACCATGTCTTGAGTAACCACCATAAGTATCAACAATGATCTTACGACCAGTCAAACCAGAGTCTCCTTGAGGTCCTCCGATAACAAAACGACCTGTTGGGTTGATAAAGAATTTAGTCTCATCATCCAAGTATTCGGCTGGAATAACTGCCTTAATGACTTTTTCAATAACGTCTTGACGAATTTGGTCGTTAGTCGCTTCAGGATCGTGTTGTGTTGAAATAACAACTGTATCAACGCGTACTGGTTGGTCATTCTCATCATACTCAACGGTAACCTGAGATTTAGCATCTGGACGAAGGTATGAAATCTCACCAGATTTACGCAAATCTGCCAATTTTTTAACCAATTTATGTGAGAGGCTAACTGGAAGTGGCATAAACTCTGGAGTTTCGTCAATAGCAAAACCAAACATCAAACCTTGGTCACCAGCTCCGATAAGATCAAGTGGATCTTGATCACCAGTTCCACGAACTTCAAGTGCTTCCATTGACACCTTGAGCAATATCTGGAGATTGTTCAATCAATGATGGGTGAACCCCAACAGATCTGCCGCAAAGCCGTATTCTGCATTGTTATAACCAATTTCAGCGATAGTATCACGAACCACACGGTTAATATCCACATAAGCTGTTGTAGAAACTTCACCGAAAACATGGACAGAACCAGTGTAGACAGCTGTTTCTGCTGCAACGTGTGCATCTGGATCCTCTGCTAAAATCGCATCAAGAATGGCATCTGAAATTTGGTCTGCAATTTTATCTGGATGCCCCTCAGATACTGATTCAGACGTGAAAAGTTTACGTTCTGACATATAAAATGTCCCCCTTTTAATATGAAAAATAGTATTAGATAGCACGGATTTAACCGTCTCCTAATAGGTAAAACGCTATACTCCTAATGGAGCTAGACGCCGTTAAAAAGTTACAAAGAACCAACAGCCAACTCTAGGATGACTGTTGCCTTATCGGGACTTAATAACTACCGTCCATTATATCATGTTTTTTCAGTCTAGTCATATAGTTATTTATTATCAAGCCTTATCAATAAGTTATAGTGAGCATTTTACCATCTTTTGTATTATACTTAGGATATGAAAACTTATGAACACGTTTTATGACATCTTATCGAAGAGTCCTGACTTTGTAACGGGAGAGAGCTTGGCTAAAAGCTTGGTGTCTCACGGACAAGCCATTTGGAAGGCAATTCAAACACTTCAAGAACAAGGAATTGACATTACAAGTGTCCGCAAGAAAGGCTACTATTTAGAAAAGGGAGATATTCTTCTTCCTCAAGACATCTCTAAGCAACTCAACATTCCAGTCTACTTTAATCCAGATTCTAATTCTACCCAACTAGATGCTAAACATGGCATGGAAAAGAATAATCCAACGCCTGCTCTTTATCTGGCATCAAGTCAAAAGGCAGCCAAAGGACGATTTGAACGTCACTTCTTTGCCAGTCCACAAGGTGGTATCTATATGAGTATCCACTTAAAGCCCAACTGTCATTTTGAGGAGTTACCACCTTATACGATGATGGCGGCAGCTGCTATTGTCAAAGCTATCCAGCGTCTAACTGGCATCAATACAGAAATCAAATGGGTTAATGACATCTACCTCAACAACAAAAAAATGGCTGGTATCCTTACCGAAGCCATTAGTTCTATCGAATCTGGTCGCATCACAGATGTCATTATCGGGGTTGGGCTTAACTTCTCAATCAGTGATTTTCCTGAAGAGTTAGCTAATAAAGCTACTAGTCTTTTTACTTCTGAAAAACCAAGCATTACTCGAAACCAGCTCATTTCAGAAATTTGGAGACTCTTTTTAACCATTCCTACTAGCGATTTGGTCAAGGTCTATAAAGAAAAGTCCCTCGTTTTAGACAAACAAGTGACCTTTGAACAAGCTGGAAGGACTTATACTGGTATTGCCAAGGAAATTGGCGATAAGGCCAACTTCTCGTTTTTACTGATGATGGTCAGGAAAAATGGTTGACCGCTGGCGAAGTGAGCCTTACTTCTTGGTAGACTTGTCGGCTGCACGCGCAATGCGTGAAACAACGTAAGTTGTCCAAAGACGACGAAAACAGTAAATAACCAAAAAAGGCTGTAAAAAAGTAATAGCCGTGCTGTAAACTGTAATTAAAACAAACCGTTTCAAAAATAGTTTCAAGCGTAATAAACAAAATTTGTTGAATCATAAGATTATTATATCAATAGATAGAGCCTAGGACAAGCAGTCTAGGCTCTTTTCATTTTTACACGGATGGACCTTCCAATTATTAGCTTCAGAAATCTATCAAATTACACTTGACTATCTCGCCATCTAACTTACTGGGATTGGACCTAAAAAGGTCCACTGAACAGCCTCGCTTTTGGGTTTCTTGGCTCGGACCTAAAAAAGGTCCACTGGACCTTTTAGTCCTCTATTTCTACTACATCAGAGAGAAAGTCGAGTTCTTGAGGGATATATCTTCGCGATCTTCTTTTTTCCAATTCTTCTTTGGATTTGAGACTTCGTGCAAATTCTGTTCGGAGTTTTTCAAATTCTGCTTTTGGAACAGCCATAATATTAGGTGAGAAACCGGCAGCTGAACTCATGATATTACCAAACATATCATTAAGATCACTGCGTTTCATGACCTGTTCAGCATTAAAAGCGGCATTAAATGCAGGATAGCATTTTCCTGATTGGCCAGTACAGGCTCGGAGCCATTCAAAAGTGCCCTATTTTGTGGGCTAATAGAATCCAAGATTTCAGGCCAAGTTGCCTTTAGGGCATCCAGACACTGGCGTGATTTCTGCGGATTTTCCATGGTTTCACGCATAATAGTAAGAATCTTTTCACGATCCACCTTGTACTGATAAGCAGGTTTGGCTTTTCGAGTTGGTGCTACTTCTCCTTGGACTTTGCCCTCTTTAAGAGCTTTACGTAGACCTTCTACCTCGCGACGAAGACTATCTAACTCTTCTTGTAAATTCCCTGGGATTTCTTGTGAAACCTGAGTATGAGTCTCTGACAATTTTATAGTCAGCATTTCCGCATAGATTTTAGGATGTGTTCCAGTTTTAATTTCTGGCAAGGCACTTGTAACCAAGTCAATCAATTGGAAAAGTCGGTCTTGCTCCAGAGAAAGATTCTCTTCAAAAAGGGGACTATGGTGACTGTTCTCTCCGCCCGCTTTGACAATCAAAAGATCACGGAAATACTCCAAGAGATCCGTCGCAAAACGCTCATAGACTTACCATTATCAAAAAGAGTTTCAAGATTTGATAAAGCTTGCGTAGTCTCTTGATTGCGAACGTTAGCGACAAAACTGTCTAAGGCTGTTAAACCAATAGAACCAGTGATTTCTTCAGCTACGGCTTGGCTGACATGATTGTCAGGAGACAGGCTCAGTGCTTGGTCTAAGATTGACAAAGCATCACGCATACCACCTTCCGCACGACGAGCAATAATGGTCAAAGCCTCATCATCAAAGGTTAATCCTTCTTTTTCCAGAATTGAAGCCAAATGCTCTTTAATAGCTCCCTGCTTGATCGATTTAAACTCAAAACGTTGAACACGAGAAAGAATGGTTGCAGGAATCTTATGTAATTCAGTGGTCGCTAGGATAAAGACACATTTTCAGTTGGTTCTTCCAAAGTCTTCAAAAGAGCATTGAAGGCACCTGTCGAAAGCATGTGAACCTCGTCGATAATATAGACCTTGTAAGTCGCACGACTTGGAGCATAGGTCGACTTATCACGAATCTCACGAATCTCATCCACACCGTTGTTGGAAGCCGCATCAATCTCGATAACATCTTCGAGACTTCCGTTAGTAATATCGCGACAAATATCGCAGTGATTACAAGGCTCACCATCAACTTGATTAGGACAGTTCATAGCCTTGGCAAAGATTTTCGCCGCACTGGTTTTACCGGTACCACGTGGCCCAGAAAAGAGATAGGCATGGCTGATTTTCCCTGACTCTACCGCCTGTCTGAGCGTGGTTGAAATCACTTTTTGACCAACCATTTCACCAAAGGTCTGACTACGGTATTTACGATATAAGGCTTGATACATTAGTTTACCTCAAACATTCCAAATGTAAGCTCGGTTTTCTCGAGTAGAATTTTGATAAACGCTTCCAGATAATCTTGGTCTACGTCGTTATAGTCTCCTACTTGGTGAGAATCCAAATCGAGAACACCAACTAATTTGCCATCTTTTACCATTGGTACAACAATTTCACTTCGAGCAGCGGAATCACAAGCGATGTAATTGGCGTGTTTGGTGACGTCTTCGACAATTAAGGTTCTATTTTCTGCTGCAGACTGGCCACAAACACCCTTACCTAGGCAATTCGAACACAAGAAACATTACCTTGGAAAGGACCAAGGACTAACTCATTCTTGACATTATCCATCAGGTAGAAGCCTGTGAACACAGAATTCGGCAGGGTTGTATTCAAGAGAGCTGAGGCATTAGAAAAGTTGGCCAAAGCATTGTCTTCATTGGCAAAAAGCACCTTAGCCTGTGCTAGCATTAATTCATAGGCTGATTTTTTTTCTTCGTTAGTCATAACTACCATTATAGCAAAGATTGGTTCTTAAAACTAAGATTGACCTACCTTTTCTCCTTCCCTTTCATTTAAAAATAATTCAAGATCTTGAACGACATTTTTAGGATATTCTGGACTAGAAATCTGATAAAACTTAACAGTCATTCGATTTCTGAACCAGGTTAATTGCCGTTTAGCAAATCGACGCGTATTTTGCTTGAGTTTTTCCAAGGCTTCGTCCAAGCTCTGGTTCCCAGCAAAATAAGGAAACAACTCCTTGTAGCCTATACCACGAGCTGACTGGGCGTCAGGATAATTATCATAAAGCCACTTAGCCTCTTCCAAGAGTCCAAGTTCAACCATCTTGTCCACTCGTGTATTGATACGGTCATAAATCAAGGAGCGTTCATCATCTAATCCGATAAGAAAGGATCATAAGTCGTCTCAGTATTTTCAAGATTCTTCGAAAAAACGATGAAGCTCAAGTGCTCTGATAGCACGACGACGGTTAATCTCTTTAATCTCAATACCTAAGCGATCAATTTTTTCAAAAAGTTCCTGATCAGATAATTGCTCTAATTCCGAGCGATAGGCTAAAACCTGCTCCTGATCTACCTGTCCCCCTAGGTGATACCCTTCTAGGAGACTTTGTAAATAGAGACCTGTTCCTCCTACTATAATAGGCAGCTTGCCACGACTAACAATGTCAGAAATGGCAACCTCTGCCTCTATCACAAAATCATAGGCTGAATAGGACTCATCAACATCGCGAACATCAATCAGATGATGCACTGCTGCTGCCTGCTCTTCAGGAGTGGCCTTGGCGGTTCCTATATTCAATTGTCGGTAAACCTGCTGGCTATCTCCTGAAATAATTTCGCCATTAAAACGCTTGGCCAATTCAATTCCAAGCGCTGTTTTTCCTACAGCAGTAGGACCAGCTACTACAATAAGTTTGGTTTTCATAATGTTTTCACTTGCTATTCTAGATATTTTTTTAGATAATATAAGCATATTATAACATATACGGAGGATAGTCTCATGGCTAAAAAACATTCATTTGCTAAAGGTCTTGCTACTGGCGTTCTTGGAACTGCTGCTACCGTTGCAGGTGCCGTTTTCGCAGTTAAAAAAGACAATTATCGAACCAGAAGAAAAGAAATTGGCTTTCAATCGAAGAAAATCGTAAAAAAGCAGCTCGCCGTCGTGTAAGTCGCTAATAATGAGAACCAGGGAAACCTGGTTTTTTACTGTTATTTTTAACTCTTCATCTATGACTAGGAACAGAGCCAAATTGAAAAGAAAGAAAAAGAAAAAATATAATATCATTACATTTGTGAACTGCACCCCAAAAGTTAGACAGAAAAAAATTAACTTTTGAGGTGTTTTTCTTA
>ENA-OQAN01001451-OQAN01001451.1-human-gut-metagenome-genome-assembly--contig:-NODE-1451-length-10253-cov-0.948055_pt1 | contig 10253 bp, 18 predicted proteins | sample MGYA00242735_ERZ504527 | MGnify/ENA primary metagenome ERZ504527 (study PRJEB26092, sample SAMD00036230) | human gut metagenome | host: Homo sapiens | study: EMG produced TPA metagenomics assembly of...
CGAGGAGAAGACCGGGGGCTCTTGATTTCGGCGACCGGGACCGGTAAGACTACTTATCGGCCTTCGATGTCATGAAATTGCGGCCAGGCGCTTCCTCTTTGTCGTCCACCGCGAGCTCATCGTCAAAAGCGCCCGCGACAGCTACGTCAAAGTCGGCGTCAACCCGGCCGATACGGGTCTTCTGACGGGCCACGCCAAAGACGTCGACAAACCCTATCTGTTTGCGACCATACAGACCTTGGCCCGCGATGAAATCCTCCATTCCTTTGCGCCCGATGCCTTTGACTACATCGTCATGGATGAAGTCCATCATGGAGGCGCGGCGACGTATCAGAAGGTCCTCGATTACTTTACGCCCCAGTTCCTGCTGGGCATGACGGCGACGCCGGAACGGTCCGACGATTTCGATATCTATGCCTTATTTCACCACCAGATTGCCTATGAAATAAGGCTCCACGACGCTACGCCTGAAACAACTGCTGGTGCCTTTTCACTACCACGCGTCTGTGAAATCACGGTCAATGGAGAAGTCCTCGATGACAACAGTGATTTTTCGGCTTTGACCTGTGAAGAGCGGGTACGGCATATTCTCTATTATGCCGACCTCTATGGGAGCGACACGGACCGCGTCAAGGGCCTCGTCTTTTGCCGCAGTGTCGACGAAGCGAGAACCCTAGCCGCTGCCTTTAGAGCGCACGGCCGCCCGGGCTCTGGCCTTGACGGGTGCGTCGAGTGAAGGGGAGCGGCAGGCAGCCATCGATCATTTGGAAGCCGATGCCGATCAGGACCGGGACTATTTGGATTATATCTTTACTTGCGACATCTTTAATGAAGGCGTCGATATTCCGCAGGTCAATCAGGTCATCATGCTGCGCCCGACGACGTCGGCCATCGTCTTTGTCCAGCAGTTGGGGAGGGGCCTTCGCAAATATCCTTATAAGCGCTATTTGGAAGTCCTCGACTTCATTGGCAACTATGAAAATAACTTCTCCTGCCATCGCCCTCTTTGGCGACCGGACCTACGATAAGGATTTTGTCCGCACGTTGATGCAGACCAATTTTCTGCCGGGACGACGTCGGTTCACTTCGACGATATCGCCAAGGAGCGAATCTATGCAGCCATCGATAAAAGCGGTCTCTTGCCGATTAGACGACTTAAAGAACGCCTATCGCGATATGCCTGCCGCCTGGGACGCAGCCGATGATGATGGATTTCGTCCGTTTTGGCGATAAAGATCCGATGCTGTTCATTGCCAAGAAGGACTCCTTTTATGCCTTTTCCCAGTATATGGAACCGAGTCCGTCGACGCTGAATGACGCTCATCGGGCCGTGCTGAAGATGATGAGTCTTGAACTTGCCAATGGAAAACGCATTGAAGAAATCTTGATTCTTCGCCATTTGCTGGCTGAACCGTCGTGGTCGACGGCGGACCTTGCGGCAGAGACGGAGCGGTTGTACGGCTTTTTGCCCTCGACAGAAACCATGAACATGCTGCCCGGCTGTTGACCTTGCAATTCTTTGTGAAAACGGCGCAGCAGAAATACGGCGGTATGCCCCTCATTTCTTTTGAACAGCACACCTACGCGACGACGCCGTATTTTGAAGCCCTGAAAGAAAATGCCGAATTTACGGCCTATGTCGACGATATCCTCGATTACGGGACTATCGCTTTGAAACCCTCTATGTCCAAGACCATCCCGAAATCGTCGGCGGCTTCGTCCGCTACGGACGCTATTCTCGAAAAGACGTATCGCGGATCCTCAATTATGAAACGAACCGCGAAGGGACGCTGAACGGCTATCAAATCGTCGGGGATACTTGTCCCATTTTTGTTACCTATGAAAAGGCTGACGATATTTCGGCGAATACGATGTATGAAGACCAATTCATATCACCTCAGGAATTCAGTTGGATGACCCGGTCCGCGTGCGCCTGTCGTCACCCCAAATCCCGGCCATTCAGGACCGTCATCGTCGCAAGTTGCTGTTCGTGAAAAAGAGCGATGCTGAAGGGTCTAAATTTCTACTATATCGGCGATTTAAAGGTCCTCGGCGATCCTGTCGAGACGACCATCGCCAACGATGCCGGCGTACAGCTTCCCATCGTCAACTTTCGATTTATCATCGATAAGCCTGTCGAAGAAAAACTCTACGCCTATCTTTGTGAATAATTGTCTTGCTGCTGAAAATGTCATGAACCGATCGTCATGGCATTTTTCGCATTACCTTTTAACCTTTTGGGGAGGGGGGAACGACCGAAGCAGGTACGGCCTGCCTTCAGAACCAAAAACTTTATGGGGCAATTGTGGTACATTGTCCGGAAATGTGGTAAACTAGTGTAGTTACAGTTGAGATGTGGAGAGAGGTGTCTTTTTACGTATGGAAGATAAAACGGGTTCAGACTATAAAGCACGGAAACCGAAGAAGTTTAACGCCCGCATTGTAGCTGATAATATCATGAAGGCGTCATTGTCCTGATCATGATGGTTATTTTCGTCATGATTGCCGACCAGGTGATTACGACGCCCTTCATCAGTGCCGAAATCGAAGGGGAATTTTTCCACGGCAGTATTTTCGGTACGACTATCATCACCATCGTAGCCTATATCGTCGGTATCATCGTCGGTGCCTGGTGGGCTATTGGGACTTTCGGCCGTTCGTGCTGCGCCTCGATCTGGGCAGCGATTCACCGCATCGAATCAGCTGAATGATTTCGAGAGCCAGGACATCATCGTCGGGACGCTGGGGTTGCTTTTTGGACTTATCATTGCGAATTTAATTGGCCTAGCGTTTGCCCGCCTGCCGATCATCGGGCCTACGGGCTATCGTCTTCAGCATCGTCTTCGGCTACGCCGGCATGAGCATCGCCATCCGCAAGAAGAGCGAAATAATCGCCCTGGCAGGCAATCTGCGCCTGGGCAAGTCCGGCAAGGACCACGGCAGCAAGCATAAGGACATGGAATTTTCCGGCAAGCTCCTCGATACGAGCGCCATCATCGACGGCCGCATCGCTGAGATTTGCAGTACCGGCTTCCTCGAAGGGCCGCTGCTGGTGCCGGTCTTCGTCCTGGAAGAATTGCAGCTCATCGCTGATTCGTCGGACCTGTTGAAGCGCAATAAGGGCCGCCGCGGCCTGGATATCCTGAAACAGATGCAGGAAGATAATTACGTCGAAGTCCGCATCATCAATGACGATTTCGACGACGTCCAGGGCGTCGACTCCAAGCTCGTCCGCCTGGGCCGCAAGATCAATGCCAAAGTCGTCACTAACGACTATAACCTCAATAAAGTCGCCGCCCTCCAGGGCGTGGCCGTCCTCAACATCAACGACCTGGCCAATGCCCTGAAACCGGCCCGCATCCCTGGGGAACACATGAACGTCCTCATCGTCAAGGCCGGCAAGGAAGAGAACCAGGGCGTCGCCTATCTCGATGACGGCACGATGATCGTCGTCGAAGATGGCCAGAAATACATTGGTTCTACTGTGCCCGTTACGGTGACGTCTGTCCTGCAGACGTCGGCTGGGCGCATGATATTCGTCAAGATTGCTAATGAGTAGGTGAAATGTGTGAAGTATCTGTCATCGTCGTAGCGGCCGGCACAGGGAGCCGCTTCGGCTACGAGCGGAACAAGCTCTCTATCCCTTGTGCGGCGAGCCTGTCCTGACCCATACGCTGCGCCATATTTTCGCGGCCCGGTCGGTCAGTGAGGTGGTCATCGTCCATTCCCGTGTCGATGAGAAGGAAATCCGCCGCCTCGTCGATGACCTCCATCCCATCCAGCCCGTGCGCTACGCCCTGGGCGGCGCCGAACGGGAAGATTCGTCTACAACGGCCTCATGGCCGTCAGCCGCGACGTGGATGTGGTCATGGTACACGACGGCGCCCGGCCTTTTGCCGGCCCGGACTGGTATGACCAGGCGCGGCCATGATGGAAACGGCCCGAGCTGCCATTTACGGCATCCCTCTCAAGGATACGGTCAAGGTCCGCGGCGACGACGGCCGGCTCCATACGCTGAACCGCAGCCGCCTGGTCGCGCCCAGACGCCGCAGATCTTTCACCGCGACCTGCTCATGGAAGCCCATGAGCACGCCCGGACCGAGGCATCCAGGCGACAGATGATGCATCCCTCGTCGAAGCCCTGGGGGTACCCGTGGTCATCCTCGAAGGGAGCGAGAAGAACCGCAAGGTGACGACGCGCGACGACATCCCTATCCTGTCCCTGTACATGAAGGGGAGGGAAGTCCAGCGCATCGGGTACGGGCTATGACGTCCACCGCCTGAAAGAAGGGCGGCGCCTGGTCCTGGGCGGCGTCGAGATTCCCTTTGAACGGGGCCTCGATGGCCATTCCGATGCGACGTTCGTCATCCACGCCATCATGGACCGCCCTGCTTGGGAGCCGCCGGGCTCCGCGATATCGGGACGTATTTTCCCGATACGGATCAGGCCTTCAAGGATATTTCCAGCCTGGTCCTCCTGGAAAAGGTCCGCCATCTGTTGCGGGAGAAATGTTGCCGCATCGTCAACCTCGACGTGACCTTATTGGCACAACGGCCTAAAATCAAGCCCTATGTGCCGCAGATGATCGCTAATATTGCCGAGGCCCTGCGTATCCCCAAGGCCGCTGTCTCCGTCAAGGCGACGACGACAGAGAAATTGGGTTCGTCGGCCGGAAGAAGGCATGGCCGCCCAGGCGGCAGCATGGTCCTTAGCTATCAATAATACATATATATAGTCTTTAGGAGGAATTTTTTATGTCACAGGAAGTACGCGTTCGTTTTGCTCCGAGCCCGACAGGCCCGTTCCACATCGGCGGTGCCCGTTCGGCACTGTTCAACTACCTCGTTGCCAAGCACAACCACGGTAAGTTCGTCGTCCGCATCGAAGATACGGACCGCAAGCGTTCGACGTCGGAATCGGAAGAAAACATCAAGGAAGCCCTGAAATGGCTGGGCATCACCTGGATGAAGGCATCGACGTCGGCGGCCCCGATGGCCCGTACCGCCAGACTGAACGCCTGGGCATTTATCAGAAATATACGGAAAAGCTCTTGGCCGAAGGCAAGGCCTACTACTGCTTCTGCACGCCGGAAGAACTGGAAGCGGAAAAACAGGCTCAGCTGGCCAAAGGGGAAACGCCGGTCTACTCCGGCAAATGCGCTGACCTGCCCAAGGAAACGGTCGAACAGTACCTCAAGGAAGGCCGTCCCCACGTCATCCGCATCAAGACGCCGAAGAACGAAACTATCGAACTGGACGACCTCGTCCGCGGTCATGTATCCTTCGATTCCAACAACGTCGGCGACTTCGTCATCGTCAAATCCGACGGCATCCCGGTCTATAACTACTGCGTCGTCCTCGACGATGCCCTCATGCACATCACCCACGTCATCCGTGCGGAAGAACACTTGTCCAACACGCCGCGCCAGCTGGTCATCTACAAGGCATTGGGCTTTGAAGCCCCGCAGTTCGCTCACGTATCGCTCATCCTCGCGCCGACAAGAAGAAGATGAGCAAGCGCCATGGCGCTACGTCGGTCCAGCAGTACCGCGACATGGGCTACCTGCCCGACGCACTGGTCAACTTCCTGGCCCTCCTCGGCTGGACGCCGGAAGCGATCAGGAATCTTCAGCCGCGACGAACTCATCGAACAGTTCACCCTCGACCGCGTCGCCAAGAACCCGGCCGTCTTCGACATCGAAAAGCTCAACTGGATCAACTTCCATTACATGAAGCAGCTCGATGAAGACCAGCTTTATGCCGTCTGCCTGCCGCACCTGCAGAAGGCCGGCTATGCCCAGCGAAAAACCCGGACGAAAAGGAAGCTGCCTGGCTGAAAGCCATCTGCGCCGCCATGCCGCGAACACGTCCAGTACGGCGCTCAGATCGTCGATGCTGCCAAGGTCTTCTTCACCGACGACTATGCGCCGGAAAATGAAGAAACCGCAGCAGTCCTCAAAGAAGAAACGGCTCCGTCCGTCCTCAAGATGTTCCGCGACGAACTGGCTGCCCTCGACGACGTCACGCCCGACACGGTACAGCCTCTGTTCAAGAAAATCCAGAAGGGCCTCAAGGTCAAGGGCAAGTTCGTCTATATGCCTATCCGCGTCGCCGTCACCGGTGTCATGCACGGCCCGGACCTGAACGTCATCGTCGCCCTCATGGGCCGCGACAAAGTCCTGGCCCGTCTGGACGAAACGTTGGCATAAAGGCTTGACATGAGCCGATTATTGGGTACTATATACATACGTATTAACTAATAATATGTATCAAATAAGATCTGCGATGATCAAAATGAGTTGCAGTGGCATCCGACAGAGAGGAAGGGTCACGGCTGAGAGCCTTTCCAGGTCATAAAACTGCAATGCTGCCTTTGTGAGCAGGCCGGGTGAAAGGAGTAATCCGGTCCGGGTGCGCCCGTTACTGCGCAGTAAAGATTACGGCACTGCCGTAAAAACAGAGTGGAACCACGGGCCACCGTCTCTGTCATAGGGGATGGTGGCCTTTTTGTTCAAATTTCAGGGAGGTTACCGAATGAGAGAACTGAAAGTATATAATACATTGACCCGCAAGAAAGAAACCTTCGTGCCCGTCACGCCGGGCCAGGTCAAGATGTATGTCTGCGGCATTACGCCGTACAACCATTCCCACATGGGCAATGCCCGTCCTTTCGTCACGTGGGACGTCATCAAGCGCTATCTGGAACACTTGGCTATGAAGTCACGCACATCCAGAACTTCACCGACGTCGACGACAAGATCATCAACGCCGCCAACGGCGAAGGCGTCACGTGGGATACCATTTCCAACCGCTATATCGCATCGTACTTCGACGTCATGGACAAGCTCCACATCCGCCGGGCCGACAAGTATCCCCGCGTATCGGAACACATGGATGAAATCATCAACATGGTCCAGACCCTCATCGACAAAGGCTATGCCTATGTCATCGACCACGACGTCTATTACAGCGTCGAAAAGTTCGCTGACTACGGCGAACTGAGCGGCCGCAGCCTCGACGACATGATGGCCGGCGCCCGCATCGAAGTCGACGACCGCAAGCACAATCCCATGGACTTCGCCCTCTGGAAAGGTGCTAAGCCCGGCGAACCGTCGTGGGACAGCCCCTGGGGCAAAGGCCGTCCGGGCTGGCACATCGAATGCTCGGCTATGAGCAATAAGTACCTCGGTGACACCTTCGACTTCCACGGCGGCGGCAGCGACCTCATCCTTCCCGCACCATGAAAACGAAATCGCCCAGTCCGAAGCCTTTACGGGCAAGAAACCGATGGTCAAATACTGGCTCCATAACGGCTTCATCACCATCAACTCGGAAAAGATGAGCAAGTCCCTGAATAACTTCTTCCTGGTCAAGGACGTCCTGGAACACTACAGCCCCGATGCCCTGCGCTTCTTCCTCCTCATTTCCAACCACTACCGCAGCCCCTTGGACTTCAGTGACGAACGGCTGGAAGAAATGACGCGCAGCCTCGAACGCCTGGGCACGGCTATCGACAACGTCTGGAACTCCTGGCTATGCCGGCTGGTGCTAAATCGCCGGAAGCCAAGCAGCTCCTGGAAACGGCCCATAAGGACGAAGAAGACTTTGAAAATGCCATGTGCGACGACTTCAATACAGCCCTGGCCAGCGCGGCTATGTTCGATTTGGCCAAGAACGTCAACATCTTCAAGAATGCCGTCGTCAACAACGGTGTCCCCGTCGATTCGGCAGCCATGTCGGAAGTCAAGCGCGTCTTCAAGACCTTCACGGATATCCTCGGCATCCTCGAAGACCGCTGGACCGGCAAGAAGGAAGACGCCAGCAGCAAAGACTACGACGACCTCATGCAGCCATCCTCACATCCGTCAGGAATGCCGCGCTCAGAAACAGTACGCCCTGGCCGACGCCATCCGCGATAAACTGGCCGCCCTTGCATCACCATTGAAGATTCGCCGCAGGGAGCGCGCTGGAAAAAGTGAAATTCAAACAACTGCAAGCACTGAAGAAACGGGCCTACCAGCCTTTGCCGACGGCAAGCGCCTGGATGTGCCCGACCAGGATGCGGCCCATCTCGACCTCGATCAACCTGGCCTTCGTCGTGACGCCTATTACGCCCTGACCCTGCGCCGGCGCTGGTGGAAACGGGCATTCCCCACGTCCAGGTCCTGCACACGCTGGCGGCGGAATTCGTATCCGCCAAGCCCAGGCCTATGTCTACCGCCGCATCCACGACGGCCTGACGGACGACGAAAAGGCCGTCTGCCAGCGGGCCCGCAATGCCTATACCCTGGCGCCGAAGAGCGCCACCGTCGCCGAGTACCACGACAGCACGGCCCTGGAAGCCTGGTGGGCTACCTGGTCATGGCTGGCCGGACGGACGCCTGGACGCCGTCATGGCCCAGGTCTATGAAGAAACGAAAGCCTATTGTAACGAAAAACATGGAGGAATGGAATGAGTGAGGCAAATATCATCATCGGCCGCAACAGCGTCACCGAAGCCTGAAGGCCGGCCGGTCCATCACCAAGCTGTACGTCGCTGCCGGCAATGAGTCGCAGCCGCTGCAGCGCATCCGCGACCTGGCAGGCCGGAAGGAAATCCTCGTCGAAGACGTGCCCCTGAAGGTCCTCAACCACCTGGCACCGGGGAATCGCCACCAGGGCGTCATCGCCTTTGCCAAGCCCGTGGAATACGCCGATTTGACAGACGTCTCATCGCTGCTGATGAAAAGGGGAAGGTACCGTTCCTGGTCCTCCTCGACGGCATCGAAGACGTCCACAACATGGGGGCCATCATCCGCACGGCGGAATGTGCCGGCGTCGACGCCGTCCTCCTGCCCAAGCGGCGGACGGCGCCCATCAATGAGACTGTCGGCAAGACGTCGGCCGGCGCCGTCGAATACATGCCCCTCGTGCAGATCGGCAACATCGCCCAGACCCTGAAGCAGCTCAAGAAGCGCGGTTTCTGGGTCATCGGCGCGATATGGACGGCGAGACGGACTACTTCCACAGCTCCCTGACGGACCCGGTCGTCCTGGTCATCGGCAGTGAAGGCCGGGGCATCTCGCACCTGGTCAAGGAGACGTGCGACGTCCTGGTCCAGATCCCCATGTTCGGCCACGTCAACTCCCTCAACGCTTCCGTCGCAGCGGCCTGCTCATGTATGAAGTCGTGCGGCAGCGGCAGGCAGGCGAATAATTTAAAATAAGCGAGGTAACGATTATGCAGGCAGCGTCCAATGCAGAAGAAAAACATGACCGCTTTGCAGGCATGACAGATGAAGAAATCGTACGCATCGCCCAGGAAGAGCACGATGGCAAAGCGGCCGATTATATCGTCAACAAGTATCGCAACTTCGTCAAATCCAAAGCCCGCGCCTACTTCCTGGTCGGCGCCGACCGGGATGACATCATCCAGGAAGGCATGATCGGCCTCTACAAGGCGACGCGGGATTTCCGCGGCGACAAGCTGTCGTCGTTCCGGGCCTTTGCCGAGTTATGCATTACCCGGCAGATCATCACGGCCATCAAGACGGCGACGCGGCAGAAACACATACCCCTCAACTCATATGTGTCCCTCAACAAGCCCGTCTATGAAGACGAATCGGACCGGACGCTGCAGGACATCCTGTCCGGCATCCGCGTCAGCGATCCCGAAGAGCTGGTCATCAGCCGCGAAGAATTCAATGATATCGAACTGAAGATGAATGAGATCCTCAGCGATCTGGAATGGCAGGTCCTGACAGCCTATCTCGACGGCAAATCCTACAACGAGATGTCCCGTCAGCTGCACCGGCACGTCAAGTCCATCGACAATGCCCTGCAGCGGGTCAAACGCAAGCTGGAACATTATCTGGAAACGCGCAATGCCGAAAAAGAAACGGAACCCGATGAGAAAGCCAAAGAACCTATTGATAGAAAAGCTAAATGAGTGTACAATAGTACTGTTAGCGTCATTGTGTGAGGAGGATTAACGTGATCACAGCATTAGAAATCATCGTTGTCATTTTGGCACTGCTCATCATCGGTGTTGTCGTAGCACAGAAGAGCAAGACCCAGGGGATGGGTGCGGGCTTTGGCGGCGGTGCCGACGACCTGTTTGGCAGTCGTGCCCGCGGCATGGATGCCTTGCTTTCCAAAATGACTATCATCTTATCGGTATTGTTTGCCGTCTGTACCTTCGTGTTGGGCAGATTGATGCATACCTTTTAATGAAACTAATGAGGCTGTCGCATATGCGGCGGCTCTTTTTTATAA
>ENA-OQAN01001453-OQAN01001453.1-human-gut-metagenome-genome-assembly--contig:-NODE-1453-length-10248-cov-2.380694_pt1 | contig 10248 bp, 16 predicted proteins | sample MGYA00242735_ERZ504527 | MGnify/ENA primary metagenome ERZ504527 (study PRJEB26092, sample SAMD00036230) | human gut metagenome | host: Homo sapiens | study: EMG produced TPA metagenomics assembly of...
TCAGAACTACGCTCTGTATCCTCATATGACAGTTTATGATAACATGGCATTCGGACTTAAGCTTCGTAAAGTTCCGAAGGACCAGATTGACAAGGCTGTTCGTGAAGCAGCAAGAATCCTTGACCTTGACAAGCTTCTTGATCGTAAACCGAAGGCTCTTTCCGGTGGTCAGAGACAGCGAGTTGCTATGGGACGTGCTATCGTTCGTAATCCTAAGGTATTCCTTATGATGAGCCTCTTTCCAACCTGGATGCTAAGCTTCGTGTACAGATGCGTATCGAGATCTCCAAGATCCATCAGAGACTTGGCGCTACTATCATCTATGTAACACATGACCAGACAGAGGCTATGACACTTGGTACCAGAATCGTTGTTATGAAAGACGGTGTTGTTCAGCAGGTTGATACACCACAGAACCTGTATCAGAAACCAGGCAACCTCTTCGTTGCAGGATTCATGGGATCTCCGCAGATGAAACTTCCTTGATGCTGTTATCTCCGAGAAAGGCGGCAATGTAATTGCTACAATCGGTGGTGAGCATGAGGTTATCGTTCCGGCAGCTAAGGCTAAAGTCCTGAAAGACAAAGGCTATGTTGGAAAGAAAGTTGTTCTTGGTATCCGTCCTGAGGATATCCATGATTCTCAGATGTTCCTTGAGACATCTCCAAGCAAACCAATGAACTCCGTAGTTAAAGTTTACGAGCTTCTTGGTGCTGAAGTATTCCTGTACTTCGATGTTGACGGAACTCAGGTTACAGCACGAGTTGATCCTCGTACAACAGCTAAGACCGGTGATCCGATCAGATTTGCATTCGATATGGAGAAAGCTCACTTCTTCGACAAAGAGACAGAGCTTACTATCACAAACTAATTCTCGTCGAATCATAAAAACAGAATGTAACCCCGGGGGATATGATTTCCCGGGGTTTCTTTTTATTTCACTAGTTTTATTTCACATCAGAAAGGACGCTTTTTATGAAAATACAGCAAACAATTCAAAAATGTCTGGATGACTGGAACCGGATCAGCGGTCTTGATTTCTGTATTCTGGATGAAAATGACCAGATATACATTTCCACAGGGGACCGTCGACTTCCTTCTTCTGAAAAGCTTGCTCAGTTCCGGGAGGATCCTGCCTTATGCATCTCCAACCGCAGCTGCAGTCTGTACAAGCTGAACAACACACCTCAGAGCAATATGCTTCTGATCGTATGGGGCTCCGGAGAGCAGGCTTCTACCATCGGAGAGCTTGCTGTCTGCCAGGTAGAAAGTCTCCTCACCGCCTATACGGAAAAAACAGACAAGAACTCCTTTATGCAGAATCTTCTCCTGGACCGCTATTCCCAGGTAGAAGCTTTTAACAAGGCTGCCCGTCTTCATATCACACCTTCTGCCCGCCGTGCGGTATTTCTTGTGGAAACCAAGCAGCACAAGGACGAAAATGCCCTGGCTACCATCCGCAACATCTTTTCTGCCCGTACACGGGATTTTATCACTGCACTGGATGATTCCGGCATCATCGTAGTACGTGAGCTTCAGAGCACCGAAAGCTACGAAGAGCTGGAGGGTATCGCCTGCATGCTGGTGGATATGCTCAATACAGAGGCCATGACCTCTGCCTGGGTTTCCTACAGCAATGTTGCAGATGATATCATGGAGCTTTCCGATGCCTACAAGGAAGCCCGCACTGCTCTGGAGGTCGGCAAGATCTTTTATGCTGACAAAACGTTTTCGGTTACAACCGTCTGGGCATCGGACGTCTGATCTATCAGCTTCCCACTCAGGTCTGCAACATGTTTGTAGGCGAGATCTTCGGAGAAGAATCCCTGGAATCTATTGACGACGAAACCCTCAATATCATCCGGACCTTCTTTGAAAATAACCTGAACCTTTCTGAAACCTCCAGACAGCTCTATGTGCACCGGAATACTCTGGTGTACCGTTTTGAAAAGCTGCAGAAGCGATTTGGCCTGGATATCCGTACCTTTGAGGATGCACTGGCCTCAAGCTTGCCATGATGGTGTCCGATTACATCACCTATTCCGGAAATCATGGAAAATAGATTCTGCTCGTAAAAATCCATCAAAAATGCAGGAACACAAAAAATCCCCGAAACAGCAGATAATGTCTGTTTCCGGGGGTTCTTTATTTCAGCAGCATCAGATGCTCCGGTGGAAGATACAGATATTCCGGAAGATCTTTATCCGGATCCTCCGTAAAGCTGTTTTTGGGACGCATCCACCATAATCCGGCAGCATTCTCTTCCGCTTTGTTTCGGATCATATACTGATGTTCAAATGTAGTTTCTATGTATTGGTCTACCTGCACTGCCATACAGTTCTCACCCGGCTCTGATTCCGGGCGGATCCAGTGGCCGCGGATCCCTACATGGGTAATATCCATATCTACGTTTTCTTCGGTATGGAGCTTCATTTTCCAGTCCGCCGCATAGATCTCGTGAGGTCCCAGCCTCTCCGCTCTGGAAAATTCTTACAGCCGGTAAGCTTTGCTGCCTCCAGAAGTCCCGGTCTCTCAAACAGCTGCTTTGTCTCCCCGGTCACAAGGATCCTGCCTTCATGTACAATGGAAAGCTCCCTGCAGAATTTATAGGCCTCATCTCTGCTGTGTGTCACAAGGATCATATCTCCCGGATAGTCCTTGAGGAAATCCTGCATCTCCCGCTGGAGCACATCCTTCAGGTAACCGTCCAGTGCGGAAAACGGCTCATCCAGAAGAATAGCTTCCGGCTCTCCGATCATCATTCTGCCAGTGCCACTCTCTGCTGCTGTCCGCCGGAAAGCTGTGAGGGCAGGCGCTTCTCCAGCCCCTCCAGATGATATCGCCGGATCAGATCTGCCACTTTTTCTCTGGCGAAGGATTTTTCCCCACGATAACCGCAGCGAATGTTCTGTTCCACTGTCATGGTTGGGAACAGCGCATAATTCTGAAACAGATATCCGATCCGTCGCTTCTGCGGTTTCAAATTGATCCCTTTTTCAGAATACAAACACTGCTTTTTCCATTGATAACGATCCTTCCCTTATCCGGTGTTTCGATTCCTGCAATACAGCGTAAGGTCATGCTTTTTCCGCTGCCGGAAGCACCAAGAAGCCCAATGGCTGCCGAACTGCCTTCAAAATCTACCTTCAGGGAAAAATCACAGAAGTTTTTTTCGATATTTACTTTGACTGCCATCAGATCCACCTTCTTGTTTTCATACCTTTTCCGGATACGATATTGATCAGCGCTACGATCACAAAGGAGATCAGCACGATCACAACGACCCAGAATCCTGCAGTTCCGTAATTTCCGGCTGCTGTCTCTGATGCAATGGCAACAGAAACTGTTCTGGTTTTTCCAAGGATATTTCCGGCAAGCATGGAGGTTGCGCCATATTCTCCGATCGCACGTGCAAATGCCAGCACTGTTCCGGATGCGATCCCCGGTCCTGCCGCCGGCATGATACCCGCCAGAATATCCGGCTGTCGCTCATCCCCAGAGTCTGGCCTGCATGGATAAGATTTATATCCACCTGTTCAAAAGCAGCCCGAGCATTGCGGTACATCAGCGGAAATGCGATCACTGCCGCTGCGACCACACAGCCCTTCCAGGTCTGCACGATCTTAATATCAAAATTATCCAGAAGAAAGCTTCCGAAGGGCCTTTTCAGACTGAAGATCAGTAGCAGAAAAAATCCAGCCACTGTAGGAGGAAGTACCAGCGGAAGAGTAAGGATCCCGTCCAGTACTGCTCTGGCTCCCGGCTTCAGCTTCATGATCTTCCGGCGCAAAATATTCCCAGAAAAAAAGCGATCACTGTGGCTGCCAGACCTGTTTTTAAGGAAATCCACAGAGGACTCCAGTTTATTTCTCTCAAAAATTCTGTCATATTTCATTCCTGTGCCGGCATTTACTGTGTTTCAATATTTACTGCCTGCCGGTTTTCTACATCATACTCATTTGGATGTGCTGTCTGCGGAAGCTGTGCTGTCCTCAGCCTCCGTGTTGTCTGCAGAAGCTTCTGTGGCATCCTCGGAATCCTCAGCCTCATATGCTGTAAATCCATAGTCCTCAAATACCTTGATCGCTGCGTCAGACTCTACATAATCAAGAAAAGCCTCTGCTGCCCTGGTATCGTCTTCCGATGCTTCCTTGTCCTCGATAAGTCCCACAGGATAAAGAACCGGCGTCTTAAGGCTGTCTGCCGGCGCCTCTGCGATGATATCTACTTTATCAGTAACAGATGCAGCATCTGTCGCATATACAACACCAACCTCATTACTTCCTTCACTGACTGCTGCAAGTACATCCGTTACATTCTTGCACTCGTTGATCTCCATTTTGTTTACATCGTCCATGATCCCAAGATTGCTAAAGATCTCACGGGCGTACTGTCCCACCGGAACATCCTCTCCTGCAAGCGCCATATTTTCAGCGTCTGTGATATTCTCGAATCCTGTTACCTTTGTCTCTCCGTCCTTTGGTCTGATCAGAACGACTTTGTTCTCAAGAAGATCCTTAACGGTGTCTTCCTTTGTCAGTTTTTCCTCTGTGAGGGCATCCATCTGTTTATCTGCTGCTGAAAAGAAAAGATCACAGCGTGCACCTTCCTCGATCTGTGTCTGCAGTGTACCTGAGCTGTCTGCACTGTAATAGATCGTTACATTCGGATAAAGCTCATTGAAATCCTTCTGGATCTCCTCCATGGAATTGCTGAGACTGGCCAAGGCAATAACGAGGACATAACGTCTCCTCAGTTCTCATCACCTTCACTTCTGTGTCCGCCGCAAAAACAGTTCCGGTCATAAGCCTGTTGTTAAAATTCCCGCGGTAAGGGCTGCTAAGATTTTTTTCTTCATCTTTTGTTTCTCTCCTTTTCCGTTTCGTTCAGTTTTGTTTAGTTTTGAATGGTTTTGTTTAATTTTACCGAAAGGAAAGTTTCTTGTCAAGCTATAAGGCATTGCTGTTTTTCTCTACAAGTGCTATCATAAATACATAGTTGACAAGCCAGGCAGATGTTCACGATCCGCTTCGTTTCTTATCATGAGTGGCTTACAGCACTCCTGATACAGACAAATCCCACACAAGGTTCATTGCTCTGCACAACGGAAGCAGAGAATTTGCCTGATCCGGTTCATTCAATATTCAAAAAAAGGAGAATTACTTATGAAACTCAGTGCACGTAATCAGTTAAAAGGAAAAATCATCAACATCAACCAGGGAGCTGTAAATTCCATCGTTTCCATCGATATCGGTGGTGGAAATATCATCACTGCTACCATCTCCTGTGCGGCGGTGGAAGAACTTGGACTGAAAGTAGGCTCTGATGCTTACGCAGTTATTAAGGCAACCAATGTTATGGTAGGTATCGATGAATAAAGTCTACACAGCACAGGAAGTTGCAGATAAACTAAAGATCAAAAAATCCACAGTATATGACCTGATCAAACGCGGAGAGCTTTCCTCCTCCAAAGTCGGCAAACAGCTACGGGTCAGCGAGGAACAGCTGTTTCAGTATCTTAAGGGTTCGGAATGTTCTGCGTCTTCTGCTCAGTCTTATGATCACCAGCCGGAGAGCTCTCTTTTGAAAAGGGATTATCTTCTGCATTCCAGTGGACTGATCATCAGCGGACAGTCTTCTCCGGCTCTGGATTTTCTCCTGAATCAGCTTCCCACACACCCGAACAATCTGCCGGTTCTGCAGTCTCACATGAACACCTACAACGGACTGTATTCTCTCTATTTTGAAAAAGTCCACATTGCCTGTGCATCCGCCTCACCGGAAGATATCCATAGCCTTATACCCGGCATCCCACTGACTGTGATCTCTCTGTGTCAATATCCCGTCGGCTTCTATGTAAAAAAGAAAATCCCAAGAATATCCGGGGATTTTCTGATCTTACACGGGCAGATATTATTTTTGTGAACCGCGAAAAAGGAAGCAGCCGTCGCATCCTTCTTGACCGTACACTTCTGTCTTCCGAAATTTCACCGGATTCCATATCCGGATATCGAAATGAGCTTGTTACCGATCACTCCACGGCTGCTGCAGTGGCTGGCGGACAGGCAGACATAGCTCTTGGCGAGGCCTGTGTAGCGAGAAACTTTCCGGAGCTGGATTTTCTTCCTGTTTGCCAGGAATCACTCTTCCTGGTTATGCAGACCAAAAATCTGAGCACCCCCGGCTTTCAGGCCGTAGCGGAAACCATTGCATCCGAACCTTTCCGCCGGTTCCTGTCCCTCCAGACAGGATATGATACAAGCCATACAGGAGAAATTTTTTCTATCTGAGCCTGTTTCTATACAATAAAAATCCTGAATGCTGATATATATCAGAAGCCCGGACATCTATTCTGTCCGGTAAAAAAGATGTTTATCAGAATTCAGGATTTTTTATATTTTTATATAATCTGTTCTGCTTTCACACAGATGTTCTGGATCAGGCGGTTGTATCCGCTTACCTTTTTCAGCCATTCCAGCGCTATGGACACTGCCAGTGAAGCCAGCAGAAGCGTCAGTGTATTGGTCAGAAAATATCCACTCACATACACAAAAGAAGATTTTCTTATAAATGTATGTATCAGAAATATATTCATGGAATGTTTTCCGAGGAACAATAAAATCTGTCGCACTCCCGGAATGACATTAATAAATTCGCAGCAAAATGCCATAAATACAATTGGATACACACCCCAGTGGATCTCACTGTATACCGTCAGCGGCAAAGTTCTGTACGCTTTATACAAAATAAACACCGCAAGAAGCTCCAGAAGAAATTTGAAAACATGCTTCATTCCAGCATTCCATATCTTAAACCATCGGTTAAACAGATCATACTTGGCTACACACATTCCCATGAGAAATACCGGTAAAAATGCATAAATACCCGTAATTCCCATAACCTCCAGGGAAATTATCCGTGGAAATGCCGCAACAGCCACAAGAATAAATACCAGATATTCTTCCTTTATCATAAACAGTGGCACACAGATGATAAAAATGATCGCCGCACTCATATACCACCAGGTTCCGTTCAGAGTCGAAGTTCCGAAAAGTTTCGCCAGACCAAAAAAATCCAGCACCATTGCGCTAACACCTTTGGCAATATTCCCGTTTCCGAAATATCTGGCCACGCATAGCCGTTATAAAGCTGTGAGCTCACAACAGAAAGCCCCCATATAATCCAGAACCCTCCATTGTTTTTATCAGTCTTTTGGCTGTCCACTTGCCAGGTGTAGAATTATTTTTTCTGTAACTGAGATACAGTCCGTATCCGGAAATAAATGCATAGATCGGTACACAGATCTTAAATGTTCTGCACAGATACATGATCCGATCTGCTGAAAACGGAGTGAAAACAACATTCAGCCCCTCAAATCTGTCTTGACTCAGATACATATGATGGAACAGCATTATAACAATGGCAATGCCCTTCATCGCCTGAGAATTATATTTATCAAACTTTATTGCCTGCTTTCCTTCCAAAATCCAACCTCCATATTACCGATTCTCGATGATCCTCTCATAAACTCGTTTGGAACAGTTACGGTCATTAAATGCAAAGGTCTCATCCATTCGTTTCCGATATTCCTCTTTCATCTGACAGCCGTCTGCCATATATTCGATGATCCGGTCCACAGTTCCGTCCAGTGTATGCTCCACCTCTCCGAAGCCATCTCTCTCATAGTCAAAGTATCCCTCTGTGTAGGAATGCGCGCCACTGAAAAAGCTGTCTCTGTCAAACTGGGAGTATACGATGGGTTTTCTCAAATATGCAAAATCAAAGGCAACCGAAGAATAGTCCGTGATCATCAGTCTGTCTGGGCAAAATGCCTTGTAGGAATAAGACGAATCCATAAATTTTACCCGTGGATCATGACGGAACATATGCAGACCGTCAATGGTATTTGGGTGAGGCATGAAGCAGATGGTATATCCGTACTTCTCTGCCGCTCCCAGAAGTCTTTCGCTGTTGAGAAGATCATCATAAAAATGGAAATATTCGCTTTCCTGAAATTCTTTTCCAAGCTGCCATACCCCTCTGGCATCGGTTCCTGAGGAAAGGCTTTTGCGCCAGGTAGGCATCACCGTCACATACTTACGCTCATCATGGACCAGACGGTCATAACGCGGCATTCCCGTAAGCCAGATATTTTTTCCGGATAAAAATAGTCATAGGTAAAGGCAGAATCATATTCCGGCTTTGTGCTGACGATAAATCCGAAAAGATTACGGTTGTATTTGTTCAGCCACTTGGACTGGTTGTCTTTGGTCACACCATGCTGTAAAAATACCAGCTTTTTGTCATAGATGATATCGCGGTACAGATACTCCAGCTTTCCAAAAGGATTGATCACCGGTTTGTTAGCCTGGGAGGACAGTGAAAATTCATTCAGCAGGAACAGAAGCTTATGCTTCCAGGAGAAAGGCTCCACAACCTTTCCAAGCTTCTTCATTTCCACATAATCCTGTGTATCCTTGTTGACTACAAAGTACGGCTCCACCGTAGGGTCCGGATTGGCGCAGAGATAGCGGAACATCACTTCGCCGTTGTCATCTCCGCGTGTTGTACGATCGGAGATCAGCCAGATCTGCTTTTTTCTGCTTTGCCTTCTGCATCTCGTAGAGCTTACGTACGTAGAACTGCCTTTTTTCCGGCCTTTCCCTGAGAAAATTATTGCTTTTGGTGCGTTTTTTCTTCAGCTGTTTCTCCCTACTCTGACTGTATGCTCTACCGTTACTTCATACTGATGGCCCAGAACCTTTGCATCTTCCTGATCCTCTCCACGGATCATCCGGACTTTTTCGTTAAGATACAGAAGCTTATCCTCTATATGCAGGAAAAGCGGCAGCTTCTTTGTAAATGGCACATATTTTCCGTAGGAAATATTGTACATTTTATTTATATGTCCATCTGTGCCTGTGCCCCAGCTGATAAACTCCCGGATCTCGGAAAGCGGAATGTCCACGATATACAGCTTCTCAACGGCACTTTCTTCTCTGCACCAGCCGGTTCTTTCCAGTGTATATTTCCATCTGGCTTCATAGGTGTTGCCACCAGTCATCATATATGCACGGTTTGTCCTGCTCACAGGCTCCACAATGGAAAATTCACAGTGAAGCTGGTCTTTTTCCGGCTGGAATATCTTGACACGGAGATTGTCATATATGGGATTCAGGATCGTGTCTGCCTGATCCGGAAATTTTTTGCATATATCCGGATAATATTTCCGGAGAAGATATACTTTGTTTGCCCTGCTGATATGCTGATTGGACATCACGATCTCCGGAAACTCCATCTGCTTCAGGAAGCTTTCGATACCTTCCTCATATCTGCACTTTTTCTCTTCATCAAGCTTCTCGTTATCAAATATGATATCAGCTATTTTTGCGCTGTAATACAGCAGCACATAATCTGCATTTTTTTCATGAACAGGATTTTCTTTTATTCTGCAGTCTGCGATCTTTCGGAAAAATTCCTGATAAAATACCTCCAGCTGGTCCGGATCCTGCAGCATATTCTTCCAATCATCCACCATGAGATGGTCCGCAAGGATCTGCACATAGATATCTTCCCCTGAACCACTCCCAGACTCCGGCAGCTTACAACGGACTGATATACCATGGTCATCACATCCAGATACCAGATCTCCGGACGGATCTCGGATACCCATTTCACCTGATCTGCGGCAAATGTGTAAGCGGTATACAGCTGATGCAGAAGATATACATTGTTATCCAGCGTTGTTTTTTCGGTGAAACGGTTACAGTAATTATTATGCTCCCGCACATAGATATTTCCTTTTCCACGGATCTTTGTTAGGACAACATCTCTGTTTTCTTCCTCAAAGCAGCGTCTGATCTCTGCACTGGATTTTGGGGAAAAACGGATTCCGGCTTTTGCAAAAACAACATAGCTTCCGGCTATCTTATCCTTCAGCTCCGCCACAAGATCCCCGCATTCCAGTCCGTCAATATATAAAAGATCCCGGTCATCCAGCATCTCCCGGAAACGAGGATCCTCCGGATTGAACTCTCCGTAGATCTTATCCAGCTCTTCGTCCTTGAGCTCTTTCTCCTTTTCTCCGGCTTCCTCCAGCTCCCGCATGTCCCGTTCATCAGGAATATCCATATCTCCTGCAATGCATACTGCAAGGATCTGTACCGTTCCTTCCGGTGTGACCTCACGTACATTTTTAAAGGTTCTGTAAAGCTTTGCGGTATCTTTTGCAAAAACAACTACTGAAAA
>ENA-OQAN01001454-OQAN01001454.1-human-gut-metagenome-genome-assembly--contig:-NODE-1454-length-10247-cov-5.108696_pt1 | contig 10247 bp, 14 predicted proteins | sample MGYA00242735_ERZ504527 | MGnify/ENA primary metagenome ERZ504527 (study PRJEB26092, sample SAMD00036230) | human gut metagenome | host: Homo sapiens | study: EMG produced TPA metagenomics assembly of...
TCTGGCAGTTGCAAATGATCATGAGTTGATATCAAGAGCACAATGATGTACAGACATGATGATATGTAGATGGAATCAGACTGGTGAATGAAGGAAAAGTGCATTTAAGACCGCTGATCTCTAAGACATTTGCATTTAAAGATTATCTGAAAGCATACCAGTACATTGACGATAACCGTGAGACTACAATGAAAGTGATTATCAATGTGCAGGAAAAATAAAATACCCTGCTGATCATAAGCATTATGTAAGACAAAGATATAATAAAAAAAGACTGCTGTAAAGAAGATATGGGTAAACGGAAAGACGGAGGATGGCAGCAGGCAGGAGGAATTATGGAGAGTAAAAACGAAAATGTAAAAGTTCCGTTGATCAGTAAAATCGCATATGGATTTGGCGATGTAGGATGTAATTTCAGCTGGATGTTCGTCAGTAATTTTCTCATGATTTTTTACACAGACGTATTCGGAATCAGTATGGCAGCAGTCTCTGCCTGATGCTGTTTTCGAGATTTTGGGATGCGATCAATGATCCGATCGTGGGTGGACTGACAGATAAAACCAAAACAAAATGGGGACGTTATCGTCCATGGCTTCTCATTGCAGCTCCGATCACGGCCGTGCTTCTGATTATGACATTCTGGGCACATCCGGACTGGTCGGACAGATCAAAGGTTATTTATATGGTAATTACATACTGTCTGCTGGTACTTGGATATACCTGTGTAAATATTCCGTATGGCACCCTTTGTGGAGCAATGACACAGGATATCGATGAACGTGCAAAGATTAATACATCACGTTCAGTATCTGCAATGGTTGCAATTGGAATTATCAATATCATTACAGTTCCACTGATTGGAAAACTTGGCAGTCAAAGTGCTAAAACCGGATACCTACTGGTAGCAATCATATACGGATGTATTTTTGCAGCCTGTCATTTCTTCTGTTTTGCAAAAACAAAAGAGCAGGTGATTATGCCGGAAAAAGAAAAAATATCCATAAAAGTGCAGTTAAGAGCGGTGATGCAGAACCGCCCATATATTCTGGCATTAATCGGACAGGTGTTATTCGGATTTACACTTTATGGAAGAAATGCAGATGTTTTATACTATTTCACTTATGTAGAGGGAAATGCATCCTACTATACTACATATTCCATGTGCATCATCATTCCATCCATTATCGGTGCTGCATGTTTCCAGCCTGTATTCCGCAAACTGAACAATAAAGGAAGAACTGCATCCATTTTTGCTCTCCTCACTGGAATTTCCATGCTCTGTATGTTCTTCTTTAATGTAAAAGAAACACCGGCAGCGTTCTATACACTTGCAGGAATTACACAGTTCTTTTTCTCTGGATTTAACACTGCAATCTATGCGATCATTCCCGATTGCGTAGAATACGGAGAGTGGAAAACGGGCTTAAGGAATGATGGTTTTCAATATGCATTTGTGTCACTGGGAAATAAAATTGGCATGGCAATAGGAACTGCGCTTCTTGCAGCACTTCTTGGAAAATATGGATATGTGGCAAATCAGGTACAGAATCCGGCTGTCCTCAGTATTATGAGACATTCCTTTACTACAATTCCGGGAATTTTATGGATAGTGACAGCAATTGTACTGTTTTTCTATCGCCTGAATAAAAAACGTTACAATGAAATTGTAGAAGACCTGAAAAAAAACCGGGTAAAATAAAGAGTGTCGTGAAGTAAATTGCGAATATCAATAGAGTCTCCTTGAGCAGCATTAAAAAAACCTGCTTAAGGAGATTTTTATGTCTGGAGTTTTTGTGGTTGCATTTTTGTTTTATATGGGTATAATGGTGAGATAAGTCTGCAGATGAAAGGAAGACAATGCTGACAATATAACGAAGGAGCGAAGTATTATGCTGAAAAGATTCACCAGATATGTAACCCAGAGTGTTGCCGGAATGATCGGGATTTCCGTTTATGTTCTGGCAGATACTTTCTTTATCTCTGTATATTCCGGTGCTGACGGACTGGCAGTTCTCAATTTGATCCTGCCGGTTTATGGACTGATCTATGCGATTGGGCTATGATCGGGATTGGTTCCGCTACCAGGTATGCCATAAGCAGGGCAAAAGGAAAAAATACAGAACATTATTTCGTACAGTCAGTAACCTGGAGCATATTGGCTGCAGTTCCATTTATGCTGATCGGAATCTTTATTCCGGACAAAGCATTGGCTTTGTTGGGTGCAGATGCCGGACTGATCGGACTTGGACGAAACTATGTGAGAATTATTCTGATCGCAACACCATTCTTCATGTCAAATTATACATTTACTGCATTTGCCAGAAACGATGGGGCGCCTTCTATTGCAATGATCGGTTCCATCAGTGGAAGTATCTTTAACATTATATTTGATTATATATTCATGTTCCCGGTCGGTCTGGGATTTTCCGGAGCCGGACTGGCTACTGCAATCTGTCCGATCGTAACAATGAGCGTCTGTACCATACACTACAGAAGCAGCAGAAACCATGTAGGATTCTATTGGAAAAAACCGTCATTCAGACATCTGATTTCCTGCTGTCAGCTAGGAGTTTCCGCATTCGTCGGTGAACTGTCTTCTGGTGTGATCGCCATTGTATTTAACTTTCTGATCCTGGGAATCGCGGGAAATATGGGTGTAGCAGCCTATGGAGTTGTGGCAAACCTTTCTATCGTGGCATTTGCAATTTTTAACGGTCTGGCCCAGGGAGCACAGCCCCTGATCAGTGAAAGCTACGGAAAAGGCCAGCCCACTCAGGTAAGAAAACTTCTGAAATGGAGCCTGCTCGTATGTTTTGCTGTAGAAACACTGATCCAATTGATCATCTGGACTTCAACCGACACGCTGATCAGCATTTTCAACAGTGAAAACAATGTTCAGTTGTTGAATTATGCACATACAGGACTGCGTCTGTATTTCCTTGGATTTATAGTGGCAGGAATCAATATTGTACTGGTGGCATATTTCTCAGCAGTAGATGAACCGAAAATCGCGATTGTCGGATCATTCCTGAGAGGAATTGTTGCCATTGTTATCTGCGCAGTTATACTTGCGAAATTATTTGGATTAAATGGAATCTGGATCTCTCTTCTTGCAGCGGAGACAGTTACGTTTCTGACGATTCTGTTTCTGGCATATAAAGACAGAAGAAAAAGAACCGAATAACACTGTTGAAAAGGAATTCTTGTATAAACCTCCAAACTGATGTAAGATAAGGTTACTCAGTTTGGAGGTTTTATTTTTATGTTTAACGAAATAAAAGATTTCGCTGCGCCGGAACTGGATGTATATGCCAGAACATCTGAGGTGCAGCTTTTAAGATACTATGAACCAGAACCGGGAATTTTCATTGCAGAGAGCCCGAAAGTAATTGAACGAGCCCTGAAAGCAGGATATCAGCCAATCTCTTTTCTGGTGGAGCATAAAGATCTGGAAGGAGAGGCACAGGAAATCCTGAAACAATATCCGGATGTGCCGGTCTATACTGCGGAATATGAACTGTTGGTCAAGCTGACCGGATTTGCTCTTACTCGCGGAATGCTCTGCGCAATGCGCAGAAATCCACTGCCATCCGTAGAGGAAATCTGCAGAAATACCAGCCGCATAGCAGTTCTTGAAAATGTTGTAAATCCTACAAATATCGGAGCTATTTTTCGCTCAGCAGCAGCTCTCCATATGGATGCAGTACTTTTGACTGGCGGCTGCAGTGATCCGCTTTACCGTCGTGCAGCCAGAGTAAGTATGGGAACCGTATTCCAGATTCCCTGGACATATTTTGATAAAAAAAACTGTATGGCCACAGGATGGAATGCAGACTCTGCAAAATCTGGGATTCAAAACAGCGGCAATGGCTCTGCGTGACGATTCTGTAGGAATTGAAGACAAAGCACTCCGGTCAGAAGAAAAACTGGCAGTCATTCTCGGAACAGAAGGTGACGGCCTTGCATCACAGACCATGCAGATTGCGATTATACAGTAAAGATACCAATGTCCCACGGAGTAGATTCGTTGAATGTAGCTGCGGCAAGTGCAGTGGCATTCTGGGAGCTGGGACACAGAGAGTGAAACTATTAAGAATGATAAAATAGAAAAAAAGGCGTGATAATCAATGAAAACAGATCCTTTCAGAGAATATCTTATACAGGCAGAGCCAGGCAGGCGTGAAAAGGGATATGCATGGAATACTGCCATTGGTTTACAGGCTGTTGATGGATTAAAGCGTCGCAGTATCTGGTTGATACAGCTGTTCAGAATATTGAGGGAAAAATTACGATAGAAGAAGCTCAATATCTGGTAGATTCTTATTATGAGGAAAGACGAGAAAAGCCAAAGTCAGGAGACAGAACTGAAGAAGCGGATAAAGTTTCAGCCAGAATTGCAGCACTATTATCAGAAAATGCATTTAGTTTTACACCTACAGAATATCTGGCAATTCATAAGAAGCTATTTACAGGAATTTATTCACATGCCGGAAAAATCAGGGATTATAACATTACAAAAAAAGAATGGGTATTAGATGGAGCTTCCGTTCTTTATGGAAGTGCATCAGAACTTAGAGAGACATTAGAATATGATTTTACGCAGGAAAAAAGTACAGCTATAAGGGTTTATCTATAGAAGAAATGATACATCATCTGGCAGTTTTTGTGGCAAATCTGTGGCAGATACATGTGTTTGGCGAAGGAAATACCAGAACTACGGCAGTTTTTTTTATTAAATATCTCAGAACACTGGGATTTGATGCCACAAATGATATATTTGCAGAAAATGCCTGGTATTTTCGAAATGCCCTGGTTCGTGCAAACTATAATGACTTAAAGAATGGAATCCATGAGACAACTGAATATCTGGAAGTATTTTTGCGAAATTTATTGCTGAATGAAAAAAAATCCTCTTCATAATCGCATGATGCACATCAATAAAGAATTTATAAATCTTCTAAATGAGAGTCTGAAAACAGAAGAAGCGAACATTGAAATGGAAAAAAGTGAATATTAAGAGGGAAAAAGCGAACATTGTAACAGAAAAAGTGAATATTGATGTGCATGACAGGTATTCAGATGAAATTCATGGTTTCCTGGAAAAAACAATAAACCATATTCAGAAAATGTATGATGCGTTAAGTGATAAAGTGGCATTTGGAAGAGAAGATGTACAACATGCTACTGGTCTGAAGCCTACACGCGCTTCTATGCTTATAAAAGAATTGGTTAAAAGGAAAATACTGGAGCCGGTTTCGGGATATGGAAAAGGAAAGTACAAATTTACAGGAATATCAGTTGAAAGACAGTACGGTAGTTGGACAGAACTTTTATAGTTACGGTAAATTAAAATATCTGTCAGGAAAGCAGGTGTGTGAAATGGGTGTGTATTTAAATCCCGGCAATGATAAATTTTATAAAGCAATCAATTCTGAGATTTATGTGGACAAAACAGAACTGATACAATATACCAATCGTGTTTTTAACACCATGCAGCAAAATGTCTGTGTAAGCAGACCAAGACGTTTCGGAAAGTCTATGACTGCAAATATGCTGGCTGCATATTACAGCAGAGGATGTCAGTCTGAAAAATTATTTGACGGACTTAAGATAAAAGAAGATTCATCTTTTTCAAAATATCTGAACAAATACAATGTTTTCTTTATAAATATGCAGGAATTCCTAAGCCGCAGTAAGACAGTAGAGAAAATGGTCCTGCGATTAAACCGGATTCTGATGCGTGACCTGAAACAGGAATATCCTGATGTGGACTATTTTGATGAAGAAGATCTTGCTGAAAGTATGCAGGATGTATATCAGCAGACAGGATGTCCGTTTGTGATTATTATAGATGAGTGGGATTGTATTTTCAGAGAATACAAGTCAGATAAAGAAGCACAGGAGCAGTATCTTGATTTTCTGCGGGATTTTCTTAAGGATAAATCTTATATTCATCTTGCTTATATGACAGGAATCCTGCCGGTAAAGAAATATGGAACACATTCTGCCCTGAATATGTTTGATGAATTTTCTATGATTTATGCAGGACCTCTGGCGAAGTTTGTGGGTTTTACAGAGACAGAAGTCAGAGAATTATGTGAGAAATATCATATGGATATGAGGGAAATCAGAGAATGGTATGACGGGTACAGGTTTGAAAACTGTGAGCCGGTTTATAATCCAAGGTCTGTGGTAAACGGCATGCTCTTTGGTTCTATCAGAAACTACTGGAATATGACAGAATCTTTTGAAGCACTGCAGACTTATATAGATATGAATTTTGAGGGGTTAAAGGATGATATTCTCTGTATGCTGGCAGGAGAGCATATTCCTGTTAATACCGGAAATTTTACAAATGATATGACGACATTCCGGGATGAGAATGATGTTTTGACCTTATTGATCCATCTGGGATATCTGACATATGATTCTACAGAACATTGTGTGTATATTCCTAATAATGAAATCCGGAATGAGTATGCAAATGCTGTTTCTGTATCAGACTGGGGTGAAGTGTCAAAAGCTTTAAAAAATTCGGCAGATGTCCTGAATGCAATCTGGAATCAGAATGAGCAGATGGTTGCACAGGGAATGCAAAGAGCACACTTTGAGACCTCGCATCTTCAGTATAATGATGAAAATGCATTAAGTTATACTATTTCACTGGCTCTGTATGCGGCTAGAAACTATTATAGCGTATATCGTGAACTGCCAACAGGAAAGGGATTTGCGGATATGGTCTTTATTCCGAGAAAAAAAATTTCCTGATAAACCTGCTCTGGTAGTGGAATTAAAATGGGATAAAAGTGCCAAAGGAGCTATTTCTCAGATTAAACAGAAGCAATATTGTAAAAGTCTGGAGAAATATGCAGGAAATATTCTTTTGGCAGGGATTAACTATTCCAAAAAGGATAAAGAGCATCAGTGCATCATTGAGAAGATAGTGAAATAATAACATTATATATGATTTGCTGTAAATAGATGAAAAATATCAGAGAGTGTGTAGATTGGAAAATTTCTACACACTCTCTGATGTATTTATGATATAAAGTTAAATGATATAGGTTATTCGAAACGAGGAATTGTAATAACTTCTCCGTCTTTCATAGCAGATTCATGTGCACAGATTCCTGTACCTGTCCAGTAAGCACCCATGATGTCGTCAATAGCAGGTTTACGTTCTTCCAGAATGGAACGAATGAATTCATGTACAAGGTGTGGATGGGAACCACCGTGACCCCCACCCTGGGTAAAGGAGAGATGGGTGTTCTCATTGTTATATACTGTGTTGGTGGTGAAGGATGCGATTTCCTTCGGAAGAAGGTGTGCATAATCCGGGATCTGGATTCTTTTTTCCACAATCTCTGATCCACGACTGGATTTTTCGCTGTCTTCATCCAGAATGTCCACTTTCTCCAGTTCTCCTGTACGGGTAAAGAGAACAGGATCTTCATCAGCAAGCTGCTGCCATTCGAAGCTCTCGTTTTCACCGTATACTCGGAAGCATTCGGAATAGCTTCTGGCTACACCGTAGAGGAAACGTTCCATTTCAATAGTTACATCGCTATCCTGAAGAGAAATAAATGCGGATTCGAATGCAAACGGGCAGCCGTATTTGTCAGCCAGTTCTTTGCGGATTTTTCCGGAACCTCTTGCGTAAACCTTGTCTGGAAGATGGCCTGCGAGCATCAGACAAGGAGCAACTGCATGTGTCGGATGCATCAGTGGCGGGAAGCTTCCCAGTATTCCGGCCATCCTTCCATATCCTGATAATGTGCACAGGTCATGTACTGGAGACGTCCAAGTTCACCCTTCTTATAAAGTTCTTGGATATAGAGGAACTCTCTCTGGAAAATCGTTGTTTCCATAAACATATAATTTTTGCCGGAGGCCTTGCGGGCTGCAATGATGTCATTTAATTCCTGGATGCTCATTCCCATAGGAATTGTACAGCCACAATGTTTACCTGCATTTAAGACGCGTACAGAAAACGGAGCATGTGTTGCTGGCGGTGTTACAAGATGAACTGCATCAATTTCAGGAATATCCAGTACATCCTGCAGATCTGTGAAACAGCGTTCATCAGGAATGCTGTATCGTTCTTTTGCAATATTCAGAAGTTTCTCATTTTTATCTACGATATACACCTTATCAATATCAGGATGTTTACAGTAGATAGCAACGAATTCAAGCCCGAAGCTTAAGCCTACTAAAGCAACATTCAGTTTTTCATGATGGAAAACCCTCCTTAAAAAATTAATATAGAAAAAATCATCAGGATGTCAGGAATCCTGCATCTGTTTTGTATGTCTGTGATTATACGTGATGAAAAAAGAAAAGAGAATAAAGATAATTTAGATGTTTGGATAAAAAAAGATAAAAATAATACCAATTCCGATTAACCTTACTTTTTTTTAGAAAAGATGGAAAAAGAAAGAATAATATCGTTATTCAAAAATCAGGGATTTCATGTTTTAATAAGTGCATAGCAGAACAATCGATTGGAAAGCAGATCAGAAATACAGAGATATAAGAGAGAAGATGAGAAGGAGGAACTATATAATGAAGAAAAGAGCATTAGCTGTTATGCTGGCAGGGGTTATGGTTTTAGGCGCACAGACAGGTGTGTGGGCTGCATCCGATACTTCAGATCAAAAAGAAGGAGAACTGACACTTTTGATGACAAATAGTTGGATTGATGAGTCAGGAGCGAGCAGTGAAGAATTTTTAAAAGTAATTAAACAATATGAAGAAGAGAATCCGGGAGTTAAGATTACCTTACAGGGTGCTTCTCAGCAGGATATTAAAGAATCTTTCCAGACTGCTGCTCTGGCAGGCGGAGGTGCAGATATTGTAGTGATGGATAATTCGGGACATGCCATTGACCTTGCTGCTATGGGGCTCCTGTATCCATTAGAAGAACTTACTACAGATGAAGAACTTACTGCACAGTATCAGGAAGGACCTCTTAATTCCGGCAAATTCGAAGGCAAATATTATTCAGTACCATGGTATATGGACTGTACAGGCCTTTATTATAATACAGAACGCTTGGATGAGCTGGGAATTGATGTTCCTACAACATGGGAAGAACTTTCGGATGCAGTAGATAAAGCGAAAGAGGCAGGATACGGTGGAATTATTACTTATCAGAGTGCGTATGCGTTCTATTCATTCTTCTATCAGAATGAGTGTCCGGTAATCGATACAAGCGGAGATGTTCCGAAAGTAGTGATTGACAATGAGGAGGGAAAAGAAGCATGGAATTATATCTGTGATTTGATCTCTAAAGGTGGTCTGGTAGAGTCTTTTAAAGAAGCAACCACATGGGACAAAGTATATGAAAGCTTTGCAAATGGAGAAGCAACTTTCCTGCTGGGTGGAGACTGGTGTTCTACTGGAGTGGAAAATATTAATCCGGATATGGATTATGGTATTGCCCCGATGGTGAAAGGGAAAACAGAAGCAACTATACTGGGAGGTTGGACTTGGAATATTAATGTAAATTGCAAAAATCCAGAACTTGCCTATGATCTGATTCAGTATCTGAACTCAGAAAAAGGAGATTCTATTATGAGTGTAGAGGGAAAAGCATCTGCACGCAAGGACTATGATTATGCTAAAGCGCTGGAAGGAAAGGATAAGTTGAAAGTCTTTGCAGAAGAACTTTCATATACAAAGGCAAGACCTGCTGTTATCAATGAAAAATCCATCGATGAACTGATTACTAATGCCATTCTGGAAGTAGACTACGGACAGTCCTCAGCTGAAGATGCGCTGACATCTCTTGCACAGAAGCTTAATGAAAATATTGCATCTAACTATCAGTAAAAATTTCTGGGAAACAAACATGAAATAATAACAGAGGCGCTGGCGTGAAATGGCGGCAGCGCTTCTTCGTTGAGAAGGGAGGAAGATTATGTCCAAAATATGTAGAAAAGAAGGCCTGGAACTGAAAAAAAATCTTCCAGGATATCTTCTGATGGCACCAGCAGTGATTGCGGTACTGGCACTTTCTGTGTATCCTCTTTTCAGAGGTATTTATCTGAGTTTCTTAAATTAACCTATTGTGCTACTTCAAATAGATTATGTGAAAACCTGTAAAACCGCAAAGAATCCTTACAGATATTAAAAAATAAAATTTTTAGAATATCAATTTTTTGATTTTTCCAAGTTCACAGGTTTCACCGAAAATACTATTCAATGCAATACAGAGATTGTATGCCAGTACTTTATTAACCAGACGG
>ENA-OQAN01001455-OQAN01001455.1-human-gut-metagenome-genome-assembly--contig:-NODE-1455-length-10235-cov-2.215176_pt1 | contig 10235 bp, 7 predicted proteins | sample MGYA00242735_ERZ504527 | MGnify/ENA primary metagenome ERZ504527 (study PRJEB26092, sample SAMD00036230) | human gut metagenome | host: Homo sapiens | study: EMG produced TPA metagenomics assembly of...
TAACTCCAAAGCTTATGGAGATAACTCCAAAGGCTATGGAGATAGAACATATCCGTATAAAAAGGCTTAACCTGAAGAAAGAAAAGGCTTATGCTATAGGGTAGGGAGTGATATACATTCAATTGAGGCTTGACTACTCCTACAGCCATGATGTTTGAAGCGATGCTGGATATCCTGCCGGTTCGCTGATGCGGCTGTAACCGGAATATAATATGCAGCAGGCTGGTAATGATCAGACGCTTAGGAACGTTTGGATACTATCCGTAAATAGGCCGCTTTGCTATAAAATGCTGTCTCGCTGCGGCTTGATCGGTTGCAGGTGCCTCACTGAGCATGAGGTAAAAAACATTGGCGGAATTAATTCAAGTCTTTCAAATACAGTCTGGATTAACTCCGCCAATAGCTACCACTATCGGATATCTTATTTATAAGTAACCGGTATCAACCTTACACTACCATTTAATCCCGATGGCAATGGCTGCCAATCAGTATAAGGTACCGGTTTGTATTGCAGATTCACCATATTGATTTCATTGAAGATACGCCATTTCTCACCCCGACGATCCATATCCGCAATGCGGTTGGCAGGCAGATTGGTCACTTCTATTTCTATCTTGTTATCTCCCGGTTTCAGCCATTTGCCTACTTTCAACTGATAAGGTACGGCCCATGCCGTTCCGGCATCTTGTCCGTTGATGCGCACACGGGCACTTTCCCGCACATCACCCAAATCCAGTATCCAGTCATCGGCGGGAATATGGGGAACAGTGATGATATTAGTATATACTCCCGTCGCCATGGTAATCGGAGCGTTGGGGTGAGCAATTTCAGTCCACGAAGACGGAGTATCGATATCAAATGTACCTTCTATCTGGGGAGTACTTTTTGCAAAATGAAGTTTCCAGCCGTGATCAAGGCTGAGGCTGACAGGTTGTTCTTGAACGTATTTCCATTCGGCAACGTCTGTCAGGGCATGGTTGAAAGTTTGCAGGATGACACTTTCGCCGGAATGTAGCTGGAGGCGTACTTGGGTTTTGCCTTCTTGCTTGCGGGTTTGTGCTTTCCCTTTTTCTCCCGTCATCGGATTGAACAGCATGACACTTTCTGCGGGAACGGCTAAGGTTATCCAGTCGTTCACTCCTTTTTCCTGCAATGAGGAGATGAAATAATGATGTCCATCGGCATGGGAGCGGCGGATACATTGTAAGCCATACCGCGTTTTCATCTCTTCGGGAACAACACCGCTTTTTTCCAAGGCAGATTGATAGTTATTTCCTGTAATGATAATCCCTTTTTGATAAGGAGTTGCTACCGTCTCATCGAAAGAAGCAATTTCCGGAAGTTGCTTTTGTAATTGCGCAAAGCCTTTCCGGCGTGCTTCCAGTTTTCCATAACCGGGTACATCCTGCGGATAGTTTTCGGTAAAGATGATAGTAGCTCCGGCTTGTGCCAGCTTTAGTAAATGGCCGAGTACCTCGGACGGCATTAGTTTTACAGCAGGAATGATGATAGCCTTATAGGAAGTTCCTCCTTTGGTCAGTAATTTGCCATTTACGCAACGGGTGCTTTTCACAAAATTGTCAGAGATATAATCCATGTCATAGCCGCAATTGCTGATGGTATGAACGGTCTCTATAAACTTGGGAGCACGTTTTGCCATATCATGGATGCTGAACAGCAAAAGACGGCCCGGCTGTTCCTGCCACATATCATATACAGGCAGATAAACAAGAAAATCATTGTCCGGTTTCCCCATTTGCAGGAAAGACTGGCAACGGGTGATATATTCAAAGAAAGCAGGAGCATCCTGCCAAATGTTATTGGTAGGAGACATATCAATAGAGGCATAAAACTTCCATCCCGGCCATTTGGCTTCTTTAGGACTGTAGGGGGTTCCATGGAAAAACATGTGGTTTACACCTGATACGAACATCAAATCCATATCCGGTTTGCACTGGGAAAGTGAGGTACGGAAATGTTCTGTCAGCCAGGTGAATGTTTCTGAAGACGTGTAGGGCTTTCCGGCGATATGGGCAGCGGAAGAAGCATACTTCAGCATGGAAAGGTCTGAGTCATTCTTACGGGTCAGGGAATCTTGGCGCAATCCTTTAATATGGAATTGCGACAGGCCGAATCCTTCGCATTCGGGAATATCCACAGAGGCATAGGTATCTATCAGATTGGCAGGGGAACCATGTGCTTGGTTACGGGTGATGCTGCCATGACCGTGTGCCCAGTTAGTCCATTGGGTACTGAAATTCTCAATCAATAAATCGGAGATTGTTTCGCGATAGTCACTGACTATGCGGGCGGTGGTTTCATTACGATCCTGAGCTATAAATCAGGGAAGTGTTCTTCCAGTTTGTAGCCACGACGACGGGCGAATTGTTCCAGGAAATCAGGAGTCCAGTCAGCACCATATACTTCGTAAGAGTCATTGAAAAAAGTATGTGGAAAATTGGTCTTGTTTTCTTTAAAGGCTTTGTCAAAGTTGGCAAAATAACGTTTTACGGCTCCTTTATCCAAGTGGTTCATCACATAGCCTTCTCCACCGGGAGCGGCACGTTTCACTTTTTGGAATGTTTTACCTATATATAAGGTAATAATATGCCAATGACCTGCCGGAGCTTTCCATTGTAATTGTCCGTTCTTCGCTTTGGAAGTGAGATTAAGACATTGCTTATTGTCCGCATTATAGGCCATAACCCGGCTTAAAGTGGCTACAGGGCGTTGTTTTTCTTCTTCTACTTTCAAATCTAGCGTAATTTCTTTTCCACCCTCTACTTGATAAGATTGAAAAATAGCTTTGGTAGCAGCATCTGTCATACTCACGTGAGGACCGCCGAAGGGCCATCCGGTACCGGTGTTCATATCTACTTCAATACCGATACGTTTTCCTTCAGTTTCAGTATGTTGCAACATATTCATCCATTGCGGGCTGAGGAAAGGAGGTATTCTTATCGTTGCCTTGAACACCATAAATAGGAGTGATTTCAACACCTCCCAGTCCGGCTTTGGCATATTCCTCCAGATTGTAGGTCAGATTGGTTGCATCGACAGCACTTCCCAGCCACCACCAGCGGGTAGCCGGACGGGTTTCGGGGTGTACTGCCGGCCATTCTTGTGCATAAAGGCTGCTTCCGGTCAGTAATAGGCTGAACAATAAATATTTTCTCTTCATTCTATTTGTTTTTTATAAGTTTGCTGCATTGAATTCTTTTCTATCCACTGTGATGTTCCTGTATCTGATATCATTGGCATCCTCTGTGACAAACAAGGGACGTCCGTCCGCTTTCTCGTAATGGAAATTTACATTGTCCAAGGTGATGTTGCGTGCATGGCGGATGTAGAACCTTTGGCGGGAATGGTTCCGAACATCCACGGTTCAGGATATACTTCTCTTGTTCGGGAGGAGTCAGAAGTCCGTCGGCTTCTGTATATCCTCCTTGGTGATAGATATGAATATCGCTCAGTGTCACATCTTCAATAAGGCTCCCGGTATTCCGCTGATAATGGAAGAGTAGCGCGAGTCGGCATTAAATACATTGACGTGGCTGATGAGGATGCGTTTCATTGTGCCCACGGGCGTTCCTTGCGGGCTGCGCATCCGGGCTCCTAACCGCAGGAAGACAGGGGCGTTGACAATATCGCGCATCGTGATGTTGCTGATGACGATATCTTCCAGTTTTCCCCCGTCTACCGTTTCCAGGGCAAGACCTCGGCAACGTTCGAATATGCAATTGGTAATGGCTATGTTTTTAAAATCGCCACTGGATTCTGTTCCTAGTTTGATACGTCCGGTTACAAACCCGTGATCCGGTGCTTGGGGTTCGTCTCGTTGCCAGGTACAATCCAATACACTGCCACGGTCGTATCCGCTGACAAAACAATCGGAGATGGTTACATTTTCCGTATCCTTGAAATAGCCTAATCCGTAGGACGCTTTAAGCACGATAGCATCATCCCAGGGAGCGTTGACTGTACAATGACTGATGCGGACATTTTTGCAGCAGTCTATGTCAAAACCGTCCCGGTTGGTATCTACTTTCACGTTCAGAATGCTGAGATTATCTACTCCTGTAGCCAGCAGACCAAAATGACCGCAATGCAACAAAGAGAAGTCTTTCAGTGTCACGTTCTTGCAGAGTTTCAAGCTGATGGCTTTGTTGCCTACACCGGGCAGCGGCTTTCCTCACGGGTGAGTCCTTTGCCATAAATCAGTCCCGGTCCGCTGATGGTGATGTCTTCCAGACCGATTCCCCAAATAAGTGAGTTCTTCCAATGACTGTGCCCGAAATCCTGGAATTGGGTGTGTTCATTCGGTTCTGCCAGGTCATAACCTTCCGTTGCTGATGGGAAGGCGCCTACAATTTGTGCTCCTTGTTCTATGTACAAATGTATATGACTGGCCAGACGTATGGAATAGCACGCGTATTCTCCGGCGGGGAAGTAAATGGTTCCTCCACCCTGAGAGGCAGCTTCCTCAATAGCTCGATTTATGGCAGGGGTGTCAATGGTAGTACCATCGGCTTTCGCTCCGTAATCTTTTACATTGTATATCTTTGCCTGTGCTGTCCATGTGCTGAGGCATAAAAGGAAGAGTATGAGTTGTTTCATGGTCTGTCTTTGCTTTTACTGAATGGGCATTAGTTTGAATTTGTGTAAATAAGATGCATTGCCATACATGGTATGTTCATCGGATAAATTCCAGAATCCGTCTTTGGAGGTAGGGTGGGCATCCCAGTCAATCACTGCCCAGCATAATCCGATTTCATTTCCTTCTTTTAATAAAGTAGGGCAAGATAGTTCGGGACCATCGGCATCCGCATGGTCAAAGGGAGTGATATAAAATTCCAATGTCAGCTTACCCGGTTCACCCTCCTTGAAAGAGTACTGATAGGCATAATCAGCGTATGGCTTTTGTTTCAGCCATACTTGAGGACCCCATAACATACACCAGTCATTGCCGTGAGCCGGGGTGAAGATGTGATAGTTCTGGGCATGGCATCCGTGAAATTTGAACCAAGCCTGCCATACGTCTTTGGGAGCTGTGGGATGAAAACGGTCGATGAACGGTCCCCCTGAACAATCGCCATCCACCACTACTTCAAAAATATCCGTGTTCAAGGAGTTCTCACTGAACCGCCAATAATTATCGTATGCTTCATATAGAAAATACAACTTCTGAGTTTCTGCACACCAACCTACTTTGACACTGACTTTCAAGGTGGTGGTATCTGGCTGTGCATGTTTTCCCTCGTCTTCCTTTAAAGCTGTTTCCGTTATCTTATAATCAGCCGGAACGCAATCCCAGTCGTGGGTATTGCCATCTATGGCAGGAACCTTATCTGCCGGAAATTGGTACACCTTGAATTCCTGTGCCTGGGCAGACAGGCATAGGAAAAGGAAGAACAGGTATAGATACAATCGTTTCATTTTGATCGGGTTTTATGTTCTTTCTCGAATAATCCGGGTAGCATGAAATAATTATAATCTGCTCGTTGGTAGAAACAAAAGTAGAGCTTTTCTTGCGGTTTCCACGGGTATAGGGCAGAGATGACAGGGGCATCTGTCTTTTTACCGGAGTTGAATAAAGCAAGCGGGGATGCTTGTTTATGTCCGTCGGACAGACGAATATCGGAACCGATGGGAGATACCCCATGAACCGTTCTCAGTTTCATGCTTTCACCATAATAGGTAGTAAAAGCGTTTCCTTCTATACTGAATACATTATGGAAGCAGGAGGCTGCCGGAATACTGTTGTCTGTTACGGCAGGGTCGTCTGCACCGTCGCATGCACCGAAAGCCCAGCAAAGTTTGAGCTCTTCGGGTAATCGCTCACCGGAAATCTCCATGATAAAACCATTACTATCCGTCAATGGACATACAATCAGCTTTATTTCACCTTCTTTCCATAATTTATCTTTAATGGTATAAGCCTGTCCCTTTTTCTTGACACTGCATTGGTCCAGCCAGCAACTTTCATTGCCGCAAACCACTCCCAGACGGAAAGTTCCCGCACCTTTGGATAAGCGGAAGGGAAGGTCTGGGCGTTGTTGCTAAAGACAGACAACAGCATACAGAGAAAGAACGGAAGTAGCCACCGGCTATAATTCCATGTTGTTTTCATAGCTGATATTGATTTGTGCGTTCTTATTGTTTTTTTCTTCCACACGGCTGCCGTCTTCTACTTGTAACCGGACATCTTCCAAGTGGAAGTCTTCGGTAAAGATAATGCTTCCTGCTTTATTTACCTTGCTTTTATGCCGGAAATATGGAAATTCTGCAAAGGCAGTTCCTCATTCCAGCCTGCAGCGGTGATAAAGGTTTGCACATTAGTAGCTTTTACATCGCTGAGCCATACATTACGGAAATGCGGATACCTTTTTCTTTAGGTGTGACAGGAGTCAGCATAACCTTCCAATGTTCGGGAATCTCTTTTCCTTCATATTCAGCCGGTAAGGTAGAATAACTATAGCTGGGGTTCCAGTTAAGGTCCGCTGCCAGTACATGGCGGACATTGTCTGCTGTCACTTGGGTCATGTAGATATTTTCTACGGTTCCACCGCGGTTCATGGCAGATTTCAGACGGAGGGTGGAAGAGGTTCCGTATGCTTGAAGGTTATATCCCAAGACATTTCGGATGCAGCCTGAAGTTTCGCTGCCGCAGGTAATAAGTCCCGCACCTTTACGTGCAATGCATCCACGAACAATGATATTTTCGGTGGGACGGTTTACACGCAGGCCGTCGGCATCCCGTCCGGCTTTCAGGCAGATATTGTCATCGTTGCAATCTACTTCACAGTTTTCAATCAGGATATTGGTGCTGGAATCAATGTCAATACCATCCGTACTGGGACCATGCCCCCCTACGTTATTATTGATTTTCAGTCCGTTCAAGGTACATTGGTCGGAATACAGCACTTGGCAACCCCAAAATCCGGTACGCATCAAGGTAAAGTCTTTTAGTGTTATATGGCGGCTGTTCGAGATGAGCATTCCTCTTACTCGTTTGCAGTCGTAGTCCACGATCCACCGCAGTTTGCGTTTCTCGTAATCCTTCCGCATGGTCCAATATTTATCCCAAAATATTTTTCCACGACAATCCAACGTACCTGCTCCGCTGATAGCTGCGTTTTCTGCATCCAGAATATTGATGACTGCCGAGGGCCATACCATTTCGATACCTGCCACGCGGGAGCGCATTTCGGGGTATAAATCTATATCCTCGCTGGCTATCAGCGTCGTACCTTGGTTGAGGTGGAGGTTTACATTACTTTTCAGGTAGATGGCACCAATCCGGTAGTATCCTGGGGCTACTTCCACTGTTCCTCCTCCGGAACGGTGGCATTCGTCAATAGCTTTCTGCAGGGCGGCAGTGCTTAACTGGGTACTGTCATTTTTCAATCCGTAATCGGCTGCTTGGAATATTTTTCCCTCAGGATAGGTTTTGGCTCCTACTTGGGCAGTCCACGAAAGGTCAGGAGTTCCCATCCCTTCTCCCCATTGGAATCCGGAGAGGGATTGGGCATTGGTAAAGAGGGTACCTAAGGTAAATGATAGGGTTAATAATAATGTTTTGTTATTCATTTGTTCTTACTTTTAAATTAATTGCCGTCCGGCTTTTCAATTTCTGTAAACGGGCTGTCATTCCATTTGAAACTGTCCAAAGCATCCGGATGTGCAGGATTGTAACCGGAATAGTCGCTGCGCAAATAGTTAGAGATAGGTAATCCCGCTTTCTTTATCCCTTCAATGATACATTTGGAGATTTGATAAGCTCCGTAAGGATTGAAATGAGTATTATCTGCCAATACCCTGTTTTGTCCCGGATAGGTTCCGGCAGGATAATGTACGAATGCCTTTTTGGAAGGTTCCACTCCCATTGCTTCATAGAGGGTACGGGTCATTTCGTTGAGATCGATCAAAGGAACGTTTTCTTTGGCAGCTAGCCAACGCATTGCTTCGGGATAATCTTCGTGAGTATCTCTGATTTTCCCGTTTTCATCGAAACTGCGGCGTTGTGTCGGGGTTACCAGTACAGGATAAGCTCCTCGTGCCCTTGCCTCATCAATGAATGTTTTCAAGCTGGTCATAAATGAATAATAAGCTCCTTTACCGGGACCTTTTTGCTTTTGGTCGTTATGACCGAATTCCATAAAAATATAATCTCCGGGTTTCATTTGTGTCAATGCCTTTTTCAGTCGTCCTGCACCGATAAAAGTATTGGCGCTTTCGCCGGATTCTGCATAATTGGCAAAACAAATGCTGTCATTGAAGAAGCGGGGAATCATTTGTCCCCAGCTTGCCCAAGGTTCATTGTCCTGGTCTACTACGGTAGAGTTACCGCATAGGAATACTGTGGGTACATTATTTACTTTCTCAATAATCAGTTCGGACAATTGGGGGGCATCCCCGTTGAATTCCAAAGTTAGTTTGTCATCCCAGTTCAATTTTTGGCGTTCACGCGGTTTGATGCGTACATTTTCTTTTTCCGAAATATGTGTGTTGCGCTTGTTGATCACAAATGTACAAGGTTTTAACTCCCCTTTTTTTGTCTTCACATTTTCGAAGAAAAGGCGGCGTGATTCTCCTCGCACTGTTGTTTCTCCGGCAGCGCGTTTTGTTTCCTATCACGACTGTGACGTGGTAGTTGCCATCGGGTACCGTAATAGAGAAAAAGAATGGGGCTGTACTTTTACCTTCCGGAGAGGGCTGTCTGTCATATCCGTATCCCTTTTCCTCCGAGTATCTGTCGGCGGGAGTTATTTTGGTATAACCGTCTTTAGTTTTTTTACCTGTGGTAAAATCGAATTTGTAAGTTTGTGCTTCGACTCCTAATGTCGCTAAAAGTCCAAGAGCTAATAGGGCTATCTGTTTCATGATTGATATAGATTGTTATTAATTGATTTTCGGTTTTAGTTCATCCGGAGAGTCATTGGTATAAGATTTTATGTCACCGGCTGTTTTTGTGAACAACTCACTGATTTGTTGAGGTGTTACAGTAAATTGCGGACGGAACTGGTCCGAATTCATATAATCCAAAATGGCTTTATGCATCTGACGAGCTACAATGCGTTTCTCTGGCTGGGAGGTAATGTCCATGCTTGTCATGAGCACTTTCCCATTTAATACATTGGCTTCGAATAACATACCTATCTTGCGGCTTATGAACCAAGTGTCAATGCTTTGAACCGTAGGTTGGAAAGCGGGTGGAAAGTGGGTGAATTGCATCACTTGAGCATGATTCAGCAGTTCCCACCATTGCAGATTGCTGTGATATTCTGTCGGAAACTGACGGAATAACGGGTGTTTGGGGTTCACTAAGATACCTGTGGTATGAGGAGGACGCATTTTGAACCAGGAGGTGTTCCAGAATACAGGAGTGAATTGCTGAACCACTTCTTTACCATAACTCACTTTGCCCGCAGCTGTAATAAGCACATTTCCACCATGCTGAAGAATTTCCAAGGCTTTCGAATCCAAGGTATCGGTAGTGTATACTTTTCCTTCGGCTATTGTCACTTGAGCGGGATAAACCCAGAAATTCCAGTCATTTACAGCTTCTGTTCCTGTAATGCGTATTTCCAGATTCAGCTTTTTAGCCTCTTGGATATCAGTAAGCGGAAACTCAAGGCTACCAGTGTGATTTAAATTTCCGATAGGGATGTCTTGTGTTGCCAATGTGCCTTGCGCATATACTTTGCCATATTCGTCTTTTAACGTATATACAATTTCTGCTTGTTTTAATGTCTTGGCACCAAAATGAGCAACTTCAATATCCGCCTTTAAAATCTCATTGTTATTATATACAAATTTATCTGTACGCATCAGTGGAACAGTAGGTGAGCAAAAACGTCTCCATTCTGCAGAGTTGATATATCCTTTTTCTTCAAAGAAAACATCAAGAACACCTACTAGTGCAGTTCCCTGACCCGAATAATCGTTCAGTGCCAATAATTGGAAACCGGCATAATCAGGCGTGCGGAGTGTCTTTTCTATTTCATATTTATAACAAAGGGCTTGCAACTTTCCGCTGGCCATCATAAATAGATGGGCTTGGTCGCTCATGTGGTTATCAGCCAGAATGTCTTTGAAAATTTCGAAGTTCTTAGCTTTATTAACACCTGTATATTTACGTATTTCATTGAAATTAGGGAAAGCACACCATTGACCTGTTTCATGGGATACATAAGGTTGTTTCACTGTGTCAAGATGATTCTGGAAACGATAAT
>ENA-OQAN01001456-OQAN01001456.1-human-gut-metagenome-genome-assembly--contig:-NODE-1456-length-10231-cov-1.302850_pt1 | contig 10231 bp, 13 predicted proteins | sample MGYA00242735_ERZ504527 | MGnify/ENA primary metagenome ERZ504527 (study PRJEB26092, sample SAMD00036230) | human gut metagenome | host: Homo sapiens | study: EMG produced TPA metagenomics assembly of...
AACGCTCCTTTGTCCCTGCCGCAACGAGCTGCAGCCGTTTTTCCGCCGGCATCCGGTGCTTTTTTATGTAATGTTCCACCCGGTAATAACGAACCAGATGAAGCACAAGAACCGTTGCTGCACCAAGCAGCCAGACCACTGCCGCCACACACTCTATGTGCGCAATCACAGGTGTCAGTTCAAACAGGTGTCCCTTGATAAACAGTGCCTCCCCCATTTTGCGGTAATGCGTAACATACAACAGGAGAAACAGCCCCGGAAACAGCCAGAACGGTAACACCACAAGCAACAGCCCATATATATAGCGGTATTTTTTTAACCCATCCAAAACGCCTGCAACAACTGCATATACCGCAAATGCAATACTGCCTGTAAGTGCAGTAAACAGCCCCATGTAAAACAAATTATTGATCCAGTTCATCAATGCTTTTTCTCAACTCCTCTTTTTCCTCTTTGGTAATGTTTATGATCTTTATAAAAAGCAGTTAAAAACTGTGCAACCGATCCACGGTTCCAGAATTTTACAATTTGCGACTCTGCTCCTGCTGATAGGAAAGTTCCGGTATTATGATCTCATATGTGGCATTGCGCCCGCTCTGGTTCATCCTTAGAAAGCCCTTTTTCACCAGCTTTGCAATATAAGTTGATACGGTCTGGGATTTCCAGTCTTTCCCGTATGTTTCGTTTGTCAGTTTCATAATTTCCTGTAGTGCCATTTCATGGGGATGATCCCAGATTGTTTTCATCACCATGGATTCCGCTGTAGTCAGTTCCTCCATATTTTCTCCTTTCATCGTTAACATTGATAATATTTTTTGAGCATAAACTAAGATTATAGTTTTAGGTTATAGTGGGATAATAACATAAAGATATACAAATTACAACTATTTTACGCAAGTTTCAAGATTTTACGACCAAAACAACATTTTTCTATCAATTTGATAATTTTATTCTCTTGAAAACTTTCTGATTTTTTTTATACTATATAGATAATGAATGTTACGAAAAAGAGTAATTTAATCACAATGATAACGGAGGAATAAGATGAAAAAAAGTAACCGTTTTACTTATCCTTTCTTTGGCGATATGCTTGCTGCTTGCGGAAAAAAGTGAGTACACCTGATGAAATGTTAGATGTTGTGAAAGAAAAAGAAAATATATCTGCTGAAGTTGATATGATAGAGTGTGGCCGTATTGTAGATAATGATACTACCATAGTTGTCGGAATGACAGGGGAAAACGACAAAACATATCATTATTATGCAGCACAGTTTTTCCAAAAAATCAGGATGGAAAATATAAATATAAAAATGCCATTTCCTTGAATGATATAGGATGGCAATTAAGGTTAGGTAAACTGAATACCGGATATATCATAGTCTGCAATATGAAAATGTTAGTACCATACAGGCTGTCATATCGCCACGAAATGGATCTGATATAACCAAAAATATAGAAATTAATAATATTCCATTTGTATATTATTTGGACATGTCGAGTATTCCATCTGATTATGATATACAATACAAGTTTTTAAATGAAAATGGAGAAGAAATTCAGTAAAATAGAGAGAACGTGTTTCGCAATTACCTATCATGTGAAATCAGTGGTTAGTTTTTTAGCCACTTTCATTCGTCAATTTCAATATTTCACAACCGAAACAATATTTTTCTTTCCATTTTTGACTAAAAGTTAATTGTTTTTATCAAACACGGAATCTGTAATCCTGCCGACAGCCATATCCCAACCGCAATACTTACGGCATATTTCTGTGTGTTCAATTTCCATAAAATGAATATAAGTATAAGAAAAACATAACAAATTCGCACACAACCTTCCGGTACTGTTCTTTTTGTTGTTTTTCCAATCTTCGTTTTTGTGAATCTACAGGACTAAAGATTATCAGACTTCCTCCCATGATTGCCGTAACGATCAATAGTTTCCAGTTGCAAGATAACTCAAAAATAATTTTAATGCACAGGAACAATAACAAACTGGAAATAATCATACATCTCAAGGGCGTTTTTGCGTGATAACCTCCACTATATTTCCGAAGTGTTATAAATGGAAGTATCATTACAATCCCCTGTTTAACATTACCAATGATCTCTCCAAAGATGACTGTTAATCCTAAAGGAATTATCAGTAGTACCATATTATAAAGTGCATATGTATATAATTCTCTATCCCGTTCCTGAATGGCCTGCTGACATATCAGCCAGGTTATAATTGTTCCTGCATATTTTTGCATTATCTCATCCTCCGGTAATTCTGCAAATCTTTTGGGATTTTTGAGTTCATATGCGACCAGACTCAGAGTATTTCTGTATTATATTGAATAATTATTCTCTTGAAAATTTCCTGATTATTTTATATTATATAGAAAACGGATTTGGAGAATTGATTATGCAGATTGCAATTTGTGATGATGATCCTATGATCATAAAAGAACTTCAAAAAATCTTGAATAATACTTTCGCAAACATCTTTTATCGTGCCCCCCAATTTCGCAATTTACAAGCGAGAAGCGCTTCTGAATAATAAAGAAGAGAAAGACATTGTCTTTCTGGACGTGGAGATGCTGGGTCTCAATGGTATTTATGTCGGGAATACATTACGGGAACGTTACCCGAATATCCTGATTTTTATTGTAACCTCTTTTATGGAATATCTGGATGATGCCATGCGTTTTCATGTGTTTCGCTATCTCTCCAAACCAATTGACCGCCAGCGCCTGTTCCGCAATCTGGATGACGCACTTGCGCAATACCATGCATCTTCCAAAAAGATTGCTTTTGAAACCAAAGATGGGTTTCGCACACTTATGCCATCTTCCATTGTTATGATAGAAGCCATCTCAAAAAAGAGTGTCCTCTATACCACAGCAAAAACCTATCACACGGTTCATCCTATGCAATACTGGCTGGAAACACTTCCTCAGGCACAGTTTTTCCGGACACACCGCAGCTTTATTGTAAATATGGAACATGTATCTGATTTTGACCACTCGCTGGTTTATATGGATGTGCCGGAAACCAATGCGTACCTGACACAGAGAAAGTACCATGACTTTAAAGAAGCTTATCTGTTATTTTTAGAAAGCATGAGGTGACACGATGTCAAATACAATCCTTTATTTCATCAGCAGTCTCTTTGAAATATATGCACTCGGAATATATTCCGGACAGCTGTTTCTGCCACGGTCATTCCAAACATACACGTATTACATTTTGTTATCTGTTTTCTGTCTTGTTTTATTTATTGTTGGTCTTTTTCAAAATACCTGGCTCGACATTACTGTTTTTGCATGTATTCTTGGTATCTATATGTTTTCGCAGTATCAGACAATCTGGTATATCTGTCTGTTTCACACTTTTCTTTTGACTGCTCTGGATGCGCTTACGGAGATGGTTGTATTTGGAATTATCAATTTTTACTTTCCGGACAACATTCCGTCCCTGACAAATACAACTGCCCATTTGTACGTTGTGCTTTCAGCCAAACCACTTTATCGTCTTTAATCGTCCGAGATGATTGCACAAGTTCTGCACAATAAGCAACAAGCTTCCCAGTCCTTTATGAAATCAGATTTTCTTCTCTTCCCCATACCATTGATTTCCATCTGTATCACGCTTGCTTTTACTTATTGTAATAAAATAAATTGGCTGATTTCCATCTGCGCCAGCGGACTTTTGCTCCTCAATCTTCTGGTTTTCGCATCAACCAGTACAATCAGAAACGTCAGGAGGAATACACGCAGATGCAGCTTCGATGCCAGAAAGAATCCGACATGGCAGAGTATTATCATACGCTGGTAGAACAACAGGAAAATCAGCATATCCTAATCCATGATATCCGCCGCCATCTCTCATCCATTGATACATTGGCCCTTGCAGAGGAAAATGATAAAATTCACACCTACATCAGGCAGCTTCAAGATTCTTCCAGTCTCAAAGAATCCCTGCATTACAGCGACGTTCCTTTACTCAATGCCATTTTATGCCGCTATACACATCAATGTGAATTGCAGCATATCTCCTTCCTCACAGATATCCGCCACCATACCGTAGACTTTCTTACGGATGTTGATTTGACCGCATTGTTTTGCAATCTTCTCGACAATGCCTTGCGGGCCGCTTCCTTTCCGGATGGTTTTATCGAACTGCATACCTACAACAAGGAATGCTCCCCGTTTGCCATAATTACACTGGTGAATTCCTGCCGGAAAAATCCTTTTACCGGTTCAGAAAAAATACCAGTTTCCACGAAAGACCTCCGCAAAAACATGGGTTTGGTCATGAAAAGTGTACAAAGAATTGCTGATCGCTATGATGGTGAAATGAAATTATATTTGATCTTTCAACACTGACTTTTCACACGATTCTCATGCTGCGTTCACCAAAGTAACCGCCTGTTTACTCCTTGATTCCGGCAAGTGCCGTCAGTTTTTCCTTTGTAAAATGATTAAAGACCGCAATCGTACGCCCTACAAGGATCACGGCAAGCACTGTTCCGATCCCGATCCCATGCAACCGCCCGGTGCAGACCAGACTGATCGCAATCGTAATTGTCACGTTGAGCACATCAAAACAGTTCTTCGTAAATCCGACACTTCTGTGAATACAATCCGCAATCGCCTGTACGATTCCATCGCCAGAATTAATAATCCTGCAATATAGATCAATACACGATAGATCATTGATTTTTTCATAGAATAATTTCCCTTCCTTCTATAACCTATTATGCAATTTTTTATTTATTTTTCAATGCCTAAGATTCCTTCTTGTTTTACTTGACATTTTTGTATTGTTTGTATTATTGTAACTAATACAAAATATTGTATGATATTTACGAAAGGAGAAAACATGGTAATTTCCATCAATGATGCCTCCGAGATTCCGATCTACCAGCAGATCCGCAATCAGATCGTGCTCGGCATTTCGGACGGGCGGCTTGCTCCGGGCGAACAACTTCCCACCGTGCGGGCACTGGCAGAGGAGATCGGTATCAACTCCATGACCGTCAGCAAAGCCTACACCCTCTTAAAACAGGAGGGCTACATCTACACCGACCGCAGAAGCGGTGCCCGCGTGCGGCAGGAATTTGAAACGAATAAAGAATTGTCGGAAAAATCCCAGGAACTGCTGCGCCAGATCATTTCCGAAGCGAAAGTAAGCGGCATGACGCAGACAGAATTTTTCGACTTATGCAAACGCATCTATAAGGGGTGATTGTTATGATTATGAATATTATCTTTTTTGCAACCATGTATCCGATCGTCTTTATCATGCTGTTTTTGTTTTCCACACAAAACAAGTATGAGAACGGACGCCTGTTTGCCGTAAACATGAAAAAAGAATGGATAAAAGATGCCACCGTCGCAGACATCCGGCAAAAATTTAAAAAGGAAATGCGTTACTACTCCATTCTCCTTGCGATTGTTCCATTTGTAAGTCTGCTGACCTCCCATATGTCCATTCAGCTTACCATCTGGATGTTCTGGCTTCTGGCAGCGATTTTTCTGCTTTCCCTGCCGATCATGCGTGCGAATCACCGGTTGAAAACATGGAAAACGCAAAACCATCTGTACGAAGACCGGCAGCCGGAACATTATGTGGAATTAAAACAGGCTGGCTCCGTAAGAAAAGTCCGGTTTCTCCCGTTTTTCCTGCCAAATATCATCAGTATCGCAAGTGCCCTGTTGCTGCTTCCAAAGTCCAGCGGGCTTGGGATTTCCTGTCTGATCGGTGCCTCCTGCGGCGGTCTTCTGGCTTGCAGCTGTATGGATAGACCGCCAGCCGGTTTCCGTCATCAGTACGGACAGTGACGTGAATATCAATTATGCACGCGCAAAGAAAAACCGCTGGAAGAACTTCTGGCTGATCTCCTGCTGGCTGAACACGGCACTGATCCTGTTTCTGGAGATCCTTACCCTGTCTGCCAGACACATGGAATATGTTCCATCGCCGGCATGATTGTTTATACACTGCTTTTACTCCCGCTGTGCATTTCTGCATGATAAAGCTGAAAAAAATTGACCGAAGCTATGCACAAAAACGGAATCTGACCAGCGATGAAAATGATGACAGAAACTGGATCGGCGGCATCCTCTACTACAATCCGTCCGATCCCCATACGATGGTAGAACAGCGCGTCGGCATCGGGACAACGGTAAATATGGCCACATCCCTCGGAAAAGGACTTACTTTTTTCAGTGCCATTATGATGCTTTCCTTCCCTCTGTTATGCATATGGCTGATTCAGGAGGAATTTACTCCCATTGATCTGGTGATCCAAAACCACACACTATGCGCACAGCATCTGAAAACGGATTATCAGATTCCGCTTAGTGAGATCAAAGATCCCACACTTCTTACCGCAAGTGATCTGCCAGACTGGACCAGAACATACGGCACCAGCATGAATACATTGGAAAAAGGCACATTTACCATCTCCGGAGGGAGGATGTCAATGTTTTCTTAAATCCAGAAAATAATGCGTTCATCCAATTTTCCGCAAATGGGAAAACTTACTATATGGGCGGTGTAGACGATACCCAGACAAAGGGGATTTATGAAGAACTGCTGACCCATTAGGTCCGCAGTCTTTATTGGAAGGTCGCAAGACTTTTTTATATCATACGTCCCCTGTATGACTGGATTTACTGATAAAAGAAGACATCTCTGTTCCGAAAAATTTAATTGACCGGTATATTCACAAAACGTCTGTTTCAGAATCTGCAGATGAAGAACTTGAGGATGTGGGAGGTTTCCTCGCCTTTTTTGCATATGTCCCACCTTCCATACAAATTCTGATCCCCGTTATTATATATTTACAACTGCAATTCTTACAGATCCCACCATTGTTTTCGCATTTTGATACAAACGCATAATAGTTTACAAAAATTTTACTGTAAATTCGTATATCCTCACAAATGCGTTATTATGTAGATGATGTTATAATACGTAGAATAAATACAGGAGAAATCTAAACATATGTCAAAAAGTGGTTCACAGGAAGAAAAGACTTTCCTCCTTTAAATTAATTGTACTGGGCTTTGCCGCTGTCATTTTTGTCGGCGCACTGCTGCTGATGCTTCCGGTCTCTTCGGTTTCCGGAACACAGACTCCTTTTCATGAGGCACTATTCACCTCTGTTTCAGCGGTATGTGTTACAGGGCTTGTTGTACAGGACACCGGCAGTTACTGGTCTTCTTTTGGACAGGCAGTTATTTTTGCTGCTGATCCAGACCGGCGGGCTGGGTGTCATCACCGTTGCTGTTTTCCTTTGCCATTTTATCCGGACGGAAAATTTCGCTCATGCAGCGCAGTACAATGCAGGATGCAATTTCTGCACCGAAAATCGGCGGTATTGTCCGCCTGACCAAATTCAGCGTACAGGGTACATTATTTATTGAATTGCTCGGCATGACTGCCATGCTTCCGGTTTTCTTCCGTGATTATGGCATCAAAGGCATCTGGATGGCAGCCTTTCACTCTGTATCTGCATTTTGCAATGCCGGTTTTGACCTTCTGGGAACTTCCAGCCAGCCGTTTGTATCTCTGAGCAGATACATCGCCAACCCACTGATCAACCTCGTAATTATGCTTTTGATCATAATTGGTGGCATCGGCTTTCTGACGTGGGACGATATCTACACCCATAAATGGCATATCAGACGTTATCGCGTACAGAGCAAAGTCATTCTCTGGACATCGGCTTTACTTATTATAATTCCGGCCGTATTCTTTTTTGTTGTGGATTTTACGGGTTCATCAACCGGCACCAGACTGCTGGCCTCCACGTTTCAGTCTGTAACAACAAGAACTGCCGGTTTTAATACCGCAGATCTTACAGCAATGACACCGACATCAAAATCTGTTATGATTCTGCTGATGCTGATCGGAGGATCTCCCGGCTCTACTGCCGGCGGCATGAAAACAACAACTTTTGCAGTCCTTATTTTAAATATGGTTGCCACGTTCCGCCAGAAAGAGGACATTGAAATTTTCGGTCGGCGGCTTGACAGTCATGCCATTAAAAATGCGGCCACCATCGTTGCTTTATATATCATTTTTTTTCTTTATTGGAGGGATTGCCATCAGTTCCATCGAACACCTTCCGCTTCTGGACTGCCTGTTTGAAACGGCATCCGCTGTCGGAACCGTCGGACTTACACTTGGAATTACACCAACTCTTGGCATCCCGTCCCAGCTGATTCTGATCCTTCTGATGTTTTTCGGCAGAGTCGGTGGGCTTACCTTAATTTATGCGGCAATTTCCGTAAAACAAAACGGAGTAAAACTGCCGCTCGAAAAGATAACAGTTGGTTAAAAAGGAGTTGAAAATACCATGAAAAATATATTATTAATTGGATTAGGAAGATTTGGAAGACATGTTGCCATACAGCTGAACAATCTCGGTCACGAAGTGATGGCAGTCGACAACAACGAAGAACGTGTCAATGAGGTTCTTCCGTTTGTCACCAATGCTCAGATCGGTGACAGTACCAATGCCGATTTCTTAAAATCCCTTGGCATTGGTAATTTTGATGTGTGTATGGTAACGATAGGTGGAAATTTCCAGAATTCCCTTGAAACTACTTCCCTGCTCAAGGAACTCGGTGCAAAAACGGTTGTATCGCGTGCAGAACGGGATGTACAGAAAAAATTTCTTCTGCGAAACGGTGCAGACGAAGTTGTTTATCCGGAAAAACAGATTGCAGAGTGGGCTGCTATCCGGTATACTGCCGATCACATACGCGATTATATTCAGGTGGATGAGGCACATGCAATTTTTGAAGTGGAAGTTCCGGAAAACTGGATTTCCAAAACAATCGGTCAACTGGATATCCGGAAAAAATTCGGAATCAATATTGTTGCCATCCGGGAAGACGACAAAATTAATATGGCAATTTCTCCAAATACCGTATTCCAGTCTGGTACCACATTGCTTGTTCTCGGTGAATATAAAGAACTTCAAAAATGTTTCCGTATGTAGTTTCTATTTCCATAACAGATTCCACAGGTTCTGATAAGCAGCTGTTTCATACAGATTTATATAATTACATGCCGTACTTCTCTGCCGGAATGCCGGATATAAAAATCCTGCTTCTGGCAGTCCCGGCTCATATTCTCCCTCAAGCGGTCCCACGGCACACAGAAGATAATTGTATACTTCCTCGGAACCTTCCTGCCATTCCTTATCGGTTCCTTTCACTGGAACATCATACATTCCATGAAACAGTAAACAGTAAAATTCTTTTCCTGATGCAACATGTTCCCCGATCATCTCATAAAGCAGATCCAAAAACGCATCGTTCTGCAGCCCGGACTCTTTGATTCCATCCAGAAGCTGCCAGATACTTCCCGGCTTTCTTGCGGTTTCCGGAATCCGATAATCCTTCAGCTGTTTGTTGGTCTCTGCCTGTAAAACTGCCTTCGCCAGTTCCAGATTTTTCGTTTTTTTCTGCTGTGGAAAGTTTTTAAAAAAATGCGTGTTGAATGTACCATCTATATATCCTTCTGCATCATAATACGCGCCGGCGATCCGGTCAATGTGTGACCGCGCCGGAGTCATGCGCCGTGTCAGTTCGAGCATGTCTTCCCGATTAATCATGATTTCCTTCTCCGATCTTCATTTAAGAAAATTATACTGGTATTTTCCAGATTTTCCAAGAGAATATCAGATTATAATTTACATAATCCTGTTATTTTGTATATTTAATCGCATAATAGTATGTAAGTGTGCTGTTTCTGCGGAAATAGTTGAGTCTGCAGGCATTCCTGTGATATGATACATTTACACGGGCAAACGTGTAATTAGAGGAGGGTACTGCATGGGAAATTATTTAAACCAGGATGGAAAAAATTTTACGAAATTACACATTCTGATATCTACGTGGATAAGACAGAATTATTGACCTATACAAATTCTGTCTTACAGACTCTGCAGAAATATATATGTATCAGCCGTCCCCGCCGTTTTGGGAAATCAATAACCGCCAGCATGATTGCTGCCTACTACAGCCGTGGCTGTGATGCAAAAGAACTCTTTTCCCCATATAAAATTGCCCGGAATCTGGATTTTGACACCTATCGTAATAAATACAACACCTGTTTTTAAATATGCAGGAATTTTTAAAGCCGGACGAAAAACATCTATGAACTGCTTGATCGCATGAAACGGCTGGTACTGCGGGATTTAAAACGGGAATACCCGAATGTTGATT
>ENA-OQAN01001457-OQAN01001457.1-human-gut-metagenome-genome-assembly--contig:-NODE-1457-length-10215-cov-4.793715_pt1 | contig 10215 bp, 8 predicted proteins | sample MGYA00242735_ERZ504527 | MGnify/ENA primary metagenome ERZ504527 (study PRJEB26092, sample SAMD00036230) | human gut metagenome | host: Homo sapiens | study: EMG produced TPA metagenomics assembly of...
CTTTCCAAGATAAAATCCCATCCTACGCAGAGTTTTCGTCCACACATCCTGCCTGTAAGTCAATAGTTCTGCCATCAACTCCCCAAAATATCTTGCCGTAATATCAATATTCTCTTCTTTCTGCTCCTCACATGCCTGCAGTTTTTTTAGACAGCTTCGAATTATCCGGCATTTCTTTGGATATTTTTTTCAATCTCAAGATATGTCTTTCGGAATGCCCGAACTCCAACAAGTCCCGCCTTGCTCTTCTCATCTTTCCAATCATCCACAAAATGAAAATAGGTCAGCACAATATTCATATCTGCCGCGTATTCGGTAATCTCATTATATAACATCTTCTGCTTTTTCGCCGGATGCACCACACATCGGTGCTCTTCAAAATTCATGTCACTCTCATAAAGAGAATGTAACAGAATCACAAGAAATGTCATATCATAAGTCAACGTCAACTGTCCTAAAAATCCATGCTTTTCTCTTAAGACTTTACACAGTCCACAATAATACGCCTTATATTTGTAAAAATCTTTCATCTTCAGTTCCGGCTTATACGCTGTCACATATCCAAACAAGATTTTTCCCTCTTTCCAATCAAATCATTTTCAAAAGTATCATTGACATTTGCATATCTCGCTCATTATATCATACTCTGATTTTCTTTTGGAGTATTTTATAAATATTTAATGTTCTTATACAAAAAAATCACCGCCCCCGGAGCTTCTTTGTCTCCAAAAACAGTGATTTCTACCTGCGCCTTCAGGGTTCGAACCCTGGACACCCTGATTAAGAGTCAGGTGCTCTACCAACTGAGCTAAAGGCGCATTTCACATTATTGAATTTATTTTTTCTTTAACGCAAGGAATATTATATAATATTTTTTTTACAATTTCAAGTGTTTTTTTTATTTTTTATAGAATTCCTCTGCTTTTTCTCTGAATATTTTCCTGAAACGGCATCGACTTGTTTCTTTTTCACCCACAGCCTCAACCAGAATAGCTAAAACTGCAGGTAATCAGATCCGGAATAACCGGAAATAGACTTTATAATGAAATCTTCTTTTCAAACTCTTCCAGCGATTTCGATTGGAATGCTATCTTTGTCCACTGCTTCAGCACTTCCAACTCCTGCTGACTTTGGATTTGATCACAGATTGTTTCTGAAACTGTTCCAAAACTTTGCAAGCATAAAAGTAATGTACTTTTTGCATTTTTCAAGTCCCAACGCAAGACCTTCTTCTCGACCTTCCGCGCGTTCATCTTTCAACATCTCTTCAAAAATCATAAAGCGTTCCTCCATCTCTCGATTCGACTTAATCTCATGAATAAATTTCTGAAGTCTCTCCACGTATGAATCGTGAAATTCTCTCTCACTTCCATCAATATCTTCTCTTATATATTTCAGAAGTGTTACCAGCTCTTTCGGGACCTCACTTTCATTCTTTCCATGCGTATTCAAGAAGACAGTTGTTCTCCCATCCTCCAAATTCATTCCTAACAACTCTTCGCATTTTGTTCGAAAAGTGTAACGATACTTGCCTTCTCCAATCGGATACAAAGTCACAAATAAAAATGACATACGTATTCGGAAGTCCCGCATAATCCTCACCCGTTAGCAGCATCTCCATATCCATCTGGCTTTGGTAATAACGACTCCTCTTTCCAAGTGCCGACTTTTTCTGTACCTGCATCTCTACATTATAACGTGTGTGATTTTCATCTTTAGCATACACATCGAGACGTACACCTTTGTATTCCGGATGATAGACAATGCTCTTTTCCTTGCTGATCTCCACATAATCGATTTTAATCTGCAACACTCTTTCCAAAAGTCCCTTGCAGTTTTCCTCATCCATCATTACTGCGCCAAACATGAAATTGTCTTTGATCGTGAGTTCCTTTAACTGTTTTTTTCTTCCCATATAACTCCTCCATAATACAGAGGAACTCTATAAGACAATATTAACAAAATAAAGCCGTGAACACCAGTTTTAATTTTATTTTTTTAAGTTGCATTTTCATCTTCAAAAACAGATATTGTTGCGTCTGTGTATTTACTAAACTCAATCTTCTCAGCCTCTTTAAGAAATTCTTCTAATTTTTACTTATCCGGTATCAGACATAATCTGAAAATTGCCTGATAAAGAAGTTGTATATTTGTATTCACAGTTTTCATTAAAATAATGTCTATACTCATATAGGAAGAAGATTATCAATAAAAGTGCGGCACTTATGATAAGTACCGCATTTACTATTACGCTAATTCTTTTGCCAATTCTTCCATCGCTTTTCTGCTTGTCTCATTGAGTGTGGATTTAATCGTCACTACCGGCTCACAGATTGTAATGTTTTTCATTCCTTCCAGAATCGCTTTCATCTGTTTCGCAGCCGAAGGTGCCCAACTTCCGTTTTCAATAATTCCCACTGTACGTTTTTGGTAATTTTTCGCTTTCAAATGATGTAAGAAATCTTCCATACATGGGAATACTCCCGCGTCATAAGAAGCTGCCGCAACAACCAGTTTCGAATAACGGAATGCATCTTCCACAGCCTCCGCCATGTCTTCTCTGGAAAGTCTGCAATCACTACTTTTTCTGCGCCATTTTTCCTTAACATCTCAACGAACTCTTTTGCCGCTTCTGCTGTATTCCCGTGAATAGATGCATATGCCACAAACACGCCTTCGTCTTCCGGTTCATAACTGCTCCATGTATTATATTTATCAATATAAAATGCAAGATTTTCTTTTAAAATCGGTCCATGAAGCGGGCAGATCATCTTGATGTCCAATGTTGCCGCTTTTTTCAACAACGCCTGCACCTGCGCGCCGTATTTTCCTACGATATTAAAATAATATCTTCTTGCTTCACACGCCCATGACTCTTCCACATCAAGCGCTCCGAATTTTCCAAATCCGTCCGCTGAAAACAAGATCTTTTCTGACTGTTCATATGTCACCATGACTTCCGGCCAGTGCACCATCGGTGCCATAATGAACTGCAATGTATGAGCTCCGAGATTCAGTGTATCTCCTTCTTTTACAACAACAGATCTGCCCGTGAGATCCACATCAAAGAACTGAGACATCATAGCGAAAGTCTTTGCATTTCCTACAATCTTCATATTCGGAAATTTGTCGATCAATGTTTTGCATTCGCTGCATGATCCGGTTCCATATGGGAAACCACAAGATAATCAATCGTTCTTCCTTCCAGTACAGCGTCAAGATTTTCCAACCACTCTTTTGTAGCTCTTTGATCCACTGTATCCATCAAAGTAACCTTTTCGTCTAAAATCACATATGAATTATAAGAAACTCCATTCGGAACTACATACTGACTTTCAAACAAATCCAAGTCTTTATCGTCTAACACCAACATATAAAATAGAGTCTGTAATTTTCGTATCTTTCATCTTGCACTCTCCTTATCTTCATTCTCTAAAACATTCTAAAGCCAAAAAAAGAGCGAAAACCTTATTCTTTTAAGACCTTCACTCTCATTCCTTCAATGCCGCAGACCGGAATCGAACCGGTACGGGAGTATAAGTCCCGCAGGATTTTAAGTCCTGTGCGTCTGCCTGTTCCGCCACTGCGGCATTCTACCTAATGGAAATTAGGCAATGGGACCAACAGGGCTCGAACCTGTGACCCCCTGCTTGTAAGGCAGGTGCTCTCCCAGCTGAGCTATGATCCCATGGGATATTAAATTGTATGTATCGCTTCGATACAAGCGACCCGGAAGGGACTCGAACCCTCGACCTCCGCCGTGACAGGGCGGCGCTCTAACCAACTGAGCCACCGGGCCAAATATTATGTACCTTCAAAATCACATACAATCCACTCGATAAGTCTCTCTTCATCCTTCTTGTTCCTATCACCTTTTGGTTATGCCCTCGACCGATTAGTAACAGTCAGCTGCATACATTACTGCACTTCCACCTCTGTCCTATCTACCTTGTCGTCTTCAAGGGGTCTTACTAACTTGACGTTATGGGATATCTCATCTTGAGGGGGGCTTCACGCTTAGATGCCTTCAGCGTTTATCCCTTCCCGGCTTGGCTACTCTGCCATGCTCTTGGTAGAACAACAGATTCACCAGCGGCCAGTCCAACCCGGTCCTCTCGTACTAAGGTCAGCTCCTCTCAAATATCCTACGCCCACGCCGGATAGGGACCGAACTGTCTCACGACGTTCTGAACCCAGCTCGCGTACCGCTTTAATGGGCGAACAGCCCAACCCTTGGGACCTACTCCAGCCCCAGGATGCGATGAGCCGACATCGAGGTGCCAAACCACTCCGTCGATGTGAACTCTTGGGAGTGATAAGCCTGTTATCCCCAGGGTAGCTTTTATCCGTTGAGCGATGGCAATCCCACTTTATACCACCGGATCACTAAGTCCTACTTTCGTACCTGCTCCACCCGTCGGTGTCGCAGTCAAGCTCCCTTCTGCCTTTGCACTCTTCGAATGGTTTCCAACCATTCTGAGGGAACCTTTGAGCGCCTCCGATACCCTTTCGGAGCGACCGCCCCAGTCAAACTCCCCACCTGACATTGTCCCCCAGCCGGTTCACGGCTGCTGGTTAGAAATCCAATACTGCAAGGGTGGTATCCCAACAGCGACTCTGCGGCAACTGGCGTCACCGCTTCCTAGTCTCCCACCTATCCTGTACATGCAATATCGAATCCCAGTATCAAGCTGGAGTAAAGCTCCATGGGGTCTTTCCGTCCTGGCGCAGGTAACCAGCATCTTCACTGGTATTTCAATTTCACCGGGTGCATTGTCGAGACAGTGCCCAAATCATTACGCCTTTCGTGCGGGTCGGAACTTACCCGACAAGGAATTTCGCTACCTTAGGACCGTTATAGTTACGGCCGCCGTTTACTGGGGCTTAAGTTCAAAGCTTCGCGTTACCGCTAACCTCTCCCCTTAACCTTCCAGCACCGGGCAGGCGTCAGCCCATATACTTCACCTTTCGGTTTTGCATAGACCTGTGTTTTTGCTAAACAGTTGCTTGGGCCAATTCTCTGCGGCCAGCTCTCACTGGCACTCCTTCTCCCGAAGTTACGGAGTCATTTTGCCGAGTTCCTTAACAATGCTTCTCCCGTCGGCCTTAGGATTCTCTCCTCATCCACCTGTGTCGGTTTACGGTACGGGTACGATATGAACAATAGCGGCTTTTCTTGACGCATGGCTCACGGACTTCCTTACTTATATTTCAGTACGCATCACATCTTCAGATTGACTGGCGGATTTGCCAACCAGTCTCCTACCTTGCTTGCACCGGTCTTTCCATTCCCGGCTTCCGCTTTCCACACGTGTCCCCACAGTTCTGTCATATCATAGTACAGGAATTTCAACCTGTTATCCATCGACTACGTCTTTCGACCTCGCCTTAGGCCCCGACTTACCCAGAGCAGATCAGCTTTACTCTGGAAACCTTAGATATTCGGCCGGAAGGATTCTCACCTTCCTCTCGCTACTCATTCCGGCATTCTCTCTTCTTAAAAATCCACTGCTCCTTCCGGTACAGCTTCTTCTCTTTAAGAATGCTCCTCTACCAATCATCTTGCGATGATTCCACGGCTTCGGTAGTGTGTTTCAGCCCCGGACATTTTCGGCGCAGGACCTCTCGACCAGTGAGCTATTACGCACTCTTTTAATGTATGGCTGCTTCTAAGCCAACATCCTGGTTGTCTTCGAAATCCCACATCCTTTTCCACTTAACACACATTTTGGGACCTTAGCCGGTGGTCTGGGCTCTTTCCCTTTCGACTATCCAACTTATCTCGTATAGTCTGACTCCCATACATCATCTACGCGGCATTCGGAGTTTGATATTCTTCGGTAAGCTTTGACGCCCCCTAGGAAATTCAGTGCTCTACCTCCGCAAGACTCGTATGAGGCTAGCCCTAAAGCTATTTCGAGGAGAACCAGCTATCTCCGGGTTCGATTGGAATTTCTCCCCTATCCACACCTCATCCCCACCCTTTTCAACGGATGTGGGTTCGGTCCTCCATTGCCTTTTACGGCAACTTCAACCTGGACATGGATAGATCACCCGGTTTCGGGTCTACTCCGACTGACTATTTCGCCCTGTTCAGACTCGGTTTCCCTTCGGCTCCAGGCTTCAGCCTTAACCTCGCCAGCCAGCGTAACTCGCCGGACCGTTCTACAAAAAGTACGCGGTTCATCATATAAAGATGTTCCACAGCTTGTAAACATATGGTTTCAGGTTCTCTTTCACTCCCCTCCCGGGTCCTTTTCACCTTTCCTTCACAGTACTATGCGCTATCGGTCACTAAGGAGTATTTAGCCTTACGGGGTGGTCCCCGCTCATTCCCACAAGGTTTCTCGTGTCTCGTGGTACTCTGGATACTGCCATGCTCACTCGTCTTTCATGTACGGGGCTTTCACCCTCTCTGGCAGGCTTTCCCAAAACCTTTCCATTAGACTCGCTCGTCAATTTTGCAGTCCGAACCCCGACCTGCACGCAGGTCGGTTTGGGCTCTTCCGCTTTCGCTCGCCGCTACTCACAGAATCGATGTTTCTTTCTCTTCCTCCGGCTACTTAGATGTTTCAGTTCACCGGGTTCCCTTCTTAACGTTATGGATTCGCGTTAAGATGACGGAGGGTTGCTCCGCCGGGTTTCCCCATTCAGATATCTCCGGATCGTAGGATATTTGCTCCTCCCCGAAGCTTTTCGCAGCTTATCACGTCTTTCATCGGCTCTTAGTGCCAAGGCATCCACCATACGCTCTTTCTAGCATAACCAACTGCTTCCATCCACGGGAATGGATGTCTGCTACACACACCTAGCGTGATGTGCGTTGGTAATAGGTCATTTTTTTAATTCGTTGTGTTCGAATGAGTTAATTATTAGTTTTAACAATTACCTCGGATGTCTTGATATTTTTCTTATCATTTCGTTTCTTGTATGCGATTTTCAAGGTACATTTGATAATCGTCCACAACAATTCTTCTGTGTTTCCAATTATCGAATGGAGATAACGAGATTCGAACTCGTGACCTCCTGCTTGCAAGGCAGGCGCTCTCCCAACTGAGCTATACCCCCAAATGGTATGTTTCAATATTTACTTTATCGATGGGCTTAAGTGGACCTTACTTCCTCAGCCTCATACTTAAAAGACCTGGGCTTAAGTGGACTCGAACCACCGACCTCACGCTTATCAGGCGTGCGCTCTAACCGGCTGAGCTATAAGCCCTTCTTTGTAGATTCGGCAGCCACCTACTCTCCCACACCGTCTCCAGTGCAGTACCATCGGCCTCCCAGGTCTTAACCATCGTGTTCGGGATGGGTACGGGTGTTTCCCCTGGGCGTATCGCCACCGAAAAGTTTTGTACTCTTTGAGCACTCATAACTAAACAACAGATTTCTTTCAATCCCTTACTTCTTCCCTAGAAAGGAGGTGATCCAGCCGCACCTTCCGATACGGCTACCTTGTTACGACTTCACCCCAGTTATCGGTCCCACCTTCGGCAGCTCCCTCCTTACGGTTGGGTCACTGACTTCGGGCGTTACTGACTCCCATGGTGTGACGGGCGGTGTGTACAAGACCCGGGAACGTATTCACCGCGACATGCTGATTCGCGATTACTAGCGATTCCAGCTTCATGTAGTCGAGTTGCAGACTACAATCCGAACTGAGACGTTATTTTTGAGATTTGCTTCCCCTCACAGGTTCGCTTCCCTTTGTTTACGCCATTGTAGCACGTGTGTAGCCCTGGTCATAAGGGGCATGATGATTTGACGTCATCCCCACCTTCCTCCAGGTTATCCCTGGCAGTCTCTCCAGAGTGCCCACCTTAAATGCTGGCTACTGAAGATAGGGGTTGCGCTCGTTGCGGGACTTAACCCAACATCTCACGACACGAGCTGACGACAACCATGCACCACCTGTCACCGGTGTCCCGAAGGAAAGGCAACATTACTTGCCGGTCACCGGGATGTCAAGACCAGGTAAGGTTCTTCGCGTTGCTTCGAATTAAACCACATGCTCCACCGCTTGTGCGGGTCCCCGTCAATTCCTTTGAGTTTCATTCTTGCGAACGTACTCCCCAGGTGGACTACTTATTGCGTTTGCTGCGGCACCGAAGAGCTTTGCTCCCCGACACCTAGTAGTCATCGTTTACGGCGTGGACTACCAGGGTATCTAATCCTGTTTGCTCCCCACGCTTTCGAGCCTCAACGTCAGTGATCGTCCAGTAAGCCGCCTTCGCCACTGGTGTTCCTCCTAATATCTACGCATTTCACCGCTACACTAGGAATTCCGCTTACCTCTCCGACACTCTAGTTACATAGTTTCCAATGCAGTCCCGGGGTTGAGCCCCGGGCTTTCACATCAGACTTACACAACCGTCTACGCTCCCTTTACACCCAGTAAATCCGGATAACGCTTGCACCATACGTATTACCGCGGCTGCTGGCACGTATTTAGCCGGTGCTTCTTAGTCAGGTACCGTCATTTTCTTCCCTGCTGATAGAGCTTTACATACCGAAATACTTCTTCACTCACGCGGCGTCGCTGCATCAGAGTTTCCTCCATTGTGCAATATTCCCCACTGCTGCCTCCCGTAGGAGTCTGGGCCGTGTCTCAGTCCCAATGTGGCCGTACATCCTCTCAGATCGGCTACTGATCGTCGCTTTGGTAGGCCGTTACCCTGCCAACTGGCTAATCAGACGCGGTCCATCCTGTACCGGATTGCTCCTTTTCCCTATGCACCATGCAGTGCTAGCTTATGCGGTATTAGCAGCCGTTTCCAGCTGTTGTCCCCCTGTACAGCAGGTTACCCACGCGTTACTCACCCGTCCGCCACTAAGTTTCTCCCGAAGGAAAAACTTCGTTCGACTTGCATGTGTTAAGCACGCCGCCAGCGTTTATCCTGAGCCAGGATCGAACTCTCATGTTCAATTCTCTGTCCAGTTCTGCGCTAACGCATTCCTGTCCGTTTGTGTGTCTTACTTAAAAGACTTTACTGTTTTTATAGGTTGTAGTTTATACTACGCTAAAAATTTCACTCGCCTGACCACTTTCGTTGATCCGGCTTTTTTAAGAAATCTTCAGGGTTGGTTATACTGTTCAATTATCAAGGTTCTTTGTGATTTTTTCTTTGCCGTCTCATCGACAGCTCATCTAATATATCACAGTCGCCTGCATTTGTCAAGCACTTTTCAACTTTTTTCAATTCATTGTTTTTAATGATTTCGAATTGTTTTTGTTATTGCTACAATTCTCATTATTGTTTTTGAATTGTTTTTGTTGTGTCTGTGTTGTTTCAGCGACGTTGACTATAATACCACCCTTTAAAGGGTTTGTCAACTACTTTTTTCTTTTTTTTTGCAGTCTGAAAGCAGCAAAGAAATAATATCTTCGCTTTTATTCCCAAACACCAAAAAAGCGGTATCGATTCTTTTTCTTCGATACCCGCTCTCAAACCTCGTTATCCATTGGACAATACCTCTTTCTTTGGCTGTCAACTTTTCAGGTTTAGGAATAAGATTTCTTTTTTGGTTTTTTCACTCTTTCTTATCCGCTTTGTTTTTACTATTTAGTTGTTTGTTGATTCATCCTGCAAGAACATCTTTTTCTTTTTTGATTTTTATTTGTCTGCCTGCATTTCTTTGATAAGATAGACTATTCTGTGATACAAATACTTCTCATCATGTTTCCGAAATACAAATACCACGTTTTTCTATCGGCTTCCCTTCGATTCTTTTCTTTCTCTTTGGGGTTCCTCTTATTTGTTTTCTCTTCACGAATAAGAATCTTTGATTGCTTTTGGCAGATTTGAAAATCCATTCCGTGCCGAATCTTTTTTTCCTATGTTTCAACTACTTTTTATAAAGTAATGAAACGAAGTTTAATTGTACTTTGGACCGTACCTCCTTTTCTGGGTTTCCCTCCCTATTTTTTTTGGATGTTTATTTCTTTGTTGTGACTTCATTATAGCCTACGCTCCCTATTTTGTCAAGTACTTTTTGAAAATATTTTTAAGTTTTTCTTTATCTTTCTTAATTGTATAATTGTATATAATTATTTAAGCAATTGTAAAATACTTCTTTATTTACTCGGTTGTTCTCTTTTTGTTGTACTGAATCTTTTCAAAAAAGAGCTTTGTGTTTAACAGTCAATACCATACCATCAAGCTCTTTTTCACCATTTTTATCTCGATATTATTCCCAGTTAAGAGAATATTTTTT
>ENA-OQAN01001458-OQAN01001458.1-human-gut-metagenome-genome-assembly--contig:-NODE-1458-length-10210-cov-2.043935_pt1 | contig 10210 bp, 13 predicted proteins | sample MGYA00242735_ERZ504527 | MGnify/ENA primary metagenome ERZ504527 (study PRJEB26092, sample SAMD00036230) | human gut metagenome | host: Homo sapiens | study: EMG produced TPA metagenomics assembly of...
ATAAGAATGAATTCTATGAGACACTTTCAAATATCGGTAAGCTGAATGTACAGCTGGAATAGCAACTATTAACGAACCTTGATAGCTTAACAATTGCACTCTGAACTCTGCCACAGGGATTTTATACTTTTGACGGGTTAATTGAGTGATGTTATGGCTGCATGGATCAATTTTTAGATTCATGCACAGTTATCGCTTCAGATACTGTTCCGTGAATAATTTAGGATTATCTTCCGAAACTCCGGATGTTCCTTATATTTATCATTTGGATAATGCAGTACAAACTGCAAATTTTCTTCTTTATCGCGAAATACCATTCCATGACCGCCGTTTTCCGGGAATACCGGCGTTTCCTGTTGAATCCACGGTCCGTTCACGTTTCCGGTTTCTGACTTTGCCACGCCAACAGCATATCCATTGGTTCCCCAACTCGACCAGAACATATACAGTTCATTTTCTGCCCGAAATACACACGGTCCGTTTGTAAAATACACATCTCCATCCATTCCGAACTCTATCTTTGCAAACGGAACCGGATGCGCCCATTTGGCTTCTGCCGCCTCGAACAATAATTTCGGTTCTCCTGCCGTCTTTTTGCAATGTAGGATCTAGCGGGATCAAACACATATCTCCGCTTGGTTGAATCTTCAAATGAATGAGAAAAAATCAAATACGGTGTTTCATTTTCCCAGTACAATGTTCCGTCAATACATGACCACATTTCCGGCGTAAGCCGTTCACTGTATAATTCAAAAGGACCTTCCGGTTGTTCCGAACGAAGAATATAAATCCCTTTCTTTCCTTCCGCGCTTCCAAAACGTGGTCACGAGATAAAAATATCCGTTTACAAAATAGCACTCCGGCGCCCAATAATTCCGATCCGCGAAAAAGCCTTCCGGTCTGTGAAAAATTTCAATCGGTCCTTCCCAATTTTCCAGATCTTCACTTTTATAACAGTCAAATCCATCTGCCTCTCCCCAACAAGTCGCACTTCTTGTTCCATACAGATAATAGATTCCTTCATGAAGTAAAATGTACGGATCTCTGATATTTACCTTTTCTCTGTTCAACATCTATTCCCCCTTTCATCAACTTCAATATGTATAATCTCCGACTGCGACCGTTTCTGTTCTTCCGTCCGGCAGGCAGATCAATGCCTTCGCACCAAACGGAACATGGAAACGATATGTTACCGAACCGTCTTCTTCATACTTCCAGTGGCTTTCGTAAATTCCTGCCGCAGTCTCCATTTTACAATCCACGTATTTCAGTCTTGCATCCGGATTCGGTTTGATCACTGCTTTTCGAAATCCCGGTTCGGCTTCCCGGATTCCTGCCACATCTCCGTACATCCATGCCTCGATACTTCCATAGGAATAATGATTCAGACTGTTCATTCCTTCCGGATTCATCTTGCCATCCGGAAGCACGGAATTCCAACGCTCCCATATGGTTGTCGCTCCGAGGTTTACACTATAAAGCCAACTTGGATAATCTTCGTTCAATAACAGATCCACCGCGATTTTATAATGTCCGGTTTTCGTCAATGCCGGACAAAGAAGCGGCGTTCCCACAAATCCGGTATTCAAATGTCCGTTATTTTCTGCCACTCGCTGATGCAGCCGATCGCCTTCCTCCTGTGCCGTATCTTCGATCAAGCCGAACACGATCGCGATTGCCGCCCCGGTCTGTGTCTTAGAACAACATGCTCCGCTTTCATCAAAATACGCCGCACGGATTGCTTTTTTAATTTCTTCTGCAAGTTTTTTTGTATTCCGGCGCTTCTTCATATCCGAGTATTTCTGCTGCGTCCGCAATGATTTTCGTACACCGGAAATAATAGGCGCTTGCAATATAAAGCGGATCCGTCGCACCAAACGGTCCCGGCTGCTCATTATCCAGCGCCAGCCAATCTGCAAAATGGAATCCGCCTTTGATCAAATGAAGACCGCCCTCTGCTTCTTCCTGTCTGCGCTGATAATCAACCCACGCTTCATTCCCGGATACATTTCTGCCAATAATGTTTTACTTCCATAATGACAATAAACGTTCCAAGGAATGATCACGCCCGCATCTGCCCATGGACACGCCCCATACTCGGCTACCATGCCACGCTTTAACCGCGGAACTACATTTGGCACTGCACCGTCCAGAATACTCTGTTCGGCACGCATATCCCACATATATTTCCGATAGAATGCCGGCATGTACATATTGAAACATGCTGTCTCGGAAAATACTTGTGCATCTCCGGTCCATCCAAGCCGCTCATCTCTCTGCGGACAATCTGTCGGAACGTCTAAGAAGTTCCCTTTCTGTCCCCACAATGCATTGGAGAATAATTGATTGACTTTCTGATCACCCGTTTCGATCCATCCGATCTGATCAAAATCACTGCGAAGATGCACTGCCTGAAACTGCGTCTTCCACTCTTCATCGGAAAGCGACTCTTCACAACGCAATGTTACGTCTTCTCCATTGCGAACTTCCTGAACCACTTCCGCCTTCATATAACGAAATCCGTAAAAGGTAAAATGTGGTCTGACATGGGCTTCTTTTCCATCCGAAAGATACAGAAATTCCGTTTTGGCAGTCCGCAGATTTTCATGGTAAAACTCTTGATCCTGCATAATTTCCGATGCAGTCAGGCGTATCCCTTTTCCCGCCGAAATCCGGCAGTCAAATTCCACCCATCCGGTCAGATTCTGTCCGAAATCCAAAACCGTATCTCCCGACGGCGTATGAAGAACCTCTTTTATGGAAAAGATTTCTTTCGCTTGATCGGAAGGCTATATCGATCGAAAATTTCTCCGCATTCTTTCGGACTTTCCTGTAAAAGCTTTGCTCCGGCAATCCGACATTTTTGTTGTCTGGCATCATACACTTCGCCGTCATAAATATTATTAAAACGGATTGGAGATTCTAAAACTTCCCATGTCGTATCGGTCTTTACAAGGCACTCCTCGCCTGCATAAAGTTCTGCGATCGCATATAATTTGTCTCCATAAATATCGGTAAATCCGCCGTCAAAACCAAGCCTTCCTTTAAACCAGCCTTCTCCAAGCCAGATTTCAATCTCATTCTCCCCTTCTTTCAAAAGAGCAGACACATCATAGGTCTGTGCCTGTAAATGAAAATCGTAGGAATGATACCCCGGCGCAAGATATTCATCTCCTGCTTTTTCCCCGTTGATATAGCATTCATAAACGCCGAGCCCACACATATACAGCCTTGCCGATTTGGCTGAACCGTCATAAACAAATGCTTTTCTCAAAATCGCGGAGGAAGTTTGTTGTTCCGGCGCGATCCACTGTCCTTCCCATGCTTCGTCTGCTTTTCCTGTCTCAAACCAACTTTCGGCAGATACCTGCTCCTTTGTATCCGCGGTCACTTCTACCGACCATTGATACCGTGTTCTCGGTTTCAATTCTACATTTACCGAGTAATCCAAACTGTCTGCGTCCGTCACTTCACCGCTGTCATATACTGCCTTTTTTCCTTCCATATCCGCTTCTGTTTCCACATTTTCATAAATCCGGATTCTGGCTGACTGCTGTTCTTTTGCTTCTCCGGCTTCTTCCACTGTCCATGAAAAACTAAGTGGCATAATCTGAAATCCAAGCGGATGTTCGATATTGTTTACCCGTAAATTTTTTAATTTCATTTTTCCCTCCATTGCCGTTTTTCTCTTCTCACTGCTCTTGCTAATACTATTGTAAAAAAGAATCTGAAAAAGAAACACGGATTTTTTTCGTACAAACCCGACATTTTTTATTCACCTTTTCTCATTCCCATTTTCTTTTTTAAAACATTTCCTATATACTGAAATCATACATATCCGGCATGTGCGGGATCAGAAAAAGTAATAGAAGGGAGTCTCGTTAGAATGGAACGAAATTTAAAAGAATTGGTTGCTCAGATGACTTTGGAAGAGAAAGCCGGCATGTGCTCCGGTCTTGATTTCTGGCATCTCAAAGGAGTAGAACGTCTTGGTATTCCGAGCGTATGGTAAGTGACGGACCGCACGGTCTCAGAAAGCAGGATGAGTCGGGAGATCATCTCGGGATCAACGACAACATCAAAGCTGTCTGCTTCCCTCCGGCAGTTTTAAGCGCCTGCTCTTTCGACAGAGAACTGATGCATACCTTCGGTGACGCGATTGGAAAAGAAGCACAGGCACAGAATCTTTCGGTTGTTCTCGGACCAGCAGTCAACATCAAGCGTTCTCGCTTTGCGGACGGAATTTTGAATACTATTCCGAAGATCCATACCTTGCCGGCGAAACTGCCGCTGCATTTATCGATGGTGTACAGACACACCATGTTGGAACGTCCATCAAGCATTTTGCCGCAAACAATCAGGAATTTAACCGCATGAGCTGTTCTTCCGATGTAGATGAACGCACGCTCCGCGAAATCTACCTTCCTGCATTTGAAACTGCTGTAAAAAAAGCACAGCCTTACACCGTTATGTGTTCTTACAACAAGATCAACGGCACATTTGCATCCGAAAATCCATGGCTTCTGACAGATGTCCTTCGAGATGAATGGGGATTCGAAGGCTATGTGATGTCGGACTGGGGCGCTGTCAATGAACGTGTAGAAGGATTAAAAGCCGGACTGGAACTGGAAATGCCGACTTCCAACGGCATCAATGACCGGGAGATCATTGCCGCAGTCAAAGACGGATCTTTAGATGAAGCGGTATTGGACAGAGCCGTAGAACGGATCCTCCGTATCGTCTTCTTATATTGGGATAACCGCGAAGAGCAGGAATTTGCATTAGAAGCCGATCACGCTCTTGCGAAAAAGATTGCAGAAGAATCTATGGTTCTTTTGAAAAATGACAACGTACTTCCTCTGAATAAAAATGAGAAAATTGCAGTGATCGGTGAATTTGCCGTGAAACCACGTTTCCAGGGCGGCGGAAGTTCTCATATCAACAGTTTCAAGATCAGCAGCCTGATGGACGCCTTAAAGGAATATGAGAATGTCACTTACATCAAGGGATTTTCTGCTGATGAAGATTGTTATGAAGAAACTCTCGCACAGGAAGCGCTCAACGCAGCAAAATCCGCAGACAAAGTCGTGATCTGCGCCGGACTTCCGGACAGCTTCGAATCCGAAGGCTATGACCGAAGCCATATGCATTTACCGGAATGTCAGAATCGTTTGATCCATGAAATTACTGCTGTACAGCCGGAAACGATTGTTGTACTTCACAATGGTTCTCCGGTTGAAATGCCATGGCTTTCTGATGTTAAAGGACTTCTGGAAGCATATCTCGGCGGTCAGGCAGTCGGAGAAGCAGTCGCAGATATTTTGTTCGGCAATGTCAATCCATCCGGAAAACTTGCAGAGACGATTCCGTATAAATTATCTGACAATCCGTCTTATCTGTCATTTGGCGATGGAGACCATGTGACATACAATGAAGGGGTTTTTGTCGGTTATCGCTATTATGATGCAAAAGAAATGCCGGTTGCATTCCCATTCGGATATGGATTGTCCTATACAACATTTGCTTACAGTAATCTCACTCTGGACCGCAATAATGTAGCCGATGAAGATACCGTAACCGTAACGGTTGACGTTACAAATACAGGCTCTGTAAAAGGAAAAGAAATCGTACAGCTCTATGTCAGCGACTTAACCGGCGCAGCACGCCGTCCGCTGCGTGAACTGAAAGGATATGAAAAAGTCTCCTTAAAACCGGGCGAAACAAAAACAGTTTCCTTTACGCTTGATTACAGAAGTTTCGCATGGTATCACACAGCGCTTCACGACTGGTATGCAGCAAGCGGAGAGTATGAAATCCAGATCGGCGCATCCTCACGAGATATTCGCCTTTCAGAAATCGTTCATTTGATAACGAAAAAATTATTACCGATCCAAACTCATCTGAACACGACTTTAGGCGAACTTTTATCCGATGAACGAACTGCAAAATATGGTCTGAAACTCAAGAAAAAAATGGATGCTTTCTTTGGCGGCGGCGCAGAATCCGATGAAAATTCGAAAGGCGCAGAAGAAACAACCGACGAAGCGGTTGGCGATGCTATGGGAGATGCCATTGCATTTTCCATGCCAATGCGAGGCGTACTTTCTTTCGGACTTTGTACAAAAGAGGAATTACAGAACATGATCGATGAGATGAATCAGTTGTAAAAAGTATATTTTATCTTTCATTAACATAAAGAAAAGCATCTGTGATACGCACAAAATCAAGTATCACAGATGCTTTTCTTCTTAATTATCTCACAATATCTTCATATTCATCCAGACTCCATGAATCTTTCCAGTCGATATATACCATCTCGCCGTCAAATCTCAATGGAAGCCATACATAATCAGCAATGGACGTATTTTGAACGACCTCTTCTCCCATCCTGCTGAAATCAAATTCCTTCTTTTCTTCCCCATAAAGACATTCAAACATTTCTTTGTAAATCGGATATTCTTTATCCATATTCTTCGGAAGCCAACGATCCGCACAGGCAATATAGAGATCTTTCTTCCCTGCCACCTTAAATACACTGGAAATCTGACTATGAAAAGATGTCTGACTTTCATCATCAATATGTGGATTTCCCAATACACGATATGGTCCGTGCCATGTATCCGCAACTGCAACTTCCGACGGATTCGGTAAATATCCTGTCGTTCCCGACGTCAACAGATAATGCTTCCCTTTCCGGTAAAAATGTGCGGTTGCTTCTCTCACATATGGAGGCTGCACGCGAGGAAAATGTGTCGTGTAATATCCGGTTACATCGGTATAATCGTCCGTCAGATCTGCACAGATTGTTTCCGTATGTACTCGTTCAAAATAATAATATGCCTTTCCATCCGGCGCAACTGCCAGATCGAAATCTCCGCCATTCATTTCAAGTGGACGAAGTCTTCTCTGACTTTTGTATAAGGACCTAAAATATGATCTGCCGTTAAAATCGTCTGGCTCTGAATATCAAATGTATCCATCACTTTCAGCCAGCATACATATTTTTTTGTTCTTTCATTATAAATAATATGCGGTCGATCCATACATTTTGTCGGATGCAGCGAAGACTTCGGATTTTCCGGCTCCGGCGGTATGATGATTCCGCAATCTTCCCAATTATACAGATTCGTAGATTTATAACACCGTACACCCCAATGCCAGATTCCGTTTACACCATCCGTCTTTTCTTTATTTTCGCCATACCAATAATAAACGCCGTCTATATACATAACCGATCCGCCATGTGCCTGAATCCGCTTTCCTTCTGTATCAAGCCACACTTTTCCCGGATAAAATGCCTGTCTTTTTTCATTTTTCATCTGATCATTCTCCTTGTTTTCTTTCCTGCAATTCCTTAATGATTGTTGGGTATTCTTTTTCTATTTATAGAAACTCAAGATCACTGCGCTAAATAAATTCAGCACGATCGGCAAAACAACATACACAACCGTAATTCCGGTCAACGCAGATGCAGACTGAACCTGCGCTGCTCCATCATACCCTGAAAATTGTAAAATCCAACCACATAAAGCAGTACCGACAGCAGTACCGCATTTCGATCCAAAACTGTTGGCAGACATGATCATTCCTTCTTGACGGTGACCGTTTTTCCACTCCCCATACTCAACAGTATTACAAAGAAGCGGATAAGAGCACCACTGTGTACTGCATCCCACTACAAATAAAATGGATCCAAGATAAATTGCACTTAACGATGCACTACCGCCAATCCCTACTACAACACGTCCCAATGCCATGATCAATACACCGGCAACAAGTCCGTTTTTCATTCCGATTTTTGCAACGATCGGTTTCGACAACGGAATCAAAAACAACATCGGCATTGACAAGATCATTCCGACAACAGCAACCGATTGCGGCTTCTGACAAACATATGCCAGATAATAAAACATCGATCCCATATTCAATGCAATAACCGCGCTGGAAACAATTCCATTGATTGTTAAAATCCACCAATACTTATTTTCCAATACATACTGCAAACTTTGTTTCAATCCAAGTTTTTCTTCCTTACCCTCTGCTGATTTTGTCTCTACAACCCTTTCTGTTGTATTTTTATAACACAATACATATACTGCAAGAGCAATTACCGCATATGCTCCGATCACAATCAGCCAGCTTTGTTTTGTATTTCCTGCCGCTTCCACAAATGTCATTGTAAATGAGTTCACGATTGTTGATGCGATCGTCGAAAATACAGAACGCAGAACTCCGGTCATTTCTCTGTCTTTTTCATTTTGTGTGATCAATGCCTGTAAAGAATTGTACGGGATCACGATCATCGTATAAATCGTGCAGAACAAATTATAGGTAAGAAATACATATAATGCCTGCAACGCTGTACTATTAAATTCCGGGACCGCAAATAAAAGTAATGCTGATGCCGCATATGGAACTACCATTCGTTTGATCCACGGACGCGCTTTTGCATGTGGTTTTGCAAACCGTTCTTCTATATACCCCATCGCCACGTCTGAAACTGCATCAAATATTTTTGAGCTCAACATGATCGTTCCGACGATTGCCGGATTGATTTGCGCATAGTTTGTATAATAAACCAGTAAATATGCACTCGTCACCGCAAACAATAAGTTTGTCCCCATTTCTCCGCTGGAAAATGATAATGTCTCTTTCCAGCTTAATCTGCTTCCCTGTACATTTTTTCCATTCATTTGACTAACTCCTCTTTTCTTAAACCTTACTTTTAAAACATTCCTCTGTCTTCGAAGTGTCTTCATTCTAACATGTACCGGTGCATTTTACCCTGTAAAAAAATATGCTAATGCATCTATTTTCCTACATTTTTTATGATTTATTTATCCATTTTCCCTTTATGTATACTTCATCATTAACACTTTTGTATGTTTTTTATTTTTTGCCTTTACATTTCTCTTATCAATCCACTATAATAACCTCATTAAATTTCATTAAAAATCAAATAAAAACGGAGGATATAACATGGATTTTTATGTAACGATCGGCGATATTAAAGACACGATCCATACTTATTGGAACGATCATCATACATCATCAAAATTTCCTGAAATTCTGCATATTCTATATGAAAATAAAAAATATCTTGACTATGAACCTGTTCTGCCGGACATTGGCGCGCTTGCACGACTTTGATGATGATTCTTTCTTATCAGAAATTCGGAAACTTTACTTCCGTTTCCCGTATACGATTCTTTCCGATCTCGATTCATTTGACGTTGTTCCGCCTACTTCACACATAGCTGTTTTCCATCAATTTTGGCGGTCATATAGTTTTATCCATCTACATGACTGCTTTGAGATCAACTATGTTTTTAAAGGGGAGTGTGAACTTACCTTTCTGGACGAAAAACGTATTCTGAAAGAAGGAGATTTCTGTATTATTTCTCCTTATACCAATCATAACGTAACACTTTTAACCGAAGACTCCCAAATTTTCCCTGTTTTACTCAAAGAAAAAACTTTCAGTGAAATATTTTTTCCACTGCTTCCGGAAGATAATCTACTTTCCGACTTCTTCCGCCGGATTCTTTCTGATAAAAGCGAACCAAACTACTTATTATTTCAAACAAGCGGATCCTTAGAAATCAGAGATTTAATGAAACGACTTTTTTGGAGAATTTCCGTCAGGATAAATATGCTTCACAAAATCTCATACACTGGCTCTACTTACTTTTTTCCAGCATTTTACGAGATTACCAGACATACAGTCAATTTTCCAGTTACAAAACCGGACCTGACTATGCCCCAATCCTGCGCTATATCCAAAATCACTATACAACAATCACCCTAACGGAATTATCCAAGATTTTTCATTACTCGATTCCTTATTTGTCAAAAATCATTAAGGATACAACTGACAAAAATTTTGTTACACTCGTTCGGGATTTAAAAATGAGAGATGCTGTTCGTTATCTGGAAAAGACAAAACTTTCTATGGAAGAAATTTCTATCCGTATCGGTTACAATAGCGAAGATCATTTTATCGGGTATTTTCCGCTTTTTACGGAATTTCTCCACTGCAATATCGGAAGAAAAAACAAACGTAAAACTTCTTTTTCTATAATTACTATAAATGAGCAAGTTCGTGATTTTGCATAAAAGAAAGACACCTCGATTCCATGTGTTGTATAATGAAAGTGCCAAAACAAACATTTGCAACATTTACGAAAGAAGGTGTCTCTCGCAAATACTA
>ENA-OQAN01001459-OQAN01001459.1-human-gut-metagenome-genome-assembly--contig:-NODE-1459-length-10209-cov-1.897243_pt1 | contig 10209 bp, 16 predicted proteins | sample MGYA00242735_ERZ504527 | MGnify/ENA primary metagenome ERZ504527 (study PRJEB26092, sample SAMD00036230) | human gut metagenome | host: Homo sapiens | study: EMG produced TPA metagenomics assembly of...
CCGCATACGGGGCAGCGGCGCTGCTCGCGCTTGTAGGGCCGGACGCTCACGACGATGCGCTCGGCCTCGATGCGCGCGCCCAGGACGACCGTGCGGGCCAGACCGAGGGCGAGAAGTAGTAGACTCTTCATGCGTCACACCTCTTCGGTTGTCTGAATTTGGCTTAGCAATCATAGGCGGATGACGCGGAAACGGCCCCTCCCGGGGCCGTTTCAGTTCCAGATCGTTGTTTTCGCCCGCTGAGCTGGGCCTATGCCGGAATCTCTCCCACAGAAACCACCGAAGAGCCACTTTTGTTGCCGCGCATGCGGACGAGTTACCGACGACGCCGGATGAGGCGATGATTCGCGAGGTGCACGTGTATGGCATGGCGGCGCGCGTGGGGGATCAAGGCCAGGCAGCCCAGCACCATGGGTTGGGACGGTCGCTGGTGGAGCGTGCGTGCCATATTGCTCGGGACGCGGGCTATGCGCGCATCAACGTGATCAGCGCGATTGGTACGCGCGAGTACTATCGCCATTTGGGTTTTTACGATCATGGCCTTTATCTGCAAAAGGAGCTCTAAATGAACAAGCCGAGTGTTTCTGCTGGCGTCGTTGCCGGCGTTGCTCTGGGAGCCGCGGCGCTTGGTGCGGCCGCCGTCGCTGTTCGTGCTGCCTGTCTGCAGGTTGCGCGAACCCGCAATGGGTTGGCGCGTGTGAAACGCGTGCATGATGAGGCGGCGATGAGATTCGCGTGTTGGTGCAAGGCGGCGTCTACCAAAGCGCAAGCTACGTTGGCGAACGTTGGGCGGAGCCCGTCTTTGCGTACTATCGTGCGTTTGACGACGTGTTTGAGGCCGAGGGCGCAATGCGTGACGCTTATGGTCATGGCATCGACCGCATGCTTATGCTGGGCGGCGGCGGGTTTGCCTATCCCAAGTTCGCGCTGATGTCGCATGAGAGTTTGCGCATGGACGTCATTGAGTACGATGCGAGATTACACGTCTAGCGCGTCGTTGGTTCTACCTAGACGAGCTGGAGCGTACGGCGGGCGATCGCCTGCGGGTGATTACCGCCGAGGCGCGTTCGTACCTGGGCGTGACGAGCGTGGGGCATTGTCGCTACGACGTGGTCGTGAGCGATTGCTTTGGCGGTGCCGAGCCTGTGCGCGAGCTGGCGAGCGTTGAGGCGCTGCGTCTAGTGCGAGGCGGCCTGAACCCCGGGGGTATCTACGTGGCCAATATCGTGAGCACGAACGAGGGGAGCGACGTGACGTTCCTGCGCGATTGCGCGGCCACGGCGCTTGAGGTGTTTGCGCATGCCTGGGTAATCCCATGTGGCGATACGGAGTTCGGCGGCGAGAAAAACTACCTGCTCATCGCCAGCGACGGCGACTACGCCTTTGCCGAAGCTGTGCCCTTCGACACCGACTTCCTCGGCACTGCCCTTCACGATAAGTAAGTCTCCCCGTCCCAAAAAGACTGGTCTTATGCGTGGTCGCGCCAGCTGAGGACGCGCTGCTTCATACCCTCGATGTCGAGCACGCCGTCGGCGAAGCCTTTGCGCACGAGCTTCTCGGGAACGAACTCGTCGTAACGGTCAAAATAAGGCACCTCGCCGGGATAGACGAGCTCGATGGGGTCGAAGTCCTTTTTCGGCCTCGGCGGCGAGCACCTCAAAGAACGTCTTCTCGTCGGCCTCATCTTAAACTGCATAAAGTACGGGCGCGACGGATCGAGCCCTCGAAGGCCCAGTTCGGCGGCACATTTAATCTTAAGCATGCGCTCGAGTGCCAAAAAGGCATAGCTGCCCAGCCAGGGGAAGAGCACCCAGGTATCGCCGCCCAGGTTAATGAGCGGCTTGGTTCCCGCCCCCGAAATCTCGGCCGTATGACGAGCCTGCGCCAAGCGGGCCCGTGCGTTACCCATAAGGTACGGATATGTCGCGTGCTCGTTGAGCGCCTTGCGCATGCGCTCGAGCACATGTGTGTTAATGACGCCGGGGCAGTCGCCAAAGTAGGCCGGCACCCGGCCCTTGACCTGCGTGGCAAAGACAGTGTGGCGCTTCCAGTCCACTTCCTCGACAATCCAGCAGTGTCCGGCGATGGCGATGCGCTCACCGGGCGGGGGCGGATTAACGATCGTGCCCAGCTCGGCCGATTCGCTCCGGACGGTAAACTCCTCGTTTTCCTGGAACACGGCGTAGAACTTAAAGTTGTTGATGATGCGCTCGCCCGCGAGGCCCACGATGAGCCCGCCACCTTCGGTGACCTGGATATGGTCGATCTTAATGAGGTGACGTAGCAGCACACGGTAATCGTCTGCCGAAACACGGTGGAAATAGCTGAGCGTGAGCACGCGCTGGGCAAGTTCGGCCGGCGTGAGCTCGCCGGTGCTGGCGAGGGTCGACATAGTCTGGTGATAGAGCAGGCTGTAGGGGAGACGATCGACTCGGGTGGCTCGACCCACTTTTCCTCGCGATAGAGTTGTACGAGCGCGATACCCTGCAGGAGCTTCCAGGGAATGGTTTCGGGCATCATCGTGCGCGCTCGGGCTCTTCCTCGCGCATAACGAACCACATCTCGGGTGGAAGGTCGCGGCGTCCCGTGCGGCCCATTCGCTGCAAAAAGGAGCTGACGGTAAACGGCGCGTCAATCTGGAAGGCACGCTCCAGACGGCCGATATCAATACCGAGTTCCAGCGTAGAGGTGGTGACGGTCGTCTGTGCCTGCTCCTCGTCACGCATGAGCTCCTCGGCGGTCTCGCGTAACGATGCCGAAAGGTTGCCGTGGTGGATGAGAAAGCGGTCGGCTCGTGCCGGCTCTCGCAGTAGCTGCGCAGCATGGAGCATACGGCCTCTGCCTCCTCGCGCGAGTTGGCAAAGACCAGGCACTTGCGGCCGCGCGTATGCTCAAAGATATAGCCCATACCGGGGTCGGCGTTGTCGGGCGCTGTGTCGGTGGGGTTGAGAAGCGCCTGCTCGGTCGCTCGTGGGATGTCGACTTCGCCCTCGGGGCCGAGGAAGTGCGGCGGTTCCCGGAGGTAGCCTTATCCTGTGCCCGTTCGCGACGTTGACGGCGCTCCTCCTGTGTGAGCTGTCCGCTGTGGCGCGTGTCTTGGGTGTCGGCCGGCAGCGCTGTGGGTGCCGCCGCCTCGATGCGCTCGCATGCGAGCACTTCGGCTTCCTGCGGACCTGTGCCCATGAATTCCCGCTGCTGAGCCTGGGGGCCCGAGTTGTAGAAGTGCTCCATGGAGATGCGCCACACGCGGCGCGGTTCTTCAAAGCGGGGGATAACGCAGTCGCGTCCCGTTCCCTGTGAGAGAAAAGCGCCGTGCGCTCGGGGTCGCCGATGGTACCGAAAGGCCAATGCGGCGGGGCTGCACGCCCGCCATGCGCGAAAGGCGCTCAATAAGGCAGAGCGTTTGCCGCCACGGTCGCCGCGCATGAGCGAGTGGACCTCGTCGATGACGACGTAGCGCAGGTCGCAAAACATGCGCGGGATCGCCATGTGCTTATGGATCAGGAGCGCCTCGAGCGACTCGGGTGTAATCTGCAAAATGCCGCTCGGCTTTTTGATGAGCTTTGCCTTGTGTGATTGCGAGACATCGCCATGCCAGTGCCAGACGGGGATATCGGCCTCTTCGCAGAGGTCGTTGAGACGGACGAACTGATCATTGATGAGCGCCTTGAGGGGGCCGATGTAGAGGGCGCCCACGCTTGCGGGCGGGTTCTCCCAAAACTCGGTCAGGATGGGAAAGAAGGCTGCCTCGGTTTTCCGGAAGCCGTGGATGCCGTCAGGAGCACATTATCTTGCGTGTTAAAGATGGCGTCTGCCGCTGCAACCTGGATAGAGCGCAGACTCTCCCAATCGTGGGAGTAGATGAAGTCTTGGATAAACGGGGCGTAGCGGTCAAAGGCGTTCACGGGGCCTCCTCTCAAATACGAACCTCTTAACGCGGTGAGCAGTGGCTTGCCGCATCACTGCCTCGACGTTTGCCCAGATAAAACCTGCCAAAATAAACCTGTCCCTTTTTGGCAGGTTAGATGGTGAACTCGGCGAAATTGCGGTCGCCGCTTGCGGTGCCGGTGTCGCCTGTTGCTGTTGCCGGCGCCAGCGCGTCGCCGCCGACGCTTTGCAGTAGCTCGGCCACGTTGCGTCGGGGTTTTGGCATAGGATGTCGAGCAGCTCGATAAAGTCACGAATGACCTCACGCGGCGTCAAGTGCGTATCGGCTCCCACGCGGCCAAACTCAATCTTGAGAAAGTCCACCAAGTCGTTCTCGGTAAGCGTGGCGTCCAGCCAAAGTAGCCGGCATGGATCTGCATGAGTTTTTCGATGAGCACCAGCAGCTCCTCATAGGTGAGTGGCTGCAAGCGGATGATGGGCGCGAGCATGTCCTTGAGGTCCTCGCGCGCAAAGCGACCCTGAGCGAGTCGGCTGCGCAGGGCCTCGTAGGAGAACACGCCGCGGCGACGGTCTTCGATGGAGGTTGGCGTGCCGCCCATGATCATGCCCAGGTACTGCGCTTTGCCCTGGAGCGTGTCGTTGTACATGGTCAGGATTTTCTCGTAGTTGTACTGGCGCGTGATGGCGTTGGGAATCTTATACAGATTCACGAGTTCGTCGATGAGCACCAGCATGCCCTTGTAGCCGCTGCAAACCAAAAACGCGCGATGAGTTTGACGTAGTCGTACCAGTCGTCATCGCTGATGATGGTCGAGGAGCCCAGCTCGGCGCGTGCCTCACTCTTGGTGCGGTACTCGCCGCGAATCCATTTGGTCACGCGGCTCATAGCTTCTTCGTCGCCCTCGGATACTGCCGTGCGGTAGCGGCGGAGCATGCGGGCGAAGTCGAAGCCGTGGACCATTTCCTCGAGCGGGGCCAGTTGGGCATTGACGGCAGACTCATCGGCATCGGCACACGAGGCGACCCAGCGATCGAGGATTAGGTTGAGCGCACCGCCCTCGGGGCGCGTCTTGGTCGATATGTTGCGGATGAGCTCACGGTAGGTGGCAAGGCCCTGTCCCTGGCCGCCCTGTAGGCGGCGCTCGGGCGACAGGTCGGCATCGGCGACGACGAATCCCTCGCCCATGGCGTGCGTGCGGATGGTCTGGAGCAAAAAGCTCTTGCCGGCTCCGTAGCGACCGACCAGAAAGCGGAAGCTCGCGCCGCCGTCGGCGATGAGACTCAGGTCGGTGAGCAGGGCGCGGATTTCGACCTCGCGCCCTACGGTGATGTAGGGAAGGCCGATGCGCGGGACCACGCCGCCCTTGAGCGAGTTGAGAATGACGGCGGCGACGCGCTTGGGCACGCGGGGTGCTGCGGATGCGGTATCACTCATAGTCTAGGTATCCTCTCACGTCTGCTTCGTAGTCCTCGATAATGTGCGGTCCTGCCGCGCCAAATTCAATTACGGTGTCACCCACCAGGTCAAAGAGCGCCTCATTGATGCTATCGACGAGCATGTCCTCGCTCTGACCCGACCTCTCCACTGCCGATTCCGTCTGTGCCGTGTCCTGCTCGAGCAGCGCGCGGAGATAGGCGTCTGCGGCAGGCGTGAGTTCGTTCGCAGCGTCAGCGGGCGCAGCAGCTGCGACACGGGCGTCGGCGCGAGAAGCGGTGCCACGACACCAAACTGTTCGGTGGAAATGGTTGGCTCGTCGGCTTCGTTGCGCTCCGTGGGCGCCGCGATCGGCTCGGCCATCACGTCGGCCGCGGCTTGGCTTCCGGTTGCTCGGATTCCGCCGTATCGATCTCTGTGGGCACATCGTCCTCGCGCTCCTCATCAATCAAAAGCGCTTCACGCGTTTGCGCGGCGGCGCTCCGAATGTGCCCCAGCTGACTCAAATCGATATCGATCTTGACAGGCTGGTGCGCGGCGTCCCACGAAAGCCATGCCACGATCTCGTCATCGATGATCTTGGCCAGATATTTGGGGACCTTCTCCTCCTTTAGGGGATGGGTGGGGTCTAGGGCCAGGCGCAGGCGTTGGTCGCAGGCGCGCATCATCTCACCGAGCTTGCTACTTTTTTGTCTGCTGCCGTGGATGCGCATGCATTCCCAAAAGCCATTTTGGCAGCGATAGATGTGAATGGGGTCCAGGCGATATTCGCAGTCCTCGTGGCGCTCGGGCGCAAAGAACACGGCCGAGGCAAACATGGTGTAGGGCATGGCCGTCTCCTCCCCAAACAAGCTCGCTACGATGCCGGTCTTTCGGTGCGTGTCATAGTAGCGCGCCATACGGACATACACGGCGCATGCCACGTGGCGTAGATCGCGATGGTGGCCGCGATCGAGTCTTGAGTTATTGAGGTTATACGTGGAGAGGGCATTGATGGCGGCCATGAGTCGCTCCTCGCGCGCCTCGTCGGGCGGAAGGGGGAGCGTAGGCTTGGAGGTCTTGCGACGCGCAGGCGCCAGGTCTGACGGCGTCGGCGCGGGCGCAAGGTCTCGCGCCGCACGCCGCAGTTCGATGAGGGCGTTGTCGAATGCGACGGTTTTAGAGTCGCGAAGCAGCTCGGGGTCGAGCCCGTGGAACACGGCGTAATCTTGCAACCACACGCGTGCAAACCGGTCGATGCCGGGCTCGAAGGCACGATAGGCATCCCAAAAAGCCTTGATCTTTTAAAACCATCAAGTGGGTCATCTACGCCAATGCCGCAGATCAGCTCATAGAGATACAGGAAGGCAAAGGACGTAGACGTTTCCTCGATGGTTCCGCGGCGCACTTGGGCACGCCAGGTAAAATAGCCACGCAACTGCCGATGCTCATGGCGTTATAGGTGGGAAAGTACGACTTGAACGTACCGTTGTAGGGGCAGTCGTCCTCAAAGTCGGCCATCAGCAGGCCTTGACGGTAGAAGAGCTCGGCTTCCGAAAGCCAGCGACCCGCACCGCCTTTGGGGTCATCCTGCCAGCGCGATATCTCGCGCATCTTGCGGTACTGGTCGGGAAGGAAATTCTGCATCTGTCGGCCGGTCTTGAGAATCGGCTCGTCAGCATAGACTTCGTTTGAGAAGCGAGCAGACTGATGGGTCCGGGCCTCGGCCATAATGCGCTCGATGAGCATCTTGATGTCCTGGTCGGCCACCGTCTCTCCTCTCCTAACGCAGCTTCGGTGACCTCATATCATAGCACAGCATCAAACAGGTGTTCGAGATACCGCTACGTAGATAGATTTAGAACAGGAGGGCGTAGATGACGGCTATGACAACGGAGGGGAGCATATTGGCCGTGCGGAAGGTCTGAGGACGGATGAGGTTGACGCGACGCAGAAGATGAGTATAGAGCCCACGAGCGATAGACGTGTCGAGGGCGGCGGCGGTCATGATGGGGGAGAGCGCGCCGGCAAACAGCGTAATCGTTCCCTGGAATACGGCAACGGGCAGGGCGGAGAAGATGCAGCCGCGGCCGAGCGAAGCGTCATGGTGCAGACGATGATGCAGTCCAACGCGCCCTTGAGGGCAAGCGTGGACCAGTCGCCGAGCAAGCGTCTTGGATTGATCCCACGATAGCCATGGCACCGATGCAGACGGTCAGCGATGTCGAGACAAAGGCATTGGTGAACTCGTTGTCTCCCTCGCTGCCGGTTTTGCGCTTGAGCCATTCGCCCAGGTATTCGATGCCGGCTTCCAGGTTAACGGCCTCGCCGATGAGCGAGCCGAGGGCAAACGAGACGATGAGCATGGTGGTGCCGGTGGTCTCCAGCGCTTTCCCGTCAATGACGAGCATCTTTTGCATGGTGCCGCCCAGTCCGATAAACAAAACGCACAGCCCCGACGCCTTCATGAGCGTGTCTTGGATGCGGGGTGTGATAAAGCGTCCGCCTATAAGGCCCAGCAGTCCGCCCGCAATCAAAAGTGCGACGTTGATGACCGTTCCCAAACCCGGCATGAACCCTCCCATATTGATGCCAACCTGGCAATCGTAGCAGAACGGGCTGCAGGGTGCGTCATGCCTCATCCTATACGTTATATAAGTGGTATTAATGACGGCATTTGGTGCCCAAGCCTCAGCCTCCCATCACGACATAGGGGCTGTAATCGAAGCACAGCGTCATGAGTCGCTGCGGGGACTCAATGGCCGCGGCGATGATATCGGCATCTCGAGCTCGGTCAAATCCCTCGAGCTCAATTTGATACGAGACGTCTTCCATTCTATGGAGTATCCGGTTACTCAGGAGGCTTTCACCGTCGAATTCCTCGATTTTGCCCCCGTTCGAGGTTACGGCATACAGGTGCAGTTTTGCGGTGGTCGCAGGGTCGACGACCGTGAGGTTGTCGATTTGGTTGGCCGTGCCCTTCGCCCCAAGCAAGGTGAGCAGGGTGGGGGCTACGACCTCGCCCGATGGTAGATAAACAACTTCGACGGTTTTGGGAAAAGCGATAATGGCTGCTTTGCGGACGAGCTTATCGGCGGCGGTGACCTCAATGCTCGCGGCGTCGACGGTTTCCGTGCGGTCGAGCGCGACCATCATGCAACAATTGCCCTCGTCGATGTCTGCCGGCATGGGATACCCCAAGTTTTCGCCAGCTTGCGTGCCGCCCACCGCGGCGGTTGTTTCGCTTGGCTCGTTGAAAATGGCTGAAGGATCGCTCGATGGCGGTGTAATGTTGCCTGGTGCGCCATTGTCCCCAGGCGTTATTTCACCGCTGCTCTCGCTGGAGTCGCTTGCGATGTCACCTGTCGAGGGGGCGAGTCCGACCGCTCCCGCTCCGCTCCATTCCATCTCGAGAAGCGCCGGATCGACAAGGACGTGATGCACATCTTGCGTCTGGGTGCTGATATCGACAGGACCGGGATCTGCCCCTCGCGTTAGGCTGAGCGATCCGGTCCGCTGTTTGCCCCGAATCTCCTGGCTTTCTGTGCCGCTCGCGTAGAACATCAGAGGGATCTCGCCATTTGGTGTGGCGTCGGTGCCCGCCTTGGTCATTTTCAGCGATGCGGTGAATGAGATAGCGGGCTGCGTGCCATCGGTGCTCGAGGGGACGCAGCCCAGGCATACACCTCCTCCGTCTTCGAAAAATGTGCTGTCGAAGGCGACCGTCGCCCCGTCCGCCGAGTCATCGGGCAGGGTGATGCCGAAGTGCAGCTCCACGTCGCAGGAATCGTCATCGGCATCAGTTGCAACCGCGCGCCATGTGCAGATAGCGTATCCCGTTAGGGGGCCGTCTGCTTTGCGCGAGCGCTCGGTATCCACGACTATCGAGCTGTTCGTGCAGCGACGGAGGCACCCCGAGGTCGAAATGCTTGCCTGCGCAAGCGAGAGGCGTTGGCGCGCGATGGTGCTCATCTGGTTTGTGACGAGACAGTTGACGGCAGGTAAGGGGACGTCTACGGCGGGTGTCGCTAGAGCGGCGACGGGCATGCCGGTGACAAGCGCGCTGCAGAGCGCGGCAACGGGCAAAAGGTTCTTTGATGCCATGGGCTCTCCTTACCTGTTCTGGACGGTCTCGATTTGTGTGGCTACTGGCTGCGTTTGATGTGCAGGCCAAGGCCGATGGCGCTTGTACCTGCCGCGGCGATTCCTGCCGCCAGGAGCTGTCGCGTGTCGCCCGTTTGCGCTAGGGGTTCATGTTGGCCGCTGCGTTCGAGCTCCGATAGATCGACAGTCACTTGTGTGGCAGCTTGCGCCTGCTCTTGTTGGGCAAAGGCGGCGATCGGGGCAAACGTTACAACGCCGACGATAGCGGCAAGGACAATCGCCTTAGGCCGTGTGCGCACCGGGCTCGACCGTCCACGTAATGCTCGCGACCTGGTCGCCCGTGCCGGTCACATGGAAGATGTCTCGCGTGACGCGGGCGACATTGCCACTCGTCTTGAGCTTAATCCTGTCCGTGACCATTGCGATGCTGGTAGCCCATGTCGAAGGATGCATTTTTGGAAAGGTCGAGGCCTGCTTCCTGCGTCGCGGCATGAGCGTCTTGGAGTGCCTTGTCGGGGCCGACCTTAAAATCGATGGAGTTCTGGGCGGTTCCCGTCTTGGCGTCAGCGACGATGCTCCAGGAGTTCTTGGCGCCGATTTTCATGTTGGTAACGTGGATGCCATAGGCCGAAAGATTGTCGATAGTGGTTGTGTTCTCGGAAGGCCCTGAAGCGTGCCATCGGCCTTGGCGACAAACGGAATGACGGTCGGAGTCTTAAACGCGATGTTGTCGATTTCGGTCCTGATGGTCACGTCGGTGGTTCCAACGCGTCCCTCCGCCAGAGCGGTGGTCGGCGCGGCGC